>Ga0326597_10001110_pt1 | contig 44613 bp, 57 predicted proteins | sample RVTome_12_FD_203789 | JGI IMG/M metagenome (GOLD analysis project Ga0326597, IMG submission 203789) | Soil microbial communities from uranium-contaminated site in the Upper Colorado River Basin, Wyoming, United States - RVT100D185 | ecosystem: Environmental > Terrestrial > Soil > Contaminated >...
GAAAATAGTAATGTACTGAATAAGAAAATAGCGATAATATTCACTCTAGTGAAAGATCCCCAGTATGCCATACCGAATGTTTCTAAACGAGAAATACCATTAAGCAGGATGGAAGTACGAAGAGAGATATCCCTCCAATGTGGCAAAAAGCCTTATCATATATACCAAATTGGAAAATATTGGATGATTTAGGACTATTTCATGCAAACAGGATTCACGAAAGCTAATGTGATATGAATAATTGGAAAGTTATGACCAAAGGAAAATCTTTGATTTTTTGTTCAAAAAATGGTATACCTTAGAAAAATATAAGGTATACCTAAAAAAATCTTAAGGTATACCTTAGTGCTTTATTATTTCAGTAAAGATATCAATAAAAAATTCTATTTCTTTAGATTTCTCAGTTACATCCTCCACTCGATTAAATGTCTCGACAAGTAACATAGAGGCTTGCTCGAATTCTTTTTGATTAATAAAACGAGAGTCCCCTATCATAGTATCAGCAGCCTGAAGCATTTTTTCTATCGCTATACTATCCTTAGGATTTACTTTTAGTCTGTAGAGATTATTTAAAACAATAATTGATAGATTTGAGCATTCTTTTTGAAACATAATTACATATTTTTCCGCTAGGGCCATAATATCCCTTCATTACGGAATTAATAGTGTAGAGTATGTATTCAAAAAAAATGACAAACTAATGAATTTTGAGGATCTTGACCTTCCTTTTAATTCCGATTTTATTCAGTTGGTTTTGAAATCGGGTTATTTTTCCCGATGAATATATTGTAAAGGTACTTTTGGTCTTTTGTAGATTATTAATCTTTAAAATTTTTGTTACAATAGAATTTGCAGGATCCAAAAATTCAATTTTTGGAAACAATTGATGTAGTAGAGGAAGGATAAATGGAAGATGTGTGCTAGAAAGGGTTACAACATCGACTTGGTTATCCTCAAGTGGTTTTAGTAAGAGGGATTTTATTTTATTTATACAATATTGCTTTTGATCAATAAATTTTCCTAATTCTACTAATTCAACGAGGGGGGATGCATTAATTTTTGATACTTTTACTTTTTTGGAAACATTTTTCCTAATTAGATCATCAAGTGCTTTACTTTTTACAACATTTTGAGTTGATAAAATGGCAATTGAAGATGTTTTTGTTTTTTTTGATGCTTCTTTTAGAGGGGGATAAACTCCAATTATCTTTAATGATTTGTATCCACTAAACAATATAGAAGGAGTATTTGAACCAACAACTATTACATCAGGTTTGAATTCTTTCTTCAAAGTAGATATGGTTTTATTTATTATTCGTCTAAGTTCTGAAACTGATTTCTTTCCATATGGAAAATTTTCCTGATCAGCAAAATAGATGACCTCAGCTTTCATTTTTTTTCTGATTTGTTTTATAATTGATAATGAACCAAAACCTGAATCAAAAACTACGATTTTGACCATAATCTCTCAAAAAATCCTGTGTGATTTACATTTTTGTTAGCTAAATTTAGCCTAAAGTCGATCTAAATACACACCCCAAATTAAGAAGCCACTCCTAAACTAGCGCCTATGACAAGTTTCGATAAGACTTGGGCACGACAGGAAACACAAAGTGTTACAGGCAAACTACGTGAAGCAGTAAAACCACAAGGGGCTTTAAAGCCACGAATACAGACGGCAGTTAACAAACTACAAGTCCAGATATCAAAAATGGACTCTATGTTAGCTAAGCTACATGAGCGAGACCAACAAATCTTCAAACGAATAGTTACTGCAATGCAGCAACATGATACCGGTACAAGCAAGGTATTATCTAATGAGCTTGCAGAAATTCGCAAAGTCATTAGAATGCTTGGTAATGCAAGAATGTCACTAGAACAAGTTCAACTCCGATTGACTACAATTCATGACCTCGGTGATGCTATGGTTGCAATAGGACCAGCAATGTCGACCATGAAGGGCTTGAAGTCTTCGTTAGGACGATTCATGCCAGAAGCAGATTCAGAATTGAATTCCATGACACAGACACTCAATGGACTAATGGTGGATTCATTCTCCGGAGACGCTTTCAACATGGAATCCGAAGTATCCAACGAAGAGACAGACAAGATTCTCCGAGAAGCTTCTGCAGTTGCAGAGCAACAAATTGGAGACAAATTCCCAACTGTGCCATCACTTGAAGGACTATCAAGTAAAACAACTTCATCAACCTCATCTACTTACGAATAAATCTCTAGTAGATGAAGGGTGACGAAAGTCCCTCCTTTTTTGTTTTTATTTTTTTAAAATAACTAGATACGATTCCTTAAAAGATTAATACACATTTTTGAAAATTGGATTAGTTCTCCTAAATTCATTTTAGATTTCCCAAGCTTTCTATTAACAAATATTGTGGGAATTTCAATTCCGTGTAAACCTTTTCTTCTGAGATAACAAAGTAGTTCTACTTGAAAAGCAAACCCTTCTGATTTTATTTCAGAAAAGTTAACAGCATCAAGTACACTTTTTTTAAACATTCTAAATCCACTAGTAGGATCTGATATCTCTAATTGTGCACATCCTTTTGCAAAATTTCCTGCCATAGAATGTAGTAATTTTCGTCCTGTCCCCCAACCAATAATAGAAGAACCAGGTAGATGTCTACTAGCAACCACATAGTCATGGTCTTTTATTTTGTCTGCCATCAAAGAAATTTCCTTAGGATCATGGGAATGGTCAGCATCCATTTGAACCACATAATCTGAGTCAAATCTATCTAATGCAATTCGAAATCCCTGTTTGTAAGCAGAACCTAGGCCTAGTTTTGTAGGTCTTTCAATAACTGTAATATTTTTATATTTTTTGTTAAGATTTTCTGCAATTTTTCCTGTTCCATCTGGTGATGCGTCATCCATTATAATGATAAAGAATTTTTCTGCGATTCTTTTTACCTCATTAGTGAGTTTAGCAATTAGGCTAGGAAGAGTATCTTTTTCATTATAGGTAGGAATTACTATTGTGATGTTCATTTTAACCTTGGTTAGAGTTTTTTTTGCTTTTGTAAAAACGTTGTTCCATTGCTTTCTACTAATTGCCCCACATTTAGCCTTATTTTATTTCATTAGTCCTAAATTTTTTCATTCTTGTGAAGTAAATTACAAGAAATATTGCCGGTACTAGTGCAAGTATAGGTAGATCAAATTCTGGAATTGACTTGTCTGGGGATACCAAACTACCCCAATTACTTGGACTAGGTATATCAAATGTACCAACTGGATCAATACCTACAGGCCAAGAATAATATTGATTTCCACTTGCGTCATATACTAGAATATAAAAACCATAAACATCAGATCTTCCAAAAAGATTCAAAGGTATTTTAAATTCAAAACTTGCATGTGGTATCTGACTATACTTGTCATTTAGATCTGATTTACCTCCTACCCCTATGAATCCATCAGAGCTTGGAATTTTCTTAAAGTGTCCGTTTAGTGCTAAAGAAGATCCTCCTTGATAAACAAATCCTTGTTTACCATCTAGTGAAGCTTGAAAACAATAATCATCAACTCCTGCAGTTGAGGTTTTGTCGTTATACCCATCGATACAAATAACTGCTCTATCAGAGAGATGATCAATGCTTCTATCAGCAACTACATCTAGTAAAATATACATAAAATCACCTTGATGTGCTGATCTAATATGTACTGCATCTCCATTGGTTAATGAAATTTTATCCCATGAAGACTGTTTCCATTCCACTTGATCCGTCCATTTTCCATCAAAAACAACTCTTTCAATGGTATCAGAATATGTAATGAGTATAGTTTCTGCTGCAAATGCAGCACTTAAAGAAGGTAATAATAATACAAATAAAATTGCTAAAAAGGCATTTCTCATGTAGAAAGAAAATATAGTAAATAGATGAATGATTTTTGTAAATTTTAATGACTTGTAAAAGCAAGTTTATAGACCAATTTGACTAGAAGACTATGTGAAAAAGTCTGTTAGAATTGGAATAATAGTAGCAGTTATTGTTGTTCTTTCAGTATTATCAATTGGTACTTTATCACAAATTGATTACTTCAAGAAAAGTGCGAGTGAATCTACCACAGAAGACATTGGAGATGAAATTAGGCAGGAATCCAAGTTCCTAGGAAAGGATCTTTCTGTTGAACTGGAGGAAAAAATGGGCCTTTCAGCCCCTTAATATAGCCAGAATGGAATCATTTGTTCAAAATAAATTCCATTATGCATAAATCCCAAGCGAAGATAACTCAATTAATGAAAAGAACAATGACCATAGGGCTGTTAGGAGCAGTTCTAGCAGTAGCCGTTGGATTTATCAGTACTAATGCTATTTCTGCCACCCCATTTTTGATGGCAGGAAATGAATTTAGTCCTATTGAATCTGCATACATGATAGGCCATGTAGAATATACGGTTAGAGGCGCCGATGGACAGGTTAAACAATATGCTCAAGGAGATAATTTGATTGTGGAGAGAGGCAAGGACTGTGCTGCACAAATGATCTTTGATAATTCGTCAAGCACTGCCTGTACAATTACTTCGGGCACAACTGGATTTAACTTCATTGCCATCGGTAATGCAACAGGTGCTGTAAGCGGAGATGAACTACAATTGGATTTTGATACCCTAGTCAATACTGGTGAGATAGATAGAACCCCAGGTACAGTTACAATTGATGCGTCAGGTACTGATACAATAGCTACAATTACAACCACAACTCCATTTGCTTTTACAAGTATTAGTTCAACTACTGTACAACAGTCTGGGTTGTTTGATGATGGAATTCCAGTAAGTGGAAATATGTTTGCAATGAGGGATGCGTTAGCAATACCTGTAACTTCTGCAGACACATTAGCAGTTACTTGGAAAATCACTCTGCAATAAACAAAGCCTTATCTTTTTTCTTTTTTATTTAATTCGAAATATTATTTTTTGCCTTCCTATATCCATGGCTAAATTTCTTATCATACAGCCTAGAATATTCATAAGATGTTGGTTTAATAATATCGCCAATGATAACTATTGCAGTACGGGTTATTTTTTCATTCCAAACCTTTTTTGTAATATCATTAAGAGTTCCTATGATTATCTTCTGATCATCCCAGCTTGCACGATAAACAACTGCAGTAGGAGTTGATTTAAGATATCCTCCAGCAATTACCTCTTTTACTATATCAGAAAGAAGGTGGACACTAAGATAGAAAATCATAGTTGCTTTGTGTTTAGCAAGCTCTGAAATTTTTTCACGTTTTGGAACTTTGGTGCGTTTTTCTGCTCGAGTAATAATTATAGTTTGAGTAACACCTGGTAGTGTAAGTTGGGTACCTAACGCAGCAGCTGATGCCAAAAAAGAAGTTACTCCAGGTATAATTTCTGATTTTATTCCTTCTTTTTTTAGATTATCAATCTGTTCTTTAATTGCTCCATAGATGGTGGGATCACCATCATGTAGTCTTACAACTAGCTTGTTTTTTTTTGCATTACTTTTTAACAGATTAAAAATTTCCTCTCGTACTAATTTGGCAGCATTATGTAATTTACCTTTTTTGCATAAGTTAAGTATTGCAGGAGGAATTAATGAGCCAGAATATACAACTACATCAGCTTTTTGAATTAGTTTTTTTGCTTTAATAGTAATTAATTCAGGATCACCAGGACCGCATCCTACAAAAAAAACTTTAGACACGCTTTACCACCATGATTGAAAAATATTTTGATGTAATGGTATCTTCAGTGACTTGACCTAGAGTTAGTTTTTTTATAATTTCTTTATCTGTATCTAGGTCTTGTCCAATGGCAAAAATAGAGTCTTTAGAGAATCCTGCTTCACGTAAGAGATTAATTACTTGATCAAAGTATCTTCCATCTTTTAGAAAGACCATGGTGTCACAATTTTTTGCAATCTCTTTTACTTTGCTCAGATCATAGCATGATGGAATTACAGCCATTTTTTCTGCACCTTCAGCTAGACTAATCCCAATCTTTGATGCAAATGTAAACATGGAAACTATTCCTGGAATAACTGTAATGTTGATGTTAGGGTGTGTCACTGAAAGCTCACGATGAAGGTATATCCATGTACTGTAGAGATATGGATCGCCAACTGTAAGATATACAACTTTTTTTCCTGAAAAGACACTTTCTGCAATAATTTGTGAATTTTTTTGCCAGGTGTTCTCAAGTATGTCTTTGTCTTTAGTCATAGGAAACACAAGATTTACAATTTCTGGTTTTTTGTCCTGATCAATCAATGATGAAACAACAGATAGGGCAATGCTAGGTTTTCCTTCTTTAGATGTTGGACACATTATCACGTCAGCATTTTTTATTGCATTAACAGCTTTTACAGTAAGTAATTCGGGATCACCAGGTCCACAACCAACGCAGGTTAATTCAGGCATGAAATCGTGCATATTTGTTCCTAATTAAAAGCTAGACTAGATACATCTAAAATTTCGTAGCTGATATTACAGTAACTGGATTTCTTGCAAGCATCATTGTACCTGTTGATGTTTTACGGCTTTTAGATATAGTGATCTGTGTGATATCAACTGATGTAAAATCAAGCTTGTCCATAATTTTCAAGACAGAAAAAAGTGTTTCAATTAGAATTACTCCTACAACAATTCTTCCACCAGATTTTAATTTTCTTTGACAAAGTTCAATAATTTCTTTGGTATCTCCCCCTGTACCACCAATAAAAATTGCATCAGCTTCTGGAAGCTCAGAAATTTTTTCTTTTGCATTTCCTAAAATAACTTTTACATTTAATACACCAAATTTTTCAAGGTTTTTCTTTGTTAGTTCTACTGCCTTTAAATCAAAGTCAATAGCATAAACTTGTCCAGAAGATTCCACTTGAAGTGCAGATTCTACAGAGATAGAGCCACTTCCACATCCAATGTCATAAACAGTGTGTCCAGGAGAGAGTCGTGCTTTGCTTATTTGTATAGCTCGAACTTCTTCTTTTGTGATTGGAACTTCTTCTGTTCTTTCAAATTCTTCATCAGGAATGCCAGGGGTTTTAGAATTCCACATTTAGACAAATGATCTTGTTTTACTATTTTAGTGCTATGTGAAAGGCGTTGAAATTCCTGATTCATTAGGAAGATTCACTATTGTATACGATAAGATCCACATAAACAAGTAAATGAATATGAAGCTTCCAATACCAGTTGTAACTAGTTTTTTTCTATCAGATTTTGGTAATTGTAGGTTCATTCCCTTTCCTATACCAACCGAAATGATGAATACTATAATCATAAAAGCAATTGAGCCCCATCTTCTGTCTTCACCTTCAATTGGTTCAAAGATGAATGTAGCCAATATTCCTGCAATTACTGCAAGTGCAATCCTGAGCCAAAACAGTCTGTCTAGCTTCTTTTTGGTATAACTCTTCTCTTCCTCATTTTGTACTGGTTCTGTAGGAGGGAGTTCTTTGCTATTGGAGTCCTCAGGTTCTTCAGGAGTCTTTTTTTTCTTCGGATCATGTCTAGCCAAGAAATTTCTAGGTTGACTGCAGATATCCTCGTATAAAATCTTTGGATGGTAGAGTCATTTAAGAAGAGTAAGAATATAATTTTAGATTCAGGAGATTTTACTATGACACTAGCTGGAATTGAATTAAGGTATCTAACAAATAACATATCAAAAAAAACCTTGGATTACTATGTAAGTAACATTTATGGAATAAATAGCAAAAGTTTACTCTTCAAATTACATCATCCTGAAAAACCTGATGTTCTTTTGATGTTTTCTACGATGGGGTTATGGACTACTTCAAAGAAGATTGAACAAATAGAGATAAACAAATTGTTAAAACGATTACGAAGTGATCTACTTCGACTAAAACTTACAAAAATAGAACAGATAGGAGCAGAAAGAATTGCATACTTGACATTCAGTGGTTTTGATAAAGAATTCATAATAATTGGTGAATTTTTTGGGGATGGTAACATTATCCTGTGTAATAAAGAAATGAAAATACTTGCATTATTACATTCAATAGATGTAAGACATCGTAAGCTACAAGTTGGATTAACGTATACTCCGCCTCCAGAAAACTCTGTGAATATATTTAATATGACTCAAAAAGATATTGAAGAAATTTTATCGTCATCAATGCCTACTGCAAAATGGATAGGTCGAACACTAGGGTTACCAACAAAGTATGCAGAAGAAATATGTAGAATGTCCAAAATTGATTCAAAAATTTCTGGAAACCAATTAACAAATGATGATGCTAAGAGGATTTTTGAATCTGTTAGAGAGATAATAGATAATGTTGTAGAAGGAAATCATGAAGCAGTAATAGTAAAAGATGACAAAAATTCTGATGTATATCCAATCAAGCTTGGTAATGATGAAAAACATTACACAAATGTTTCTAGTTTTATGGAGGGGTTAGATATTTTATTTACAGAAACTATTGTTGAAAGTGGTAAATCCATTCAAACAAGTTCTGCAAACAAAAACGTTACAGAACTTGAAAATAAATTAGAAGAACAAACTAAAGCCATTTCCATAGTAAAAGAAAAGTCATCAAAAATAGCTAATGTGGCAAAGTCAATTTCTAGTCTAGTTTCTCAAGGGATATCATCAATTGAAGATTCCAAAGCAGTTGAAGAGCTAAGAAAACAAGGAGCAGAAATAAAAAGTGAAAAAGGAATTTTCTTAATCAAAATTGATGATGAAAAAATTAAGATAAATCCTAATGCTTCTCTTCCAACTATATCATCTAGATTATTTGATGAATCAAAGCGACAAGCTGCAGCCATTATTTCTATAGAAAAGCTAAAAAGAAAAACAGAAAAGAAATTAGAAAAAGAAATGGGGCAAGTTAAGGTTGCCGAAGAATCTATAACATATTCAGAAATTAGAAGGAAAAACTGGTATGAACGGTACAGATGGTTCTATACTTCAGATGGGATTTTAGCAATAGGAGGACGAGATTCGTCATCAAATACTGCAATAATACGAAAACATATAGAAAAAAATGACAAGATATTCCATGCTGACATTCATGGGTCTCCATTTTTCATTCTAAAAAATGATAAAAAAGAAATTCTTCCGACAAGTCTAAATGAGATTGCCCATGCCACTGTATGCTTTAGCAGGGCCTGGAGAGAAGCCATGTACGGATTAAATGCGTATTGGGTTGAACCTGAACAAGTAAAAAAAGCTGCACCAAGCGGACAATTTCTTCCAAAAGGCTCTTTTGTAATTGAGGGACCACGTAACTATGTTAATATTTCAACCTTAAAGCTGGCAGTAGGCCTAGTTAAACAAAACGCAGATTACTTAATCTCTTGTGGACCACCACAACCCATCAAAAAAAATAGTATTTGTTATGTGATAATAGAACCAGCTGGATCAGAAATGGTGGAGATTGCAAAAAAAATAAAGTTAGAGTTTAATAAAATGACAGATAATGTTGCAAAATCATTAAGCATCGATGAATTTGTCCGTGTATTGCCTGCAGGTGATAGTCATATAGCAGAATCTGGATTAGGTGAGCAAGCAGGTGAGTAATGAAAAACCTCTCTTTATTGTGGATGCAATGCTTGGGAATCTTGCAAAAAAACTTCGACTATTAGGTTATGATTCTCTTTATTCTTCCAGTATAGAAGATGATAAGCTATTACATATAGCAAAAAATGAGAACCGTGTAATAATTACTAAAGATGTACTGCTTATCCATAAAGCCAAAAAATACCAAATTGCTAGTATTCAGATAACAAAAAATGAAGAAATAGAACAGTTTCTTCAAATCAACGAGAAGGTAAACCTTGGAAAATGTACTATCAGTGGTAGTAATTCAAGATGTCCGGTATGTAATGGGGAGCTAAAATATACTGAAAAAAATGATATATTAGAAAATGTTCCTATAGGAGTTTTTGAAAACATGAATGATTTTTGGACTTGTAATAAGTGTGGGAAGATTTACTGGGAAGGAACTCATATTAAAAACCTACAAAAATTTAATGCAGAACTAAATGACAGATTATTACAGAATATCTAAATCAGAAGGAGAATCTCTTGTTAAAACAGCAAGAGCGGTTGTCACAGAATTTCTTAGAAATAATAGAAAAATGAAATTAGATGAAAAGTTTGAAAATACTTTTTCGTTCAATTCTGGAGTATTTGTAACCATAAACAATCCTGAAGGTCTGAGGGGGTGTATAGGGTATCCGTTGCCTGACAAAAAACTATTCAATGCATTAGCTGATGCTGCTATAGCAGCAGCTACTGAGGATCCTAGATTTCATTCTGTAAGTTCTGATGAATTAGATAAAATTACTTTTGAAGTTACAGTCCTAACTCCACCAATGGAAATTAAGGTGGAGAATACATCTGATTATCCTTCAAAGATCAAAGTAGGAAGAGATGGTCTGATTGTAAAGGTTGGCTTAAATTCTGGCTTGCTTTTACCCCAAGTGCCTCAAGAATATGGGTGGAATGAAGAACAATTCTTAGAACATACTTGCGAGAAAGCAGGTCTTTCTAAAGATCACTGGAAAAAGAAAGAAACCAAGATTCAAAAATTTGAGGGAATTGTTTTCAAAGAGCAGAGTCCTAATGGAAAGATATTTCAAGTGATTCTATAGAATTTTTTCAGCTTCAGTATCTAGTGTAATTTCGTCTCCATCTATCAGTGAATCATAATCGTCTTGTGATGCGAGAATAAATGGAATATTTGCCAATGCACAACCTGAGACTACAGATAGATCGGCTTTTGTACAAATCATGGCAGCTGGCGCGGAACCATTTGACTTAAGAGAATAAATTGTATAAGCTCCAACACTACTTCCAATTCCATGAGGAAAAACAAGGATAGCGTCTTTTAGAGATTTTTGAAACATGTCATGTTTATTATCTCTAATTGTTCCTGTTTTTTTGTCTACTGCACCTAGAAAATTTATTGGATTATTAGATTTCATAATTTTTCCCTTAGCCTTTCCTTTTACAATGATTTTCAGAGTCATTTTGTTTCCTCTGCAACTATTTTTGATAATGGTTTTAGATTAACATCTACACCGTTCGAGTTTTTCAGATAATAAGCACCCTTAATACTGTTGGTAGTCACTCCATCAACATTTTTTTTGTCTATGAGTGGAGTAAGGCAGGTACAACAATCTGAAAGAATTTCACATCCAGCTCGTTCTAATTCTTTTGTGTATCCAAGTTTGAGAGCTTGGTTTTGAATGGCTCGTGGACAGAAAATCATACATCTTTTCTTAAATGATTTACCTTTTAGCATGGAAGTTAGATCAGATAATTCTTCTAAACCTAGTTGTGGACTACCTAGTGTGATTAGATCACTAGAGTCAGTAGTGGTTAATTCATCGTAAATTTTTTTCATTTCTTCTTTATCAAAATCAACTTTTTCAGAATTATCATCTTTATCATCTAAGATGAATTTTCCACATCGTCCTGATGTACCCATTCCACCACAAAGTGATTTGCAGCTACGTCTGTCCATTTTATTTACGCCAGAAATTCTAACGGAACTATCAGCTATTTTTCCTGCAAAGAATCCTAACATTCCGAAATCTAATTCATTTGGATTGTCTAACTTCATTCTAATTGTAAGATTTGGAGAATCAAGATCTTTTCGTAAATCAGAATAAGGACTCTTTCCAGTAAGAGCACTTGCTAATGCACTAAATGCACTCTCTTTGTTTGTTTTAAGATTACTAATAGAATTGACATAGATTGCAGCATTAGTTTCTGCAAATGATACCTGAGTGTCTTTTTCTGGTAAATCAAATATTTCATATGGAATGCAAGAAAATGATGGTGTTACTCCCATTTTTTCATATGATTTTCTAATACTTTCTTGTTTTTTTATAAATTCATTGTCCAAATTATAATTTGAAACATTATCAATATCATAACCCATTGGATTAACAGTAGTTTGTACCTTGACTTTGGCATTTTTACTGAGGTGGGATAGAAATTCTTCTCCGGCATCACCAATTGTATTATAATTCACACCAGATACATGAGCCCATTTAATTGGAACAAGTCTTTCAGCGTCAGTAGCTTCGCCAGTTGCTACCAAAATTCGGTAGGCAAGTTGTAAGGTTTCACCACTTTCACCCTTTAGGGCTGCTTCTTCATCTTTTGTTAGTTCCAACAAGGATTCTTCTCGATGAGAGATATAATATTTGTACGACTAAATTGCAAAAATGGGAAAAAGTATTACCTGTTTTTGTTTTTCAAGTTTACATTCTAATAGAATCAATCCTACTGATAGTTATGAAAGCGATTCTTCGCGGTATGATGAATACAATGAATGCAGTAAAGCCTCCTAGAATGACTGCCTTAAGAGAACTCCATGAGGCAGAGACTGGCGGGCCATTTAGCATACTTATAGGAACTATTCTCTCTGCTAGAACAAAAGATGAGAATACCGCAAAGGTTGTAAAAAAATTATTTTCAAAATACAAATCTGCGCATGCACTTTCGAAGGCTAAAGTCAAAGATGTTGAAAAGACAATAAGATCAATTGGATTCTATCATGTCAAAGCTAAACGCATAATTGATGTTGCATCTATAATTAATTCAAAGTATAAGGGAAAGGTTCCAAGTTCCATGGATGAGCTTCTACAGTTACCAGGTGTTGGAAGAAAAACTGCAAATTGTGTTCTAGTTTATGCATTTGACAAGCCAGCAATTCCTGTTGATATTCATGTTCATAGAATCTCAAATAGACTAGGTCTTGTTAATACAAAAACGCCAGAAGATACAGAATTTGAATTAATGAAAAAGATACCAAAAAAATACTGGCTTGAAATTAATGATACCTTTGTTATGTACGGTCAAAATATCTGCAAGCCTATATCACCGCAATGTACTGTTTGTAAAATCAAAAACCGTTGCAAATATTATAAAACTAATTACGCTTCTTAGTAACTAATAAGATTGCAACTATTATTCCAACTCCACTAGCTAAAAAGAATGGAAAAAGAGCATATTGATTTTTAGTAGGATCTCCTGACATAAATTCCATTTTAAGATTACCAGAATTTATTGCAGGAGGATCAGTTGAGCTTTCCATCCCAAAAATGGAATATGATCCAATCTGAAAAGATCCAATATCTAAATTTGTAAGAACTATCCTTTCACCATTGTTTACCGTTAATCCTGCATTCTCAGTATATGCCATGATTTGATTTGATGTTTGAATCCACCCTCGCTCAGATTTACTATGTACGACCACATATCCCGTGTCGTCTGGAATCTGTACTGCTAACCAAAATTTTTCTTCCGGGGGACTACCCATTCCAATTTCAATAAATTTTTCAGGATTTATTAGATCATAAAATCTAATGACTGCGTTACCGTTTGGGTTAGCATAGGTTAAATTATTTCTTATTGTTATCTGCCAACTAATCGTATGTGGATTTTCTAAATCTATAATTACTGAATCACGGGAGACTATGTTAAAATTATCTGGAGGAATTTCAATTGTTTCTAAAACTAAGGAAGGGTTTTGCTGAGATTGAGCATAAGCAGGAACAAGAAGAATTGAATAAAATGTAAAGAAAGCTAGAATGTGCTTCACAATTTAGCTCGATGTAACACGAATAAAAATCTAGTCAACAAAAGGTTTGTTGTAATCCATAATAATTTTAGAAACTTCTGGTCTAAGAATAAACTCGGAAGGTGATTTACCTTCTAGAATCATTGTTCTAAGTTTTGTTCCGCTAAGTTGTTCTCTTGATTCAACATCGTGAGGACAAACTCTTTCATTTGTAAAATTAAGACATTTCTTGCAATAGAAAAATTCAGGAAAGAAAATCGGTGTGATCTCCAAATCAGGATAGTCATCAAATATTTTTTGGGCAGCAAATGAATCATAGTAATTACCAACTCCTGCATGGTCTCTTCCGATAATGATATGTGTACAACCATAATTTTGTCTCATTATTCCATGATGTATTGCTTCTTTGGGACCTGCGTATCTCATTTCAGTATGTAGAGTGGCAAGCTGACATCTATTTTTTGGATAATAATGTTCTATGAGAGTTTCATAGCATTTTATGATGACTTCGTCAACAAAATCACCTGACTTTTTTTTCCCTATCAGAGGGTTAACAAAAACCCCATCCCTTGTTGTAAGTGAGGTTTTTTGGAGCATTTCGTGAGCAACGTGGGGGGGATTTCTAGTTTGGAAAGCTACAATAGTTTTCCAACCTGCTTTTTGAAATTCTTCTCTAGTTTGGATTGGAGATTTTCTGTATTTTCTTATCTGGCTTTCTTTTGGTCTTTTTATGTAGTCAATTTTTCCGCCTACCAGAATGTCTTTCATTGTCATTGTTCTTGCAACCCCTGGATGTTTTGTGTCTGTAGTTCCATAAACTCCTTTAGCGGTTTTTTCTTTATCATAATGATATATTTCTTCTACTTTTAAAATTGCAAATCCATCTAATTCAGAATTTTTTAAAAGAACGTCACCTACATCTTTCATTTTTTTAGCAGTTGATTCATCAACATCTAGGACGATTGGAATTGTCCATGGTATGTCATTTGCTAGTCTTCCTCTACTAGAAACAGTTTCAAAATCTTGTTGACCTAAAAATCCCTCTAATGGGCTAAATATTCCATCTGCAATGTTTTCAACATCATTTGCAAGATCTTCGCTAATTGAAATCGAAAATAATCCAGAATAGTCTTTTTTTGATATTCTATTTACTAATTTGCCACCATGTGGTTTAGTTATTCCATAGCTTTGGGACAAGGTAATCTATTTTTTATGATCCATATGCAAACCACATTCTCTTTCGGAATCTTGTTCCCACCACCAGCGGCCTGCTCGTAGATCTTCCCCAGGTTTTACGGCTCTTGTACAGGGTTCACAACCAATGCTTGGAAAACCTTTGTCATGCAATTTATTGTATGGAATATTATTAGCTTTAATGTAATCCCAGGTTTGATCCCAAGTCCAGTCGATAATTGGATTTAATTTTATCATATTACCATGTTGTTCGTCAATTTCAATTTTGGCTGCATTTCCCCTATTTTGAGTTTGATCGCTACGAAGACCAGTAATCCAACCATCAAGTGTACATAACATTTTGTTAAGTGGGTGTACCTTTCGTATACCACAACATAACTTCCTGTTTCCAGGACTATCATAGAAGAGATTCATTCCATTAACATGAACCATCTCTATAACTTCTTTAGCATCTGGAAATGTAATTTCAATGTCAGTATTGTATTTTTTACGAATTTCATCCATTACGTCATATGTCTCTTGATTTAGTCTTCCAGTATCAAGAGTAAATATTCTGGCTTTTTGATTTATTTTCATTAGCATATCGATAACTACCACATCCTCTGCTCCAAAACTTGAGGCTAGAGCTAATTTAGGATGTAAATTTTCTAAACCCCATTTTAGAACCTCTTCGGGGGTTTTTAGTTTATTATTAAGATCTGCTATTTGTTCTGCTGTGAATTTGCTCATGTTAAATGAGGATTTGGGTTGTTTTATAATCATTACGAGATCTTATCATGGAAAATCATTCTAAAATTATAAACCTCTTGAGATAACAAAATGAGATGAGTGATAACGCTTTAGTAGTTATTTTCCCAGCAGTATTTGCGCATAATAAGCTTGATTTACTTGTATCCAACATTAAAAAAATTCTTGAAATACAGAATCAGAAATTTCAAAAAATACGAAAAGATAATTCGGTTATTGTAGTTGAGGCCAATGATCCAGTTTTTGCTTCGTCTGCGATAAACTTGCTTTTTGGAATAGAAAGGGTTGCAATTGCTAAACAAGTGAAAAATGAATATGATATTATAGTTTCAGCAATTACAAAAATTGGTTCTAATCTTTTGCTAAAAGGAGATCGGTTTTATGTTAAAGTAGAGGGTCAAGCAAAAGGCTATCTACCAAAAGATGTAGAAATTACCGCAACGTCTTCGCTTATAGAAAAGACTATCAAGCTTGGAGCTAAACCTGGAACAGAAGACAAGTATGATAAATTGCTCTATACTTACTTGACTAAATCAAATGCCTATGTATGTATTTTCACAGATAAAGGAAATGGTGGAATACCAAATAATTCTCAAAAAGAAAAATCAGTTTGTTGTATTTACGATGAATTATCAGCTGTTTCTTGCCTAGAGACTATCAGAGAAGGATTTGATGTAAAAATTATTGTCTGCTTCCGTAAAGAATCTGATTTACTCAATTTAGTAAAAATTGTGAATAATTTAATTCCTCGTACGCTTAAATCAAAGATTGAATTAGAATTTTTTCAAATTTTAATTAATGGAACTAGCGCACAAAATTACTTGTTATTAGTGGAGACAGTAACAGAACTTGTTTTGTCGATTGCTCTCTTAAATAAATTAAAAAGGGTATCTTTGGCAGTTTCTCCCTTAGTATTTCCCCAGTTTTTTATAGATAGAGTTTCCAGGAGAGTTTATCAAAAAAACATAATTCCACATATTCCACTTTCAGGGATTGGTGAAAACATTCTTGATTGTGCCAAAGAAATTGGTTTAGAAAAATACTTATCACGAATAGAAAGGCTAGGTAAAATGAAGTTTAATTCAGTTATTGGGAGTAAAAACAACGCACGAGAAATTGCCCAGCAGATACTTAAAACAAAAAAAGTTGTTACTATTACTGTAGGCCCAAATAATGTTCATGATATTCTTGATGGGTTGGAATCAAATCATTGAAAATTTAAACACCGTCATTTGATTTGAGTATGTGAAAAAAATAGGAGAATTCATCTATCCTTGGGGAAGTGGTCATTTTTCAAGAATGATGGCATTAAACAATCATCTCACAGAATATATCAAAGATGAATATGAAATCCATTATTCTAGCAAAGCAGAAATTTATCAAAAATTACTAGAGAAATTTCCATCACAACATCACTTTATTCATGAAATATTGATGCCAACTCCTATTGATGGAAAGATGGGTCCCAGTGTTACCTTGTCTATGCTAAATCTTTTTTTACCTATTTCAAAAAATCCTCCTTTACTAAAACAGATTTCAAATTATCTTAAAGAAGAGAGAAAACTCTACAACAAGGAAAAATTTGATCTCGTAATAAATGACGGAGATATGGGTTCAAATGTACTAGCAAAAAATCGTGGGATCACAAGTCTTTTTGTAACAAATCAATTCCGTCCTAAACTCTGGAAATCTAGGTTCTACTTTTATCCATCAGTAGTTTTTATATCGAAACAAATTGCTAAAGCAACAAGAATTATCGTAGCCGACTCTCCTCCTCCATATACAATATGTGAATATAACCTAAACTTTTCAGATAAAGTAAAAGAGAAGGTAACTTATGTTGGACATTTTGCAACTAATAAAGTATTAGAGAATAAGCTCACAACAAATCTAGAGAAGTTAATTCAAGATAATGAATTTGGTTATTGGATGCGTACAGGAAACAGATCAACTAATGACGTGACAGGAGAAAAATATGAAGAAGTTTTTCATGACATTAAAATAAAAAGTGAGAAAAGAATAATCTCTCATGCTAGAAATGATCCATCTATTGATAGAGTGCTAGGAAAGGATGGGAAAAAATATTCTATTTTAGATGCATTAGAAAGAAAAATTGATTGGGTTCAGATTGACATTGGATTTTTGACTGAAACTGAAAAGCAAACAGTATTACGATTTTGTAAGTATGTTGTGATAAATGGTTCACATACTGTAATGGGTGAGATTCTAGGAGTTCATTCAAAGCCAATAATTGGAATTCCCGTATATGACGAACATACCAATAATTTGAGATGGGCTGAAGAAAAAAACTTGGGTGTTTTGGCTCAAAACAAAGGTCGGGTAATTGATGCAATAAGTAAGATCACAAATAATTACAATAAATTTCAAGAAAAACTTGATGATTTTTCTAAAAATTTTACGGCAAATGGAGCAGAATCCACAGCAAAAATAGTACGTGACGTGTTTGAGAAGAAGATATAATAATATTTTCTGAGAATAAATTATGAGCTGGTACGCGGTATGTTCGATGGGCGAACTGACCGAAAGGGATGACGATATAATCCGCGTACCAGAAACTATTCTAAAGTAAATTTTAAAGTCGACCTCTATGAAATGTGGCAACGCTTTTATTGAAAATTTTGTGAGTACAATCATTGCCGGATTGCCCTGAATGTGTTGCGAAAAAAAAGAAAGCCATATTTGCAAAACAAGCAGCCTCAGGAGAAACTGAGATTCCGGTGGAAAGTGAAATGCCGGTTGAAGGGGAATTTCCAATGAAATTTGATATTTCCACTAAACACTTCATCTGTAAAAAATGTGGACTATATGCAACAAGAGAACAAATTAGTGACATTAAAGATAGACTCAATCGACGGGAATCTACTCGTGAAGATAGACAATATGACTACTTGGATTGGTGGCAAAAAAGTAAGAAAGACAAACAACAGAGATAGAGGCTGAGTGATTATGGTAAAAAAGAAAGAGGATATTCCAAAGTGGGTTACAGATGAAATTCAAAATGCTAAATTTCAAAAACCAAAAGAAGAAACTAAAACAGGTTATATTCTTGAAATTTATGATAATGATGGTAAAGCAGATGCACAGTTATACGAACCAGTAGAAGATGGCAGACATATAGTTACTTTAGACTTACCAAAAAATATCAAACCTACAGATTTGGAACGCGGTGTAGTTTACGAATTTACTTTTGAATCATTAAAGGCACCACTAAGTAAAAAGGTAGTCGAGTTTCTGAAAAAAGAAAAAGAAATTGATATGGATGCAGTTTATCAATTTAATTTAAAAAAGATGGAGCTTCTAGATGTTAGCTCTGAAGAATCAACGGAAGAAATTGAAGAATAATCAATCTATTTTGATTTTTCTTTAGATTCTAAGTATTTTCTAAATGTTGAACCAATGATTGGATTAATTAGATATGGAAAAGTTTGTTTTGTCCAAACAGCGCCTCTTACGACTGCAGGCACAATTATTTCAAGTCTTGATGAGTTGGCAGCCCTAAGTATTGCCTTTGCAACAGTTTCAGCACTTAATGATGTGGGTGAAAATTTTGGCATAGATTCAAAGGAAGAATGATCAAAGAAGTTGGTCCTAACCATAATTGGACTAACCACAGTAACACGTACTTTAGTTCCTCTAAGTTCATGTTGCAAGCCTTCAGAAAACCCAAGCATTGCAAATTTTGAAGCAGAATAAGAGGCTAGACCAGGTAAACCAAAACTCGCAGCTACAGATGCTACATTGATAATGTGTCCAGAATTTTGCTCAATCATTTTGGTAAGAAAATTTTTTATACAATATACCATTCCGAAGTAATTTGTAGCCATTTGAGATTCTATCTGTTCAATATCCAAGTCTGATACATTTCCATAAATTGCAAAACCAGCATTATTTACAAGAATATCAATTCTTCCAAATTTTTCAAGAACTTTTTTAGCCATTTCCTTTACCAGGAATTTGTTTGAGACATCACAGGTGCATATTAGTGTTAAAATATTATATTTGGAAAGTTTTTTTTCTAATTCAAATAATTTTTCTTTTCTTCTTCCAACTAGAACTACACTAGATCCCTTTTTAGCAAATTGAATTGCAGATGCTTCTCCAATACCACTTGAAGCACCTGTAATTACTACAACTTTATCTTTGAATTTCACATTTCGATAAACCTGTTTTAATGATAAAGCGGTTTCTATGAAATATTAGGTTTGGTATATTTACTCAAAGCTAATTTCACCAACAATAACCAAGTAACTACTATAGGAACGTAATAAGTTGCTATTCTCCAACCAATCACAGCAGACCATTCTATACTTTCTTGAGGAATTTCAAAATTAAAAGGATCTAAATTGTTTAGATACGCTACAATACCAAATTCAGCTAATCCAGAACCTCCTACAGTTATTGGCAAGTTTCCAATTGCATTTGCACCCATCACTGCCATTACAGAATCAAACAGATCAATAACATATCCTGTCTCATTTGCAATTATCATAAATGATGCACCATAAAAAATCCATGAAATAATTGAAAGGATGAAACCATTAACAAATACCTTCTTTGATTCTTTTGTTCCAAAATTCTTTCTACTCATTGAACAGATTTCTTCCATCCATTGATTTGTTTGCTTAATAATGTGTCCACCTTTATCTTTTCCAAATTTTTGTATAAGATTTGAAATTTCTTTTGGTACTTGAAAGGTTTTCTTTGAGGAAAGAAAAAATAGGATCATCCAAAGAGTAGTAACAAAGACACTTGTAGAAAGAACTATAGCTGCGACTACAATTGCACCATTCATTAGAGCAAGAATACCTGCCATAATTGCTAATAATCCTCCAGCAAATACCTCAGTTACAATATCCAAAATTGCAATCCATGAGGATTTTGGTGTAGAGATTCCTTTCTTGTGTAACCAGTAAATTATAATAAATTCTGCACCAACAAACATAGGAGTTGTAAATTTAATGAACTCACTTCCCATTCTTACTCCAGTTAATTTTGGAATGCTATCAACAGGACCAAGATACTTTCTTACAATGTAGGCAAATTTTACACCCTGAAGAACAAGTTTTATCATCATCGCACCTACAGCAGCCAAAAATGGTAAAATTCCTATTGCAAACACATCTTCAGGTTTTATCTCAAATTGGATTGCAATTATGAGAATGGGGATCATACTGGCAGGAATAACAACAATTCGCCAATTCATTCGATGATTTTCTGATGGATTCAAATATAAGCGAATCAAAAAAAATTAGACCGAAAAGGTTGAAGATTATTTTTGTAACTGGTACTGCTGGAGCTGGAAAATCTCTACTAGTGTCTAAAATTTATGAGTATTACACGAGAAATGGAGCTTTTGCTTCAATATTAAATTTGGATCCAGGTGTAGAAAACTTACCTTATTCTTGTGATATTGATGTCAGAGATCATGTTGATATTGTTTCTATTATGAAACAATATGATCTGGGACCAAATGGAGCATTGATAATGGCAAATGATCTAATTGCATCTAAGATTGATGTACTACAAGATGAAGTAAGTAAGACAAACCCTGATTATTTGATTGTAGATACTCCAGGTCAAATTGAATTATTTGCTTTTAGAACGAGTGGGCCTTTTCTTGTACAAAATTTAGATGCTGAAGAAAAGGTGAATATTTTTTTGTATGATGGTGCACTAATTACCTCGGCAGTAAATTTTGTTTCAATTGCTCTTCTGGCTACTTCGATAAAATTACGACTTGGTATTTCAACGATTAACGTCATTACAAAAACGGATCTCATTAGTTCAAAAATGAAAGAAATTCTTCAATGGTCTACAAATCTCAGATCACTTGAAGCAGCAATTTTAAATGAATCCGACGGTGAAACCTATACTCTCATAACTAACATTTTAAGAGGTCTTAATATTGGTGGATTTGCACAGGGACTATTTCCTATATCAAATGTTACAGGTGAAGGAATGATTAATTTACAAAGTGCATTAAGTAGAATCATTAACTTGGGTGAAGAGGTAGAAGACTAGTGGCTAAAAGTATAACAGTACGAGCTCCCTCATCCACTGCGAATTTAGGGCCAGGGTTTGATGTTTTTGGCCTTGCTTTGGATGCGTTTTTTGATGAAGTAAAGATTACAAAGAAAGGGAGGGGGATTAAGATTGTAACATCTGATTCAATTCCAACCAGTCCTCAAAAAAATACTGCTGGACTTGTAGCAAAAAACATGATACAGAAATTCAAAATTAAAGATGGAATTGAAATTAAAATCAAAAAGGGTGTACCTGCAGGATTTGGTATGGGAAGCAGTGCAGCATCTGCTGCTGCAACTGCAATGGCAATTAACAAATTATTCAATCTTAATCTTGATTCCAATTCACTAGTTGAATTTGCTGGAATGGGTGAAAAAGCCAGTGCTGGAACAGTGCATTATGATAATGTTGCTGCATCGGTCCTAGGGGGATTTGTGATAGTAAGGAAAAATCCTCTTGATGTTATCAAAATTGAACCACCAAGAGATCTTGTATTATGTGTAGCTATTCCTAAACTTGCCGTACCTGCAAAAAAAACTAAAGTATCAAGAAGTGTAATCCCATCTAAAATCAATATTTCTGATAGCATTCTTAATTTGGCAAATGCAGCAGCAATTGTGGTAGGATTTATGAAAAAGGATTCAATCCTTATCGGAAAATCAATCATAGATGTTATTGTGGAGCCTGCTAGGCAACATATGATTCCAGGATTTAGTAAAGTGAAAAAAAATGCTCTTAATGCAGGAGCTCTAGGTGTAACCATTAGTGGAGCGGGACCGTCAGTAATTGCATTTGCCAATAAATCATCTAATCTTAAAAAGATCTCTTTATCAATGGCAAAAGGTTTTGCTACTGCAAATAAAAAATGTGAGATTGTAATATGTAGACCAAGTAAAGGAGTCACCGTTATCAAAAATTAATTAGTAACAATAATTGATGGTGAGAATTTTTGAAAAAAGCTGTTGTAGTTTTTAGTGGTGGTATTGATTCTGTATGTACTTGTGCCTATTTAAAATCAAAATATGATCTTTATGGTATTTCTTTTTCATATGGTCAGAGAGCAAATAAGGAAATGAAGATTGCAAAAACGTTTTCTAAAATTCTTGGTTTAAAAGAACATAAAATTATAGACATTAGCTTTATGAAAAATCTATACGGAGAGACAAATGTTCTTACTAGTTCAAAAGATATGATTCCTCATAAATTTGATTATTCCATAGTAGTTCCCATTAGAAATGCAATCTTTCTATCAATTGCAACTGCGTGGGCTTTTACATTAAATGCATCGCTAATTGCATATGGTGCACATAAAGGCGATAAAAATTATCCTGACTGCAGACCAAGTTTTTCAAAAAAGATAGAGCAGGCTCTCAATGAAGGAGAATTGGATGGGATAAAGTTGGGAATTAGGAAAAAAATAGTGATATGGTCACCGTTTAGAGAGGGATTAACTAAAAGTGAATTGTTAAAAAAAGGTTCCAGAGTTTTGGGTGATAAAATTTTCAATACGTGGAGTTGTTATGATAATAAAAAATTGCATTGTGGAACTTGTGAGTCATGTAACAATCGTAAAGCTGCTTTTATTAAAGCAAAACTTCATGATAAAACAAAGTACTTGAGTTAATTTCGTATTTTTTTACTAAGACAATTTTTATCTTCGACCTGCTAAGATTGGTTTTTTTAGAATAAAGCCTCTGATGATAATGTACCAACCTCCAAAGATTGCAGTTAAGAGACCAAAATAAACCCAATTTTGCATTGTTTCTTCAAGACCTTCAAAGATTCTCATTATTTCTCTGGATATCAAAGCTGAAACAGCTAAAACGATAGCAAATTCAATAACAAACCAAACCCAATGAGGAAAGGATTCAGTAGGAATGTGAATATTATCGTGAGTGACCACAACTGTGGTTTTTAATTTGATTATTTATCTTTTCAGGAGAACTTAGAAACAAAATCAGAGGATCTTTTTCTAATCATCTCTACAATTTCTTGTCGTTCTTCTTTCTTTTCATAAATTCCTCTAAAAGCAGCTGAGGTCATCATCGCATCATTTCGGACACCTCTCATTCTCATGCATAGGTGTTCGGCTTCGGCCATCACAATGACACCTTTTACACCTTGGGCATAAAGTTCGTCTGCGATATTCTTTGTAAGTCGTTCCTGAATTTGTAATCTCTTGGAAAATTTTTCAACAAGTCTAACTAATTTTGAAATTCCAAAGACCCTACCATTTGGAGAATAAGCTATGTGAACTTTACCAAAAAATGGTAACATATGATGTTCACACATAGAATAAAACTGAATGTCCTTTGCAATTACAACATCTGAATCTTCTGAAAACTGTATTGAAAGTTGGGCATCAGTATCATATCCACCAAAAATTTCTTTATACATATCAGCAATTCGTTCTGGAGTATTTCGTAATCCTTCTCTTGTTGGATCTTCGCCTAACTCGATGATTAATTCTCTAACCAGTTTTTTTACTCTCTCTTTGTCCATGTGTATAAGAAGAAATCGTTCTCATATTTGAAAGTTTTACATAAATTTTGATACACCACTAGTTTATCATGGAGCACCAATGAATTTGTGCAGTTGAGGAACAACTCTTACCTCATTATAAAAAGGAAAAACAAGATCATATAATTTCAATAGTTTTTCCAAACTAGGCTCAGCAATACCATAAGTAGGTTGAATAATAAATCCAGCAAGGTTGTCTTTTGAAACTTTGTTAAAGATCCTGTCAAGTAGTTCTTTGAAATTTTCTAATTCAGTTTTTGAACTAACTACGATTTTGATGTAAGTGGTCTTTTTTGATACCACCGAAGCTTTTAGACATTCTAAAGCATTTTCGATTAATTTTGAATAATGTTTTGAATCAACGAATTTAGCATCTAGAGTCTTAAATTCAATTTTAATATAATCAATGAATGGAAGTACCTTAGAAAATTTTTCTGAATCATAACAAGATGATTCTAGATAAGTAGGAATATTCTTAGATTTTACGTGTTTTGCCATTTCTAAGACGCCTTCAGATTGAACAAGAGGCTCTCCTCCTGTAAAGTTCACTTTGTAGGTGTTATCTTCTAATTTTTCATCTATCAAATTACATGCTTCTCGTATAGAGTATTCGTTACCAGAATCCATTGGAAGGGAATCTAGTGTATCGCAGTAAAAACAAGTAAATGGGCAACCAGCTAATCTTACAAAAAGAGTTTTTGTTCCAAATAGAATTCCTTCACCTTCAACAGATGTGAATATTTCAAATAATCTAACTTTCAAGTGGATGATCTAATTCAAGTTGATATTTAATCGATGATATTTGATTCAAATTATAATGAATTTTTTATTGTAATACAGGCTCTTTTGTGTAAAATAGTCCAGCAATAAAGAATACCACTCCCAAAATACCAATTAGACTTCCAACAAACTCTACAGTTTCGCCTAATTCTACTTCGACGGGGGCCCACAATAGTGCAATCAAGGCACCCACAACTATCATTGGAATTCCTACTCCTACAGTGATTTGTTTTGAAGCCATGTAACCAGCTTCATCTTGAAAATGTATATGAAGTTATTGAATGGTATTTTGTATTCTCTTGATAATCTGTTCTATACTCGTGATAATTTTCAAAGATTCATCAGGTGAATCATCCACATACTTCTTTGCATTTTCTAATAATGATAATGCATTATCTAGCCATCGTTTGGCGGCAGCATTTTCTCCAACCTCTTCAGCTAGTTTGTTTATCGCAGTTTCTAATCTCTGAATTTTAATCTTGATTCTCTCGGTTTTTGAATCATCAAGGGATGAAGATGAATCTTCTTCATTTGCAGTTATTTCTTCATCTCTTTGGCTTATGGAATATTCAATTTCATTAATTAAATCATTAAGGGAGTTTAATACTCGTAATGCTTCATTATAACTTCCCTCAGAAATGAGAACTGTTAGATCTAAAAGCATATCTTGTGCTTTACCTAATTCTGGAATCTCATAAGGATGATTTGAGAGCTGAACTATTTTTGATTCAAGTTGGTTAACTCTAGATTTTAGTCTCTCTATTTTTGTATCTTCAAAATCTTGTTTAGCTGAAATTAGCTGTCTAAGCTCATTGATAATTTGGTCGACGTCAGAAGAATCAGAAGCTGAATTCAAATGTTCCTTGATTTCAACTAATTTGGCAAGGGTTTCTTGAGAGACTCCTACCTCTTCTGCTTCTGCAATGAGTATGTCTAAATCTTCAAGATATTTTTCAGCTAAGGTTTTTGCACGATCAGTTGTATATTGTCTAGTTTTTTCTCTGAGCGTTTCATTGAGCTCACTAATTGAACGTTTTATCTCCTCAATTGTAGAATTTGCTGCTTCAGAATTATCTTCTCCGAGTTGATTTCTTGCTATATCAATTAATTCATAGGCATGGCTAAAATCAATCTCAAATCCATTTTTGTCAGAAATACCTTTTAGTTGATCAATATATCTTTCTGATCTATCAATTTCGTTTGAAATTCTTGGTGCTTCTGCTGGTTGAGATGCAGATAATGTTGTTTCAGATGTTGATGCTTTTTCAGATATTTGTTGAATTATTTCATTGAATATTTTCATGGCAGAAAGGAAGTGCTCTCTTGCTGCAGGAATATTCTCATCTTTTGACGCTTTGATGAGAGATTCAATCTCAGTAGAGCCTAACCCAAATTTTTCTTCAATTTCTTGAGAAGTATCAACTTTTGATAATTGAATTCGAAGCTGATCTCTAGCCTGTGTGGCAATTCGGATTAACGAGTCAGATTGAGAATCTGCATAGACATAGTTAGGAATACTGCCTATAATCATGGAGGCGACTAAAACCAATAAAGCTATAGAAGTGACCTTTTTTCTCATCAGTTCTCATCCTCCAGTTTTTTCTTTAACCTCACCAAGTTTTGTAATTCTTTTTTATCAATTTCCACGATTCCATATCTTTCTAATCTCTTTACTGCTCTCCACATAGTAGTTCGTGGTTGAAGAAATTTTTTGCGAAGCTCACTTTCGTATGCTTGGCCTCCATTTGCAGAAATGAATGAAACAAGTTGTTTATCATCATCTCTTAATTCTGGTCTTAACTCAAAAATAGTTTCAACATCTAGAGATTTTTCCGTAATCTGTTCTTGTTTTACAATAGTTTCAGTTATTTTCTTTGTTGTACCTTTTGATCGTTTCATGAATACTGCTGCAATTGCTCCAGCAGCAGCAATTCCTCCACCAATAAAGTAAATAGAATTATCAGAATTTTGTTCTGGGTTAGGAGTTGGGGTTTGAGGTATTTGGGATACTCCAAAGAAGTAGTTTATCTCAACTGGACCACTTGGCAATAAAAGCTGAGATCGTTCATTAATCATCTGCATGTTTAGTGGGTAAGTACTCATTCCGACGATGACAATATTGCTTGGCATTAAAAGCGAATACTCCACTGGTGAATCGATTTTAAATGACCAAATTCTTCCTTCTTTAGATACTAGGTCTTGAATATCGTAATTAACAGAAATTGTAGATGATCCAAGGGTTTCTACCAAAGCAGAATCCTCTTCAATGTTTGCTGAAAGTAAGAAACCGTTTTCATCCTGTGCAACAAAATTATCAATTGTAGTGCCAAAAAGCTTCACAGCAAAGTCTGGCTCTAAAGGGTCAGCTAAAATTTCAGAAGAGATGTGTGTTGTTCCATCTGAATATACTATAAGTTCAAGTGTCCTTATGCTACCAAAAGTACTCTGAATCGGCATAGATATTGCCATTACAATTAACCCTACTGCTACAAGAGGGGCTCTGACCATCGTTGTCAGGATACCTTTTGTCCTTACAAAAAGTATTCCATCCTCTGGAGAGCGGTCTTGCCAGTAAGGCACTACCATTTGTGGGTTCATTGACTAATACCTTAGATTCATGGATTCAACGAGGGACTGGAATCTCTGGAACTCCTGGAAAAATCTGACTCCCTTTTCGGTCATCAAATAAACTCTATTCCTGTCGTTCTTTACTGAATCTACTAATCCTGCAGTTACTAACTTCTCACATTTGTCAAGTACGGCGTAGTGAGAAAGGTTAGCCTTTCTGGATATTGCAGAGACAATGACTCCATTTCGTCCACCATCCATAGTAACACCAAGGATATCTCCCATGATGCCCATTTCGGATCTGTATTGTTGTTTTGACATGGTATAGTATAATCATGCTTGATTAATGAGGGACATTCTGAAACCTTATAGCGGAACGCCTAGCGGAACGGATGTTTCACTCCCAATAAAGCGCTATTTTGATGATTTTTTGGTGCGGGGTAAAGATTCAAAACCTTTGAAGGGTGGCATTTACAGTAAGAAAGCTAATTGTCAGCTTATCATATCTCTAACTTTTTATTCGATACTGTACACACCAATTCTAGTCATAATGTTTGAGAAATTCAGAAAAAAGAAGGAAGAATTTGGAGAATCTGGTGGTTCGGAAATGGTAGAAGAGAGACCAGTTGAGGAAAGAAAATATCATCCTGAAGAGATTATTCCAGAACCTGAATCTAGAATACCTCCACCATCTGAAAACAGTTCCCAAACACAAACATCATCACAGTCTGAAGGCCAGATTGGAATTAGAGCTTTAAAGGATAAACGTGTGAAATTAGAAGAGGCAATTGACTATGTCGGCCTAATGATTAAAAATCTCAAGGATAAACGCACAAATCTAGAAAAAGAAATTGAAGATGAATCTGTAGATATTAAGAATCTGAAAGAAAAACTCATGAAGGTTAGTGAGTATATTGAGGAAGAAAATCTGGGAATTCAGAATCTAACTAGGAAAAGAAGTTCAGTTGAAAACGAGGCAGATAATGTTGGTTCGTTAATTAACAATTTACGAGGTAAACTTTCAGGTATTGATTCTATTATAAATATCGAAGGCGAAAAAATCAAGAACTTTAAAGAATCCCGAAAAGAGTCTTAACAATTTTTTGAATTTATTTTCTATTTGAAAAGATGTTTCAAATAACTACATGTATCGTGTAGTCGTAGATGATGGAGATGCCTGCTCTACTGGCATTGAAGGGAATTTTTCACCTACAGCTGTCTCGGCAACTGCAGCTGCTTCTTGTAAAATCTTGTCAGATTCTGCACTTGTGGATGGCTCAATACCAAATGAGGAATCACCTGAGAAAGTATCTGTCATTAATCCACCCAGCATTTCTGTCATTCTGTTTACTTCTTGATCTGCCTCTGGCATGAACTTTACAAGTGATGATTTAAGACTCCTCATTAGACCTATGGTTGGCATTATAGTTACGACAGTATCACCAAGGTCATGAAATGTTGTTAATCTGAGTTCAATTTGTTCTAAGGCCATTCTTGCATTTCCAAGAACCCTACTAACTTTTCTTACCTCCGCCAGTTCATTTGATAGTACTTTAGAGCTATGAGTATCATGTTGTTGAGTCGCAATAACGATTCTATTGAAAATCTTTTCATCTCTTTGTTTTAATTTTGTAAGCATGTTATCTAATTTTGATATCTGACCTTGTAGTCTTTTAACTGCCATTTCTACTCGAGGCTTTAAGGCGCCTTTTGGTTTAACTGCTTCATTAATTCTTTCAGTTAATCCTGGGCTTACTGGTTTTGACCACTTGTTTTGGAAATTTGACATGCGATATGCTTGAATAATTGATTTTTAATTCAAGATGTGAATTTTGATTAACAGTTAATGAAATTTCTCTGACAAAAAATAGGAAAAAACGTCTATATACTAAAATCTAGATATTCTGAAGAGTAGTTCGTTGAGGATGAATTTTTCGTATATGACTATGCATTCCAGACTCGTTGCTGAGCGTTTCGCCGCAAAGGGGACATTTTTGCATTTTACGCTAACTTAGAGTGTTAGTATTTAAGTATTTCTTCTAAATGAAAATTTGGTTCCAAAAACATGAAAGTAGGGATTTATGAAAAAGAAAATATATTAGAATTCTCAAAAAAAATCACTTTAAGAAATTTTTTTATTTTCATGTTTATTAGATTTTTCTATGAAGACAAAATTTGGAGGCTATATTGCTATTGCAGTTGGAATAGCTGTAGCGATTGGATTTTTTGGGATTCAAAATGGAGAAATTGATGATAAGAATAGTATTTTTCATGTGACACTAGCCAATCCAGAAAATTATGAAGATGGGATTTTTACTAATTCATTTGAAATAGAAGAAGGAACGTATGCATACAGATTTGTGCCTAATGGAGACAGCCCACAAATTTTGACTATTTCATTAGATGGTGAATCGATTCGTTATTTGGAGAATTTCATTTTAAAGGGAACCCCTCATGAAACTGGTTTTTCAACCTACTATACTTGGGAATATTCTGGCAATGTTGGAATCATAATTCCTCAAAAGCAAGAAGTGGAAATTACTATAGATCCAAATGGTAATCTTCTAGGACCAGTTTCAGTTGATATTATTAAACAATAAATAGAAATGGCGTGACTCCCTATGCAGAAATTTGAGAGATTTCCTCTCTTTGTCCGAGTCATCAAGACTTTTGACATTCACTTTATGTTCTGCGGAGCCACGCGGTTTTAATCGATAGGATTTGCATCCTTTCGCATCAATTAGTATATGAATTTAAACTATTTAAGATTTTATTATAATTTTTACAATTATTATTGGTTAATTATAAATTTTTTGAGGCTATGTTATTTTTCAATGAAAAAAACCCTGTAAAATTTTAAAATTAAATGATTAAGATAGAGTTCAGGATTTTACTTATTAGTAACATCTTAACTTGGGAAAGCTAATGACGTTACGAGATCAAGATAAAAGAAGTAGATTATCGCTTTTCGCAAAACATGCTGCAAAATATTACGCTGTAGGAGCTAGTGGGGTTCTTGTTAATCTAGGGCTTCTTTATTATCTAACGGAATATGTTGGTTTATGGTATTTTCTATCCTATGCATTAGCAATTTCAGTTTCAATTACTTCTAATTTTGTTTTAAATAAATTTTGGACATTTACAGATTCAATAGATTCTCAGAGAACAATAGTCATGTATGGTAAATTTGTTAGTGTTAGTATGTTGGGAATGGCAGTTCAACTGGGCTCAATTTATGTCCTTGTTGAATCATTGACCGTTTACTACATGTTAGCCGCTTTAATCTCAATATGCATTGCAGGAGCTATTAATTTCATAATAAATCGGCGCTGGACATTTGGAGTAAAATTTTAACATTTTAGGAATTATGAAAATTAATTAAGATACCTCTTCAAATGATTCGAATAGTAACAAAATTAAGAGTGAAAGAAGTAAAGAAATTATGAAACCACGTACAAAGAAAAAAGTTGAGATAATTGCTTTACTTTCTATTATCTGGTTTGTAATCACGCTTCCATTACCATGGATTCTAACTGCTCCATCTGAGGCAGCTAAGACTCAATTACTAATTATCCTTGAAATTACAGGAATGATATCGGTACCCTTTGTCATTTTAGCTATTGTATGGACATTAAAACCCGAGCTAACTACCTAACCCTTCATTCCATATCCAATTAATACAGAATAACAACCAAGACCACATTCTTCACATCTTGGTTTCATAGAATTAATTTCAGCACTTCCAATACAGCAAGGACTTTTGTCTCTTCCCATATGATCAACTGATAGAATAGCCCATGTTGGACAGTCAATGGGTGTTGTTCCTTTTCCCCCCCAACTTTTTTTCATTATTTCCAGTTGACTTTTTGGATTGATAATGTAATCTTTATACCCATTTTCTTGCATAGCAATTATTTCGTCAACCACCTTAGATCTTTTTTCTCCAAAGGGAAGCCATAATGGATCACCTTTCATAAATGGGGTATGAAATTGAAATCCAATTTTATTGGAATGGTCATGCCATTCCTCGATTACTTGTTTGACAGTCATGTAGTTTCTTGAGTTGATAGTCATCGTTATCCAGATATCTTTCCAGGCCTTTTCTCCATTTTTTTCTACATAATCAATAACATTTTTTCTAGTCTTTTCCCAAGTCCCATCACCGCGTATATTATTATGGATTTTTTCTGTACCATCTATAGAAATCCAATAAAAGTAAATGTCCTTGAGATTTGGAATAGGATAGGTTCCATTTGTTACTACACATACTCTTTTGGGAAATTCTTTAACAAACAATTCTACAACTTCAGGTCTCATCATAGGTTCACCACCAACAAGAGTCACTATGAAAACATGTTGTTTTTTGAATTTTTCATCAATTATTTTTTTCCATTGTTCTACAGTAAGTTCCTCGTTTTCTTTTCTATTTAGCCACCAGTAACAATGATCACAATGAAGGTTACATACATTGATTATATCTGCTGAACCATAAAGTGGACTACGTTTATTGAAAAGTTTGTAACCAGCAAATTTGAGAAGTATTTGAAAATACAGTGGGGATTCTTGTATTATTTGACGAAATCCTCTACCCATTAATTCCATAAAATACTCATCCAGTGGTTCTTAAATTTCGTGTTCTAAAAATTTTTCTAATTACTACCTAAATTAATTTTTGAACCAGAATTGATTTTCTAAAAAATCAATTTGTTTAATCATTTCTTCGATTTTTTTTGTAATTACCATTACAGATTGAAACTGTTCAAACATCTCTTGCTCTTCTTCCTTTGAAAGTACTGTTTTTTGGGCTTTATCAAAAAATTCATTTTCTTTTGCCAGGTGGTCCTGTAAGTAAATTGAATAGGTTCTAAGAAATCTTGCAACTGGCTCTCTTGCATCTTCTCCCCTTTTCCATCGTTGTAGGTGTTTAGCAATATTACTGGCAATTCTACGACCAAATTCATGTTCTATCAAAAAAGTTCGAATTTCTTTTTTTAGAGTTTCATAACTAGCTACACACGGAAAATACGAATTTTCCTCCCGTGAATAATGAATAGAATCCAAAAATTCTGAAATTATTAATGTAATTAATTCTATATCGGAGAATGGGATATTTTTTCCTGCGTAAAGGTCATGATAACATTTTGAGACAATCTTTTCTAATCGCTTTATCTGCTGATGATCTTTACGAAGTAAGTCAGTTGCACTCAATTCTGATTATCGTTGTAATGTGACGCTTTAATTTGTTATTTCCTGTAATTCTTTTTAAGCAAAAAAGAAAAAACTTTCATGCCATAGTGGAATTAGTTATTCAACAATTTGCCAATTTGGTTTGCTTCTCCTATATTGAAGGTCCTTCCTTGTTATAGGATAGAGATTCTTAAGATATTTTGATGGATTCTGAAATAATAGCAAATGCAATACGGGACCCTACTGAACACGCTGCATCAGAAGTAATGTCAAATATTACTCCAGATATTGTTAGCGGAATTATGCCTTCAATATTTGGTTTTACAATTAATGGTAGTCAATCATCTGAAGTTGTGGCAGAACAGACATTAGATCAGATATTGACTGTAGTTGAAACTAAAGTGCTAGGTGAAGGTGTGGATTTTGTAATTGATAAATTTGGGGATAGAATCATAGACATGCTAACTGGAGAAACAATGCTTAGTATTTTTGAACGAGTGGCTATGATGATAGTAAGTGGTACGTCTTCCTAAAAGTTTCATGATTTATGAGGTTAGAAAATACATAATTAGAGATTAAGTAATTCCTTTAATCCCTTGTATCGATTTCTTATTGTTACCTCGGTTACATTTGCAGATTCTGCAATATCTCTTTGTGTTTTATCTTCACCGTTTTTGACGCAAGATAAATACAAAGCTGCGGCTGCCAAACCCATTGGATCTTTACCTGCAGAAATTTCTATTTCTTGAGCACTTTTTAAAACCGTAATTGCATAGCGTTTTGTTTTTTCTGCAATACCGATTTTGCTTGCAATTCTTGCGACACATTGAATAGAATCTGTAACCGGCATTTTAAGATCAAGTTCTTTTACAAGTAACCTATAGCACCTTGCAATATCCTTTCTTTTGATATTTGCAGCAATTTCCACATCTTTTAGATTTCTCGGGGTTGCGGTATCACGACATGCTGCATAAAGTGCAGCTGCCATTAATGCAGAAATTGATCTTCCACGAACTAGACCTTTATCTAATGCCTTCCTGTAAATGTAGGCTGATTTTTCTATAACAGCATCTGAAATTGCAAGCTTGTCTTTTAATCTGTTTAGCTCACTAAATGCCTGTCTAAAGTTTCTGTCAACTGGTTCATGAACCTGACTTCGGCTATCCCAAGTTCTAAGACGTTCAATCGTACTTTTCATCGATGCTGTTAGCGGTCTTCCTGCTGCATCTTTGTTCATGGGATTGATAACGGTTGCAAGGCCCATGTCATGCATTGTTAGTGATGTTGGTGCACCTGCTCTTGCTCGATCACCATGTTCATCTTGCGTAAAGGATCGCCATTCAGGACCAGATTCTTGTAATTTTTCAGACATAACAAAGCCACATTTTGAGCAAAACATCTCTCCTGACTCGTTATCAGTAACCATTTTACCCTTCCCGCAACGTTGGCATTTCTCTTTTGAATTTGCTACCTCAGTTACCATAGTATCGCGCCTATAGGAGGATTATATCAGAATTGGGTTTATGAATCAACAACTCCAGATCGCCCCAAGCCAAAGGCAAATTTAGCCTTAGAGCATTGCTTAGGTAAATTTCTCGGTAACATAGAAAAGCCTTCTAGTCTATAAAAAAAGCAGGTAAACATTGTGAGATTCCATAATCATGCCTTTTTATTATTTTCAATACTCTTTTTGATTTACTTACCATTAGCAGAGGCTGAAACCATTAAACATACAATGGAAGGTAGTATGGATTTACAGCTAATACATCCCGAGTCTGTAGTAATTGGAAGAACTTTCTCAGTTTCAATTTTAATAGAAAACAACGGATGGGAAGATAAGCAAGATGTTTCATTGATAATTACTAATCCTGATGGTTCCATCATTCCTGTTGATACAAATGAAATAAAAATCGATAGATTATCAACTGAGGGTTCGTATGGAAGAACAGTTGATTTTAAAATTTCATCTGATACTAGTGTTGGTATACATTTTCTAAATATCTTGTATTCTCAAGTTCTTGTAAAGAATAATGTCGAACCACAAAGTCCTACCACAAATAACATAGCAATTCCAATTATAATCAAGAATCAACCTAAAGTAACCATTCACACCATAACACCTGAAGCAATATTTCCAAATGCAGAATTTCCTTTTGAGGTTAAGATAATTTCTCAAGATATTGATCTAACTAAAGTTAGTGTACAAATTGTTCCACCAGAGAATATCGTATTTCAAGGAGAGGTTACTCATTCATTTTCATCAATTCAACAAAACATCCCGATTTCTATAACATCTCAGATAAAAACTCCACAACAAGAATTAGCTACTGAACACAAAATTCCTTTTGAAGTAATAGTTAGTTACACTGATGATATTGGAAATGAAAAGATTGATTCTAAAACTGTTCAGTTAGTTTTACGACCACGCACATTTATGGAAATTACAACTGATGGTGGAATTTGGATTGGAGATTTCTTTTTAGCGCCTTATGTAAGCATTGGAACGATAATTGCAATACCAGCTGGCACTCTTTTTTCATTAGCTATTAAAAGAAGTATAGAAAAAAAGAAGAAAAGAAAGACGAAATAGGAAAAAAATGATTTGAAAATATTAATTCAAAAAAAGGCATTATTATTAGTTTCATTGATTTTTACAACTTTGCCTCTTTTCATAACAGATTCTTATGGTCATGGAATAGGCTACGAAGTATTTCCTCCTGTTCAGCTAGGAGACAAAAGAGTTGCTTTGGAGGTTACATCCTCACAATATCAAAATCCAAATAATTCGGATAGAGAGATAACCTTTGCTTTATTTGATACAGAAACTGGAATTACTGTTAGAGATGTAACATATAGTATAGAAGCTACAAAAAAAGATCAAATCCTTTTTGATGATACCTTTGCAACTAGTGATGGAATTCTTGTAATGGATTTTCTACATAGTGATTCAGAAAAAATTTCAATTAAGCAGGAAAACAAAGCTAGTATTTTTGATGCATTAATAGGTGCAAAGAAAGATGTCATTCAAGTAACAGGAAAACCATTCAATACGGGAGGATTATACAAGTTTAAAGTTTTAATTACAACAGCAGATTCATTTTCTAAACCATTAGAAGATCCTATAGAATATAATGTAGGATTATCTATTCCACAAAGAAATTTCTATGATGTAAATGATCCCAATTTTGGAACTCAACAACTCAGCGTAGTTACGTATTACGATGAAATTGAAGAGTTTCAATATGATCCTGCTACCAAATCGGTAACTTTTTCAATGCCGTTTGAATGGAGTGAAGAAAATGTAAATCAAACATCAATTGTACATGAGGAACTGACTCTACCAAAAACATTTGGAGATCTAATGGTTCCAGCCTTTTCTGTACAAGTCAACGGGTTTGAAGGTCCAGCAAGAGCCATTAACATTGATGATTTTTCAGAGGTTCAAAGAATTATTCACATAGTTCTAAATCAAAATGATATGCTCGAATTGTATCAAAAACAGAAAGATGGTTCTAACAGAATGAATTTTTTATTAAAACCATTACGTGAAAACTTGCCACTAAGTACTGTTACAGGAAATGGTCAATTTAGAATTGTTTTAGATTGGGAACCAAAAGATGTTAGCTCAGGTTCAAAAGTGATATTTTATTTTGATATTATGGAAGTCTTTTTGAAAGATAGACCTGTTTCAGTTAGCTACGAGCTTTCCATTATTCATGATGGCAAGGTGCTTTTTACTCAAAATGGAATTAGCACTGGTTCTAAGGAGGAACATAACAAAGTAGAGTTTGTCATTCCAAAAAATATCAAAGGAATAATTACATTACAATTTGATAATTTAGATGGAAATAGTCTTGCTAGAGTAGGTTTACCGATTGTAGTAGATAGAGTAGAAACATCTTCTGAAATTATGATACCAGATTGGGTTAGAAATAATGCTGGATGGTGGTCAGTAGATCAGATTGAAGATAATGACTTTGTATCAGGAATTGAATTCATGATAAAAGAAGGAATTATCACAGTTCCTTTAACAAGTATTGGTCAATCTTCAGAAAATTCAGTGATTCCTGATTGGGTTAGAAATAATGCTGGATGGTGGTCAGAACGACTAATTTCAGATAAAGAGTTTGCTAATGGTTTACAGTATCTTATTGCCAATAGAATAATTTCTGTCTAAAATTTTCTTAAACTACCCCTCAAAATTTAAGAGTCTCCCTTTTCTCGATGAACTGTTGAAAAAATTTACTGTAATTGGTGGCAATTCCTCTGAAGAATTAGCAAAAAAAATAGCAAAAAAACTCAACGCTGTATACTTAAAATCTAATTTACGAATTTTTCCAGATGGAGAAGGGAAAATTACAATAAATGGAAAACCAAAGAAAGGAAAAATTATAGTTGTTCAATCAACATATCCTCCTGTAGATTCTCATCTAATTCAGGCATTATCACTTATTTCAAAAGCAAAACAATATTCTTCTAATGTAATAGCTGTTATTCCCTATTTTGGGTATGCCAGACAAGATAGAGAATTTCTACCTGGTGAAATAGTAACGATGGATGTTATTGCAAAATTATTCAAGGCTTTGGGGTTATCAAAAGTAATAGTGGTAGATATTCATAGTAAAATTGCGCTAGATCACTTTAAAATTCCTTCAGAGAATGTATCAGCAATGCCTCAACTAGTTAACTATTTCAAGAAATTAAGATTGAAAGAGCCTTTGGTAGTATCTCCAGATCTTGGAGGAGCTTTACGTGCCAAAGAATTTGCCAAACTATTTGGAACAAGTTATGTTGCCTTAAAAAAACAAAGAAATCGAAAAACAGGAAAAGTTCAGATAAGATCTTCTAATCTTAATGAGGTAAAGGGAAGAGATTTGATTATTGTTGATGATATGATTAGTACTGGAGGAAGTATTATCAAAGCAACAGAATTTCTAAAAAAACAAAAATGCAATAGAGTTTTCGTTGCTTGTACTCATGCTTTGCTAAGAGAAGATGCAGAGAAGAAAATAAAAAAATATGGCGTATCAAAAATTGTAAGTACAAATACTATTCCAGGCAGTACTGCAGTAGTTGATGTTTCTGGTATAATTGCAAAAGCAATTGTATGAGGATGTTCTAAAGAGATTATGAAACTTGTATTTCTAGGTACATCTGCAGCACAACCTACCCTAGAACGTGGATTAACATGTATTTGTTTAGAAAAAGAGGGGGAAATTTTGATGTTTGATGCAGGAGAAAGTGCACAAATTTCTTATCTAAAATCTGGTTTGGGTTGGAACAAAAAGATGAAGATCTTTGTAACACATCTTCATGGAGATCATTGTATTGGCATTCTTGGGTTATTACAAACAATGACATTACAAAATAGAACAGAATCTATGGAAATCTATGGTCCTGATGGGATTGAAGAATTTATTGCCGCAAACATTAAGGTATTAAATTTTGGATTATCATTTCCTGTAATGATAACTACAGTAAGAGAAGGAATTGTAGTAAATGAAAAAACTTACACCATAAACTCTTGTGAAGCAGATCACTCTGTCACATCTTATTCCTATCTCTTTCAAGAAAAAGATAAACCAGGTAGATTTTTTCCGGATAAAGCAAAGAAGCTTGGAGTACCTGAAGGTGAATTGTGGCATAAACTTCAAACAGGATTAGACATTCAAGTTGGAGATAAAATTGTAAAGTCGTCGGATGTTCTAGGTGATAAAAGACCAGGGAAAAAAATTGGAATATCTGGGGATACTAGACCAACTAAAAAACTTGAAGAGTTTTTCAAAGATTGCGATTATCTAAGTTTTGATTCAACTTTTTCACATGAATTACAGGATAAAGCACTTGAGACACATCATTCTACAGCAAAAGAAGCTGCTAACCTAGCAAAAAAAGCAAATGTTTCTAATCTAATTTTAACTCATTTTTCGGCAAGGTACAATGATGAATCAGTTCTGTTAGAAGAAGCAAAAACCATTCATAGTTCTGTGATAGCAGCAAAAGATCTTTTAGAAATTGAGATAAAATAGGAACGAAATTGTTTGAATCAATAGCTGATAGATTAACAGATGCAAAAAAAATTGTTTTTGTAACTGGTGCTGGAATTTCCCAAGAAAGTGGAATTCCAACTTTTCGTGGTAAAGATGGTTTGTGGAGAAAATATGATTCTATGCAGCTTGCAACAATTGATGCATTTTATAATAATCCTAAACTAATATGGGAATGGTATGAGGAAAGGAGAAAAAATATACTCAATGCAAAACCTAACCCAGGTCATTTTGCCATAACAGAACTTGAAAAGTACAAAGAAGTTATTGTTCTTACTCAAAATATTGATGGTTTACATCAAAGGGCTGGAAGTACCAATGTTTTAGAACTTCATGGTAGTATAATCAGAATAAAGTGTACAGTTTGTGATTTTAAAGATGAGGTTCCTGCCAGTTTTCAGAGTCTCCCTCCTAAATGTAGAAGATGTGACAACATATTACGCCCTGATGTAGTCTGGTTTGGAGAATCTTTACCTCAAGATGTGTGGAATCAAGCTATAGTTGAAGCAAATTCTTGTGATGTCATGATAATTGCTGGAACCTCACTTGTGGTATCACCGGCAAATACCTTACCAGTATATGCAAAACAAAACAATGCCATACTTGTAGAGGTTAATCCTGAGCAAACCCCAATGTCTACAGAAATGGATCTTTCTTTAAGAACAACATCTGCAAAAGCTTTACCAAATCTTATGAAAATTTTTGAAAATTAATCTTGGATAAGTTTGACTAAACAAATTAATGTCGAAAAACAAGCTATTCACGATTAGAAATTAGCCATTCTATTACTGCCTGAATGTTTTTTGAATTCAGAACTATCTTAATTGGACCTAGAGGAGATTCTTCTGATTCGCTACAAAGTGCTACTGAATTTGCAAAGGCAGCTTGTTTGTTTAGATAAAACCAGCTTGACTCATCACTAATATTTTGATTTAGTTGACGACGATAAGCATTTTTGCTGTGATGGGAATTAATTGCTTCATAGATCTTTTGTAAAGATTCAAGGCTTGTTGAAGTTACACGTAGTGATTCATTGGTAATCTTAACATCCACATCAACTAATATGTTGGTTATAGCTTGCTCCACTTTTTTAGGATCCTCAGATGGATTAATGTAACAATAAGCGTCAATCGTACATAACACATCAGGTATCTTCATTTACTTTTGCCAACCTTGAATTACTTTATAGGCGTATTCAATTAGTTCATCAATCGTTAGATTATTGTTTGATATGCTTTCATCTGCTAATGCAATTGGTGTGCTAATACCTACACTAATTTCTCTAGCATCGCGTTCATTGAAGTTTTCCAGATTTTGTGGATCGTCTGATCGTCCTCTATCACTTAAAAAACTATAACGAGTATCAGTTGATGCATGAACAGAAAGAAGTTTTACAATGCCAATTTTTCGTAAGATTTTAATTTCTTCATTTGATCTCACTCCATCAATAACAATAACATTTGAATTTGAATTTTTTATTTTATCATGAATTAATTCAGCTATTGCTCCTGGACCATTTTTTTCTCGTAGCTCAAGCATTAATTTGCCCAAGTTCTGACTAGTTGGTTCAAGATTTCTTTTTTTAGCTTCTTCTCTTACGGCGTCACCCATATTGATAATTTCAAAACCTTTCGATTTCAAACCATTTGCAATAGTAGATTTCCCAGCACCTGGCATTCCAGTAAGACAAACAATAAGCTTAGACAAGTTCTATGAAACTTCCATAATCTTGTCTATGAAGCTACCGGAAATCATTATAAAGATAGGATCAAAAAACTTTTGATGCGAACTTTTGTGGCAATCGAAATTGATAATCAAGAGATATTGGATTCGATTAATAAGGTTCAATCCAAACTTAACATTAAAGCAAAACCAATATCAACTAAGAATATTCATTTTACACTATTTTTTCTTGGAGAGGTTTCTGATTCAGTATCAGAGAAAATTCAAGAATCTTTGGGGTCAATTGAATTCCATTCTTTTGAAGTTTGTATTAGAGGAGTAGGTACATTTCCCAAACCAAGTTTCCCACGAATAATATGGGTAGGCACAGATAATGAGGGTGGAAAAAAGCTTACTGAACTTGCCTCAGTCGTGGAAGAAAGACTATCAAATCTAGGATTCCAAAAAGATAAACCCTTCAAACCACATGCTACAATCTTTAGAGTTAAAAACAAGATTGGGAACATTTCAGATGAATTGAAAAAATTAGAGACATATTCATTTGGAATTCAGAAAGTATTTGAAATAAAATATAAGAAAAGTGTTCTAACCTCTGATGGACCAATATATTCAGATTTACAGGTGGTTAAAGCAAAACAATGAAACAAATCATAGAACAGGCAAGAAGGTTAGCTATTCCTTCTAAAAAATTACAACAAGATAAGACAAAAGTTGCAAAGCTTGCTTTTAATTTAGTAAGAAAACAAGTAACAAAATATTCTCAAATAACAGGTGTTGAATTTGGTGGATCATATGTAAAAGGTACATGGTTACCAAACAAAGCTGATGTTGATGTTTTTATAAAATTTGAAAAGTCAATACCAGATAAGAAATTCGTTGAGATTTCCAAAAAAATTGGATTTGATTCTATGAAAAAATTCAAACCTTATGTAAGATATTCTGAACATCCGTACGTTGAAGCAACAATTAAAGGAACTAAGGTAAATGTCGTTCCGTGCTATGATGTAAAAAAAGGACAGTGGCAAAGTGCTGCAGATAGATCTCCATTTCATACAAGATTCATGTTAGAATCATTAACAGGTCCGATGAAAGATGAAGTTAGACTTCTCAAAAGCTTTCTAAGCAACAACAAAATCTATGGCTCTGAGATTGCAAAACAAGGGATTAGTGGATATGTAACAGAAGTTCTAATATTACATTATGGAAGTTTCCAAGACGTCATAAAAGCTATTGCAAAGCTAAAGAAAAACCAGATCATAGGAAAACCAACAAAATCGTTTGATACCTCAATAATTATCATTGATCCAATTGACAGCAATAGAAACCTTGGTGCTGCAATTTCAAATGAAAGTGTTGGGAAGTTTATCATTGCATCAAGAGCATTTCAGAAAAAACCTTCAATATCTTTTTTTAAATCACTACCAAGACCAATAATTTTCAAGAAAAATTTAGAAAATACTATTGCAGTCCAGTTTAACTATAAACTTAGGAGTCCTGATATAATATGGGGCCAGATTAAAAGAGCTGCAAGTTCATTAGTAGTACAAATGGAACTTGGGGGATTCCAAGTTTTAAGACATGCAGGAATAATTGGTGAGAAAAATGAGGCCTATTTGCTCTTTCTAATACAGTCTTTAAAGATTGAAGAGAACTTCCTTAGAGAAGGACCTGATATCTTTTTTGAGGTAGAATCTGAGACATACATTACAAAAAATTCTAAAAATAGTATGATGTGGATTGGTCCTAATAGAAAGATCTTATCATTACAAAAACGCCGACAAAATGATGTTAGTTTATTTTTAAATGATTTATTGAAAAATCATCTTAACAAATCAGGAATACCAAAGGGATTAAAGGCAGATATTAAGAAAAGATTCAAGATCATTCCAGCTAAAAAAGTAGCAGGAAAATGCATTAAAGAGGCAGTTGCAGAACTTGTCTCAACTGATGCGACAATCCTTTCTTTCAATTAGCAAACTATCTGAAAAACCATATGCAGTAATCATCGGATACCCAAAGGCGACAAAAAGGCAAGTGGAATTAAGAATAGCCCAAATGAAGAAGCTTGGAATCAATAGTATTTCCTTTCAGGGTGATTTGAAATTAGGTTTGATTAACGTTTTGGGAAAAGGATATGTTGGAATTGTAGTATTAGCAAAAAAACAAACGAAGAAAGTCGCAGTTAAGATACGTCGTACTGATTCACAAAGAAAAGAAATGCAAAGTGAAGCAAAATTATTAAAAATAGCAAACTCAGTAGGAGTGGGACCTCGTCTGATAGATAGTAGTAAAAATCTTATGATTATGGAATATTTAGATGGTAAAAAAATAGGAATGTGGATAAAAGAACTAAAAGGAAAAGGAAGTGTTTCTAAATTAAAATCCATAATAAGAAAGATTTTAGAAGATTGTTATAATCTTGATCGGATTAGATTAGATCATGGTGAATTAAGTAGTATAGCAAAACATGTTATCATAGGAAAATCGAAAACTACGATAATCGATTTTGAAAGTGCAAGTACAAAAAGAAGAGCTTCAAATGTCACTTCAGCAACACAAGGAATTTTCATAGGTTCAGGCATATCAAAATCCATTAGAAAAATCTACAAGGTACCATCAAAGGATAAAATGATTGAAGTATTAAGAAATTACAAGCACAATCCAACTAGGGAAAGTTTTGATAAGCTTCTAAAAGTGTTAAAATTGTAAAGTATGATAGATAAAAAAGCTATTAAGTTTTTAAAAAAAGATCCAAAATTTGCAAAAATCATCATGCAGGTGGGAAATTATAATGTAAAGATAACAAAAAATCGCTATCAATCATTAGTTGAAGCAATAATTTCACAGCAATTATCTGGTTCTGCTGCAAATTCTATCATAAAAAAATTTAGGAAATTATATAAATCAAAATTTCCAAAACCGGGAGATGTAATCAAAACATCAGATTCAAAACTTCGTACAACAGGATTATCAAAAATGAAAATTGTATACATTAAAGAATTATCGAAAAAAATTGAATCAAAGGAGCTGAATATGAGAAAAATTTCTACCCAAAGTGATGAACAAGTAATTGAAGTTCTAACTGACGTGAAAGGAATTGGTAGATGGACAGCTGAAATGTTTTTAATTTTTTCGCTTGGTAGATTGGATATTTTACCAGTTGGGGACCTAGGACTAAAAAAAGGAATACAATTAATGTACTCTTTAAAGGAACTACCAGAAAAGGAGCAAATTGAACAGTTAGCAGAATCTTGGAAACCCTATAGAACAGTTGCAACTTGGTATCTTTGGAAGAGTTTACAAAAATTTGATACAGTTGGATAACTAGTAATGATATAATGGGACCGGCAGGATTTGAACCTGCGACCTCCAGCACCCCAGGCTGGCATCATAACCAAACTAGACGACGGCCCCTCATGTTTGAAGCAAATAGTGAAATTATTAAATCGTGGGATTAGATAATTAACTTAGTTGAAAATTTGTTCAATATGTCATAAAATTTCAGGAACTGAAGAGGATCACCTAGATTGTAAAGAAATGAGACGAGTTGAATTAGAAGCTGATGACGTTAAAGAAAAACTTCCAGAGAAACTAGACATGGCAAAAAACGCAGATAATCTGAATTCAGATATTAAAGCTGTGTTAAATCATTTGACAAGAGAAAAAGAAAAAAGATTAGAATAATATTTCTTGTTATTATCTTTCTTGAGTTGTTGGTCTTATTAGTACTTCATTGATGTTTACATGACTTGGTGCTTCAACTGCAAATAATATTGCATTAGCAATGTCTTCTGCCTTTAATGAATTCATTTTCTTAGAAGTTTCAACAAAACTTTGTAGTGATTCATCAGTTATGGTGTTAGTAAGTTCAGTTGATACTACTCCAGGTTCAATACAAGTCACTCTAATGTTTGATCTAGTGCTAAATTCTTGCCTTAGTCCTTCACTAAATGCAGTTACAGCATGTTTAGTGGCACAGTAAACACTCCCAGAAGGAAAAACGATTCTGCCTGCAACCGATGAGATATTTATGATGTGTCCAGATTTTTTTGCATACATGTGTGGAATTACTGCAGCAGTACAATACAGTACACCTTTTATGTTAACATCAATCATTTGATCCCATTCATCTATCTTCAGATTTTTAACAAAACTAAGGGGCATTAACCCTGCATTATTAACCAAAATATCAACCCCGCCCCATTTTTTTATAGTTGCATCTACAAATGAATCACAATCTGATTTTTTAGTAACATCTAATTTTTGAGAAAATGCCTCTCCACCAT
>Ga0326597_10001111_pt1 | contig 44610 bp, 43 predicted proteins | sample RVTome_12_FD_203789 | JGI IMG/M metagenome (GOLD analysis project Ga0326597, IMG submission 203789) | Soil microbial communities from uranium-contaminated site in the Upper Colorado River Basin, Wyoming, United States - RVT100D185 | ecosystem: Environmental > Terrestrial > Soil > Contaminated >...
TACCAGAAATTTTGCGTGCGCATGCGCGGTGCCGGCGCCACGCTCCATGCGCCGCCGCCCGCGGCCGACAGCAGTGCGGTGGCCACACGTGTGTAGTCGCGCGCACGCACCGCGTCCACGCGCATCAGCGTGCCGTCGCCGTCTAGTTGTTGCATACTGGCGCCCGCCGCCGTCGCGTGCAATGCCTCGTGCAATGCCGCCGCCGCCGCCGCCGCCGCGGCGGCACTGCCGCCGCTCGCGCCGCCAGTGTTTAGTACGGCGCGTGTACCCTCGTGCACCAACACGAGCATGGGCACCGCGTCATTTTCGTCCGCGTCCGCGGGCGGCGGCGCGCACATGTCCTCGGGCGTGAGCGCGCGCAGCGCCAGCGGCCGCAGCGAGTGCGGGTGCGCGTTGGTCAGCAGCTGCACGCGCGTCGCGTCCAGGTACAGCAGCAGCGAGTCGCGCGGCACGTAGTGCTTGCACTCGTAGCCCAGCAGCACCGCCAGTCCCGCCAGCATGTCGGCGCTCAGCGAGTTGGGCGCAAAGCGCGCCACGTACGGCTGCGGCGGCGGCGCCGTGGCCACCGCCGCCGCCACCACCAAGGCGAGCAGCAGCATGTGTGCGCGCACGCGCGCCTTGCGCCATTTTATAGACGGGACGCTCCGTGCCGCGCGTGCGCGCGCGCCGTCGCGCGCGCGCGCGGCGGCGCGTGCGCGGCCGTAGTATATTGGCGGGCGGTCGCGGCGGCGTGGCATCATCGGGCGGACGCTTGCAAACATGGAAGGCTTCTACCAGGGCCGCGGTGCGCTGCACATGTGGAAGGGCGCGTGCGGGCTGCTGTCGCTCGTGACGTTTGGCACGCTGCTGGGCACGTACTTTGGCGACGTGGCCGTGGGCGTGTCGCCGCTCAGCACCACGTCGTTCCGCACGGGCGGCGGCGCGGGCGACGAGCTGGGCTGGGAAGACGTCGAACTGGACACGCTGGACGCCAGCTGGGTGCCGGTGACGCTGTTCGCGGTGGCCAGCGGCGTGTCGGCCATTTACTACTGCGCGCTGTTCCTGGCGCCCGACGCCAGCACCGGTCTGACGCTGCAGGTGGACGGCAACTTCAACCGGCACCGCTGGGTGCGCCAAGGCATCGTCATTTCGCTGCTGTGGGTCGTGGACAGCTACGTGGCCGGCCAGACGGACGCCTACTCGGTGTCGGCCGTGGCCGTGCTGGGCGTGCTGGTGGCGCTGAACCAAAGTGCGCACGAGTCGCACCACACGGAGCAGGGCCGCGTGGGCGAATCCATGCAGTGGCTGCCGCGCATCGAGTTCTGGCTGGGCGGCCTGCTGGCCGCGCTCTTCGTCTTTGTCTGGTGGTACATCTACTACGGCACCGGCAACGCCGCCTCGGTGGACGGCCTGTCCGGCTTCGTGCCCGCCGCCGTGTTCACCACCAGCCTGCTGTACGTGCTGTTTCACGTGGTGGCCGTCAACGGCTACGTCACGTTTCACGAGGGCGCGGCGGCCGCCTCCAAGGAGTACGTCTACGACATTTTCGAGGCGCTGCAGCTGCACCTCACCGTGTGGTTCGTTATGGCCGGCCTCAGCACCGCGTGAGCGCGCGCGCGCGCGACAATGACGTAAAATCGGATGCAAGCCACCAGCGAGGCGCCGCTGCCACCCGATCCGTACGCGCGTGCGCACAACGACAACGACGATGCGTCGTCGTCGTCGTCGTCGTCGTCGTCGTCACTGTGCGACGGCGACGCGTACGACGCAGACGCCGTGTGGGCGCTGTGCACAATGCCGGTGCTGCGGCGCATGTTTGTGGCGCGCGACTACACGCACGTGCGCGCGGGCGACCACGGCGAGCAGGTGGTGTCCGCCATGGACGCGCACGGCGGCGTGGTGGCGCGGCGCGTGGCGCCCGGCTTCGAGGCGCTGCGCCGCGTACTGCGGCGCGAGCGCGCGCTGGATCCGCGCGCGCGCCTCGTGGCCGTGCTGCCGCTGCACGCCGCGGCGGCGCCGCTGCCGCCCGAGCTGGTGCACGACGGGCGCGTGGAGCTGTGGCCCGAGCACGAGCTGCTGCTGCACGTCGAGGCGCACGCGCGCGTGCCGCCGCACCGGCGCGCCACGGCGCGCGAGCTGGCGGCGCTGCGCGCGCGCCACGGCGCCAACGTGTTGGCGTGCCTGCCGCGCATTGAGCAGCGCGACCCGCAGGCGCGCTTCCTGGCGCTGCGGCGCGGCGAGGTGGTGCGCGTGGCGCGGCACGACCACGTGCGTGGCGCGCACGCGTACTACCGCGTGTGCGTGTAAATTGCATAAAACACGGCGCGCGCGCGTGCGCACGCGCGCGCCATGTCCTTTGACGACCAGCCGCGTCGCATGCGGCGCGCGGCCATTGCCAATGAGATTGCGCGCTCGCGGCGCGCCGTGGCGCGCTACGCGTGCTACGCGCTGTGCGTGCTCACGGCGGTGGGCTGTGGCGTGGCGGGCGCCGCGGCGTACGTCACGGCCGAGAACGAACGCACGGGCGACTGGGACGACACCACGTGCCGCTTTGTCACGCGCGACAATGGCACCGCCGCGTCCTCGGAGCTGGGCGTCGGCGGCAACGGCGACGACGACCGCCTGCTGGCGTGCGTGGGCGGCGACGACAACGCCACGTGCGCGTGTGCCTTTTACGCGGTGCGGCCCGACGCGCCGCCCGGCAACGCGGCGGCGCCGGCCGCCGTGTGCGCGGTGGCGCAGCAAATGGCGGAGGCGGCGCACGACGGCGACGACGTGGGCGCGGCGTGCGGGCCGCGCGCCGCGCTGGACCCGCTCACGCGCTACTGGCACGCGGAACGGCGCGCGGGCCGCGGCGCGCGCTGCATGACGCCGCGCGGCCGCGCGGCCGTGTCGCCGGCGCAGTGCGTGGCGGCGGCCACCACGTCCGAGCGCTGGTGGCGGCTGGTGCTGGGCCGCGGCCAGCGGCTGACGCGGCTGGTGCGCAACGACGCCGAATCGCGGCAGGCCGGCTACGACGCCACGCGCGCCGGACGCCGCCTGAGCGGCGCGCTGCTGGCCGTGGCCGGCTTCGCGGTGGTGTCCGTGTTTACGGCGCTGGGCTGCGAGGCGTGCCCGCCGTGCGGCACGTGCGGCGGCGACCGGCGCGCGCGCGCGCGCAAGGGCTACAAGCAGTTCTAGCGGTGCAGCACGCGCGGCGTGGCGTTGCACGGCAGGCCAGTGTCCACGGCGCTCGATAAAAAGCGCTCGAAACTCGTGTTGATCACGGGAAACGCGCCTGGCGGCGGCACCAGCGAGCGGTCGACGCGCGCCGCAAACTGCACGGCGCTCAGCCGATACGGCGGCGCCGCCGTCGCCCCGCCATTCGGCGCGTCCGCCAGCACCGGCGCCAGCTCGGGCACGGGCGTAAACGTGTAGGCGGGCGCGCGGCCCACCAGCCAGCTGTGCGTCACGCGGTCGATGCGCACGACGCACGGCGGCAGCTCGCCGGCACCCGCCGGCACGCGTGTGGTGAACCAGCAGTTGTTGGCCACCGTGCGCCCGTGCTCGTCGCACATGCGCGTCGCGTTGCGCAGCCACATGGACAGAAAGAAGTCGCCGTTCGCGCCACGCACGTACGACAGTGTGTTGTCGGCGCGCAGCCGCGCGCCGTCGTTGCCCAGCGGCGGTGGGGGCGGCGACAACGACGACGTCGTCGCCGCCGGTGTCACGTCCATTTAAGATTGGATTTTGTGGCGCTGGACGACAACGACGACGACGACTCGAGCGCCGCGTCCACCGCGACGGCACTGGCGTGTCGCAGCAGCGCGGCGGCGCGCGAGCGCTGGTTCGGGTGGTGCAGCAGCACGTACAGCAGCGTGGCCGCCACCGCGGCGGCGCACAGCGCGTAGGCGATGCACAGCGCGCGCAGGCACATGACACGCCCGCGCGCCGCTTCACAGCAGCAGCAGCGCGTCCAGCGTGCGGCGCAGCGCGTACACCAGCGCGCACGCGCACAACGTCAGCGCCACGTCGGTCAGTATGGCGTTGGGCATGGAGGCGTTTTTACGCGTTATACACGCGTGCCGCCGCCTCGGCGCACCACCGCCACACCAACTCGGGTAGCGGCGACGGCGTCGTTGTTGCGGCGTCGCCATTGTCGGCGTGCCACGGCACGTAGGAACACAATGCGCGCCACGGCGGCGCGGCGGCGGCGACGCCGCCGCCGCCGCCGCCGCCGCAGTTGGCCGCGTACCAGGCGCGCGTCGCGCCGGCCAGCAGCGCGGCGTACAGCGTCACGGCCAACAGACGCAGCACCAGCGCGAGCGCGCCGTGCATAATGTCCACCGGCGCCTCGAGCAGCGCCTCGGCGGCGCGCCACGCGTCGCGCAGCAGCGCCCACAGCCGCACGGCCAGTCGGCGCGTGAGCACCAGCGCCAGCAGCACGTACGCCAGCGACGGCAGCCAACGCGCCACGTCGACGGCGGCCGCGGCCGCGGCGGCCGCGTCCGCGGCCGCGGCCAGCCAGGTGCGCGCCGCGTCTTGCATGTCCCTTTTTTTACGCAGGCGACGCCGCGCGCCGCCGCACCACGTACGCGTCGACGTCGGCGCGCCACTCGAAGCCCGGGCGCGTCACGCATGCGCGCTCGCCAAACAGCGCGTGCGCCTGCGTTGCGTCCATGCGCAGCGTGGGCTCCTGCTGCGGCGCGTCGTCGGCGTGGTGCGGCAGCGCCGCGTACTCGTGCAGCGGCGAGGCGCACCACGGCGCGGGCGCGGTGGGGTCGTCGCTGTCGCTGTCGTCGTCGTACGCGTCGGTCAGCAGCTCGCGCATGCGGTCGTGTCGCACGTGATCGCAGCGCACACAACCGGGCGCGGGCGGCGCGCGGTTGCAGCACGCGTACGTGTTGGCCACGCCGAGCGCGTGCGGCGGCGCGGCACCGGCCAGGTGCGCCGGGTGCACGCGGCAGCGCCAGGCGCCCACGTTGTCCAGTTCGCAGTACACGCGTCCGCAGCGTGCGCAGCGTTGCTCGTGCGCCAGCGCGCGCGACAGCTCGCGCAGCCGCCGGTCCATGGCGACGCCGGCGTGCGCGTGTGCGGACGCGCACGCCGCGGTATATAAATGACGCGCGGACAAACGCCCGCAGAAATCATGGCAAGCTTCAGTTTGAAACCCGCCGGTGGAAGCGGCGGCAACGCGGCGCCTCGCGCGCCGGCCAAGAGTGGCGCGCTGTTTGGCGCGGGCGACGGCAAGACGGCCATGGACACGCTGTGGGGCTACGGATGCGGCGTGCTGCTGTGCCTGGGCGTGTTTGGCGCCGTGGGCCTGGGCATCGCGGCGCTGGTGCAGCTGGGCCACATCAAGCACGACATTCACGACCTGAACGCCACGTTGGGCGACGGCGGCGTTGCCGCAGCGTCCGACACTGGCGCGCTGGCCGCGTTGGTCGCCAGTCTGTCGTCGGCGGCGGCGCGGCTGCACGCGGCTGGCACCGCCGCCGTCACGTCCAACGCCATTGTGGTGCGCCCGCGTGCGCACCACACTTCTTCCTCCTCCTCCTCGTCGTCGTCGTCGTCGTCGTCGTCGTCGTCCTCCTCGTCGGCGTCCAGCGTGTCGCTGGACAGCAGCTACGAAGAGGCGCTGCTGGACGAAATCGCCGAGCGCGTGCGCGACGAGCTGCGTGACTTTGGTGGCGGCGGCGGCGCCACGCCGTGCAGCGCGCAGCAGGACGAGGCGGAGTGCGCGGCGCAGCGCGCCGCCGACCCGTGCCACACGCACGTGTGCATCCTGAGCGTGCCACAAAACACACCCGCATGCTATGTGGGCGCACCCGTTAATGACACGTGCACGTGTGACACCGACACGCGCGTCGACTACACTGACACCGACGTGTTTGCCGCTGCGGTGCAGTCGGCGGGCGCCATCGCCACTCTCTTCGCGAGTACGCTGTCGGCGCAAGATATCACTGCGCAATTTACGGCCGCTATGGACGAGGCAGACTCGACGAATCGCGCAAGAACCGCTTTCAACCTGGTGGTGCCGCCGTCAAACGCCAAAAAGAAGCGCCAGTCGCTCGCCGAGGTGTCGTACACCGAAGAGGAAGATGCCGAGTTTGCACGGTTTATTGGATGGTGGGACGTTGACAACGTCGGCGGCGTGGGCGGTATTCACGCCATTGAGTTCTACGTAGCGAACAACACTGGCCGGCACACCGTGCAGTATTACACAGGCACCGTTGAGAATCCCCGCGAGTTCACGGTGGGAGATATTGCGGTGACTGATTTTGCCTACGGTTCGGCGTTAATCTTGCAAGACTTTGATATCGCCTGGGTCTTTGGCGCGCCAACCACACACACGGTTGGAGGGGACGCGCCGCCTGGAGCTCTGCGAATGCCGTTTATTGACGAAGACGCGCAGATTCCTCTTATCGGAAGTACACTTGCGGTCGATGCAGCACCCGAATTTAGCGAAATGTACCTGGTGCTACAAAATAACACCAACGACAGCGTGGCGTATCTGAGCGGTTTTCCCCATGCCGATTACTATGGCGATTCCGAAGCCGGGCGCCATCGTAAAACTCTGGGTGGTCTACACACCGTGACGCGCTTCGTCAAGCGCGCAGAGCCGCCGACGAATGTGCAACGAGCGGGCGAAAATCGAACCGGTGTCAATTACGACGATCCCGAAGTTATGTTTCGCGAAGCCGTGGCGCTCTTTGCTGAAAGTTCGACCGCGCACATGAACGCCGACGAGCGGCCTGTTGTGGGCGGCCCGGTGACGCGCGCGGAATTCGACGCTATTGCCGAAACATACGTCACGGGTCCGGCGCGCGTGCGCACCGCCACTGTGAGCACGGCGTACCGCGGCGGACACTACATTGGCGTGTGGCCAACGCGCACACCGTTCACATACTTGCGCACCACCACTTTTCACACAAGCGGACCACACGATTTTACTATAGCCAGCTCACTGAACATTTCGGGCTTCCGTGGTGCGTACGCCGCGCTCAATGGTGACAACTATCGGGTGGCTTTCAGTTTGTTTACGACTTACTCGGGTGGCTTCGCAAACATACTTGGCGACAATGAGTGGACGCATCCGGGCACAAACGAGCACTATGTTGACGTCGATTTAGATTCATCCGCGCTCGCGAACGAGCCCTATGATCCCGCCGTACACGGCGTGGGTGTCTTAACGTCCGCGCTGGAGCCAGTTTCATCCGCCAGCGAGTACCGTCCACTGATGGACGCGCTGCTGCATTTTGGGCACACGGTTTTGCGCGGAACTGGCCACGCGCGAATGTTGGTCTTTTTCGTTGGGGACGGGTCCGGGCCATACCACCTGCCATCAACGTTTGCCGAGCTGTCCAACCGTTTGGCCGACGGCCAACTCGGCGGCGATATAATTAGATTTCGCGGCGCTCAAACCGCGCCGTCAGCACAGTTTTATTGGAACGTGCATGATTTTGGACGCGGCCTGAGCGTGGGACACTACAACGATCCCACGTATTTAGGGTTTCTGTCGTTCATTGCCGCATTCGGCGATCTGACGCTCGACTACGACACCGACGTGGAAAACTACCTGCAGGGCGGCGCCGCTCGCAACGTGGCGTGGGTGCTGACCGGACCCACCGTCCTCCCGGTGCACCAGGCCGACGTGTTTTTCAACTATCCAAACGCCGGTTCGCGCGTGCAGTTTGTGTCCACGCCCTTTCGCACGTTACCTCCTGATACACCGGACAACCAAGCGTACCGATTTTACGGGTCGCTCAACACCAACCCGAACGACGCCGTGGTACGCGCACGAACGCGCGGCGTATTTCTGCATGGAATCATCGATCCAAAATACACGGCCGGAAATGTCGTGGCGTACATTCGGCAGGAGCGCGGCGGCACCTTCGATGGCAGCGCAACGGCATTTCGACCACCGCGCATGTATCAATCGTTCCGACCAGACCCGGATCCAGGCGATATGGACGGTCCGTTCAGTGTGGCCGCGTTGGCGGCAGTATTGAAGGAGCTCAACTCGCGTTCACCACCGCCAAACAAGTTTATTTTCGACATTCGTGCGCACGCAGGCGGTCGTATAGGCGATTACCACGCGTTGTTTGGTGCAGACCGCGTCCGAAGCCTATCGGAAGATCACCTCTCCGCGGGGTTGGCCAAAAACAGCACAATGACCGGCCCAATTTACCTGAATGGGTCAGATATTGTGCAGGCGCATGGCAGCGTGGCGGAAAAGTTCCAGGAATACGTCAATGTCTCACATCTCATTTCCATGTACGGTATCAACACCAACGGCGGTGCCGTTGTGCAGGGGACGGCGGAACGACCCATTGATGTTGTGCTGCTGACCTCGGATACGTTCACAATTAGCGGCGGTGAACATTTTGTGCGGAAATTCACGGGCGCCGCCACAAATACGCGTGGGCGTGCCGATTTGGGCGCACACGTCACGGCTCGCCTAATGGGCAATGTGCTCGCGTCCAACCGGGGCTGTGTTAACGACAACATTGAAGCCATTCCAACGAACACTGATTCGCCGTACCGAGCAGGATTTTATTCCAATTACGTCGTACCGGTCATATCTTTCCTACCAGCCGCATGCAATGCGGAAACCGACGCGTCCGGCCTGCCCTCGTCCTCGCCGCGGCCCAACATGCGCCCCAACGTGCTGCTCAACGGCTGGTACGACCACACGGTGTGGCAGGACTTCGGCCTCGCCGCGCCGCGCGCCGCCTGGCCGTTGGGCACGTGTCTCAAGCCGCGGCCGGTGTGGCAGGACAAGGCGACGTGGCGCGACGTGATGCTCGAACACGCCATTGTCAATTGAGTGCGAGTGCACGCGCCCGTTGCATTTCCAAAGGAATACGAATGAAAACGAAGTGCACGTCAACGGGAGTTGCACCCGTTCGCGCGCGTTTGCACGCGCGCGCCCGCGTCTCGGGAACGTGAAAAGAAACGTGCACGCGACGGTGCTGGCCACACACACACTGCGCGTGCGCGCGCTGCGCGCGCACGCACGCGCACGTACCTTGGACGGGTACGAGTGAACGTAGCGCAGGTCGCTGGCCGACGTGGGGCCGCGCAGGCAAATGGTCTCGACGTTGCGCGTGACGATGCGCGACGCCACGCCGTCGAGCTTGGTCAGGAAGCGGTGCACCAGGTCGAGCAGCTTCTGCGAGGCGCGGCGGCCCGTCGAGAAGATGCTCTGCACAAACGGCTCGCCGCTCAGGCCGCCGTCCAGCGCCACGGCGCACGCCGCCACAAACATGGCCACGCAGTACGTGTTGTGCGTCACGGTGCCGTCGGCCAGCAGAAAACGGCCCGGGTGCACCACCGTGACGCCGCCGTCGGCGCTGTAGCCCACGCCGTCGGCGCGCGACGGCAGCAGCAGGCCGGCGGCGCACAGCCACACGACAAACTGCTCGCGACCCACCGCGTCCGCGCGCGCGTCGCGCAGCACGCTGGCGGCGGCGCGCGCCGCGCGCGACGGCGTGCCGCGCGCAAAGGCGGCGCAGTGAAAGCCATAGTGTTGGTCGTCGCCCAGGTACTCAATGCTGAACGCGTACGTGCGCGTCTTGACGCCGTCGCGGGCGGCGCACACGCCGCGCAGCTCGTCGGCGGGCACGTACACGCGCTCGCCAACGCGCGGCGCCGCGCCGCTGGCGCCGCCGTCCCACAGTGCGGCAAACAGCGCGCCGCACCGCACCGTCGCCGCCGCCGCGCCGCCGGTGCCGCGCGCCAACACCAGCAGGTGCGCGTCGTTGCAGTCAAACTCCAGCGTTCCGTCGTTGTCGTTGCACGGTGCCACGCGAAACATTGGGCCGCGACCCCGGTGCGTGGCCAGCACCAGGCGTGCGCCGCCGTCGTCGCCGGCCAACAGCTCGCCCACGCGCACGTGGCGCGCGGCGCGCGTGCCGCCGCACGCCAGCAGCACGCGCACGTCGCCGCCCAGGCATTTGCCCCAGCGGCGCGGCGTAATGATCATGACCTCGCTCTTGAACTCGCTGCACGCGTACTCGTACAGCAGCGCGTCGCGGTGCTCGGCGTAGTCGTCGCGGAACACGAGCGGCAGCACGGCCTTGGTCATTTCCACGTGGAACATGCGCTGGTTCTTGCTGCGCTGCAGCCCGAACGCGTCCAGCGTGCGCAGCAGCGTGGCCAGTCGCTGGCGGCCCGTCACCGTGGCGTGCGCCAGCGTGTGGCGCCGGCGCGCCGCCAGCGCGTCCAGCACAAAGTCGCCCGCGGCGCGCGGCCGCTTGCGCGCCAGCACCGCCGCCGCGTCGCGCTCGTAGGCCGCGTGTACGCGCGCAAAGGCCGCTGCGAAGCTGCGCTTGGGCCGCGCCGCCGCCGCCGCCGCCGCCGCCGCCGCTGGCGCGGCGGCGGCGGGCTGCGACAAGCCAAAGCCCACTGGCATGCGTGCGCGTGCACGCACGCGCAAACATTATAGCGCATTGTTGGACAAAACGGGTGCGCGCGCGCGCAATATTTACGTCGGCGCGAGCAGGCCGGTGCGTCGCGCCTCGCGCCACGCATAGGCCATGGCCACGGCCACGGCGCCGCACGTCCATCCGACGCCGCACAGCCACGCGCAGCAGCGGCACGCGCGCGCGGTCAGCCGGCCCGCGGTCAGGCAGCAGCCGCAGCGCCGCTGCACCAGGTCGTGCGTGGCGGCACACAGCCGCACGCCGCGCTGCGTGCGCGTGGCCAGCGCGTACACCAGCGCGTAGCAGGCCAGCGACGGCGCGGCGCGCCACGCCAGCTCGCCCAGCGACTGTTGCGCCATGGGCGCGCGCGTTAATCGGATAACCACGCGCATGTCGTGGTGGTCGTGGTTCGGCCCGTCGACGCCGACGGCGGCGCCGTGCCTGGTCATGTTGGAGGGTAACATTGGCGCGGGCAAAACGTCGCTGTGCCGCGCGCTGGCGCGGCCGCCGGCGCTGGTGCGCTGCGAGCCAGAGACGCTCAGCGACGCGTTTCAGGCACTGTTTTACGCGCGTCCGGAGCGCTACGGCTTTGCGCTGCAAATGAGCATGTGCGCGACGCGCCACGCCGCGGCGCGCCGCGACTGCGCGGCGACGCGCGCGCGGCGCGCCGGCGTCACGGTGCTGGACCGCAGCGTGCTGGGCGACTACGCCTTTGCCGCCTACAATTACGCGTGCGGCCACCTGGACGACGCCGAGTGGGCCGTGTACCGCGAGGCGGCGGGCGGCGACGTGTGCGCGGCGCTGCGGCGCGCCACTCGCGGCGCCGCGGAGCGCGTCACGCTGCTGTACCTGCGCGACACGCCGGAAGCGTGCCTGTCACGCGCGGTGCAACGCGGCGGCGCGGACGCGCACGCGCTCACGCTGGTGTACGTGCACGGCCTCCACGTTGCGCACGAGGCGTGCGTGGCGCTGGCGCGCGCCCGCTGCCGCGACGCGGTGCGCGTGCGCGTGCTTGACTTTGCCCGCTACGGCGCGGCCACGCGCGGCGGTGCCGAGGACGTGCACGCCGCGCACGCGCTGCTGCGCGACGTGCTGGTCGAGGGTGGCGACGACAATGACGACGCCGAGCGGCTGGCGCGCCAGGCGCTCAGCACGCTGCGGTCGCGCCGCGTGCGCACGCGGCTCGCCTCGGCGCTGGGACTCGAGTGAAGCGCGCGCGCCTTTACTAGGCGACCGCGTTGCCGCGGCGTCGCAGCGTAAAGTCCAGCTCGGCGGCGGCGGCGGCAGCGACGACGCCGCCGCGTGGTTTCGCCGCGCTGTCAACGTCGACCACGCGGCGCTCCAACAGCTTGCCGTCTGCGTCGTAGCGCGCCGTCACGATGCGCTGACGCTGGTGCCAGCAGCCCACGGTGGCGGCGCACAGGAACAGCACCGTCGCGCCAAACAGCACCCAGAACACGGCCAGCCCGCCGTGCGTGTCCGCGCCGCTGCTCTCGCGGTGCAGCGCGTGCGCCACGACCGCCAGTGCCAGCAACATTAACGCGCCACCGCGCATCCGCGTGTGTGTGTGCGCGCACGCGCGCGCGCGTGCGTGCTTATACGCCCATTTCTTCGGCCATGCGCATCATTTCACGCTGCTGGCGCGCCGTGTCCAGCGCGCCCGGCTCCAGCGCCGCCACACATGCGTCCAGCAGCGCGTCCAGCTGCTGCACCGCCGACGCCTCTGCCGCGCCGCCGCCGCCGCCGCCGCCGCCGCCAGCCAGCCGCCGCTCCACGTGCCGCAGCTCAAACTCGAGCTCGTAGCTCACGCCGCCGCCGCCGCCACCGCGGGCCGCCGGCGGCGGCGGCCGGTCGCCGGGCCGCGCGCACGTGTGCACCACGCTAAAGTCCAGCCGCCAGGCGGGCGCCAGCGTGCGCAGTCGCAGCGACCGGCGCTCGCGGCGGCGCACCAGCGACGGCGTGCCGTCGCGCGCCACGGCCACCGAGCGCGCGCCGGCGCGCGCGGCGCGCGCGCGCGCCACCGCCAGCGCGTCGGGCGCGCGCTCCAGCGTGCGCTCGGCGCACAGTGACACGCGCAGCGGTGGCAGTCGCGCGCGCGCCGCCGGCCCCGCAACGACAACGTCGGCGTGCGGCCGCAGCGCGCGCTTGCACGTCCACGCGTCGCGCTCGCGCTCGTAGCGCACGCGCTCGCCGCTGCCGGGCACCGTGTACAGCTCGTGCGTGCTGTGCGTCAGCGCGCAGCACGCCGCGTCGTCGCGCGCGCACAGCGCGGCAAACAGCGCGCGAAATCGCTGCTCGTCCAGCTCGCACACGCGCACCTCCAGCTCCACCGCCTCGTCGTCGCGCAGCGCGTGCGTTCCGGCGCGCAGCGCCGCCAGCCGCGCGCGCAGCGCGCTGCGCAGCTCGTCGCTCATGGCGTGCGTGCGTGTGTGCGCGCGCGCGCGCGATTTACGTTTTTTTTGTTGCTGCCGCCGTCACGCGTCCTCGCCGTCGTTGTCGTCCAGCTGGCTCGTCACGTACACGTGCACGTGCCACTGCTCGGCGGCCGCGGCCGCCGCGTCGGGCAGCGGCGGCTCGAAGCGCAGGCGTACGTACGCGTCGCGCGCCATCGCCAACTGCACGCGCGGCGCGCGCGAGCGCAGCGCGTCGGACAGTCGCAGCAGGCTCAGCTGGTAGCGCACCCGCGTCGCGTCGGGCGCTGCGGCGGCGGCGGCGGCGGCGGTCGGCGCCGGCGACACGTTGGCACAGGGCACGTTGCAGAGCACCGCGTCGCCATTGGTGCTGCTGAGGCCGCGCACGCTCAGCAGCGCGCCGCCGGCGGCGGCGGGCGTCAGTGCAAAACAGCACTGCGCGCAGCCGCGGCCCTCGACCGCCGCCAGCGCCTCGCACCACGCGTTCGTGTCCAGCGCGGCGCCCAGCACGTAGCACGGCGCGCTGAGCGCGGCGCCAATGGCGCCGCCGTCCGGCGCGTCCATCGTCACGGCCACCTCGCCCGCGTCCACCGTGCCCAGCCGCACGCTGATGCCCGGCGCGGCGCTGCGCGCCACTGGGTGGCGCGCGTCCACGTGCGCGGGATACACGTGAAAGTGCAGCGCGCCGGCGTGCAACTGCATGGTGAGGCGCGGCGCCGCCGCGTCGGCAGCGGCGCCGCCGCCGCCACCGCGCGCGCCGCCCAGCGCAGACGCGGGCAGGCTCTTGAGCAGCGCCTCAACCTCGTGGCTGGCCACGAAGCACGAGGCGGCGCCGCGGTCGGCGGGCCAGTGGGCAAAGAGCGCGCGCGGAAACGCGGCGTGCGCCACGCACACGTTCGGGTAGGCGGCGCTCAGCGTGAGGCCGGTGCCGGGCGCAAAGTCAAAGGCCACGCACTTGGTGGCCTCCGTGTAGGCCACCAGCGCGCGCAACGCAGACGCAAAGGCGGCGGGCGGCGCGGCGAGCGTAACGGAGAACATGAACGAAATAAAACGCGTGCCACCACTATATGGTGTGCGCACGTGCGCGCGCGCGCGCGCGCGCGTGTGCGTAAAAAATGCGTCCGCTCGTGCCGATGGGTGACGCGCAGCTGCGCACGCTGCTGCGCAACGCGGCGCCCGACGAGGCGTTGCGGCAGGCCGACGACGCGCGCCGCTGTCTGGCCGGCGCCGTGCTGGGTTTGCTGCAGGCCGAGCAGCGCGACGACGACGCGGGCGCGAACGAGGCGGCGCTGTCGCGCGCGCGCACCGAACATTTCTTGGCCGCGGTGCGCTACCGCGACCGGTGGCGCGACGTGGTGCGCGCCATGGAGCACGTGCGGCTGCCGCGCTCGCGCGCGCCGCTGTGCTTTGCGTGGCGCCACACGGCCGGCGGCGACGCGGGCAGCGTGCTGGAGCACGACACGTCGCTGCTGTTCGAGAGCGCGGCCAGCGAGTTGGCCGTGGCCGCGGCCGCGCTGGCGCTGGACGGCGCCGACGACACGGCGCACGCGGCCGGCGTGGCGGCGACGCAGCGCGTGCGCGACGTGCTGCTGGCCACGGCCGTGCCGCTGCGCCACGCCGCCACGTGGGAGCCGCTGCCGCTCGAGACGGCGCTGCGCGCGCGCGCGGCGCGCGGCGCGGACCTGCCGCCGCGCGAACCCGCGCTGCTGAGCGAGGCGGTGGCCGCGGCGCTGCAGCACGCGCTGCACGGCGCGCGCGCGCGCGCGCTCGCGCGCGGCGCGCTGCGCGATCACGTGCGCGCCACGCACGCGTTGATGACGGCCGCGGCGCACTACCGCGCCGCGCACGCGCTGCTGCCCGGCGGCGCGTACGGCGTCGCGTCGGCGCGCTGCGCCGCCTACGGCTTTCACATGCTGGCGCGCGCGCTGGCCGCCGAGAGCGAGGTGGGCGGCGCGCTGGCGTGCGTGGACGAGTCGCTGGCGCGCATGCGCGACGCGTGCGGCGGCTCGGCGGCCGCGGCGGCGGCCGCGGCGCCAACGCTGCTCGAGTACCGCGCCGAGCTGGAGCGCCGCAACCGCGTCGAGCTCGCGTACCAGCGCGTGCCGCCGCGCGACACGCTGCGCGTCACGCTGGGCGCGCGCGACGTGGCGCGCGTCACGCTCACGCGCGACAATGCCGCCGTGGACGACAGCATGACGCCGGCGGCGCAGCGCGACCCTGGCACGCACATTCGCGTGCCCCGGTAAACTCGAACCCATGGCCGACGACGACACTGGTGTCGCCGCCGCCGCCGCCGCCGCCGCCGCCGTGCCACACGCGCCGCCGCTGGTGAGCGCCTACAAGGTGTGCGTGCCGCGCCGCTGCAACAGCGTGGACGAGGTGCGCGGCGCGCTGCAAGGCGGCGGCGGCGGCGGCGGCGGCGACCCGGCGTGGAGCAGCTGGGCGCTGCGCGGCGCGCCGGCGCTGCTGGTGTGTCGCGCGGCCGACGCGCCGGCGCACGCCGTGTGGTTGCGCGGCGCGGCGGGCGACGCGGACACGCACCGCGTGGAGCGCGCGCTGCGATTTGTGCTGCACTGGCCGGCCGCCGCCAACGACGAGGCCGTGTACGCCGACACGGTGCTGGCGGGTGTGCTGGTGGCCGGCGTGCAGCCGCTGGCGGCCGACACGCGCGACGCGCGCGAAATGGCGCGTCGTGAGGCGCTGGGCCAGGTGTCGTCGACCGACCACAACGACGACGACGACGACGAACGCGCGGCGGAGTCAAGCGTGGGCCAGGTGCTGGCCGCGGCGGCGGCGCAGCACGCGGTGCCAGTGTTCTTTGTGGAGGACGCGCTGCTGGTGCGCGGCGCGCGGTACGCACAGCAGCCGCTGGTGAACCGGCTGGCGGCGGCCGCGGCGCTGTTTGTGGACGCGCAGCGACCCGCGGCCGCGCAGCACTGCGCCGTGCAGCCGGCGCTGCGCGTGCGCTACAAGCGGCACATGGCGCCCGGCCAGGGCGCCGACGTGCCGCTGCGCGACGTGCCGCCCGACCTGCTGGGCTGCCCGCTGCGCGCCGGCGTGCGCCTCGCGCCCGCCGCGGGCGTGTACGGCGCCGCCGCGCCGCTGCTGGTGTACGCCGACGTGCTGCGCGCGGCCACCGCCGCGGACGCAGCGGGTGCCGTATAAATTGTGCGCGCGCGCACCGCGTCGCGCAACACAATGCACGGCGCGGCGCGCGGCTGGGCCACGACGTGCGCCGCGGCGGCGGCGCTGGTGTGGCTGGCCTTTGCACTGACGTACGGCGCCACGGCGGATGCGCGACATCGCCACCGGCGGGCGCGCGACACACTACCGACGCCGGCACCACCCACACACGCGTGCGGCTCGTGTCTGTTATTTGCGGGCGACGTCATTGGCACGTGCGGTGCACACACGGGGCGGTGCACGAACGGTGGCTGTCGTCTTGCCGCCGCTACAGAAGCGGCCTGTCTCACCACTGACGACTTTTGTGGCGTGCCTGTCAACAACGGATCGACCTGCGCGTGCGCCAACACGTGCGCTTGCTACAACAACCTGGATTTTCGCACGTGTGCGCCGCCCACGCTCGCGCCAACGCCGGCGCCACCGCCGCCTGCGACGCCGAGTTGCGACAACGAAACACTGTGCCCGCTGCAGTCCGGCGCGTACGACAGCATCGCGCCGTGTACTCGATTTGCGGGCGTGTGCGTGGATCGCGACAAATGTGATCTTGCGCCCGACGTGGCACCGGGATTGACGTCGTGCGCCGCCATAGATTGCACACAGAACAACGCAGGCGCCTTCTGCACGTGCAATCACTGTTTGTGTGCCGGCACACTGGGAACCGCGGTTGAATATGCCACGTGTGCAAGCGCGGAACAAGCGTGCTTGTGCGGCGACGGCGCCGTACAGGCCGCCATAGGCACACCGGTGCCGTCGTGCGTCGTTGTATCCGAGGCGTTCCGCCCGCGACTGTTCGTGCCCATCACGGTGCACGACACACGCAACGCGGCGTGCGACACGGCGGCGTACGAGTTTACGCTGAACATAACGTTTCCAAACTCATTCGTGTACTTTGAGAGTTTCAGTTCGGTACCGTACGTCAGCTGCGCCGGCGCCGCCTTTGACGAGCTGGGCAACATTATTGTGATGTTAACGTGCCAGGTTGCCAGCGAGCCCAACCGCGCGGCCGTTGGCGCGCCCGAAGTCGTCATTGTGTTTGACGGCGTTGATACGTCACCGGACGTGGGCGTAACGCTGCACCAGTACGCGGCGCCCAGCGCGGTTCTGTGCGAAGCCAGCTTTGATGCCACCAGCGCCGTGCTGGTGCACTCATTTACGTGTTGAAGCGGCGGTGGCGGCGTCTCGGCCACCGCCATCCAGCACCAGCAGCGTGTTCTCGTAGCATGTGCCGCCCGCGATCCAGCCGAGCGCGCGCCAGCGGCGCAGCGCCGCGTCCGTAAAGCCGCGCGCGCACGCCACGTACAGCGCGCTCTGCACCAGCAGCCCGAGCGCGCCGCCCACGGCGGCGCCCGCCACGCACTGCAGCGGCGAGGCCAGCCCAAAGAACACGCTGACGCCCGCCACCGCCGCCAGCCACGCCGCGCCGCCGCACACGTGCTCGCGCCGCACGTGCGGCGCCGGCGCAAACTGGCGCGCGTACACCAGCAGCGCCACCACCAGCGTGGCCCACGTCTGCACGCTGGCCGACGGACCGCCGCACGGCACGCAGTCGCCGTAGCGCGCGTGCGGCGGCGGCGCCGCGCGTTCGCCGCCGCCCAGCACGGCATCGTACAGCGACGCGTCGCGAAACGTGCACGGCACGGCGCCGGCCGCGCGCGACGTGCACCAAAACGCGCTGGTGCCGCACGCGTCGGGCCCGGGCACGGGCCACAGCAGCGTGGCCTTGAGCGCGTAGTTGAGCGCGCCGCCGGCAAACACCAGCGCGCTCAGCAGCGCCGGGTACAGCTCGCGGCGGCGCAGGCTAAAGGCCAGCAGCGCGGCGGCCAGAAAGTAGTCGGCCAGCGTCAGCAGCGCGGCCGGCGCCACGGCCCAGCCGTCGCGAAAGTTGCGCGCGCACGCGTGCCGCACATAGTATGCCACCTGCACCAGCGACATTCTCTGCGCGCACGCGCACGCGCACGCGCTTGCGTCATTATAGGAGCGCGGACATATTGAATCGAGTTTACGCACCCGTCAATACAACTTTTTCACTTTGCGTGTCACGGCGTCGTCTGGCGTCACTGCGCCGCGCGGCGTCAACCACGCCCACCAGCCGGCGGATGGCGCGGGCGGCGGCGGCGGCGGCGGCGGCGCTGACGCTGCGGCAGTGGCGCCGCGCAGCAGCGCGGCGCGGTCGGCGCGCACGGGCGCGGCGGGCGCCGGCGGACAATTGTCGCGGCGATAGCGACGCACCACCACGTACAGCGCGCGCATCAGAAAGGCGCAGGCCAGCAGCAGGCACACCAGCGCCAGCATGTCGGCGTGGCGCGCGAGCGCCGCGTCCCAGGCGCCCAGCGGCGGCAGCGGCGGCGCAATCAGCTCAATGGCCGGCGCGGCGCTGCCGCCCGCGCCGCCGTCGGCGGCCGCGGCGAGGTCGCCGTCGTCGTCGTCGTCCAGAATGGGCACGGCGCGGCGCACGTGCGCCATGCCGAGTGAATCCCGTTTTTGCGCGCGTGTAAAAGACGCGCCAGCGTTCACGCGCGCGCCGCCACACATGCCGCCGCGCAACGCGAGTCGCCGGCGCGGACGCGACGTCAACCGCACGGTCGAGCGCGACGACGAGGACTCGGCCACGGTGCGCTACCGTCAGTTGGGCGTGTTTGCCGCGGCCGCGCCGCCGCCGCCGCCGCCGCCGCCGCTGCCGGCAGCGCGCGGCAGCGCCACTACGCGGTCGGACGATGACGACGACGAAGACAGCGAGTACGGCGGCGGCGGCGGCGGCGGCGGCGGCGGTGGCGGCGCGTGGGCCACGTTGACGGCGCGCGTGGCGTCGCGCGCTCCAGCGGCCGCGTCGCCGCCGCCGGCGGCGCCGCCGACGCAAGACGTATTGGGCATTGCGCCCATTGACCCGTTCGCGCTGGTGCACGGCGGCGCCGGCAGCGTGTTTCGCGAGCCGCCGCCGCCGCTGCCCGCGCAGACGCGCGCGGCGTGGCGCGTGGTGCGCGAACGCGTGCAGCGCGAACGCGCCGCCGCGCCGCTCCACCGATTTGCCACGCTGGTGGACAGCGAAAGCGGCGTGCGTCTCGACACGCTGCTGCAGCTGGCGCCGCTGCCGCGCGACGCGCCGCCCGACGAATTTGTGCAGGCCGCGCGCGTCGTGCTTGACGCGGCCGTCGCGCCGCGGCCGCCGGTACCGGTTCCCTTTGCACCCGTTGCGCCCGCCGCGCCGCCGGTGGTGCCAGTGGCGCCGTCGCCACCGCCGCGTACAACCCCCGTCGAGGATGACGGCGGCGGCGGCTTCGTGACGCCGCAGCCTGGGTTTACAAACGTTCCGTCGCCGCTCGCGACCCCAAACGGTCCGCCGCCGCCGGCGCGCGCGCGGCTGCTGCGGACGGGCGTCGTCGCGGCGGCAGCGACCGACGCCACCGCCGCCGTGGAGCGCTACGCGGCGCGCGTGCGCGCGGGCGGCGCGCACGTCGCGGACAACTTTGTGACGGCGGTGCTGGCGCAGCTGGGCGCCGACGAGCTGCTGCGCGAACTGTCGCGCGTGCAGCCGGCGCCCGCCTTTGCGGGCGCCATGCGCGGCGCGCGCGACCGACTGGTCACGGCGTACCCGGGCGCGCTGGCGGGCGTCAGCGAGCGCGCGCTGTACAGCGCCGAGCTGGTGTCCAGCCACTACGCGCGGCTGGTGGGCGCGCTGCTGAACCGGCGCGGCTTTGCGTTGCGGCCCAACTACGCCTCTGACTACGCGCACTACGGCGCCGCCTACGACGAGGCCATGCGCGAGCTGTCGTACGCGCGCCGCGCGCGCGCCGGCGACACGCGGCCCGACGCGCCGCTCGTGTTTGACGCGGCCGCGCGCGAGCGTGACCGGCGCGACGCCGCCGCCACCGTGGCACCGTGGTGTGGCGGAGGCGGCGGCGGCGGCGGCGGCGGCCGCCGCCGCCGCCGATACGTTGAGGACGAGTGGTAGCGCGCGTGCACCGGGCGTATAAAAGACATGGGGCGCGCGGCGCGCACACAAGTGCACATCGTTGTGGCGCGTGCGCGCGCGCGCTCGACACACAATGAGCAGCGGCATGCCGCGTCCGGGCCAACGCGCCGCGCCCAATTTGTCGCGCGCCGAGGTGGCGCACGTGCTCAGCCTGACCAACCGCGGCATCGGCGTCGATGGCGCGCCCACCGCCGCCTACCGTTCGGCGGCAGCGGCGGCGGCGGGCGCAAAGCCGAACGCGGAGCAGACTGCCGAAACGTACCAGGCGGCGGCCGAGGCGGCGGACAAGCGCCACGTGACCAACGAGGTGCTGGCGCTCATGCAGGCGACCGCGGACCGGGCGCCGGTCAGCGAGGCGGACACGCTGGAGGGCAACCTGGTGTACACGTTCGCCTACGACGGCAGCAACGCGCCGGTCGTGTTCAAACCCACGCTGGAGGCGTTGCAGACGGCGTTCGGCAACCGGGTGGACTTCAGCAAGCCGGTGTACGTGCACTCGATCGACGTCACCGGCTACCACAACAGCGCGCCCTACCCCATTGGCTTCCACATGTCGGGCGCCCAGGGCGAGACGATCAAGCACGAGATCAAGGGCTCGGGCGAGGCCGTCACCATGCTGCTGATGCCCGACACCAGATCGGAGCGCGTCGAGCGCGTGTACACGGCGGACGACCTGAACCTGGACGACCTGCGCGAGCACGGCGGCACCACGCTCGACAGCCAGTACAAGGCGTGCACGCCCATCATGGACATTGACGACAACCTGGTGGCCATGATGGTGGACACGACCTCGAACATTGGCCAGATACTGAACCAGAACAAGGAACGCTTCGTCGACAAGCCCGGCGGCGAGCTGCTAACGGTGCACGCCGGCAACGTGCACCGCTACGTGGTCGCGGCCGCCTCCGCCCTGGACATGCTGGCGGCGTACGACGCCAGCAAACTGTCGCGGCTCAAGCCCACCGACATGCTGCGCCAACACCAGGCCTCGCTCTCGCGCTTTGACCATCCGGCCGCCGACGTGCGGGCCTTCCACGACATGGAAGGCGTGGCGGCGCTGAGCCCGGCTGCGCGCCAGCACGCCGAAAAGAGCAACCAGCTCGTTATCGTGCGCGCGCGCGTGCGCATCGTGAATCCGGCGCGAATGCAGTAAAGGCACGGTTTACCGCGCTCGAGCCGCCGCCGCCGCCGCTACGTTTTGCACGCTGCGCTGCGTGGCGTTGCCCACGGCCGCCGCCACGTCGTCGTCGCTGTCGTCGTCGTCGTCGTCGTCGTGGCCGCGGCGCGGCGTGACAGGCGGTCGCGGCGCACCAGCGTCCACGCGGCGCACAAAGTCGGCCAGGTAGTTGCGCCGCGGGTTCCAGGCGCCCAGCGTGCGCCAGTGCACGCGCAGGCCCATGTCCACGGTGCTGAGCGCGTGGTAGTTGGGCGCGGCCCACAGCCACGCGGCGCGGCGCGCGTGGCGGCCGCACAGGTACACGTCCACGAAGCGCTCCGCGTCCACGCGCAGGTCGTCAAACGCCACCGTGCCGCGGCACCCGTCAGCGCCCGGCACGCACGCGCGGCCGCACGCGCGGCACGTTACCACGCCGCCGCCGCCGCCGCCGCCGCCGCCATCATGGCCGCCGCGGCCGTTGGCGCGGCTGCGCGCGGCGGCGGCGCGGCCGCGCGTGTCCTCGGCCGCGTCGCAGCGCGCGCACACCAGCATGTCGCCGCGGCGGTGGCGCGCGGTGGCCACGTCCATGTAGGACAGGCACGCGGCGCACGCCATGTAGGCGCGGCCGTGCACCATGAGCAGCGTGCCCAGCATGTTCACCTCGAGCAGCTGCGTCTCGGCGCAGCGCGAGTACACGTGCAGCATGCGCATGTCGTGGCGGCGCTTCTCGTTGGCGCGTCGCTCGCTCGCCGCGCGCGCCGCCGCCGCGGGCGCCGGCGCCGGCGGCGCGGCCGCGCCGCCGCGCGTCTTGCGGCGCTCCGTCTTGGCGTGGCGCGAGGCGCACACCCAGTAGTGGTCGCGCACCGCGCCCGGCAGCCGCGGCAGCGGCTCCGCCGCTGCCGGCGGCGCCGGCAGCGGCGCGTAGGCGAGCGGCGGTCGCAGCAGCCGCAGCAGGCGCGGATCGTGGCGCGCGGACGCGGGCGCGTCGAACATGTCGGGGTCGGCCGGGTACGGCGACGCCACCGCGTCGCGGTCGCGCGCGTAGTACTCGAACAGCGTGCAGGGCGCGGGCGCGGGCAGCGGCAGCAGCGTGTCGCGCAGCAGGCGCGCGCGCGCGTAGCGCGCGGCCGCGCAGTCGTCGGCGCGCGCCACGTGCTGCGCGCCCGACGTCACGTCCACGGCGCTCACCATGTCGGCGTGCTTGACCAGCGCGGCGCAGAAGCCGCCGCACACGGTGCACACAAAGGACACGAGCGCGCGCTGCGGCGTGGGCACGTGCGGCGCGCCGTCCACGCCAAAGCGCGCGCGCAGCGCGTGCTCCTGGTGCGCGCGCAGGTGCGCGGCCAGCGGCAGCGCGTACACGCGCGTGCGCTCCACGCACGCCAGCGCCAGCTCGTGCACCAGCACCAGCTGGTACAGCGACTCGGTCGCCAGCCAGCGCACCAGGCCGCCCACCAGCTGGCGGTTCGTGCCGGCGCGCTGCGCGTGCTCGCGCCGCGCCGCCGCCAGCTCGCGCAGCACCACGGGCGTGGCGCCGAACACGGCCAGCCACGTCCACCACGCGTCGCCACCGCCGCCGCGCGCCGCGCGCCGCAGCGAGCGCGGGCCGCGCGGCGCGTCGGCCGCGTCGCACAGCTCGTGCAACACGGCGCGCAGCGCGTGCGCGTGCTCGCGCGTGAACAGCGCGTCGGGCACGCGGTCCGCGGCGCCGTGCACGTCCAGCTCGCGCGCGCACTCGCTCGCCAGCGTGCTCCAGAACGGCTCGCGCCGCCACGCGTACAGCGCGTTGCACGGCGGCGGCGGCGCCGCCGCCGGGGCGGCGGCGGCGGCGGCGGCGGTGCTCCACTGTGCCAGCCACGCCCACGGCTCGGCGCCGGCGGCCGCCGGCGCCAGACGGCGGCGCAGCGCGTCGGCGTAGCGCGACACGTCGCGCTGCCAGTGGCGCCAGCGCGTGCGCGCGCACAGCTCGGCGTGCAGCGCGGGCGAAAAGTGGCGCAGCACCGCGCACATGCACTCGCGCAGCGCGCTGCACAGCGCCTCGGCCGCGGCGCCGCGCGGCGCCGCCACGGCCGCGTCCACCAGCCGTCGCACGCTGGCCGCGGCGGCGTCGGTGTCGTGCCCAAACACGTCGCGGTACACGGCCAGGCGCACGGCCACTGGCGGCCGCGCGGCCGCGGCCGGGCACGCACCCAGCACGGCCAGCGCCAGCGCGGCGCACACAAAGTGCGTGCCGCCGCGTACCGCCATTAGCCGCCGCACCGCCAGCAGCATGTCGCGCGTCTCGCAGCGCACCGGCACCAGCCGCTCAAACACGGCCTGCAGCGCGGCCACGTCGTCGTCGGCGGCGGCGGCGGCGGCGGCCGCCGCCGCCGCGGTGTGCGGCGCAAAGAACGCGCAGCGCTCCAGCGCGTCCAGCAGCGCGTCGGGCAGCTGCGCCAGCGTAAAGGCGCCCAGCGGCCGCACGCACGCGCGCACCAGCGCCGCGCGCTGCGCCGCGTCCGTCGGCACGCGCTCGCGCTCCACCGCCAGCGCCAGCGACAGGTGCGCGTCCAGGTAGGCGTGCGCGTAGTGCGCCAGCACGCACAGCTCGTCGTCGTCGTCGTCGTCGTCGTCATTCTCGTCGCACCGCTGCTCCGCGTCCAGCGCGGCGCACACGCGCGCCAGCGCGTCGAGGCGCACCGTGAGCAGCCGGTACCAGAAGCCGCCCAGCGCGTCGTCCGCGGCCGCGGCCTCGGGCCACGGGTCCCAGCACAGCTGCGCGCGCGGCCGCCGCCACTGCGACGCGCCGTCCGTGGCGGCGCGCGCCTGCTGCTCGGGCGCGTCCAGCGCGCCAAACAGCAGCGCGTCGTCCGCCTCGGACAGCGCGCCGCCGCCGTCGCGGCACAGGTGCTCGCGCAGCAGCGCGCACAGCGGCCGGTGCCAACATGGGTGTACGTCGGCGTCGTTGCCCACGGTGGCGGCGGCGGCCGGCGCGGCGGCGTACACGGGCACATTGTACGCCACCGTCCGACCGCCACCCACCGTGGCCCATGCAACGACGCCCCCTAGAAATGGTGCGGCGCCGGCGCCACGGGCGGTGCCGCGACGGCCGGCGCCGCGGCCACGGCCTCGAACACGGCGGGTAGTGTCTCGTGCAGCATGGTGTGGCCGGTGCGCGGGTCGTGCACGCGGCGAAAGGCGCGCGTGTTGAAGCGCACCAGCGGCGCGTACAGGCCCTCGAAGCCGTGCAGCGACTCGCCCAGGCAGTCCTCGAGCCGGTACTCGCCCGGCACATTGACCAGGTTGTAGATGGGCACCAGGTGGCCCGCGTCCGGGTCCATCTCGCGGCCGAGCACGCGCAGCTCGTACACGGCGCGCATGGCGTGCGCGCGCACGTCCAGCAGGCAGCGGCGCTGGCCGCCGTTGGCGGGCGGCGGCCGGCCCGAGCGCGCAATGTCGGCCCACTCCTGCACGTCGTAGTACGGCACCAGCGTGCCGCCGCCGCACACCAGCATGCGGCCGGCGCAGCGCGAGCCCTCGACGCACGCCGGCTCGCCGGGCTGCGCCAGCCGCAGCATGCGCTGCTCGTGCGCGCGCGGGCTCACCACCTGGCGCGTGCCTGGCCGCGGCGTGACGCGCAGCGCGGGCCGCGGCACGCGCAGCAGCGCGCGGCCCAGGATGGTGGCGTCAAAGGCGTTGGCGGCCAGCGCGGGCCGCCGCGGCAGCGCCGCCTCGGCGCCCAGGCGCGCGGCGGCGCGCGCGCCCGGCGTCGCGCCGCGGCGCACGGCGCGCGTCAGGTACACCATGCGCTCGCGCAGCCGCAGGCCCGTGCCGCCCGCCGCCACCGTGCCCACCGCGTCGCCGCGCAGCGGCACCTGCGCCGCGCGCTGCTGCAACAACGCCGTGGTGCGCCGCACTTCGCGCAGCCGCTCCGCCTCGTCGCGTTCCGCGCTGTCCTCCTCGTCCTCGTTGCTTTCCGCCTCCTCTTTTTTTGGTTCGCTCGCGGCCGTCGTCGCCGCCGCCGCCGCCGCGGCGGCGGCGGCGGCGGCGCCGTCGTTGCGCGTGGACGCCAGCGGCGGCGCGCCCAGCGGCAGCGCGCCCGCCAGCACCGTGTCGCGCGCCGTGCGCGCCGTGCGCGCGCGCTTGCGCGACGCCGCCGCCGCGTGCGCCTGCGCCACCGCGGCCACTTGTTCGTGCGCGCGCCGCTTGGTGGCCTGGCGCACGTTGCCCGAGCCGCGTTCCACCAGCGGTGCGCCGCCGCGCGCCGCCAGCACCGCCATGGAGTCGCTGGCGTCGTCGTCGGCCGTGGCGGCGACGGCCGCCGCCGCGGCCGCGGCGTCGCTCGCAAGCAACGGCGCAATGAGCTGGGGCACGCGCAGCACCACGCCAGACATGTTAATTCTTTTTATTTATCGCGGTACGCGCGCCATGGACGGGCTGGTGTGCTCGCTGCTGGCCGACATGCCGCGCAACTACGCCATGCTGCCGGGCTGGTTTCGCGCCGCGCCCGGCGCGGCGGCGGCCGCGCCGGGCCAGCCGCTGACGGAGCTGGCGGGCTGCCTGGAGGTGCTGCTGACGGCGCCGGTGTGCGTGGAGCTGGTGTGCCGCGAGGCGTCGCGACGCACCGGGCTGGCGGCGCGCAGCGGCGGCGCCGTGACGCTGTACGTGTTTGGCAGCGACGCGCGCGGCGGCTGGCGCGCCAACTGCACCATTGCCGACACGTGGCTGCGCGCCGACGAGCTGGACACGCTGCACGCGCTGGCGCACCGCACGGGCGAGTGGGTGGCGCGCGTCGACGCGCGGCCGCTGCGCGGCGTCGAGGTGCTGTACGCGCGCGACGAGGTGAACCACGCCGTGGACGAGGCGCTGAACCGCGAGGCGCTGCTGCGCACCGCGTGCCAGGCGCTGCTGCAGGCCGCGCCGTGCCCGCACGCGTGCGCGCGCCTGCTGTCCGGCGCGCTGCTGTGCGCCGCCGACAACCGCGCCGTGCGCGACGCCGGCTTTGCCAACACGTTGTTTACGCTGGCCACCACTGTGCGCTGAGCGCGCGCGCGCACGCGCGCGCTCACGCGTCGCTGTGCGGCGGCGATGCCGGCGGCGACGGCAGCGCCAGTGCGGGCAGGTCGTCGTCGTCGTCATTGTCCGGCGCCGGCGTGTCGGCGTGCACCACTGCCGAGCCCGTGTCGTCGTCGGCGGCGTCCGCGGGCCAGCGCAGCGCCAAGTGAACCGTGACGTCGCCGCTGCCGCCACGCCGCGTCGTTCGCTCGCGCGTAATGTCCACGTGCAGCCGCGCGCACGGCGCGTCGCCATTGTCGCCGCGCGGCCGCCACGCCGCCTCGGCCAGCGCCACGGAGAACACGCACAGCGCGCCGCGCACCGCCTGCTCGTGCACGCGCGCGCGCGCCTGCCACGCCGCGTCGCTCTCGTTCGCCGACGCGGACACCGGCGGCGAGTACGACACGCACATGTACTGCACGCGCACGCGCTGCGTGGCCGTCGCCTCCAGCTCGTGGCGCCAGCGCTCGCACACGCGCCGCGCCAGCGCGCGCTGCGCCACGCCAATGCTCACCACCAGCGGCACGGCGCACGCCAGCAGCCCGTCCGGCCGCCGCCGCTCCTCCCGCACGCACCGGCGCCAGTGCGCCAGCGTTTCGTTGCACAGCGCGTCGTCGCGGCGCGGCGGCCGCTCGTCGCTGTCCTCGTCGTCGCTGCCCTCGTTCGCCTCGCGCAGCGCCGCGCCGTACACCGCCTCGTACACGCCGTCGTGGTACGCCTCGCTCTCGCTGTCGTCGTCGCCGTCGTCGTCGTCGCCGCCATTGTCCAGCAGCGCGCGCGACTGGCGCTCGCGCTGCTCCACCAGCACCGGGTCGTGGTCGCGCAGCAGCGACACCAGCGCCGCCGTGGCGGCGCACCGGCGCCGGTGCGCGCGGCGCTCCTCGCGCCACGCCACGTCTTCCACGTCGCCGTGGCCGTGCGCCCGCTCGACGTGGCGCGCAGCGCGGCGCTCCAGCGCCGCGGCCAGCAGCATCGCGGCGTCCACCAGGCCGTCGTTGGCGAACCGGTCGTGCGCCACCAGCTCGGGCAGCCGGCGCGTCAGCGCGGCGTGTGCGTAGCGCTCGGCCATGATGTGTTTTTCCATCCTCATGCGCGTGGCCGCCGCTGCGACGCCGCCGCCGCCGCCACTGGTGTACGTGTTTGTGGAGGGCAACATTGGCGCCGGCAAAAGCACGCTGCTGGCGCTGCTGGAGGAGCCGCTGCGGCGCGCGCTGCGCGAGCGCGCCGGCGACGGCGCGCTGCTGGCCGTGGTGCCCGAGCCGGTGCACGCGTGGCAGCGCGTGCCCGACGGCGACGGCGGCGGCCACTTGAATTTGCTGGACGCCTTCTACGCCGACCCGCCGCGCCACGCCTTTGCCTTTCAGGCGCACGCGCTCGTGACGCGCGTCGACGCCGTGCACGCGGCCGCGGCCGCCGCGCTGGCCGCGGCCGGCGCGTCGCCGTCGCTGCTGGTGCTGTTGTGCGAGCGCAGCGTGTACACGGACCGCGGCGTGTTTGTGCGCGCGCTCGCGCAGCGCGGCGCGCTGACGCCGCTCGAGCGCGCCGTGTACGCGGCCTGGCACGCGTCGTGGTGCACGCGGCTGCTGCCCGCGCGCCACGCCGTGGTCGCCTACCTGGACGTGCCGCCGGACGAGTGCGCGCGGCGCGTGCGCGAGCGCGCGCGCGGCGAGGAGCGCGCGCTGCCGCTGGAGTATCTCGAGCTGCTGCACCGGCTGCACGGCGAGGCGCTGGCGCAGCACGACACGCTGTGGCCCGGCGCCGCGCGCTTTACCGTGCCGTCCTACGCGCTGCACGACGCGGCGGCGCCCGCGCGTCTGGCGCACGACATGTGCAGCGCCATTCTTGCGCCGCCGTCGTAAAATGGCGACGCTCGCACCTCGGCTTTACTTGTCGTCCGGTAGCGTGGCAGCCACACTAGTCCACACAAAGTTCTTTTCCTCCGCGCTTTTGGAATAGCCGTGCCGCTTGACCGCCCGCGCGTCCATGTCGTCCACAAACTCCGCCAGCTTACGTTTGATGCCCGGTTCGATCGTGGGGTTCGAACGTACACAACCGAGCACGAACGCGGCCACGTCGTCGGCATAGGCGCACGGATCAATGATGATGCGCCCGCGCTCGTCCACCACGATACACTTGGCGTAGTCGCCTGCGGCGAACTTGCAGAAGTTGCCCGGGCGCGCCATGTCGGCGGCCGGCGGCGTGGTGGAGAGCGAGTGGCGCGTAAGACGGCTCATGATTTTTTTTTATGTACCAGTCGTGGCGGCGGCGGAGGCGGCAGCCGCTGCCGCCGGCTGCAACCGTAGGTACTCCGAGGCGCCGGTGCGCGGACAGTGCACCCACACCACGCGCTCGCCCGCCGCCGCGTCGTACTGCGCCAGCATGCGCGCCAACCGGTGCGTGTTTTCGCCGGGCGCCAGCTCGTACTCGCGCTCAAACTCGTGCCGCGTCACCAGCGTGGGCTCGGGCGCGCCCGGGCCCGCGCCGCCGCCGCCGCCATCGCCATTGTCCGCCAGCTCGTAGTACAGCAGCACGCGGCCGCCGTCATTGTCGTCGGTGGGCGGCGGCAGCGCGCGCTGCACGGCGTCGTTGGCGCACGCGTGCACCGCGTCGACGGGCAGCCGCACACACGCCATGGCATCGCACTGGACGCTGCGCTCCTCGAAGCGCGGTACGCGCCGCGCCTCGACGCGCTCCGGCGCCATCTGCGCCACCCGCACGCCGCCGCGCCCCAGCGCGCCGTCGGCGCAGTCCACCACGAGATGCAGCGGCGCCAGCGCGGTGGTGTCGTCGTCGTCGCGAGCCGCGTCGCGCCGGTAGCCGCAGGCGCGCGCGCGCACCGCGTCGTGGTACACGACGTGCTCGAGCGTGGGCGCGCGCGCCCACGCGCGCGCGTCCTCGGGCGTGTCAAAGGTGGCGTAGAACACGCCGGCGTCGCGCGGGCCGCATGCGCGGCGCAGGCCCACGTTCGTCTCGTCCGACAGCAGCGCGTACAGCGCGGCGGCCGCCTCGCGCGCCGCCGCCTCGGTGCTGGCCGCCGCCGTCGCCGCCGCGCCGTCGGTGGATCGTTGGCGACGCTTGCCCATGGATTTCTTTTAATGAAGCGTGCGCGCGCGCACGCGCGCACGCGCGTCACGGCAGCGGCGGCGGCACCGAGTGGGCGTTGAGCGGCGGCGGCGGCAGGGCCAGTAGTTCGGGCAGGAAGCGGCGCGTAAAGGAGTGCGCCAGCAGCAGCGCCCAGCGGCCGCGCAGCGGGTCGGCGTGCAGGTCGGCCAGCGTGCGGTAGGGCGCGAACACGTCGTCGGCGTCGCGCAGCTCGGCGTCGTGCAGCGCGCGCAGGTGGCCCAGCATGGCCTCGCGCGTCAGCGGCGCCGTCGGCGCCGTGGCGGCCACCGCCGCGTCGCTGCGCACGTTGACGTGGAGCGTGACGCTGGACGGCGCCGCGGCCGCCACGTTGCGCACGTTGTTGCGCGCGCGCTTCTTGACCGGCGGCGGCGCCGCGGCGCCACCACCGCCGCCGCCGCCGCCGGGCGCGGGCGATGTCGCCGGCGGCGACCGCTGCACGGCCGCGTCGCTGGACGCATTCAGGCTGCTGGCCAGCCGCTTGGCGGCAATCTTGAAGGCGGACGACGACGACGACGACGACGACGACGTGGCCGCGCCCGCCGTGACCAGCGTCTGCTCGTAGATGCGCGCCGCGCCCTCGGTAACCGGCGGCGGCGGCGGCGGCGGCGGCGCCGACGCCGCGGCGGCTTGCCGCGCCAGCAGCTCGTCGTACACCTGGCTGGGCACAAAGGGCAGGCTGGCGGCAAACGTGAAGCGCATGCCGCGGTCGCCAAAGGGCGCCACGAAGCACAGGCCGTCGCCCAGACGGTTGCGCGCGCGCAGCAGGCGCGCCACCACCGGCTCGGCGTCCGGCTCAAAGAAGCGCGCGCACAGGTGCGTGCGCAGCGCGGCGGCGTCCGGCAGCCACAGCGAGCTGGCCTTGCGGCTGGCGCGGCCCACCAGCGTGCGCCGGAACAGCACGAAGCGGCCGCCGCCGTCGCCGGCCGGCCGCGCGTCGTACGCCAGGCCGTTGTAGCGCTCGTCGGCGTCCTGGTTGCGCGCCGCGCGCACGGCCAGCGCGCGCGGCATCGGCTCGGGCCACAGCACCACCACCAGGCCGCGCATGGCGTCGAGCGTCGCCGGCGTGGCGGCGGCCGCCTTGCTGGCGGTGTGCAGCTCGCGCAGCGGATAGCCCACGCGGTTCACGGCCGCGCGCTGCGACAGCGCCGACAGCCGAAAGCACGAGTGGCGCGCCGTGGCGTGCGCGCGCTGTTGCTCGTCCAGCGTCTGGTGCAGCACGCCGAGCGGCGTGCGCTCGACGCCCGACATGATCGCGTACGCCACCGGCGCAAAGCGCGCGTCCGGCTCCTCGCCGCGGCCGCTGCGGCCGCCACCGCACATCCGGTACACGCTCAGCACCACGTTGCTCACCGTGTTGACCAGCGCCATGTCCTCGGCGCTGGCCACCACCGCGTCCGACGGCACGTCGCACTCCGCGTCGCTGTCTGCACCGCCGTCGCCCGTCTTTGCCTTCTTCTTCTTCTTGGGCTTGGGCGTCGCCTCCGCCGCCGCCGCCGCGGCCGCCGCCGACGTGCCGTTCTGCGCCGCGCCGCCGCCCTTGCCGGCCTGCGACGCAGTCTCCTCTTCCTCCTCCTCCTCGTCCTCGTCCTCGTCGTGGTGCTCCGCCGCCGCCGCCTCGGCGCCAATCAGCGCGTCGGCCACGTCAACGTCGGACAGGTCACCGTCGTCGTCGTCGTCGTCGTCCACGTCGGCGGCGGCGCGCGGCGGCGCGCGGTGAAAGTCGGGATTGTACATATCGGCGTAGCTCATGATTGCAATTTTTTTTACCGCCGCGGCGCCGCGTACTCCAGCGCCCACACCACCGACTCGTAGTAGGCGCGCGGCGACGGCCGCAGACCAAATGCCGACAGCGGCGGAGCGCGGCCACCGCCGCGGCGGCGACCGCCGGCGGCGGCGCGCAGCCACGCGGCCAGCGCGCCCGGCAGCACGTGCCAGCGCCGGTGCAGCGTCATGCAGCGGCCGTCGCCGTCGCGGTGCGCCGCGTCGGCCAGCAGCGCGCCGACGCGGCGCTGATGCAGCGCGCACCAGGCGGCAAACAGGCGCCGGTGGCCGCCGCGCGGCGCCGTCACGTAGTCGTTGCCGGACGCCACGCAAAAGGCGGCGAAGCACGCGGGCGGCGCCGCGTACGCGCGCCGCACCACGCGGCACAGCGCGCGCACGTCGTACAGCTCGTGGCACAGCAGCGCGCACTCGTGCGCGTGCGTGCAGTAGCTGCCGTCGTCGCGGCGCACAGCGGCCGTGCCCAGTGCCACGTACACGTTGCCCAGGGCCGCGGGCGCCGCCAGCTCGGGCGCGCGCGCGCGCGTGCACGCGCGCTGCTCGTGGTGCAGCATGGCAATGGCCACGTAGTCGGTGTCCACGGTGCGCAGCACAATGCTGTCGCCGCGGCGCGTGGCCGCGTCCGCGTAGTGCTGCGCGCACACGTCCGCCTCGCCGTGCGCGTTGCGCAGCGTCTCGTCGTAGTGGCCGCCGTCGCCGCCGCGCACCACCAGCGGTGCCAGCGTCGCCGGCGCGCCGCCGCCGCCGCCGCCGTCGCGCTGCCAGTCAATGACCAGGCGGCGGCCGGGCGGCAGGCGCGCGGCCGCGGCGACGGCCAGGTCGCGCGCCAGCCGGTCAATGCCGCGCGCGTACAGCGCGCGCCGCGCGCGCAGCCAGCGCCAGTCGGGCAGCGGCACGTTGGTGGCCGCGTCGCCCGCCGCCAACCACGCCAGCGTGCACGCGTGCTGCGGGCCGTCGTCGTCGTCGTCGTCGTCGTCGTTGTTGTTGGCGGCGGCTGCCGTGGCCACGGCCGCGGCCGTGGCGGCGGCGCCGGCGCGCAGCGCGGCGTCGCGCGCGCGCTGCAGCGGCTGCTTGCGCGTCGGCACGTAGGCCGGCTTGTCGAAGCACATGACGTAGGTGTGCACCTCGGCGTGCGCGCGCAGCGTGTGCAGCACCGGCGCGAGAAAGGCGTCCACCAGCGCGGCGCGCGACCGCTGCGCCGCCGCGCCCGGCGCCGCCATGCGCACGCTGGCGTCCTCAAACACCCAGCGCACCGGCGGCGCCTGGTCCGCCGCCGCAAAGCGCGCCTGGCGCGGAAACGCGCCGCCGCTCTGGTCGGCGTCGTTGCGCGCGCACAGCTGCAGCGCGTGCGTGCTGAAGGGTGGGTAGCGCAGCACCGCGTGCTTGAGCCGTGCCTTGCCCATGCGCGCGCGTGCGCTGGCGCGCACACGCGGGTTTGTGATTATTTAGACACGCTACGCAGACAGCGTGAGCACGCGCCACGGCTCGGCACCGGGCAACCCTCGATTTCTGAACGAAATTAGCACGCGGCTCGGACCACGACATCGCCGATGCGTGCACGACACCATGCCACTCCAACGTGATCTCAGGGTACACTTGCAACGCCAGCACGTCATTGACCTCCACGTCCACGTACACGTCGCCGTGCTCGGTGCAGTGCACGTGCTGCACATGGCCCAGCACACGTTCGCGGGAGAAATTGGCGTACACCGGCGAGCCAAGCGGCAGTCCGCGGCATACCTCTTCGACGCCCATCGCGAGCATCGGGTCGGTGCGTTGATCGCGGCATCGGCGGTACACCAGTGCGCACACCAGCACCATGTAAATCGTTTTTTTTCGCCGCACGCGCGCGCGCCGACGCGTGCGCGCACACAATGGATATGCGCGCGGCGGCGCGCGACGTGGCGCGCCAGCTGGCGCGCCACGCGGCGCAGCAGCCGCTGCTGACGCACGCGCGCGCGCCGCCCGCCGCCGGCGACTGCGCGCCGGGCGTGTGCGTGGCGCAGCGGCTGGCCGTGGTGCGCCGCGCCGACGGCCACCACTGCTGCGCGCGCTTCTGCGAGTGCGGCGGCGACGACGGCGGCAGCGACGGCGGCGGCGGCGGCACACTGTACCTGTGCGAACGCCACGCGCGCGTGCACGCGTGCGTGCCGGGCGTCGAGTGTGCGCGCTGCGCCACCACGGACGCGCGCGGCTTCCGCGTGTGCGTGCTCAGCGGGCGCGTGCTGCGCGCCGCCACGGCGCACTCCTTTGGCGACGGCGCCGGTGCGGCCGCGCAGCCCGGCGACGCGGCCGCACCGGCGCCGTCGGCGCGCCGCGGCGGCGCGACGCTGGCGCCGCTGCGACGCGACTACGACGGGTGGGAGCGCGCGTACCCCGACGTGCTGGCGGGCGCGTGGCACCTGCTGTACAGCGAGGCGCGCGCGCGCGAGGACGGCCGCGCGCTGGAGCGCGCCGAGCACGCGGCGCGGCGCGCCGTGCTGGCGTACGCGGCGGACGCGCGCAAGGCGGGCGGCGTGCCGTGCCTGGACGCGTGCGCGCAGGCGCACGCGCGCGCGCACGCGACGGCGCGGCGCGACTTTGGCGCCGGCGCGCTGCTGTTGCCCGAGGGCGCGGCGCGGCGCCACGCCGCGCACTGCGCCGCGCGCTGCACGTACTTTTACCATGCGCTGCGGCGCGCCGCGCGCCGCGTCGTGGCCGCGGCCGCCGCCGACAGCGACGCGCACGAGGTGGCGGCGCGCGGGCTGGCGTGGGCGCCGGCCGACGCCACGCCCACGCTGCTGGACGTGCTGGCGCACGGCGTGTACGCGGACGGCAGCAGCAACGACGACGGCGGCGGCGGCGACGCGGCCACCGTCGTGGTGGTGCTGCAGCAGGACGCGCTGGTGCGCGCGCTGTACCCCGAATCACAGACGGCCGAGGCGTTGGGCGCGCGCCAGAGCGTGCGCACCATGGTTAAAAAGGACGTGAAGCGCATCATGACGCTGGCGCGCGACTGCGGCGCGCCGCTGACCGCCGGCCCGGCGCTCGACGAGGCGCGCGTCATGTACGAGCACGGGCTGGACGTGCAGGCGGCCTTTTTGGCGGTGGCTGCGCCGCCACCAGTGTCGTAAATTCATTCATGGCCTTTATGTTTATGGCACACTCCGCTGCGACGGTACCCACCAGCAGCGAGATGCCGTGGACGCGGCAATTTTACTTTGGGCCGTCACCGCCGTCGAGCGGCGGCGGCCCCGCCGCCGACAGCCGCCACGTGCGGACTGCGGCAGGGCCGGGCGTAAAAGCTACAGCGGCGCCACGTCGCGAACGCGCGCATCATTAAATCGTCTTCATGAGCGTGCACTACTGGGTGTTTGCGCACGTGCTCGGACGCAACAGCGAGGCGTACGAGCAGCTGCGCGCCGCGTGCTGGCGCGCGCGGCCGCGCGGGCGATTGTGCCGCGTGTTTGACGCGCCGCGTAACACACAACGTGTGTATTTGCACAAGAAATACAATGCACGCGAGTATTCGTGTATTGTGTGCGACAAAACGGACGTGTACATTGCCAATCTTGTGACAGTTGGTTGGGACGAAGCATTCGCAGTGTTGTACTGCAACCAGTGTGCTGATTTGCATGGAATGGAAGTGTGTGCGTGGTGCGCGGGGCCATTGGCTGGCAATCGACGCGCAGACAGCGCCGTGCTGTGCGGCGATTGCACGCGCGAGCCACGTGACCGTATCGATCACTTCACCGATGCGGCATTTGTGAAATCGCAGACGGGGTGTACCACCGCACAGGCGATGCGTGCGCTGGACGCGGCGAACGAAAATTTGGTCGTCACCATAATGTCACTTGGCGTTTAGTGGTATATTGCCGCGCGGCTGTGCGCACTTATTCGTTATGTTTTCGAGCATTGCTCGGCCCAGGTCATGTGCCCGCGCTGCGGCGCCAACAACGCGGCATCGTGCAGATGCGGGCTGAAGCAGGGCCTGCCGTAAAACGGCTGCATAAACCGAATCATGAGCGTGCACCATTGGGTGTTTGCGCACGCGCTGCCCGACGCTGTGCGTTGGGCGCTGCGCGCCGCATGCTGGCGCATGCGACCGCGCGGACGCTTGTGTCGAGCGTTGGAGGAGGCGCCCACCGGTGTGCATGTCCAAACCAACGAGAATCGCTGCGTTGCGTGTGGTGCCAAGCTCCGTTATACCGATCCTGCCGTTTTGTCAAGTTACGGAGCCTGGGGCTATTCGTTTATCGCGGTGCTCTGCGATCCTTGCGCCGTTCGGCACGATGCACTTGCGTGTTGTGTGTGGTGCGTCGGTCCGCTGGCTGGCAATCGTCACAATGGCGACGCGCGGCGCACATTGTGCGGCGACTGCACGCGGCATCCGCGCGACGCAGCGGAGCACCGCAGAGACGTATATTTGCTCACGTTGCAGATCGGTTGCAGCCGTCCGCAGGCGCTACGCGCGCTGGACGATGCGGACGAGGACTTGGTCGGAGCCATACTGAGCCTTTCCGTGTGACGTCGTCGTGCGCGGAGCATTGTAAATCTGTTTGCCGCCTTTGCCTCGGCAATGTTTGCACCGTCATCGCTGTGCGTGCCCGTCGACGTGGCGCGCTCGCTGGACGACGAGCACGCGCGCACGCTGCGCTGGCGGCGCGCGGCCGGCGACGTGGCACCCGCCGAGCACCTGCACTGGCTGCTGGCGCGCGACGCGCAGCCGCTGGGCGTGGCGGCGGCGGCGCACGAGCGCCGACACGCCGTGGTGGTGCAGGCCGCGTCGCGGCTGGGACGCGTGCTGGCGTGCAACGCGACGTGGCTGCACGGCGCGCACACGCGCGCGCCCGACTGGCGCTGGTGCTGGGACGCAGACGCGCGGCTGGGCGGCGCGCGCTTCTACGTGCTGGACGTGCGCGCACTGCAACACACGTTGGCCGCCGCCACGCGCGCGCTGGCGGCGCGGGCGGCGGCGTCGGCGGCGCCACCGCCGCCGCCGCCGCCGATGGACGACGTTACCGCCGCCTCCGCGGGCGACCGGCACAAGCTGTGCACCGCGGACGAGCGCGTGCGCGTGCTGACGTTTATTTGATACAATCTTGCTCCGATCGACGCGTGTATCCGTGTTCGCGCAACAAAACACGCGATGAATAAACGCATTCACTCAGTCGCTGGCTCGGCCGGACGACGTCGCTGCTGCAAACCCGCTGCGCTTACACCCGGCACCACTGGCGGCGGCTCCGCTGCCGCCGCCGTTGCCAAACGCGCCGCCTCGATGCGCTGTAACGCGGCGCGGCGGCGCGCAGCGGGCAGCTCCAGGCCCGTGCGTACGGCGCAAGCTGTGCATTCAGCGTTTTTGCATTCCTTGTCGGCCAGCGGTCGCTCAGCATGCGCGTCTTGCGCGGTGAGCGCCTGCTTGAAGTCCGTGCGCTGCCGCGCCTCAAGGTCGTCGTCGTGCTTTGGTGGCATCTTGTGAAGAAAAAAAATACCATGGCATCGCCCGCCGCGATCACGCCCGACGCCCCACGCGCCGCGCTACTGGAGCGCAACTGGACTCTGAGTACGGCAAAGACGTGTTTCATGTGTACATTAGCCATGTTGTTGGCGGCGGTTGGGCGTCATCGGAATGGGTGCAGTGCGTGTGCGCAGATTTTATCGCGGAAAAGTTAATTTGCGTGCAAGAGACGCCGGAGGAGTGTAAAACCCGAAACACCTGTCCACCACCACCGCCCTCGTCATCGCCGAGCCTGCCAGGTGCGGCGTCGTGTGCGTGTGTGGCGCGCGGTGGCGCGAGCGGGCGCACTCGCGGAGAATAACACAACATGACAGCGCGACCGCATTGTCGCCGCCGCCCGCCGAGCCGGCAGCCGTGCGCGCTCTGCTGGCGCGGCTGTCGGCGAAGATGCTCAGTGAGACGAGCGCGTGCGCGCAGTTTGACGCAGTGTGCAACATGTTGGACAAGGCGCGCGACGCGGGCGACCGCACGCGGCAGGACGACGACACGTACGCCGCCACGCTGCAGGACGGCTTCTACGTGGCGCTCGAGAACATGTACAGCGCCGTAGCCGACACACCGGCCGCGCTGCGGCACGTGGTGGGCGCCTTCCTAGACGCCTCGGCCGACCCGTCCGTGTCGACGCTCGAGGTGCCGGTGGTGCGGCTGTTCTACGCGCTGCTCGGCGCGGAGCGCGGCGACACCGAGTACGCGGCGGTGTTTGCGGCGTGCGTGCGCACCAACGAGCTGCTGGCCAAGCGCCAGCGCGCCGCCCTGCCCGCGGATAAGCGCCTCGATCCGGCCGCGGCGGACGCGGCCGAGGCACGGCTGGTGGCTCGCTTGCTGGCGCGGCTGGTGATCGAGACCAAGTGAAGGCGCAGCGGTGCGTTTACTTCGAGTGTCGACTGGGTACTCGCTGGCGAGCTGCGCGTCGTGGTCGCGCAGCAGCGCGGCACGCGCGTGTACCGCACCACGTTTTGCTTGAGCACCTGCGCGCCGCGCCACGCATACGATGGGAGCGCCGCTTTACACACAGCACTCATCATGAAGCTGGCGCAGGCGCCGCACGCGGCGCGCCTCGTTGGCCAGGGCGCGCGTGTCGTCGTGCCGCTCGCCCAGCACGTCGGCGCACAGCGCCACGGCCTCGTCCATAAACGCCAGCAGCGCGTCCGAGTAGCGGTGCAGCAGGCGCGCGTCGTCCGCTGTAAAGGTGGCGCGGTTCTCGCCGTCAAAGTGCAGCGGGCCCAGCTCGGCACGCACCGCACGCTTTGCGGCCTCGTACACGTCGCGGCACGAGCCGGCCAAGTGGGCGCCGTCGCAGTAGTACACGTCAAACACATTCACGTGCTCGTCATTGTCCAGCGCAACGCAGAACTGCGCCGCCGCGTCAGCGGCAAAGTCGCCCGCGTGCTTGATCTGGCACACCAGCACGCGCTGGAGCGTATCCATAAATTGGCTCGGAAATGGCTGCCGCGCCTCCAACTCGTCGTCTTGCAAGAACACGAGCGCCCGCGTGCACGCCTCGGCGAGCGGGTTCGCGCCGCGACGCAACGGCTTGGCATCGTGCAGTGCGACCATCAGGTCCACACTGGCGACGGTGTACAGCGCGTGCAGCCGGCCGCTCAGCGCGCAGTGCGCGCGCACAATATCGCAACACGACGGCGGCGTTGCCATAAATCGATATTCGCGACGTCGGCGCGCGCACATGGCGACGCCGTCGACGCGCCTTGTGTTGGCGCTGGGCTGGCCACTGGACCGCGTGGGCGTGCGAGACATTGGATGAGGTGCGCTAGTGAAAGCGACTGCGCGCGTTTACGCGGAAATACACGACGGGCACCCGTCGTGGTGGTAGTGCAGTGGATCTTGGTGCGGGCAGGTGCGTTTGGCGCAATCCACACAGTCGGCGTCACCGCACTCTTGGACTTCCATCCAAACACACCGTGCCATGCCGGACGCCTTGATCCAGGCGTTATCGCACCAATGCACGTCTGGCAGGTGCTGGCGCCACGCCAATACTGTGTTGTGCTGCCGCGCCGCGAACGCGTCGTCGCTGTCATTCTCCGCGAAATTAAACGACTCCGTTGTGCAGCACTAGTCGCGGAAGCTCACGCCGTTTTGCGCCGCAAATCCAATGAAACGATAGAGTATGTAGTTGCAGCGTGCCTGCGCGTCGAACCGCAGCTCGTACGTCCAACCGCCACTGCACTGCGCGCACACAACCACGCAGTTTCGGCCCGTGTCGTACATTGTGGTTGAGAAGCCGTCGTTGCGGTCCAGGAACGACCGCATGGTGCCAACGTGAGCATCGCCCTCGCCACACGTGGCACACGCGAAGCGCGCGCTCATCCGTAAATATTTATTTTTGGAGACACGCGCCAAGCAATGGCGTGCATGACGCGCGGTGACTGGGAACGATATGAAATGTACAAGAAATGGCAGCAATGCGAGGCGGATGCCAAGCCACACGGCACGGAGTGTCTTGGTTGCGCGCGCGCGACGTACACAAGATTGTGTTGCGAAGGGTGCGGCGCTCCCACGTGCATTGTGTGCGCACTGGGCCACGACACCATGCCGATGGATCGCGGCGATGCCCGAACAATGTTGCTGTGCCGCGACTGCTACCACTGCGATTACACGGCGGGCGGTGGCATTGTGCAAACGCACGACGTCAAGTGGACGCACGTGCACGGCACGTTCGAGCAGCGCTGGCACAATCTCAGCTGTTAACGTTGCGTGTTTACACGAGCAGGCAGCGCGCGTCGTGGCACGTGCGCACGCGCCGCGAGCGCCGCGCCTCGCTGGCGAGCTCGCGCGTGTCCTTGTGCCGCTTGCCCAGCACGTTGGCGCACAGCGCCACGGCCTCGTCCATAAAGCGCAGCACCGCGTCCGAGTAGCGGTGCAGCAGCCGCGCCTCGTCCACCGTAAAGGTGGTGTGGTCCGCGTCAAATTGCAGCGCGCCCAGCTCGTCGTGCACTGCGCGCTTGGCCGTGTCATAGGCGGCGCGAGCCGTGGCGGGCAGCTCGGCGCCGTCGTGCCAGTACACGGCCAGCGCCTCGACGCGCTGCGCGTCATCAAGCACCACCACGGTGGTGCTGGTGCCGTCGCACGCGTCGCTGGCGTGCTTGAGCTGGTGCAGCATGGCGCGCTCCAGTGCGTCCACAAAGGCGGCCGGGAACGTGTCCAAAGCGCTCACGCCGGTGCGGCCGCGAAACACCGTGGCGAGCGAGCAGCGCGCGGCGAGCGCGTTCTCGTCCGGTTGCTCCACCATGCCCTTGGCGTCATACAGCGCGTCGAGCAGATCGTGTATGCCCAACATAAACAAGCCGCGCAGCCGACCGGCCAACGCGCAATGCGCCAGCACAATATCCGAGCGGCGGTTGGCGGACATGCTTCGTGCGTTTGAATCGCAATTCGCGCATGTCGCTTGCGTCGCGCCTCGTGCTCGCGCTGGTACTCGGCCAGGTGTTGTTCGAGAGCGCCGCATACTTTGCCACGTCACTCAACCTGCCGCTGTACCTGAGCGCGGCCGCGCCGCCGCTGCGCTTCGACGACGCCGCGGCCGGCGCCGTGTACGGCGCCTGGGGCGCCGCCATGGGCGCGTGGGCGCTGGCGCTGGGCCGCCCGCTCGACCGCATGGGCGTGCGCGCCGCGCTGCTCCTCGGCGCGGCGCTGGCCACGCTGGGCCGCGCGCTGCTCGCCGGCGCGCGCACGCGCGCGCACGTGTACGTGGCGCTGTTTGCGCTGCAGGCGCCCGGCTCCGTGCTCGCCGCCACCGCGGCCCAGGTCGCGCTGCGCCGCATCGTCGTTGCCGGCGCGGTGCCGCGCGACGACGCGGCCGCGACGGGCCAGCGCTCGGCGCTGTACGCCACGGCGTACGCCGTCATGAACGTGGGCGCGCTGCTGGCCGCCGCGCTCACCGAGCGCCGCCGCCTGGGCAGCGTGGCGGCGCTCATGCGCGACGCGGCACTGCTGGGCGCCGGCAGCCTGCCGCTGGCGCTGGCGCTGTACGCGCCCGCCACCTATGCTGCGCTGCCCGCGGCCGTTGCGGCACCGCCGCCGTCGCCGCCACCGCCCGCCGGGCGCGTGGCCGAGCGCAGGAAACGCCAGTGGTGGCGCGGTGGCGGCGGCGGCGCCGCCGCCGCCGAAGCGCAAATGCTGGTGCGGCTGGCGGCGCTGAGCCTGGCCACGTTTGGCACGCGCTCGGTGTTTCGCCAGCTGGACGCCACGCTGCCCAAGTGGCTGCAGCGCACCGTGGGCCGCGACGCGCGCTACGGCGCCGTGTACGCGGTGAACCCGCTGCTCATTGTGCTGGGCGCCGCGCCGCTGCAGCGCGCGCTGCACGCGGCGCGCGTCGACACGTACGACTGCCTGCTGGCCGGCACCGCGCTCAGCGCGCTGGCGCCGCTGTGCCTGGCCGTGTACACGCCCGGCTACGTGGCCGCCGTGGCGTTTGCCGCGCTGCTGAGCGCGGGCGAGGCCGTGTACTCGCCGCGGCTGTGCGAGCTGGCGCTGGCGCTCAGCCCGCCCGGCCGCGAGGGCGTGTACGGCGCGCTGGCGGGCGCGCCGCTGTTTGCCGTCAAGCTGCTCAGCGGCGCACTCAGCGGCGCGCTGCTGGCCGCCTACTGCCCGTCCGGCGCTGACGCGCCGGACGGGTGTTGGCGCGTGTGGGCCGTGGTGGGCGCCGTGGCGCTGAGCACGCCGCTGGCGCTGGCCGTGGGCCGCCGCTGGCTGTACGACAATGACGTGGTGCACGGCGCGCTGCGGCGCAACAACACAACGACGCAGTTTACTGTTGCTGCTGTGGACGAAGATACGCCGTAGCTATGGTATCGGCGCATGCGCGTGCGCAAAGTAAACCGCGTGATGCAGCGCGTTCGCGGCATCCGGGCGCATGCTCAACACGGGTGTGTCCCGCGCCACCGCTCCCACGAACGAACTAAACTCGTAGCGCAACGTTACCACCACGCCGTGTTCCATACCCGCCCCACATTGCACGCGTATGGCGCCTCGTGGCGCAATCGACGCGCTTACTTCGTGCCCCACGGGCATGCGCGTAATCCAGCTCACGTGTATGTTTTGCAGGTACCACGCCTGCACACGCGCGGCTAGGTCATTGCCGCCGTGCACCACGCGCACGCTGGAAAACGGCACAACAACGTCAGTGGGATGGAGTTGTGGCGGCACCGTGTACGCTGTCTCGAGCGTCCACGTGACGCCACCGATAAAATTCATTTTCGGCCATGACCTCGCTCGCTCACTACGCCGCGCGCATCACCACGGGCGACGAGCCGCCGCTCGCGCTGCTGCGCGAGCTGCTGGGCGTGACGCCGGCGGCGCCAGTGTGCGTGTACGACCGCGCGGTGCTGGCGCCGGCCGAGGACGAGGACGCGCAAACCGTTGCGCACTACGTGGCGCACACGGTGGGCTCGCTGGCCGCCGATCCGGAGCACTACACGCTGTCTGCGGCCGCGGCGGCGCAGCCGGCCAACGACACCGTGCCAATGCTGTTGGCGCGCGCGCCGCACACGGTACATTTGCTCGAGGCGGCGTTGCCGCTGGTGCCGGCTGCCGTTCTGAACCGGACGTTCGCCAGCATACTTACGGTGGCCTGTGGCACGCGCAATGTCGATGCAGTGGCGTGTATCATGCGTGGTGGGGCGCGGTTCACGACCCATGCGGCGCGTTTGTATTATGCCACGGACGATGCCGCGTCGATTGGCACGCTGTTTAAGGCAACCCCGATTAGTGACGCGGATTTTACGAAACGTTTGTTGGTGGACGCGGTGCAGCACGGCGCTTACGCGTGTGCTGCCGTGTATCTCGGTGCGCTGGACAGCATGTTTTCAATTGCGGCGCTCAAACTGCCCACCTGGGAACAGTTTTGTGCGCTACCAGACGTGAATCGTCGTCGGGCGTTGATACGTTTGTGGCGCATGTTGTGTGATAAGCACGCGCTCGTCGGCGACGGCCTGTCGTATGTGACCGTGGATGAAACCTACGAGTGCATGTGCGTTGTCGCGGACGATGTGGAGCGCCTGCAAATGTTTTCTCACGCAATTAAGCAAGACAAGTCATTCAGCGCGATAGACGCGAATGTTGCGCTCGTGTGCGGACGCGGCATGACGCTGCCGCGGCTCATTGCACAGCACGACTCCATCGTGGTGCTCAAACGATTATCGCGAGACGGGGCGCTGCTCACGGTGACGCTGGCCGCGCGCATGCTGGAGGACGGCGTGCCGCACGACGCGCTCCGCGTGGTGCGATGGCTGCTGCACGACGCCTTTCCGCAATTGTGCGTGTCGCTGCCGTTTATGCGCGCGCGCGACGACGCCGCGCGCTCGCTGGTGTCCACGGCGTGCAGCGACGCCATGCGCGCGCTGCTACTGGCGGCCGCCGACGGCGACGCCGTGGTGGCGCGTATCACGCAGGCGCGGCGCGAGGCGCTGCGACACACGGGCAAAAAGCGCAAGAAGACGACGTAAATTTACAGCGTGCGCTTGCGCCCGTTGCCCCGCGCAAGCTCCCAGATCGGCCGCGTTAGGTACGGGCTGACATTGGCCGCGTACGCGGTCCAGAGATGAGCGTCGCCGCCCGGTGCAATCGTCGTCGGCTGCTCGCGGTGCGTCCCATGCGCAATATTCGATTTGCAGACATGACCTCGCTCGCCGACTACGCCACGCGCATCACCACGGGCGACGAGCCGCCGCTCGCGTTGCTGCGCGAACTGCTGGCAGTGCCGGCTGCGCAGCAGCCGGCGGCGGCGGCTGCTGCGCCGCCGGCGCCGGCGCGGTGCGTGTATGACCGCGCCACGCTCGCGAACGAGCGGGACGAGGACGCGGCCACCGTGCTGTACTATGCGACGCACGCGGTGGGCGCGCTGGCGACCGACCACGACCAGCACGGCAGCGACGACGACAACGTGCTGGTGCTGCTGGCGCGTGCGCCGCACGCCGTGCACCTGCTGCGCATGGCGCTGACGCTGGTGCCCAAACAGTGCGCCGCGAGCGCGCTCGCGCGCACGCTGACCGTGGCGTGCGCGGCCGGCAACGAGCGCGGCATCGAGTGTGCGCTGCAGGCGGGCGCGCCTTTCGACAACCGTGTGCTGGATGTGTGCTGTGCCGAGGACGACGGCGAGTCGCTGGCCGCGGTGCTGCGCGTCGCGCAGAAAGCGTGCGGTGGGCTGGACACCAATGTGGTGTTTGGCATGGTGAAGCAGGCGATTGGACTGTGCGCGTTTGCGTGCGCCACTGCTTTGTTAGCCTACGTACGTGAGACGGATGGATTTGTGTGCGCGTGTGTACCGTCCTGGGCAACATTCGCCTCGCTGCCAACCGCGCAACGGCGCCAAGCCATGGTTGCATTTTGGGCATTGGCTATCACACACGGACTGAGGGTGGGCGACGCGCGCACGTTGGCGTATGGCACGGGGTTTTTTCGCGACAGGCAGTACGAGCTCATGTGCGTGGCCGTGGACGCGCCGGAACGGTTGGGTACGCACCCGTGTGTTTCGCTGTTTGGCGACACGAAAGATCAAGCCAAGGATCGTGCCGTGTGTGGCGACACGCTACCCGAGCTCATTGCGCGCCACGACGCCGTGGCCACGCTGCGTCATTTGGCGGGTGCGCGCACAATAACACAGGCGGTGGCCGCGTCGCTGGTGCGCGTCGGTGTGCCGCGCGGCGCGGTGCGCTGCGTCGAGTGGCTGCTGCGCACTGCGTGCCCGTCGCTGCAGTGCGCACTGCCATTCATGCGCGCGGACGACAGTGCCGTGGGCGACGCGCGCACGCTGGCGTCGTTGGCGCCCAGCGACGCCATGCGCGCGTTGGTGGGCGCGTTGGACGTTGACGCCGCGGTGCAGCAATTGGCCAAGGCGCGGCGCGCCGAGCTGCGGACCAAGAAGCGCAAAGCGCCGTAAAGTGCGCGCTGCCCGAGTAGGCACACGCGCCCGCTTTACACGTGCCACACTCGCACCGTGCCGTCGTTGCCCGTCGACGCCAGCTGCGCGCCGTTCGGCGCCCACGCCGCGCTATGCACCCAGCCGGTGTGCCCCGTCAGCGTGCGCAGCAGCGCGCCCGATGCTGCGTCCCACACGC
>Ga0326597_10001112_pt1 | contig 44607 bp, 39 predicted proteins | sample RVTome_12_FD_203789 | JGI IMG/M metagenome (GOLD analysis project Ga0326597, IMG submission 203789) | Soil microbial communities from uranium-contaminated site in the Upper Colorado River Basin, Wyoming, United States - RVT100D185 | ecosystem: Environmental > Terrestrial > Soil > Contaminated >...
AGACCCGCGCCTGGGTCGGACACACCTCGACGCAGGCGGGGAGAAGCCCGTACGAGATCCGGTGGTAGCAGAAAGTGCACTTGTCGGCGGTCCGGGTCTCCGGGTGGAGATACCGGGCGCCGTACGGGCACGCCTGGATGCAGTACCGGCAGCCGATGCACGTTTTCTCGTTCACGAGGACCACGCCGTCCTTCGTCTGGAACGTGGCCCCGACGGGACAGACCTGGACGCAGGGGGGGCTCGCGCACTGGTTGCACAGCTTCGGCACGAAGAAGGAGCGCAGGATCGACTTGTCCGAGGCGGCCTCGGGCGACGGCTCGACGTTCGGCGCGATCGCCTTGACCGTCGTGGTCCCGTTCTTCCGGAGGATGTACCGCTCGACCCACGTCCGGAAGAAGAACGGCTCCCTGGGGACGTTGTTCTCGCTCTTGCACGCCTCCATGCAGCGGGCGCAGCCGATGCACTTGTCCACGGAGACCCCGAACCCGTACCAGTTCTGCCCTTTGGGAGGGGCCTCCCTCGCGTCCGCCTTCGACGGCAGTATCTTCAGGATCCCCCCGATCGCTCCCCCGGAGAGGAGAACCGAAAGAAAACCTCTCAGGAATGTCCTGCGGCCGTTCACTGTTCCACCTCCGGCGAATGGGGATAATGGCATTGCCAGCAGACGTACTTCTCGCCGTGCCCGGCCAGGTCGATCTTCGGGGCGTTCTTCGCCATCTTGTCCTCCCCATTCTTGCCGTGGCACTTCCCGCAGAACTCGCGGGTCTGGGGCTTGGTCGGCTTGACCGCCCGCGGGGACACCTTGTGCTGCTGGGGCGTCTTGTGGCACGTCGTGCACTCCAGCTGGACGTGGTGGGACACGGCCTTCATCCGCGCGATCTCTCCGTGGCACGCCGAGCACTCCTTCGGCGTGGTCGGGGGCTTCGGGTCGTGCGGGTTGTGGCAGCTCGCGCACGATTTCAGCGGGTTATGGGCCACCGGGTTGATCATCGGGAACCCCCTGGGCCGCGACGGGTCGTAGGCGTGGCACTGCGGGCAGAACGCCCGCTCCACGGGAATGACCGGCTTCACATTATCGGGATCCTCGGTGTGGCCCTTCGCGGGTCCGTGGCACGTTTCGCAGGAAAGATCCCTGTGGTATCCCTTCTTTTTCGTCTCGTAGAGCGCGTCGTGGCACTCGCCGCAGGAACGGAAGCCGGCGTACTTGACCGGCCTTGCCTGTTCCCGCTTGACGGCGTCGGCCCACTGCATCTGAACGTCCTTCATGGGCTTGGGGATCAGCACGACAACGACGATCAGCCCAACCACGAGCAGCGCCAGGAAGACGACGATCAGCCTGGCCAGTGGGTCCGGGAATCTCTCGAAAAATTTGCCCATCGCGCGGTATTCCTCCTGGTAACGTTTACGAAATAACCGAATTTACATGTATTGATGCGCAGTTTCCGATGATCCCGGGCTGGAAACCGGATGAAGATATCCGGAATGACATGCCCTGTCAACAGGAACGAACCCGCCCAAACCTTCACCCGCGATCCGTTCCCCCGCGACCGGCGGCAGCGATCCTCTTCGCACGCCGTGCCCCCTCCTCAAAATAAAATTGACAGGCCCAGGGATTCAAGATAAAACATCATGTCCATCGACGCTTCCGTTTTCCGGGCGCCCCTAGCAATACCAAGAGAAAGGAAGAACCAGAGCACTCGGAGGATCCATGAAAAAGTTTGTCGCCTTTTACTCCATCCCCTTCGCGCTCCTATGGGCATTCACCGTCCCCGGTTGTTCTGAAAGCGTAAATCATACCCAACCCATTCAATATAATCACAAAAAGCATCTCGAGGATGCCGGCCTGAACTGCTTCGACTGCCACACGCGGGCACTCACCCATGAGAAAGCCTCCATCCCGAACATCGAGATTTGCAAGGGTTGTCACGATCAACCGATGACGGAGAGCAAAGAGGAGAAAAAATTGGTCGGCTATATCCAGAAAAATCAACCCATCCCATGGATCCAAGTCCATCGGGTGCCCGATCATGCCTATTTTTCCCACCGGCGGCACGTTTCGATCGGAAAAGTCGCCTGCCTCACGTGTCACGGGAACGTGTCCGAAATGACGCTCCCGTTTTCCAAACCGTATCTTCCCATCAAGATGGCGTTTTGCATCGGTTGCCACGCCAAAAACAACGTGGACACCGATTGCGCATCATGTCATCGATAGGCCCCGGGAGCAAACCATGAAGATCACCCGTCGCAATTTTCTGCAGATGCTGGGGATCACAGGCGCCGCCGCCGGGGGAATCTCCCAGGTCTGGGCGATCCCGGACAAATGGATCGAAACGTTGCAGGACGGCCCCCGCATCGAAACATGGAAAATGTCCACCTGCGGCCAATGTCCCGCGGGGTGCGGCATCCGGGTCCGTCTGATCGACGGGATCCCGGTCCGGATTTTCGGCAATCCCATCGCACCGGTGAACAGCGGGTTCACCTGTCCCATGGGGGAAGCCGGGCTGGAACTGCTCTATCATCCCGACCGGATCCGCCAACCTCTGCGGCGCAAGGGAAAAAAGGGAGAATCCTCCTGGGAGCCCATCTCCTGGGAAGAAGCTCTCGGCCGGATATCCCAAGGGTTTCAAGGGTTTTTGAAGAAAAAACCGGCCGATCGTTTCGGATTTTTCTTCGGAGACCGGAACACGCTGCTCACACACGTTGCCGGGGAGTTTGTGACCCGCATGGGCTCTGGCAACTTTTTCCCCTGGCGGGCTCCGGGAATCAACGAACTCGGTCTCTGGCAGGCGTTCGGGGAATTTCCCCCCCTTGCCTTCGACCTGGAAAAAACCGATTACCTTCTCACGTTCGGGACAAACCTCCTGGAGGGCCCCCCGTCTCCGGTCTATTTCAACCGCCTCTACGGGAAATTGAAGGAAAGCCGGCCTCGAACGGGCCTGAAGATGGTGCACGTGGACGCGCGCATGTCCCAGGCGGGCAAAAACGCCACGGAATGGCTGCAGGTCCGGCCCGGGACCATCGGGGTCCTTGCGTTGGGAATGGCGTACGTGATCCTCCGGGATAAAAATTTCGACGAGGAATTCATTGCACGCTACACCCAGGATTTCCGGGGCGGGAAAGAGGATTTCCCAAGCATGGTCTCCCGTTACTACCATCCGGACAAGGTCTCCGCGACGACCGGCGTCCCAACGGAAACCGTGCTTCGGCTGGCCCGGGAATTCAGCTCCGCAAAGGCGCCCCTGGCCCTGGCCGGAGGGGGGGCGGACCGGAGCGAAACCGCCCTTTTCTCCCAGTGGGCGGTGGCCAGTCTGAACGCCCTCTCGGGGAGTTTCTCCGCGAACAAGTTATGGCGCGAGCCGGTCCCGCTTCCCTGGGGCCTATCCCCGGTCTCTTCCGTAAACACTCGAACGGGTATCTTTTCCATGAAACCGCACCTGGCCCGGGAGACCGATCTCCCCGCCCACTGGGCCTCGGAGGAGCTGCCCCATCTCCGTTCCACCGGCAAGTTTCCCGATCTGGACATGCTGATGATCGCCCAGATCGACCCACTGTATCAGCCGATCGATCAGAAACCGTGGCAGGAATGGCTCACCCGGATTCCCCAGGTAGTCCAATTCGCCACACTGGTCGACGACACCTCCCCGTACGCGGACCTCGTATTGCCCACCACCACGTACCTGGAGCAGTGGGACGCGACGTTGCCGGTTCCGAACCTTCCCTTCTCCCAGCTGGGGCTGCAGCAGCCGATCGTTTCCCCGCTGGCCGGCTCCCGCCCCGTTGGAGACGTTCTCCTCCAGCTGGCGGCGGATGCGGGGATCACCCTCCTCCCCAAAAAACCGAAGTCCTATGCGGGGTACCTGGAAACGCGGATGAAAACGATCTTCGCCTCGGGGAAAGGAACCCCCTATTTCGAAATCGTTTCCCTGGGTTTCCTCGACGAGCTGCGGAAACGCGGCTGGCAGGTGTACAGCTACCCCGCGTTTGCGGATTTCTGGCGCCTTCTCCAGGAGAAAGGCGGCTGGTGGGATCCCGGCGAATATCCGGAAGTGGACTGGAGAAAGAGAACGAAGTTCACTTTTCCCACCGTCGCCCGCCTCGACGCGCTCCTGAAGGAGAGGGCTCTTCTGAGTCACGGGCGGGAAGCGCAAAAAGGGGAGACGCCCCTGCACCCGCTGTTGGAGGCCCCGATCCGGAAGGCGGAAACCCCGGATTCCTTCCTCCTGGCGCCCTTCACCACCCTGATGGACATGACGGGGGAGGGGGCCAGCCAACCGCTGCTGCAGGAGATCTCCGGACTGATCCCCCGCGTGTACTGGAACCCTTGGGCAGAGATGAACCCGGGGAGGGCGAGGAAGCTTTCGCTTGAGGACGGGAGCCTCATCCGCGTGGTGTCCGGGAAAGGATCCGCCATCCTGCGCGTAAAGATCCTCCCGACGGTTTCTTCCGAAATTCTGGCCGTTCCTTTCGGAAAGGGGCACAAGGAGTCGGGAAGGTATGCGAAAAACATCGGACCGAATCCCGTCGCGTTGATCGATCCGCTGGTGGACCCGCTCAGCGGCCGGACCTCCTGGGAATCGACGCACGTCCGTGTGGAGAAGGTCAATAAATAACGGGGAGCGGAAGCGATGAAGTGGGGAATGGTCATCGATTTGCAGAAATGCACCGGGTGCGGAGAGTGCGTCGCGGCCTGCAAGCTCGAAAATAACGTGGCCATCGTGGAATCGAAGGAATCGGAGATGGGCCGGACCATGCTCTGGATGGACATGCTGACGATGTACGAAGGAGAATATCCCCGGCTTCGTGTCCGGCAGTTCCCGCGCCCCTGCATGCATTGCGACCACCCCCCCTGCACGAAAGTCTGTCCGGTCCGTGCCACCTACAAGAACGAGGAAGGGATCGTCGCGCAGATCTATCCCCAGTGCATCGGGTGTCGCTACTGCATGGCCGCGTGTCCCTACACGGTGAAATCCTTCAACTGGTACAAACCGGAATGGGCGCCCGGCATCCGCGAGACCGTCAATCCGGATGTGTCGGTCCGGCAAGTGGGCGTGGTGGAAAAGTGCACCTTCTGCGTCCACCGGCTGCAAAAAGCGAAAGAGCAGGCGAAGTCCGAAGGACGGAACCTGCGCGAAGGCGACTTCCAGACGGCATGCGCCGAGAGCTGCCCCGCGGGAGCGATCGTTTTCGGGGACCTTGAAAACACCAGCCACCGGGTAAATTCCCTTTCCCACAGCCCCCGTGCGACGAGGCTCCTGGAAGACCTGGGAACGGAGCCGAAAGTGATCTATCTGAAAGAGGTGGATTGATGGAAAAAGCCCCCGCTGCGCCCCATCCGGAGTACGACCTGCTTCGCCCGATCGAGGACCCGGGGAAAAGCTTCTACTACATCGTGGCCGTCCTGCTGGTCATCATCCTGTACACCGGGTATGTCTATATCCGGCAGGTCTACTACGGCCTTGGGGTCACCGGGATGGCCCAACCCGTCACCTGGGGTTTTTACATCATCAATTTCGTCTTTTTCATCGGGATCAGCCATGCGGGAACGTTGATCTCCGCGATCCTTCGCCTTTCCAAGGCGGAGTGGCGAAGGCCGATCACCCGGATGGCGGAAGTCATCACCGCCATCGTGCTCGCCATCGGCGGTTTGCATCCGATCATCGATCTGGGCCGTCCGGACCGGATGACGCACCTGTTTTACAACGGCCGGCTGCAATCACCCCTGCTCTGGGACATCGTGAGCATCACCGCCTATTTCACCGCGAGCACGGTCTACCTTTACATCCCCATGATCCCGGACATCGCGATCCTTCGGGACCGGGGGGTGAAACCCAGATGGCTTTATGAATTTCTCTCCTGGGGCTGGCAGGGGACGGAACAGCAGCACAAGGTGCTGGACCGGGCGATGAACATCCTGATGGTCGTGGTGATCCCCATCGCGGTTTCCGTGCACACGATCATCTCCTACATCTTCGCCATGACCGTGCAGCCCGGATGGCACAGCACCATTTTCGGACCGTACTTCGTTGTGGGAGCCATCTTCTCGGGGATCGCCGCGATTCTGGTGTTGATGATCGTCTTCCGCAAGGTCTTCCATCTCGAACGGTATCTGAAGCTGATCCATTTCAACTATCTGAGCGTGCTGTTGCTGATCATGTCCCTCCTCTGGTTCTATTTCACGTTTTCCGAATACCTGACCGGCTTCTACGGACACGAACCGAACGAAATGCGGGTGTTCTGGTACAAATTCAGCGGGGATTTTGCCCCCTATTTCTGGACGATGGTGGCCTGCAACTTCCTCCTCCCGCTGATCCTGCTCAGCAACCGGAGAACCCGCACGATTCCGGGCATCCTTGTCGCATCCATCTCGGTGATCATCGGCATGTGGCTGGAGCGGTTGATCATCGTGGTACCGTCCCTGGCGAATCCCCGCCTGCCGTATCCAACAGGGATCTACATCCCCTCGCATACGGAATGGGTGTTGTTCCTCGGGGGGGTGTCGGTTTTCATTCTCGGGTACATGTTGTTCGCGCGCTTCTTCCCCGTGATATCGATCTGGGAAATCCAGGAAGGGCGTCAGGAGAGCGCAAAGGCCGTCACCGAACGGATCACTTCCTACATGCCGGACCCGCAGCCGCCCCTGGCGAAGGGATGAGGGGGGGCCGGAATGAGGGGTCCCGTCCCGGAACCACGGCGATATACTGACAGCATGGAGAACGAACGATGAACAAAAAACTGATCGACCGCATGCAGATCCTCTCGATCTCGCTGATCTGGATGTTGTTCATCGGGATCGCCGTCTGGATTCTGAACCTGATCAAGGAATCCCTCCGGCTGCACGACTCCCCGGATGCCTCCCTCGGGATCAGTCTCGTCGCCATTCCGGTGTTCTTCACCTTGTCCTCGGTGTTGACGTACGTGTTCATCGGCTTGAGAAAAGGCCGCAAGAAAGACATGGAGCCCTAGGAGCAATCCGCCGCAGGACCCACCAAGTCCGGAGAGAGTATTTCGGAGGGGGAGAAAAACATGTTCCGAAAGATCGACATTTTCATTTTCGGATTGATTTTCTTCATCGCGGCGGTCCTGCCGGGATGCGACCAAAGCGGGAAAAAGGAAGCCGGGGTCGCCGGCAAGAATTCCGTGCCACCGGCGGCCATGGAAGTTCAGAAGCCACACCTCGTCAGTGACCTGATCCCCGGAAGAAAGGTGTTCGAGGCGAAGAACTGCAACCAGTGCCATTCGATCTTCGAGCGGGAGAGAAAAATCGGCCCCAAGCTCAAGACCTCCCGTTTTTACGGAAGCTTTCTGGATATCTTCTCCCTCCTTTGGAATCATGCGCCGGCAATGGCCGTCCACATGAGGCGCGAAGTACTGGAACGCCCCACCTTCAGCACGACGGAACTGAACGAACTCGTCTCCTTCCTTTACATGTTGCCGTACCTGGGAGAACCCGGAGATGCCCGGCACGGCGAGGCCCTTCTTGAGTCAAAATCCTGTTTCAAGTGCCACTCCCTGGGCAAGAAAGGGAAAAGAGACGGAACCCCGCTGGATTCCCTTGCCGTATACCAGTCCCCAATCGTCCTGTTGCAACGAATGTGGAACCATGGGCCGGGGATGATCGGCCGGATGGCGACGATCGGTGCTTCCATCCCCACTTTCTCCGGGAACGAAATGTCGGACATCTTTGCCGCACTGGCGGAAAAAGCGAAGGATAAAGACAAAAAAGTATACCTTGGGGTCGGTCATGCCGAGAACGGGGAGAAACTGTTTGCCGACAAGGGCTGCATCAAATGCCACTCGATCTTTGGAAAGGGCGGCAGGCAGGCCCCGGATCTCGGGAAAACCGTCGCCCAGTCGAACGTGACGAAACTCACTACCCAGATCTGGAACCACGTCGGGAGGATGACGCAAAAATATCATCAGGAAAAAATGCAATGGCCTTATTTCACGGAAACCGAGATGAGCGACCTGATCGTGTACCTTTACTCGCTGAATTATCTGGATAAACCGGGGGATGCCGCAAGCGGAGCGAAAATCTTCTCCCAGAAAAGATGCGTCGAGTGCCACTTCAAAACCGGGGAAGACAAACGAAAACTCCTCGAGGCCGTGAAAGCGATCAATACCACACAGTTCGCGGCGGAATTATGGAACCACACCTCCGCCATGGAAGCGGCCATGGTGACCCAAGGGGTTCCGTGGCCGGAAATGACCGGAGCTCAATTGAGGGACGTGCTGGCGTTCCTGCAAAAACAGTAATCACCGGGCTACTTGGTTCAATTCATGAATACGGTCAGGGAGAATCGAGATCCTCTTCCGGGACGACCTCGCGCCTCCGGACAAGAAACAGCTGGTCGCCGATGTGCGGGTTCACTCCGTCATCGCCTACGTGGAAGTCGCCGTTCATGATCGGGACGGCGATCCGCAAGAGCAGCGTGAACACGAGCAACCCCGTCGCCCAGATCCCGATCGTCACCAGCATCTCGGTGCCGGTCGGGGAATATTCGTAGAAATCCCCGAGGACGTCCGGGACAAACCCCGGGATCACGAGCCCCATCCCCTTCTCGATATACACCCCGATGAAGATGAGGACGCAGCCGATATTGAGCGTGACGTAATTCTCCCTGGTCTGCGGAATGAGGAAGAGAAAGAACGCCGTGAGATTGAAGATCGTCGCGGTCCAGATGTACGACACCAGGTCCGAGTGCCCGTCCAGTCCCTGGTAGAGATATTTCACCGGCGCCAGGTGGACGGTGTCGGAGTAGTACTCCTTGAAGATCTCCGCTCCCAGCAGGAACAGGTTGATGAACATCGCGTATGCGATGAGTTCGGCGATTTTGAAGATGGCCTTGTCCTTGATATCAAAATTCGTCCATTTCCGGACGACCTGGAACATGAGGATCATTCCGGCCGGTCCGGAGCAGAACGCCGACGCAAGGAACCGGGGGGCAAGGATCGAAGCGTTCCAGAAGGGCCTCGCCGCCAGGCCGTTGTAGAGAAACGCGGTCACGGTGTGGATGGAGATCGCCGCCGGGATCGAAAACAGCAGTAGGGGAAAAACGTATTTCATGTTCGGTTCGCGTTGATAGTAATAACTGTACAACATGTAGCTCGCGATCGAGAAGTTCAGAACAAGGTAGGTGTTCAGCACCACAACGTCCCACGCAAGAAGCGACTGCGGGAAGTTCAATATCCCGATCTTCGGGATCAGGTGCCAGAACCGGTCGGGCCGCCCGAGGTCGACCGTGACGAACAGCAGGCACATCACCATCGCGGAGACGGCCACGAGCTCGCCGAGAATCGCGATCTCCTTGATGGGCTTCCACTGGTAGACATACGCCGGGATGACGAGCAGGACGGCGGCAGCCGCCACGCCGACGGTGAACGTGAAATTGGAGATGTAAAAACCCCAGGAGACCTGGTCCCGCATCGCGGTGACGATCAGCCCGCCGTACAGCTGGTTGGCATACGCAATAACCCCGATCGCGACCAGAACCAGGAGAGCGGAGAGCCATGCGTAGTAAAGCCTGCTCCCTTTCCTCAAGAGGAGGAAACAACCCCGGACGAACGCCCAGACTTTCTGCATCAATCGCCTCCCCCGCGGCTCACACGGAGTAGAAGTAGTAGAACTTCGGCTGGGTGTTCAAATCCTCCTTGAGGATGAACACCCGCTTGTTCTCGATCACGTTGCGGATCTCGCTGGTCGGGTCGAGCAGGTTCCCGAACTTGCGGGCTCCGACGGGGCAAACCTCGAGGCACGCAGGGTAAATCCCGTCCGGCTCCCTGGTCCGCTGCACGCAGAAGGTGCACTTCTCCACCACCCCGACGGGCCGCGGCCGGTTGCCGAGATAATGCGTTTCGGGGTTCATCTCCCCGGCCGGCAGCCCGGGCTTCTTCCAGTTGAAATGCCTCGCCCCGTAAGGGCACGCCGCCATGCAATACCGGCACCCGATGCACCAGTTGTAGTCCACGACCACGATCCCGTCGATCTCCTTCCAGGTGGCTTGAACGGGGCACACCTTGGTGCATGGCGGGTTTTCGCACTGGTGGCACTGGACGGGCATGTAGAAATGCCCATCCTCGGGAACGGTCGCCGGGTTGTAATATTGCTCGGAATGCTCCAGGTCGACCCCTCGCTCCTTCGACAGGCGGAGCACCTTGATCCAATGAATCTGCGGTTCGCGGGACTGGTTGTTCTCGGTGACACACCCGTAAACGCACCTGCGGCACCCGACGCAGCGGGAAAGATCCAGTCCGTACCCGTACAGGACACCCTCGATGGGTCCGGTGTCCTTCACCCTGACCGGTTTCTTGTACCTTACGCTGTACTCCTTTTCCAGCCTATCCAGAATCACTCGACGCTCGGACTTGCCGAGTTCGCGGAAATTCTTCTGGAAAAAAGACTCCCATACGGAGGCGGAGGCGTCTTTCGCTGGAAGGACCATGGTCCCGATCCCCAAGGCCAATCCCTTCAGCGCCTTCCGACGCGTCAGTCGAAAAACGTGCTCGTCGCGTTCTTCCATATCCGACATGGCTATCTCTCCTTACGGTCTGGCGCGAAAAACAAGATACTTACCGGATGTTTTCGGGACGCATCGGAGGCGGCTTCGGCTGGAGTTCCTTGAAACGCGGATTGTGCGGGTTATGGCAATGAGCGCACAACAGGTATTGCTTCTTCCCGTTCCACTGACCGGTACGCTTTCCGTGGATTCCCGTCTTCCAGTCGCGGTATTTGTCCCCGTGACACTGGCCGCAAAGCCGGTAACTCTCGGTAAAGTCGATCTGCTCACCGGAGACAAGCCGTAGTTTGTCGCGGTTTTTCAAGTCGTGGCAATCGAGGCACCATCGCTCCTTCTCGGCGTGGTTCTTCAATTGAATGTTCGTGTGTTCCTCCGTCAGCTCCCGTCGCTTCGGGTTGGGTGTCATCTCCTTGTGGCATTCGGAGCAGGGAAAGATCCCCTCCGTGAACGGAGGAGGAGGAACCATATAGGATTCGTCGCTCTCCGTTTTCGGCGGGCTGAGCCAGAATTCCCTGCGAGCCGCCTCCGCAAGTTCGAACACGGAGAGTGAAATAAACACAAGGAAACAAGCAAGGACCAACCTGCGGTGGATCATTCTCTAGCCCCGTTGAGGAGAAATTTCACAAATGATTCCGATTAAGGCCTTAGGTAGTATACTCGACACCCGTGGAAAGTCCACGCCTATTCCCTGCCGTCGGAAGAAAGGCACCGATGCGGAGAGACAAGGACCCTCTCACCCGTCCTGCATCCGAAGCCCCGAGTCCTCGAGGAAATCGAGGTATTCGTAGATGATCTCGAAATGCTTCTGCTCCTCGGAGGCGAGGACCCTGAAGAACACCTTCTCCTGCCGGTTCGAGGAGCGTTCGGACATGCGAGTGTACATCTCCCGCCCCTCGGCCTCGAACCCGAGGGCCTTTCGCATCGCCACCGCGGCGTCCCCGGTGATCACCTTCTCCTTCTTGATCCGGCTGTACTCCCGTTTGAAGAGCCGCATGCGGCCCTCGCTGCTCACGGTGGAGACGACGGGGAACTTCCCCGTCTCCTCGAGCTTTTTCGCGATCGCCTGGATGTCCTCGTAATGCTTCCGCTCCATGTCGGCCAGCAGCGCGAAGACGCGCTTCGCGAACCCGTCGGTCGCTTTCTGCGCGGACAGGGTGAAGTAGCGCATCCCGGTCTTCTCGAACCGGAGCGCGCGGGTGAGGGCGGACCCGGCGTTTCCGTTTTTCGGGGCGGGCTTGGCCGCTTTCGGCATCGGTAGGCTCCTTCTATCAGGGGTATTCGCTATTATAGTCACCGTTCGCGGCTCCCGAGGAGAAAAAATCCGGCCGCCTTGGCACCGTATTTATGAAGTGGAGCGCGAGGTCACTCCTTGCGGCGGGGCCGTTTCCCGGCGTCGAGGATCTTCTTCCGCAACCGGATCGACGCGGGGGTGATCTCGACCAGCTCGTCCTCGTTGATGAACTCGAGGGCCGCCTCGAGGGAGAGGATCCGGGGCGGGACCAGCCGGAGCGCCTCGTCCGTGCCGGCGGCGCGGATGTTCGTCAGCTTCTTCTCCTTCGTGATGTTCACATCCATGTCCACCGGCCGCGTGTTCTCCCCCACGACCATCCCCTCGTACACCTGCACCCCCTCCCCGATGAAGAACGTCCCGCGCGACTGCAGGTGGAAGATGGCGTACGCCGTGGCGCGCCCCGTCCGGTCGGAGACCAGCGCTCCGTTGATCCGCTCCGGGATCGGTCCCTGCCAGGGATCGTAGCCGTCGAAGAGGTGGTTCAGAAGACCCGTGCCGCGGGTGAGGGTGAGGAACTCCGAACGGAAGCCGATCAGGCCCCGCGACGGGATGCGGTACTCGATCCGCACGCGTCCCCGCCCCGGGTTGACCATCTTCGTCATCTTCGCCCGCCGGATCCCCAACGCCTGGGTCACGGCCCCGAGGTACGCGTCCGGAACGTCCACGAAGAGCGCCTCGACCGGTTCGACGACCGCCCCGCCCTCCGTCTTCGTCACCACCTCGGGACGGGACACCGAGAGCTCGAACCCCTCCCGCCGCATCATCTCGATGAGGATCACCAGCTGCAGCTCCCCGCGTCCCATCACCGTGAACCAGTCGGTCCCGGAAAAGTCGATCCGGAGCGCGACGTTCCCGAGCAGCTCCTTCTCGAGGCGGGCGCGCACCTGTCGCGAGGTGACGAACTTCCCGTCCCTCCCGGCGAACGGCGAGGTGTTGATCGAGAAGACCATCGACACCGTCGGCTCGTCCACGGCGATGCGGGGGAGGGGCTTCGGCTCCTCCGCGGCGGAGATCGTGTCCCCGATCGTGACATCTTCCATCCCCGCGATCGCCACGATGTCCCCCGCGGCCGCCTCGGCGATTTCCGTGCGACTCAACCCCTCATACCCGTAGAGCAGCGTGACCTTGATCTTTCTCGCCTCCCCGCCGATCCCGCACAGGGAGAGGACCTCCCCGGCGCGCAGCGTCCCCTCGAAGACCCGTCCGACCGCGAGCCGCCCGACGTAGTCGCTGTACTCGAGGTTGGTCACGAGGAACTGCAGGGTGGCCGCCGGGTCGCCGGCGGGGGGCGGCACGTGGGAGAGGATCGCGTCGAAGAGCGGCTGCAGGTTCCATCCCGCCGCTTCCCCGCGGACGGCCGCCGTGCCCGCCCGGGCGTTCGTCATCAGGATCGGGAAGTCGAGCTGGTCCTCGGTGGCGTCGAGGTCGATGAAGAGGTCGTAGATCTCGTCGATCACCTCGTCGATCCGCGCATCGGGCCGGTCGATCTTGTTGATGACGAGGATGACGGGGAGCTCCCGCTCGAGAGCCTTCTTGAGCACGAACCGGGTCTGCGGAAGGGGGCCCTCGGAGGCGTCCACGAGCAGGAGGACCCCGTCGACCATTTTCAGCGTCCGCTCCACCTCGCCGCCGAAGTCGGCGTGGCCGGGAGTGTCCACGATGTTGATCTTGACGCCCTTGTAGACCACGGCGGTGTTCTTCGCCATGATCGTGATCCCCTTCTCCCGCTCGAGGTCGAGGGAGTCCATCACCCGGTCGACGACGGCCGCGTGGGCGCTGAAGATGCCGCTCTGCCGGAGCATCGCGTCGACCAGGGTGGTTTTCCCGTGGTCGACGTGGGCGATGATCGCGACGTTGCGGATGTCGGCGGTGGCCGGCTTCATGGAGAGGCGGCTTTACGCGAAGGAGCGCGCGAAGAGTTCCCGGATCGCCGTTCGGCCGTTCTCCTCGAGAAACCGGGTTCCCGTCCCGGCGAAGCAGGGATCGCCGATGCGGATCGCCTGGCCGCCCGCCGGTTCGATCCAGCGGTCGTCCTTCCACGTGAGCCAGGCGTTCCTCCCCTGGTCGAAGACGAAGATCGGCTTGTTGCACAGCTTGGCGAACTCGGCCCCCCACCCGGTTCCGCCCTTGACCGTCCCGTCGGGGAGGACCGCGCCGATCACGTAGATCTCGTGGCCGGAGTTGACCTGGTACCAGATCGTCTGCAGGACCTTCCGGATCGTCGGGGCGTCGGTGTAGCTCCGGTTCAGGAGGCGGGACACGTAGGCGAGGCTGACGTCCCCCCGGGTGAGCTCCTCCCGGGAGAGGACGCGGACGCCGCGGGTGCGGGCGATGCCGCGGCCGTCGTACGTGAAATTGATCTCCTCGATCCCGTGTCGTTCCGCCTGCGCGCCGAACTCCGCCTCGGCGCCGGCGGCACCTCCGCTGTAGAGGACGCAATCCTCCTTCTTGAGCATCGCACACTCCTTGGGGTGGGTGGGTGAATCGAAGCCACTATAGCACGTCCACGAGCGCACCACCCGCCGTATCCCTCCGTGGGCTACTTCGGCAGCAGTGCGGTGGTGAGCCAGGGGATGTATGTGATGGCGAGGACGCCCGCCAGCAGCAGGAGCAGGAAGGGGAGGACCGCGCGGCACACCTCGGCGAGCGGTTTTTCGAAGCGGTACGCCGACATGAAGAGGTTCATCCCGACGGGGGGCATCAGGAACCCCAGCTCGAGGTTCGCCAGGAAGATGATCCCGAGGTGCACGGGGTGCACGCCGTACGAAGCGGCGAGCGGGGCGATGATCGGAACCACGATCACGATCGCCGAGAAAATGTGCATGAAGGCGCCGACGAGGAGCAGGAACACGTTCAGGACGAGGAGGAAGGTGAACCGGGAGTCGATCGTCGAGCGGACCCATTCGAACAGGACCTGGGGGATCCCGGCGTCGACCAGGTAGCCCGTAAGGCCCGTGGCCGCCGCGAGGAGGAGGAGGTACCCCCCGACGAGCCGGGAGGTTTCGGTCCCGGCCTCGGAGAGGAGCCGCCGGAAGCCCGCATCGCGGTGCAGGAACACCTCGGCGACGATGGCATAGAGGACCGTGACCGCCGCCGCCTCGACGGCGGTCGCGATCCCGCCGAAAATGCCCAGCAGCACGATCACGGGGAGGAGAAGGTCCCACTTCGCCTCCCACGCCGCCGCGCAAAGCTCCTTCCAGGAGAACGACGTCCGCCGCGCCCCCGCCCGCACCCCTCCCCGGATGGCCCACCCCGCCATGATCAGCGAAAGGAGGACCCCGGGGAGAAACCCGCCGAGGAACATCTTGTCCACCGCGATCCCCGCCACGACCCCGTACAGGATCACCGGCAGGCAGGGTGGGAACAGGAGCCCGAGGGACCCGGACGAGGTGAGGAGGCCGAGGGAGAACCTCTCCGGGTAGCGCTCCAGGAGGAGCGCGGGGAGCAGGATCCCGCCCAGCGCCACGATCGTGACCCCGGAGGCGCCGGTGAAGGTCGTGAAGAAGGTGCACGCCAGCACCGTGACCACGGCGATCCCGCCGGGCATCCAGCCGACGAACGCGCGGAAAAAGCGCACCAGCCTCCGGGAAACGCTTCCGACCGTGAGAACGTACCCCGCGAATCCGAACAGCGGGATGGTGGGTAGCGTGGGGGACGTCACGATGCGGTAGATCTCCGCGGAGATGGACGCGAGGGGAACGTCCTCATGGCGGAAAAAGAGGACGGCGAAGCCCCCGAGGACGACGAAGAGCGGCGCGCCGAGGACCACCGCCAGAAGGAGGACCGTGATCGACGCCGCGAACGGGGCGCTTTCGAGGAGGAGGCCGGAGGAGACGAACGCCACGCCGGCGACCGCGCCGGCGGCGGCGGCGGCCCGCGTCCACACCCCCCCGTGCGCCCGCCGGACGAGCCGCCACGCGATGAGGGCGAAGCCGGCGGGGATCACGCCTTCCGCGACCCACAGGGGGAGGAACGGAACGATGGAATGTTGGTCGGCCCACTCCGCCCGGACCAGCTGGATACCCGATCCGGCGAGCAGGAGAGAGACGGCGGCGGAGACCGCCGCGACGAAGGCGGACAGGATCCGCCGGTACGGCTCCCGGAACCGGTCGGCGAGATGCCCGATCGAAAGGAGCCGATCGTCCCGCGCCGCGATCGCGCCGCCGAGCAGGCCGATCCACAAGGTCGCGTGCTGGACGAGAACGCCCGAACCGGGGATCCCCGTCCGCCAGAGGCGGCGCCCGACGATCTCGAGGATCGGAAGCACGGCCATGCCGACGAGCAGGGCGATCGAGACCGCGTTTTCGACGCGGGCGGCGAGCGTCGACGGGGAGGGCTCCCCCCCGTACGCGAATCCGGCGGGCGCCTCCACCGTCAGTGTACCGCGTCCTTCCCGCCGCGCTGCGCGGCGCGGTAATCGTCGCGATACCGCTTCACGGTGTCGAATGCCTCCGCCGGCATGATGTTCCCGCGGATCCGGGGGTAGTTGTCCTCCACCATCTTCCGCCACTGCGCCTGGACCTCCGGCGGCACCTTGTGGATCTTGAGGCCGTTCTTCACCATCACCTCGAGTGCCTCCCGGTTGAGGCGGCGGATCTCGGCGCGAAGCCGCCGCCCCGCCCGGCGGGACGCCTCGAGAAGTTTCGGGCGCAGATCCGCCGGGATCTTCTCCCACGCCCGCTTCCCGATCACCGTCGCCCCGGTCAGCGGAGCGTACCGAAGATCGGCCATGTTGGGGGCCAGGCCGAACCACTGGAAGGCCAGCGCCACCAGCGGGGTGCTGCTGAAGCCGTTCACCATCCCCGTCTGGAGGCTCGGGAGCAGGTCGTTCGTGGAAAGGGGAACGGGATGGAACCCCGTCTCCTTGTACAGCTGCACCAGGTTCGTGTCCCCCGCCCACTGGAAGAGCTTGAGCGCCTTGGCCTCCGCGGGCGTGACCACGGGATCCTTCGAGAAGAAGCGGACCCACCCCGCGTCGCCCCAGTTCACGACGATGAAGCCCTTCTCCTCCAGTTTCCTCTCGAGGACCGGCGCGTACCGGTCCCGGACGGAATCGAACTCCTCGTCGGATTCGTACATCATCGGTATGTGAAGCGCGTAGAAGGAGGGCTCGAGGTACGCCAGCCCGATGCCGGTGATGGCGGCCGCCTGGATCTGGCCGACCCGCATCTTCCGGATCACCGCGTCCTCGTCCCCCGCGATGCCGCCCGGGTAGATGCGCAGCGTGACCGAGCCGCCGGACGCCTTCCTCCACTCCTCTCCCATCTCCTGGAGAACGCGGTACCACGACGACCCCTCCGGGGCCAGCGTCGCCATCTTGACGACCGTCGGCGCCGACCTCGCGTCGCCGGGCGACGACAACAACGTCGCCGCCAGCAGCAGCGGAACCGCCGATGCCCGCCTAATCGAGAAAAAGTTCATCCACCCTCCCTTTCAGCCAGCGCACGCGGCGCTGGGATACAAGGTTGGCCATCCGGTGTTCCGGCGCCGCCGACCGGGCGTCGAAGGCGAGCGCGCGGTCGAGGAGATCCAGGAATCCCTGCCGGTCCTGGGTCCGGACGGACACCGTCTCCGCGAAGGTGACGAGCGGGGAAACCTTCCTTCCCCCGGACAACGCCATCACACGATCCATATGTTGCCGTGCACGTTCGATCGATCCGCCCATCGCCTCCGGACGCCCCCCCTCGAAGGCGACGAAAAATTCGTGGACCGCCCCGTCGTCGAACCGTTCGTCCAGCGCGAGCGCCCTTCGCATCAGCGCCTCGATCCGCGGGAGATCGGCCAGCATCGATGGATCGTCCGGCGATGTCGACAAGGCAAGACTCCAGGCGGCGCCCGTCCAGTACAGCAGGGGGACATCTTCCGCCCCCACCCGCGCGGCGGCTCCGGCCGGATTCTCCCGCAGCCCGGCCGCGAATCCCTCCCGGCCCGCCGACAGTCCCCGCACTCCGTACCCTCTCGCGCGAAGCAGGAGCCTGCGGGCGCGCTCCATCCCCGCCCGGCGCACCGCGAGGTCCCCCGCCTCCTCGGCGTCCTGGCGAACGAAGGCGACGGCATATTGGGTGAACCCCTTGCAGAGCGCCGTGAGAAGCCCCTTGTGCCCCGGCCGCGATTCGAGAAGCGACTCCATCGCCTTGAGAGCGAAGGGAACGGCGTCGCGCACCAGTTCCGGGTCGTCGTCCCTCGCGAAGACGTCCCCGCCGGAGGAGGCGGCGTCGGCCATCCGGGAGACGATGTACGACCTGGGGGAACAGGCGAGGAGGAAACAGGCCGCCAGTACCAGGATGGAAAGCCGCGGGGGGAGCATCGGTCACTCGTCCGGGAGGCCGTCCGAAACGCCGAGGAGCTCGCGCACCTTCTTCCCGAGGTCCTGCCGGCGGAACGGCTTCTGGAGGAACCCGCCGGACCCCGTCCCGACGATATCGCGGATTCGCCCGCCCTCGTCGTACCCGCTCACCAGGAGGGCGGGCACCGCCGGCGCGATCCGGCGGATCTCCCCCAGGGCGGCCTCCCCCGTCAGGCGGGGCATCATGAGGTCGAGGACCACGAGATCGATCTCCGTGGCGCGGCGCCGGAAGACCTCCACCGCCTCGAGACCGTCCCTGGCCTCGATCACCGCGTATCCGAGGGTTTCGAGCATCGCGCGGACGACGGCGCGCACGTCCTCCTCGTCGTCGGCCAGCAGCACAAGGCCGGCGCCCGCCGGCGGGTCCTCCGCGGGGGGCGGCTCTCCCGCCGCGGGGACGGCGCTCATCGGAAGGAGGACCGTGCACGTCGTCCCCTTCCCCTCCCGGGAGACGACCCGGATCTCGCCGTCGTGGTTGTCGACGATCCCCCGGATCGCCGCCAGCCCCATCCCGCGGCCGACGCCCTTCGTGGTGAAGAACGGATCGAAGATGCGGGGCATCGCCTTCGCGTCGATCCCGGGACCCGTGTCCGACACCTCGAGGACGACGCGGCCGTCCGCGGGACCGGAATACGTCCGGACCGTGAGCTGACCCCCGCCCGTCATCGCCTCCGCGGCGTTCAGGCAAAGCCCCACCAGGACCTGCTTCATCTGGGCGACGTCCACATGGACCGGCGGAAGCGCGTCGTCGCACTCCGTCGAAAGCTCGACCCCGGGAGGGAGGGACGTCCGGATCGTCGGGAGCGTCTCGGACAGCACGCGCGCCAGCGGGACCGAAACGGGCGTGTACTTCCCCTGGCGCGAGTACGCCAGGAGCTGCCGGGTCAACTCCGCGGCGCGGCCCGCCATCCGCCGGATCACGTCGAGGTACGGGCGCGCCTGGGGGTTTCCCCCGGTGTGCATCGAAAGCAGCTCGACGGCGCCCTGGATCCCCGCAAGGACGTTGTTGAACTCGTGGGCGACCCCGCCGGCGAGCATCCCGATCGTGGAGAGCGTCTGGCTCTCGGCGAGGCGGGCCTCGATTTTCCTTCGCGCGGAGATGTCGCGGGTCACGCGGAGGACGCGCCGGTCCCCTTCCGGATCCTCCGAGAGCGGGGTCGACGACGACTCGACGTCGACGAACCGCCCGTCGGCGCCCCGCATCCGGTACGGGAGGGAGACGTCCGGCTTCTCGCCAGCGGCCGTGCGGGCAATCTCCGCGACGACTTCCCCGGCGTCGTCGGGGTGGAGAAACCCCTCGACGGGCGAGCCGTTCATCAACTCCGGGCGGACCCCCAGCATCGGGAAGGACGCCGGGCTCGCGTAGAGGATGCGCCCCGTCGCGTCGTGAAGAGTGATGAGGTCGGGGGAGTGCTCCGTGAGGAACCGGTACCGGGCTTCGGACGCGCGCAGGCGGTCCTCGGTCCGGCGGCGCTCCAATGCCGCGGAGAGGATCGCCGCGACCATGTCCATCGCGGACAGCACCTCGCTGCTCCACGGCTTCGGCTCGCCCATGACGTGCAGGGCCACGAATCCGAGCAGCCGGGTTCCGAACCGCAGGGGGATGAGGAGCGCGGAACGGACGGGGAACGGATCGAGGAGCCGCTTCAACGGATCCGACGCCGGAAGGAGAGAGAGATCGTCCGCGCGGACCACTCCCTCGGTCCGCATCCGGTCGAGCAGGCGCTCGAGGGCCGGACCGGTGCGGTACGCCTCGCTCACGTCGGGATGCGTTCCCGACTTCGCCGCCGGCGAAAAGCGTCCGGAACGATCGTCCCGGGAACTCAGAACGAGGCAGCCGCCGTCGGCGCCGCTCAAGGCGAGGATCTCCCGGCACACCTCGTCCAGGAGCTCGTCGAAGGCCAGACCCAGGGCGCAGATCCGGGCGATCCGCGGCACGGCCGAGATCGGGAAGTTCCGCGAAGGGGATCCGCCCCCCCTCGGGGGGCCGCCGGGAAACGGGATCGTCTCGCCCATCTACCCCTCCTCGGGAACCGACGACGGAAGTGTATCCCGAGACGTCGTGCTGGAGTCCGGTCGGGAACGGGGACCGGAGGGACGCGCGAGGACCCCGCCGGACGCCGCGAACCAAGCCGCGCCGAGCAGCGGGGCATCGCGGTCGAGGATGACGGTCACCGGGACGCGGGAGAGCAGGTTCCGCATCCGCCCCTTGTCGAGAAAGGCCGACAGGAATTCCCCCCGCCGGAGCGCGGGAAGGATCGCCGGGGCGATTCCGCCACCGAGATACACCCCCCCGGTCGCGAGGTAGTGCAGCGCCAGGTTCCCCGCCTCCGCCCCGTAGACGGAGCAGAAGATCCGCAGCGTTTCGGCGCACGCCCCCGCCCCCCCGGCAAGCCCGTGCCGCACGATGGCCCGCTGGGGTTCCGCGCCGGCGAGGTCCGCCTCGATGCCCGGCTCTTCTTCCATCCCCTCCTCTTCGCGGAGAAACCGGTAGACGTCGTGCAGCCCCGGACCCGACAGGACGCGCTCGGCGCTCACGCGGCCGTACTTCGCGCGAAGGAAGGCGTGGAGCCGCGTCTCCCGCTCGTCGCGCGGCGCGAAATCGACGTGCCCCCCCTCCGAGGCGAGGGGGATGTACCCTGCGTCGGAGCCGACGAGAAACCCCTCCCCCAACCCCGTCCCCGCGGAAAGGACCGCCATGTTTCCCCGCGGGTCGGCCTTCCCCTCCCGGATCGCCGCCCGGTCCGACTCCTGCAGGAACGGAAGGGAGGAAGCGGTCGCCTGGAGGTCGTTGACGAGGTACGCCTCGCGCAGGCCCAGGGTCCGGCGCAGGGACGCCTCGTCCACCTCCCAGTCGAGATTCGTCAGCCGGCAGCGGCCGTCCTCGACGGGCCCGGCCACCCCGACGCACGCCCGCTCGACGGCGCCTCCCTCGCCCAGGAAGTCGCGCAGGATCGCATCGAGGTCCGCGTGCTCCCGGCTCCGGTAGGTGGCCATCCGGTCGCGGAGAAGGCCCCGCGCCTCCCGCCGGTAGAGCGCGAGGCTGGTCTTCGTGCCGCCGACGTCCCCCGCGAGGATCATCCGTCCGAGGCGGCTTTCAGCCGCCCCTCGACCGCCGCGAGGAGCTTCCGGTACGAATCGAGGAAACTGCCCACTCCTTCCTTCTCCAGCCGGGAGCACACTTCCTCGATGCCGGGTTCCATCAGGGCGTAGTCGTCGAGGACCGCCTTCGCCCCCGCGTCGGCGCCGGACAGGGTGTCGGCCACCACGCCGTGGTCGCGGAAGGCGTCCATCGTCTGCGGAGGCATCGTGTTCACCGTATCGGGGCCGATCAGCTCCTCGACGTACTTCACGTCGGAGTATTTCGGGTTCTTCGTCCCGGTGCTCGCCCACAGGGGCCGCTGCACCCGCGCCCCGCGGGCCGCGAGGGGCCGCCACCCCGGCGCATCGAAGATCACCCGGAACTTCGCATACGCCAATCGCGCGCTGGCCACCGCCGTCTTCCCAAGAAGGGAGAGAGCGGTCTCGGCCTTCGGGGAGCCGGGCCACCGCTCCACGGTGGAGAGGAGCAGGGCGTCGACCGCCGTGTCGATCCTCGAGACGAAGAAGGAGGCGACCGACGCGACGCTCCGGGGATCTCCGCCGGCGGCGATCCGCCGCTCGACGCCGCGCAGGTAGGCGGCGGCCACCTCCTCGTACCGTCTCACCGAGAAGATCAGCGTCACGTTCACCGGGATTCCCGCGGCGATCGTCTCCTCCACCGCCGGAAGCCCTTCCTTCGTGCCGGGGATCTTGATCATCACGTTCGGCCGGCCGACGGCGTCGAACAGCTCCCGGGCCCGGGCGATCGTCGCCTTCGTGTCGCGCGCCAGGTCCGGGTCGACCTCGAGCGAGACGTACCCGTCGTCCCCCCGGGAAGCGTCGTACACCGGCCGCAGCACGTCGGCGGCGGCCCGGATGTCGTCGGTGACGATCGCCTTGTACGCCTCGAGGAGCGTCGCCCCCCCGCGCGCGAGCGCGCGGATCTGGTCGTCGTAGTCGTGCCCGGAGGAGATCGCCTTCTCGAAGATCGTCGGGTTCGAGGTGACGCCGCGGATGCCGTCCTCCGCGATCCTGCGGGCGAGCTCGCCGGACGCGATCATCCCCCGGTGGATGTAGTCGATCCAGGGACTCTGCCCCGCCTCTCCCAGCGCGACCAACGGGTTCGTCTTCATCTTGCGATCCCTCCCCTGGCGGCCGCGAGGACGGACTGCGCCCGATCGCGCACCGCCTCCGGCGTGATCCCCAGCTCACGGAAGATCCGCTCGGCCGGCGCGGAAGCGCCGAACCGGTCGATCCCGACCGAGGCCCCGTGATCCCCCACGTACCGCTCCCAGCCGAAGGTCGACCCCGCCTCCACGGAGACGCGGGCGGAAACCGACGGCGGGAGCACCGCTTCCCGGTACCCCGCCTCCTGCTCCTCGAACCGCTCCCGGCACGGCATGCTCACCACGCGCGCCGGCACCCCTTCTTCCGCCAGCAGCCTCCTCGCCGCCAGCGCCACGGACACCTCGGACCCCGAGGCGATCAGCAGGACGTCGGGGCGTGCGTCCCCCGCGTCCTCCAGCACGTAGGCTCCGCGGTACACGCCGTCGTCCCGGAACACGCTCGAAGGCGGCAGGACGGGGAGTTTCTGCCGCGTGAGGACGAGCGCGGTAGGTCCCGCCGTCCGCTCCAGCGCCATCCGCCACGCCGCCGCCGTCTCGTTCGCGTCCGCGGGCCGGACGACGTGAAGGTTCGGCATCGCCCGAAGCGACGCGAGATGTTCGACGGGCTGGTGCGTCGGGCCGTCCTCCCCCACACCGACGGAGTCGTGCGTAAACACGTAGACGACGCGGCACCCCATCAGCGCCGCCAGGCGGATGGAAGGACGCATGTAGTCCGAGAAGATGAAGAAGGTGGCGCCGAACGGGATCACCCCGCCGTGCCGCGCCATCCCGTTGAGGATCGCCCCCATCCCGTGCTCGCGCACCCCGAAATGGAGGTTCCGCCCGCCCGGTTCGGCATCGGGAAGAAACTCGCCGCCGCCCTTCATGACCGTCTCCGTCGAAGGGGAAAGGTCCGCCGACCCCCCGACAAGCTCCGGCACCTTCGCGGCGATCGCGTTCAGCACCTTCCCGGACGCGCTCCGGGTGGCCGCGGCGCCGGCTTCGGGAGAAAACGTCGGAAGCCCCTCCGCCCATCCCTCGGGGAGATCGCCCCATATCCGCCGCTCCCATTCGAGGGCGAGCGCCGGGAACGCCGCGGCGTATGCGGCGAACTTCATCCGCCACGCCTTCTCCGCCTTCTCCCCGCGCGCCAGCGCCACCCGGAAATGGGCGAGCACGTCGTCCGGCACGAGGAAGGGCGGGTCGGCGGGCCACCCGAGGCGTTCCTTCGCCAGGACGACCTCGGCCTCCCCGAGCGGCGCCCCGTGCGCGGCCGCGGTGTCCTGCTTGTTGGGACTGCCGTAGCCGATGCTTGTCCGGACGATCACCAGGGTGGGGCGCTCCCTCTCGCCGAACGCCACCTCGATCGCCGCCGCCATCCCGGCGAGATCCGTGTTTCCGTCCGAGACGTTCAGCACGTTCCACCCGTACGCCCGGAAGCGGCCCCCCACGTCCTCGCGGAAAGCAAGGTCGGTGGACCCCTCGATGGTGATCCGGTTGTCGTCGTAGAACGCCACGAGGTTCCCGAGCCGGTGAAAACCGGCCAGGGACGCCGCCTCGGAGGAGACTCCCTCCATCAGGTCGCCGTCGGAGCAGAACGCCACGATCCGGTGGGAGACGATCTCGTGCCCGGGGCGGTTGAACCGCTGCGCCAGCATCCGGGAGGCCATCGCCATCCCGACCGCGTTCCCCAGCCCCTGCCCCAACGGCCCGGTGGTCACCTCCACGCCCGGGGTGTGCCCCGCCTCGGGGTGCCCCGGCGTCCTGCTCCCCCACTGCCGGAACTCCCGCAGGTCGTCGAGGGTCAGGTCGTATCCCGTGAGGTGGAGCAGGGAGTAGAGGAGCATGGAGGCGTGGCCGCACGAGAGGACGAACCGGTCGCGGCCGGCCCAGTCGGGGTTCGCCGGGTTGTATCGCAGGTAGTTCGTCCACAGCAGGTACGCCAGCGGCGCCAGCCCCATCGGCGTGCCGGGGTGCCCCGACCTTGCCTTCTGGACCGCGTCGACCGACAGGAACCGGATGGTGTTGATGGCCCGCATCGCGAGCGCGTTGTTCTCCAAGCGCCTCTTCCTCCTCCGCTTCGGTCTACTGTCCTTGCTCCGCCTTGAGTTTTTCGTTCGGCCGGATCTCGAGCTGCACCCGCCGGTTCGCCTGCCGCCCCTCGGCCGTCCCGTTGTCGGCGATGGGATCGGACTCGCCGTAGCCGTGGACGGAGAGTCGCGATGCGGCCACGCCGCGGGAAGCCAGCAGATCGCGCACTCGCGAGGCACGCCGCTCGCTGAGCTTCTGGTTGTATTCCGTCCCCCCCGTGGAGTCGGTGTGCCCCTCCACCGTGATGTAGGTGTCGGGATACTTGACGAGAACCTCCGCCGCCTGTCCGACCTGGTCGCGCGCCGACGGCTTCACCTCATCCTTGTTCACGTCGAACAGGATCCCCGAGGGAAGCGCGACGTACAGCTTGTCCCCCTGGCGGGCGACCGCCGCATCGGGGAGCTTCCGCTTCATCTCCGCTGCCTGCCGGTCCATGTAGTTTCCGACCCCGCCGCCCACCGCCGCACCCGCGATCCCGCCGATGAGCGCTCCCGTCCCGCGGTGACCCCTGCCCGCGATCAGCATCCCCGTGCCGGCCCCCACCGCGCCGCCCGCCAGCGCGCCGATCGCCGTGCGCTTGTACTCCGTCGTCCCGTCGGGATTCGTTGCGCACCCCGCCGCCAGAACGAGGGCCACCGCAAGGAGCAACCCCACGGCCCGCGTGTTTCGGCGAACGTCCGAACCTTTTCCGATCATGGAGATCCCTCCTTCCGGCCATATCTCGGCCATGTCTACTGATGGTTACCGGGATTGTGACGGTTCATCTTACCATCGCCGTCCCCCCCCGTCCCATCCCCGCCCGGCGCTTTTTCATGCCGAAGTTCGGGGTCGACGTTCCCTCCCGGTTTCTCCGGCCAGAGAAGCGACGCCGCCACGGAGAACCCGAGCAGGGCCACCACCACGAGAAGGGAGATCTCGGCGGGGACGTGCACCCACTCCTCCGTGCACATCTTTCCCCCCACGAAGACCAGCACCAGCCCCAGCCCCACCTTCAGGTACCGGAAGGCGTCCATGATCGTCTTGAGCACGAAGTAGAGTGCCCGCAACCCGAGGATCGCGAAGATGTTCGATGAGAAGACGATGAACGGGTCCCGGGTTACGGCGAAGATCGCCGGGATCGAGTCAACGGCGAAGACCACGTCGGTCGCCTCCACGACCAGCAGCACCGGCAGCAGCGCCGTGGCGTACCACTTCCCGCGGTGCTTCACGATGAACTTCCCGTCCCCGAAGTGGCGAACGATCGGGAACACCTTGCCGAACAGCTTGAGGACCGGGTTGTGCTCGGGGTGGGTTTCCACGTCCTTTCCGCAGAGGATCTTCCCCCCGGTAAAGATCAGGAAGGCGCCGAACACGTAGAGAAGCCACTCGAACCGCGAAAGGAGGGCTGCCCCCACGAGGATGAAGACGGCCCGCAGGATCATCGCGCCCAGGATCCCCCAGAGGAGGACCCGGCGCTGGTAGGTCGGGGGGACGCCGAACGTCTTGAAGATCAGGATGAAGACGAACAGGTTGTCGACCGAGAGGGCGTATTCGATGACGTACCCGGTCATGTACTCGACGGCCGGCCGGCGTCCGAAATGCCACGCGACCCCTGCGCCGAAGAGGAGGGCGGCGGCGATCCATCCCGCCGTCCAGGCGGACGCCTCCCGCCCCGACATCTCGTGGGGATTCCTCCGGTACGCCGCCATGTCGACGGCCATCAGCGCGAAGACAAGAACGAGAAAGCCGCCCCAGAGCGCGGGCGTACCGATCGACTGCGGCAATGCGTGGGCCCTCCCCCACCGATATCACGAAAGAGTTCCGTGTTGGCCGTTCAATCCCCAGCCATGGAAATATTGAATTCGACGATCGAGGTCAACCCCAGGAGAGACTTCGACAAGTTTTCAATATTGCCGCTGTCCATGGTACGGACGGTCATACGATATTCCAACTGCGCGCCTTTTTCCATCAGGCGGTAGCTTATATTGGCCACCGAAAAACCGTTCTTCGAGAGCAACTCCCTGATCTCCGCCTCGGACATGTAATCGTCCCTGCCGAAGACGATGGTATTGTATGCGAAGATCTGTGAACGCATCCTGTTTTCCACTTTCCGGAAAACAGTCAATATCCCGATGGTTATGATGGATCCGGCGAGCACCGCACTGTAGAAACCGACCCCGGCGAGAATCCCGATCGCCGCCGTGGTCCAGATGGAAGCCGCGGTGGTCAACCCTCGTACGGTCAGTCCTTCCCGCATGATGACTCCCGCGCCAAGAAAACCGATGCCGGTCATGACCCCCTGCGCCATTCGCGTCGGGTCGATCCGGACGGTATCGAGCGGCACCCCGGTAAACCACCTGGCCTGGTACATCGTGACGAGCATCAGCAGGCTTGACGCGACGCAAACCAGCGTATGCGTCCTGAAACCGGCCGGGCGGCCATGGAAACTCCGTTCCAGCCCGATCAGCCCGCCGGCCATCGTCGCAACCAGGAGACGCGCGAGGATATCGAGTCCTTCTCTTTCCATGGCATCGACCTCTTCCCGTATGAAAATTTTGATGCTGAAAGAAAGTATCACCCCCGGTAATGGTCGAACAGGATCTTCACCCCGATGGCGACGAGGACGAGGCCGCCGACGATCTCCATCCGCTTGCCGAAGACGGCGCCCAGGCGCTTCCCCAGGTGGAGCCCCGCGGCGGTGAAGGTGCACGCCACGACCCCGATTACGACCCCCGGGTAGACGATCCCCTCGTTGTGGAGCACGCCGAGGCTGACCCCCACCGCAAGGGCGTCGATGCTGGTCGCCACGGAGAGGGCAACCAGGGACATCCCGCGCGTGGGGTCCTTTCCGCCGTTCTCCTCTTCCTCCTCCCTCCGGAACCCCTCGTGCACCATCTTCCCGCCGATGTAGCCGAGCAACGCGAAGGCGAGCCAGTGGTCATACTCCGCGATGTATCGCTCCACGGTCATTCCCGCGAGGTAGCCGACCACGGGCATCAGGAACTGGAAGAGGCCGAAGTGGAAGGCGAGGCGGAAGGTCTGCCGGCCGGATACCGTCCCGAGGGCGATCCCCGTGGCGATCGCCACGGCGAAGGCGTCCATGGCCAGCCCCACCGCGATCCCAAGAAGCGTCAGTGTGTCGATCGGAACCTCCGGGAGGGGTGGTATCATGGAACCCTTGCATTACGATACCGCGCGGGAGGTCGGGACGCCATGCATCCGGACTCGTTCGGGACCCGTTCCAGGAAGACCGTCGGCGGAAACACCATCGGAATCTTTCGCCTGGAGGCACTCGAGAAGCGCCGCGTCGGGAAGGTCTCCCGCCTCCCCTTCTCCATCAAGGTGCTGCTTGAAAATCTCCTGCGCCACGAAGACGGCCTCACGGTCACGGCGGACGACATCCGTGCGCTCGCGAACTGGTCGCCGAAGGAGCCATCGGACCGCGAGATCGCCTTCCGCCCCGCGCGCGTCCTCCTCCAGGATTTCACCGGCGTCCCCGCGCTGGTCGACCTGGCGGCGATGCGCGACGCGGCGAAGAGAATGGGCGGGGACCCGAAGCGGATCAATCCGCTGATGCCGGCGGACCTCGTGATCGACCACTCGGTGCAGGTGGACCGGTTCGCCGCGGCGACTGCCTTCCCCGACAACGTGGCGAGGGAGTATGGGCGCAACGGGGAGCGGTACGCCTTCCTGCGGTGGGGGAAGGAGTCGTTCCGCAACTTCCGCGTCGTCCCGCCCGGCACCGGGATCTGCCACCAGGTGAACCTGGAGTACCTCGCCCCCGTCGTCTTCACGCGGAAAGACCGCTCCGGCGCGCTGGCGTACCCCGACACCCTCGTGGGGACCGACTCCCATACGCCGATGATCAACGGACTCGGCGTGGTGGGCTGGGGCGTGGGCGGGATCGAGGCGGAGGCGGCGATGCTCGGCCAGCCGATCTCGATGCTCATCCCCGAGGTGGTGGGGTTCCGGATGACCGGGGAGCTCCCCGTCGGGGCCACCGCGACCGACCTCGTCCTCACCGTCGTCCAGATGCTGAGGAAGAAAGGCGTGGTGGGGAAGTTCGTCGAGTTCTACGGAAAGGGGCTCTCCTCCCTCTCCGTGGCCGACCGGGCGACGATCTCGAACATGTCGCCGGAATACGGCGCGACGATCGGCTTCTTCCCCGTCGACCGGGAGACGCTCACGTACCTTCTCTTCACCGGCCGGGACAGGGAGCAGGTGAAACTCGTGGAGGCGTATTGCAAGGCACAGGGGCTCTTTCGCACGGACGACACCCGCGACCCGGTCTTCTCCGACACCCTTTCGCTCGACCTTTCCACCGTGGAGCCGTGCATGGCGGGGCCACGCCGGCCGCAGGACCGCGTGCCGCTCAAGGGGGCGCGGGACGCGTTCCGCAAGGCCCTTTCCACGTGGGGGAAGGAAGCGCGGATGGAAAACGGGGATGAGGGTGCGGACCGGTGGATGGGGGAGGGCGGCTGCGTCGCCGAGGAAATTCGCTCTCCGGGAACGGGAGCGTGGACGCCCGGGACGACGTCGGTGCGGCTCGACAAGGGAGTGTACGACCTGCACGACGGCTCGGTCGTCATCGCCGCCATCACGAGCTGCACGAACACCTCCAACCCCTCCGTGATGATCGGCGCGGGACTGGTGGCGAAGAAGGCGGTCGAAAAGGGGCTGCGGACGCGCCCATGGGTGAAGACGAGCCTCGCCCCGGGGTCGAAGGTGGTGACGCAATACCTCGATCGCGCGGGGCTTACGCCGTACCTGCAGGCGCTCGGGTTCCACCTGGTCGGATACGGGTGCACCACCTGCATCGGGAACTCCGGGCCCCTCCCCGAGGCGATCGCGGAGACGATCCGGCGCGGGAACCTGGTCGCCGCGTCGGTCCTGTCGGGGAACCGGAACTTCGAGGGACGGATCCACCCCCTGTGCCGGGCGAACTACCTCGCCTCCCCGATGCTCGTGGTGGCGTACGCCCTCGTCGGGGACGTCGACTTCGACCCGTACTCCGAGCCGCTGGGGAACGACAAAAACGGGAAGCCGGTCTTCCTCCACGATCTCTGGCCGTCACCGGGGGAGATCACCGAGGCGGTGCGGTCCGCGGTCGAGCCGGAGATGTTCCGCAAGGAGTACGCCTCCGTGTTCTCGGGGGACGAGGCGTGGAAAAAGCTCCCCGTTCCGAAATCGGAGTGCTTCGCATGGGAACCGACCTCCACCTACGTCAAGAACCCGCCGTTCTTCGAGAACCTGCCGGCGGAGCCGGAACCGGTCGCGGAGATCCGCGGCGCGCGGGTCCTCGCGGTGCTCGGCGACTCGGTGACGACGGACCACATCTCCCCCGCCGGGGACATCGCCGAGGATGGCCCCGCGGGAGCCTATCTGAAGGGTCACGGCATCCCGAAGGAGGAGTTCAACTCCTACGGCAGCCGGCGGGGAAATCACGAGGTGATGATGCGGGGGACGTTCGCCAACATCCGGCTGCGCAACCTGCTGGCGCCGGGAACCGAGGGCGGGTGGACGACCTACCCGCCGGGCGGCGAAAAGACGGCGATCTACGATGCGGCGATGCGGTACGCCGGGGAGGGGACCCCGCTGGTCATCCTCGCCGGGAAGGAGTACGGCTCCGGCTCGTCGCGCGACTGGGCGGCCAAGGGACCGCGGCTGCTGGGGGTGCGCGCGGTGATCGCGGAGAGCTTCGAGCGGATCCACCGGAGCAACCTCGTCGGGATGGGAATCCTTCCGCTGCAGTTCGTGGACGGGGGCACCCGGGAGTCCCTCGGCCTGACGGGAAAGGAGATCTACGACATCGAGGGGATCTCCGGGGAGATCACGCCCCGGATGCGGGTGACGGTGCGCGTTTCCGGCGAGGGGGGCGAACGGACGTTCCCGGCGCTGGCGCGGATCGACACGCCCGCCGAGGTGCACTACTACCTCCACGGCGGCATCCTGCCGTACGTGCTGCGGAGGTTGATCGGGAAGGGGTAATACGCACATGCCTTGAAATTTCTGCTGACGCAACCGAATATTCAAGGGATCCCATCGTCGGGTAGTGGGTCAAAACCAAATTTCTAACCGTCCATGCTTGATATAAGATCGGTCTTGCCATAAAGTCTTTATTGACATAAAATCAAGAATGCTCTAATATCAATATAAATACAAGATCAACTATGCCATGAGGTCATGTTGCCGGTATGTGCATGAAACCATGGGAGGGTAGGTATCGGCATGGATCGAGTCGTCCCACTCCACGACCCGGCGAACTATGCCGCGGTTATCGCTCGTATCAGAAAGATTTATGAAACCGGCATTGTTCGCATTCTCCCTCATGCGCAGAGGCGGATGAGAGAGCGAGGCATAGATAACAACGATATCCAGCATATCATCCGCTGTGGAAAGATAGTTAAACATGGAATGCCGGTAGGAGCCGCCGATATACGCTAACAATTCGTGCAGAGGCGCTGAGCGGTAGTCGCAAGTTCGTGTCATGCGCCGTGGAGGTGAAGGGGAATCTTCTAATCGTGACCGTTTTCTAACCGTCACTAACGGGGGAGGTTGATTTATGCTGTGCGATATCTGCGGAGTAGAAATGGTCGCGGGGGTAGCGACGAGGGAAGAGGCATTCCACTACACAATGAGTGGGCTCCGGAATGTCTTTTTGGTTGGCATTAACTATCAGGAATGCCCTGTTTGCCAGGAAAAAGTACCTGAAATACCCAAAATGGGAGAACTGCACAAAGTCATCGCGAAGGTTCTCATCAGGAAGGAAGAGTCTCTACGTGGAGAGGAAGTAAGGTATTTACGGAAGAATGCGGGGCTTAATGGAGCCGAGTTCGCGGCATTGATCGGGGTGTCTGCGGAGCATCTGTCTCGCGTGGAGAACAACAACGCAGATCTTAGCCCGGCCGTAGATAAGATGGTTCGCGTCTACGCCGAGGATGCGATCGGAGGAGGGCATTTCAGGGAAGTCTTGCGCGAAAAAGCGAGAAAGATAAAAAAGCAAAAAGGCGTTGACCGGAAAATATTCAGGCTTGGAGGCAACCACTGGGAACAGTTGAGCCTTGTAGCCTGACCGGAAGAAATTAAGCCCGGCAGCAGATTTTTCGCTCCGGGCTTTTTTCTTGTTGTTGGTTGACCTGCACGTTAACCGAAGTCAACAACTCAGTGGGTCTCAAGTCCGGGTTGAAGGGCGTTTGGCCCCCCCGCTTCCGCGGCGGTTGCGTCCGGGCCGGGTCGGCGGGAGGAGCGGGCGGGTCAGCGCCTCGTACCGTTCGAAGAGGAAGGCAACGCGCTCCATTTCCGAAGAGAAGGCGGTCCTTCCGTACGCTTTGTCCACCGCCTTGTCGAGGTCAGCGTGGGCCCTTGCCAATTCAGGGGGCATCGTGACCGGATCGTACAGATCGGCCATGGTGCTCCCCGAGAACTTCGCTCGAGCGTCGAGGACGCCCTGCGCGACCCGCGAGATTGCCTCCTTCTGCGCGTCGGTCGATTCCGGCCACGGGAAGTTGTTGTAGGCGAGAGAGTTGGAATAGCGGTAGTCGCTCTTCAGACGGCCGCAGACGTGCCGGACCCACGCCATGTGCATGAGTGATGTCAAAATGCCGAAGTGGTAAGGGGTTGCGTTCATGATGCATAGATTGCTGTCGCCCACGATCACATCAGGTGATATGAACCCGATTGGGATGAATGCCCGACGCTCCGAAGAATGCCGGGGAATCAGGATGTAGTCCGTTTCCGGTTGGCGGATCTCTCCGAACAAACCCGGTACAGCCGCAAGTTTTCGGGTTGCCTCCCGTTTGCTGGCCAGCCGGTATGTCTTCACATTCCCAACATGCCCCGCCACTTCCGGCAGTACCCGCAATTCTTCCGGCGCGATCCCCTTCAGCCAAAGGCACCACCGAGGGATTCTGTTGATGAACTCGTCGGCCCCCAGGAACGGGCGGATCCACCGACCGGCTCCCGGCTCGCACTCGATAAGGGCCCTGTTCCCGGTGCCCCGTCGAAGACGGCCTCCATATCGGCTTTCTGGTCTGCGCTTTGATGCTGTTTCCCCACGAACGGCGGATTGCCGAGGATGAACGAAAGAGCCATCGGCTCGACAACGGTCGCCCAGTCGATCCGTAGGGCGTTCCCCTTCCCGGGGCCGTACACGATGTTGGGGGAGGTCCGAAGCGGAAGGCGGTGGTAGTAGCTCCCGAACTCCTCGGAGATCCGCAGGTTCATCTGGTGGTAGGTCATCCAGAGGGCGACCTGCGCGATCTGGGCCGGGAACTCCTCGATCTCGATCCCGTGGAACCGGTCCACGTCGAGCCAGACGATGCGGGAGATGTCGAGGAACCCGCTCTCCCGGTCCTTGTACAGTTCCCGCAGGATGTCGAGCTCGAGCAGCCGCAGCTCCCGGTAGGTGATAACGAGGAAGTTGCCGCACCCGCACGCGGGGTCGAGGAACCGCAGGGAAGCGAGCTTCCTGTGGAACTTTTCCAGTTGACGGCGGTTCCGCCGGACCCGCTCGAACTCGGCGCGCAGGGCGTCGAGAAAGAGGGGCCGGATGAGCTTCAGAATGTTCTCTTCCCTCGTGTAATGGGCCCCGAGGTTGCGGCGCACCGCCGGGTCCATGACCGACTGGAAGAGAGAACCGAAGATCGCCGGGCTGATCCGGCTCCAGTCGAGGCCGCAGCAGTCCAGAAGCGCCTGGCGCATGGCGGTGTCGAAGGCGGCAAGGTCCTCGTCGAGCGTCGTGAGACGCCCGTCGTCCCCGGTGTTCAATACATGGAACAGGGTCGCAAGGCGGTCGCCGAGGTCCGATCCGTCCTCCGCGGTCTTCCGCTCGATGAATTCCCGGAACTGTTGCTTTTCGAAGATCCCCGTGTCCTCGGCGAAGAGGCAGAACAGGAGCCGGACGAGGTAGACCTGGAGCGGAAGTCCCTTGTAGCCGGACTCCCGGAGACGGTCGTAGAGACGGCCCATCCGCTCGGCCGCCAAAATATTTGCAGGATCCTGCGGGCGGATCTCGTGCGGCTGGTACCCCGCGACGAACCCGAACCGGCGGATGTTCTTGTGAAGATCTCGGAGAGGGAACTCGTCGGGTTCCCCGGTTTCAAGATCGTACAGACGGAAGCGGGCGAAGTCCGAAACCAGGACGTACCGTGGGAGGTCCCGCTCCTTCAGTCCCGGGAAGTAGTCGGTCGCCTGGGCATACGCCCGGTCGAGGTCCTTCCCGCGCGATTTCTGTTCGACAAGGAGGACCCCCTTCCACAGGAGGTCGATGTAGCCGTCCTTCCCGTCGATCCTTTTGACTTTCTTTTCGAAGGACGCGACACGCCGGCGGGTGATCCCGAAAACGTTGAAAAATCCATCCCAGAACGACTTCCCCTCCGCATCCTCGGAGGACTCGTCCGCCCACTCCCTCGAGAACACGAGGGCGCGGGCCCGGATCTCGTTCCAGCTCAGCGGCATCGGAAGACGTCGCGGTCGTTTCTGAAGGATGGCGACATTGGCCCCCATTGTCATACGCCTTGACCTCCCGGGCAATGGCCGAATGCGGTGCAACAGCCCTGCCACTTGAAACCGGGGAGGAAGGTTTCCTGCGATGTAGATGGACGAGTTCGGGGAACAGCTCGGGACAGTCCTACGTCAGACGTGTAAGGAAGAACTAAGTGCTCCCAGTCATAAATGAGGCAACGTATCGGGAAGACAGCACGGAAGGCGCACGCAACAGGAGGGTCCGGCGGAGTCGCCGCAGGAGGGGGGCGAAGTGAGGTAAAGCGCAGCCGTGCAGGTTCACCGCACGGCGAGCCACGAACGGAGTCCCCCTCCGAGGCGGCGCAGCCGACGGGGGAGTCCCGGAGGCGCAGCGCCTTCCGGGATCGATCTTTGGATTCGTTGCCGTATTTTTGAAACGCAGCCCAGGTTCAGAGGCGGGAAACCTGCTCGGCGATCACGAACCCTTTTTCACGGAGAGCCCGGCGCACCGCCGGGCCGTCGATCGTGGCGACCCGCAGGTGGGCGTTCAGCGCCCCGATTTCGCCCTGGGGAGCGATCAGGACGCTGCGGACCTCGACGCCCATCCCCCCGAAGGTGTCGATCAACTCCTCGAACCGCGCCATGTTCCGGGGAAAGGTGACGTCCACGCAGAAGCAGACCTCGTTCACGTCGAGGAGGTCAACGAAGGCGTTCAGCAGGTCCGCTCTCGTGATGATCCCCACCAGGCGGTCCCCGGAGAGGACCGGGAGGGCGCCGAACTTCTCCCGGGTGAGGATGAGGAGCGCGTCCTCGACCGAATCGTCGGGGGTGACGGACCAGACCTCCGTCCGCATCGCCTCCCGGACCGGCCGGTTCCCCGCCGCTCCCCCTTCCCCTTCCGAGGGCATCGCGGCGTACGAGGCGTTCCGGAGGTCCGTGTCGGACAGAATCCCGACCAGTCTCCCGTCCTCGACCACCGGAAGATGGTGGAACCGGTGCTCCCGAAGGATCCCCGCGGCGAACGAGAGCGGGTCGTCCGGAGACACCGTCTTCGGGTTCCGCGTCATCCGTTTTCCGACGAGCATGCCGCCCTCCCCCGCCGATCATCCTCAATACGATAAATGTACCCGATTCCGAAGGGGTTGTCCAAGTGCCCCCTTGCCCGGTGCCTCCTTGCCGAGGAAGGTATACGGCACCGGTTATCGGGGGTACCCCAGGGAGCGTACTTTGTACGGGAGTGGGGCGCGCCGGGAGGTGGCGCGGGGAGGGAACCTCGGGTACCCTTTTCCTCATCGAAGGATCATTGCAGGAATCCGAAAAGGAGGAAAAGCGATGGGAGCGATCGGGAAGAGGATCCTCACGGTGGCGGTCGGGCTGCTTCTTGCGGCCGGAGTTCCGTCTGTCGCGTCGACAACTGCGCACGCCGATCCGGGGTCCGGCTGCAAGTGTGATTGCCCGTGCGGGGAGAAGTGCGAATGCGGGGGCCACCACGGAAAGCACGAAGGGATGCCCGGCAAGGAAGGCGGGCACGTGCACGGAATGCATATGGCGGGCGGGGGACCGATGAAGGAAGGGATGACCCGTCACATGGAGGAGATGCGCGGGACGATCGCGAAGCTGCGCGCGCTCGAGGCGAAGATGGAGGCCCTGAAGTCGAAGGACGACGCGGCCGCCTTCCGCGCCGCCTCCCTGGAGCATTCGAAGCTGCTCACCGACCTCCAGGAATCCCACCTCAAGCACATGGAAGGGATGATGGGCGGGAAATGACCGCGGAACCCCGCGAACGCAGGGGGCACCCCAGTAGCCGCCCCGCAATGCCGGGGTACCCCCGCCCTAACCGATGACCTCTCCCCCGTTCGCCTTCAGCATGTGGATGGCGCACGAGAGGCAAGGGTCGAAGGAGTGGAGGGTCCGGAGCACCTCCAGGGGACGCCCGGGATCCGAAACCGGGTTTCCCACCAGCGACGCCTCGTACGGCCCCCTCTGCCCCTTTCCGTCCCGGGGGCCGGCGTTCCACGTGGAAGGAACGACCGCCTGGTAGTTCCGGATCTTCCCGTCCGCGATCACGATCCAGTGGGACAGGGTTCCCCGTGGGGCTTCGTGAAAGCCGAACCCTCGCTGTTCGGAGGGGGGGAACGCCGGAGGGTTGAACACGGCGACGTCGCCCTTCCCGATATTCGTCGCCAGCAGCTCCCAATGCTTCATCCCCAGATCCGCCAGCACGGCGCAGCGGACCGCCCGGGCGAGGTGACGGCCGAGGGTCGAGTGGAGGGCGGAAGTCCCGATCTTCGCCCCGGCGGCCCTGGAGGCCATCTCCAGGGCGCGGTTCCCCCAGCGCATCGTCGGCGCATGGCCTGCGGCGTACCCCATGAAGACCTGAGCGAGGGGACCCACCTGCATCGGTCGCCCCTGGAACCTCGGGGACTTCGACCACGAGTATTTCCCCGCGGGGTCGAACGTCCCCACCTTCGGGACGGTCTCCTCCTCCCACGGGTGTTTCTGCCACCCCCCGTCGTACCAGGACCGGGCGATGCTCTCCGACACGTTCTCCTTGAAATACGGATCCTGGAATGACGAGATCGGCTTGTACGTCTCGAGGTTCCCGTCGAAAATCGTCCCCCCGGGGAAGTCGAACTTCGTCCCCTTCGTGTCGAGGGGGAGGTCCGGAACCGAGAGGTAGTTGGTGATCCCCGCGCCGTACTGGAGCCACTCGGGGTAGCGGGCGCCGATGGCGCACACGTCCGGCAGGTAGACCTGCTGGACGAACGCGGTGACTTCCGCCAGGAGGTCCCTGACCATGTACAGCTTCTCCATGTTCAGGGTCGCCGGGTCGTCCAGGTTGATCGCGTTCGCCACGCCCCCCACCGCCAGGTTCTGGATGTGGGGCGTCTTGCCGCCGAGGATCGCGACCGCCTGGTTCGCCTTCCGCTGGACGTCGATCGCCTGGAGGTAGTGGGACACGGCGATCAGGTTGATCTCCGGCGAAAGCTTCATCGCGGGGTGGCCCCAGTAGCCGTTGGCGAAAATCCCCAGCTGGCCGCCCTGGACGAACTCCGAGACCCTCGTTTTCACCGCCTCCATCCGCTTCCGGCCGTTCCCGGGCCACGACGAGAGGCCCTCGGCGATGGCGGCGGCCTTCGCCGGGTCGCCCTTAAGGGCGGAGGTGACGTCGACCCAGTCGAGGGCGGAGAGCTGGTAGAAATGGACGATGTGGTCGTGCAGGGTGTGTGCGACGATCATGAGGTTCCGGATGTACCGGGCGTTCAGGGGGACCTCCAGCCCGAGCGCGTTCTCCACCGCCCGGACCGACGCGATGGCGTGGACGGTCGTGCAGACCCCGCAGATCCTCTGCGTGAAGATCCACGCCTCGCGGGGATCCCTCCCCTTCAGGATGACCTCGATCCCCCGCCACATCGTCCCGGACGACCAGGCGTCCTTCACCACGCCGCCGTCGACCTCGACGTCGACTCGCAGGTGTCCTTCAATCCGCGTAACCGGGTCGATCGTGATCCGCTGGCTCATGGGGAGTCCCCCTAACCGGAAGGTTTCGGCGCCGCCGCCTCGAGGCCATGTGGCGAAACGCCGGTGTGGAGAATCGGGAATTGCTTGACGATGAAGAGGTACACCATGACCTCGAAGGCGACGAACCCGATGGTGACCGTCATCTCCGGGATCGTCGGGAAGTAGGACCAGCCGGGGCCGGGGCGGAACCCGACCAGGAACGTGTCGAACCGGTACAGCGAACCGGCGAGCATCATCAGGATCGCGGAGATCAGCTCGATCCCCGGGTTGTTCCTTCTCTCCCGGGAAAGGAGCAGGAGGGCCGGCGCCAGGAACAGCGCCATCTCCAGGAGGAACATCCAGCTGTAGAAGTCCAGCCTGGCCACGAGCCCCAGCCGGCCTCGCAGGGCGAGGTCGACGAGCCGCACGCCGAGGAAGAAGAAGAGGACGGCCACCATGATCCCGGACAAGGACGCCAGGATCTTCGTCTCCCGCGGCCGGTCGAACACCTCGTCCGCCAGCGCCGATTCGAAGATGACCGCCGCATAGCCCATGAGGATCGCCGACGAGAGAAACAGGACGGGGAGGAACGGCGTGTGCCAGAGCTTGTGGAGCTTGGTCGTCATGATCAGCATGAGGGAGCCGAGGGACGACTGGTGCATCGTGGGGAGGAGGATCCCCAGGGCGAGGATCGCGATCAGGTACCGGTTGAGCCACCGGTGGACCCGACGGGCCGCCCGGCAGAGGAGCGGGAACTTCTCCTGTTTCTCCCAGACCTCGATGAACGCCGGGGACAATTCGATCCAGAGGACGAACACGTAGGTCATGATGCAGATCGCGACTTCGAGGAGAACGGAGTTCCGGTTCCAGTTCCAGAGAAGGGGGATCTTCCACACGTTCCAGTACCGTCCCAGGTCGACGATGACGGAAGCGCCGGCGAGGGTGTACCCCAGCGCGCTGGTCAGGACGGCGGGCCGGATGAGGGCGTGGTACTTCCCCTCGTTGAAGGCGTAGCAGAGGATCGCGATCGAGAATCCCCCGCACGCCAGGGCGGTGCCGATCACCACGTCGAAGGCGATCCAGATCCCCCACGGGAATCCGTCGTTCATCCCCGTGGTGGGCCCGAGACCGACCACGAAGCGCCACGCCAGCACGAGGATGCACATCGCAAAGACGGCGAGGCACACCTTGAAGGTCCGGGTGAGAATGGGGCCGCCGACGGCCGCGGCGTTGTGGCTCATTCCTCGCCCCCTTTCCCCAGGCGCTGGCGGCGCCAGGACCGGTAGACCACGAATCCGAGGATGGAATAGAGGGCGACCGGGGCGATGAATCCCTGGTACACGGCGTGCGTCAGGGATTCGGTCAGCTCGGGAACGGGGTCGTCGCCCAGGTCCGGCAGGCCGAGTTTCCCGAACGGGATCCCGGCGGCGGACAGGTAAAGGACCTGCGTCCCTCCACCATCGGTGTCCCCGTAGACCTTCGGGAAATACCTTTTCGGTTCCCGGGCGATACGGCCCTTCGCGTCGGCCCGGAGCGTTTCAAGACCCCCGAAGATCACCGCTTCGCGCGGACACGCCGCGACGCAGGCGGGGATCCCCCCCTTGTCGAGGAGGTGGCGGCACAGCTCGCACTTCACGATCTTCGGGAAGGCGGTTTCCCATTCGTACTTCGGCACGTTGAACGGGCACGCCGTCTGGCAATACCGGCAGCCGACGCACTTTCCCGGGTCGTACGCCACGATCCCCCGGGGGCCCTTGTAGAGGGCGCTGATCATGCACACCGAGGCGCAGGCCGGGTCCACGCAATGCATGCACTGGGTCTTCATGAAGGAGGTGCGCCCGTCCTCGCCCTTGTACAGCTTGATGATGTTCTTCGTCTTCGCGTTCAGGTCGTCCGGGGCGTCGTACATGGCACCGCGGGGAGTGCCCGTGTCCGGCGGCAGCCCGTTGGCCTCCTTGCACTTCACCACGCACGCCTGGCAGCCGATGCACCGGGTGGCGTCGTACAGCAGCCCGACGGCGTCGGCCGGCGGGGTCTTCCGCGGGCGGGGGGCGGCGAATGCGTTCGGGTCCCCCGTCGCGGCCAGGGTGGCCGCGGAAGCGATCCCCTTGAGGACGGAACGACGGGTGGGGGACATGTCACTTCGCCTCCTTGTCGCTCTCTTCCTTTCCTTCCCCCTTCGATGCCCCGAGCTTTTTGGCGGCCATTGCTCCCGCCCCGATCAGGGCCCCGACCGTCAAGCCGGCGACCCCGACGGCGGCGGTGCTGACGCCTCCGTGGTCCGCGTGGATGGGAGGATAGGTGTCGGGTGGGGTCGGGCGGTCGATTTCGACGGTCGTGTGCAGCGGCACGCGGAACGCCAGCGCCTGCTCGGTGCATCCGAAGCAGGGGTGGCCGATCCCGACCGGCCACGCCCCCACGACCTCGCCGAACTGCTGCAGGGAGCAGGGCGCGTGGGTCCTGGGCCCCTTGCAGCCCGTCTTGTAGAGGCAGTACCCGTGCCGGTGCCCCTCGTCGCCGAACCGTTCGACGAACCGGCCGGCATCGAAGTGAGGACGGCGAGGGCAATCCTCGTGGATGGTGCGCGCGTACGCGAAGGTGGGCCGCCCGAGGCTGTCGAGGGCGGGCAAGGTCCCGTAGGTCGCGTACTGGAGCACCGTTCCGAGGAGATTGTACGGGTTGGGGGGACATCCCGGGAGGCTTACAATGGCCTTCCCCTTGAGGTACGGAGCGTTGTCAGCGTTCTTCAGGAACTGGGGAACCCCCATCGCCCCGGTGGGGTTGGGGTCGGCGGAGGGGATCCCTCCCCATGCGGCGCAGGAGCCGATGGCGATGATCGCTCCGGCCTTGAGGCCGATCTCCTTGGCGAGGTCGGTCGCCGTGCGCCCGGCGACCTTGCAGTAGATCCCGTTGTCCCTGGTCGGGATCGCGCCCTCCATGACGCAGATGTACTTCCCGGTGTTCTTCCGGACCACGGCGTGCAGCGCCTCCTCCGCCTGCTTCCCGGCCGCCGCGAACAAGGTTTCGTGGTAATCGAGGGAAATCAGGTCGAGGATGAGGTCCGACACGGCGGGATGGGAGGCGCGGAGGAGGGTCTCCGAACATCCCGTGCACTCCTGGAAGTGGAGCCAGATGACCGGGGGGCGCCCTCCGGCGACGGCCGCCTCCGCGATCTCCCCGACCGTCCATCCCGGAAGACCGACGGCGGCGGCGGCGATGGCGCACGTCCGCAGGAATTCCCGCCGGCTCACTCCCCGCGCTTCCAACGAACCGAATCCGGTGCGGCGTCCTTCCCCCGGTCCCATCGGCGCCTCCTTCGGGTGACCCGCAGCCCCCGTCGGTCGAGGTTCCGTGTTGCCGATCGCCGATCCGCCCATATATTGTATACAGTATACACTCGCTATTTCGGCTGGGGGTATATAAAATATCATCAATTCTTCGGACCGCCGCCGCGACGTTTTCGAACCGGGGGGATCCATGGGATCGCAATCGGACGTCGAGCTGATGAAGGCGATCTACCGGGCCGAACGCGAGGCCGACCGGATCGTCCGGGAAGCCGAGGAAGCCGCCAGGGCCCTGCTCGCGGAGGCGGAGGCGGAGGCCAGGGACGCCCTGGAGGCGAAGAGCATCGAATCCGTCCGCCGGGAAAAGGAGACGCTCGAGAAGGAAACCGCGGAGACGGAGAAGGAGGCGCGGGCCCTCCTCGAGCGCGCCCGCCTCCAGGCGGAAGCATGGACCCGGCGATCGAAGCCGGGGATCGACTCCATCGCCGACGCGCTGCTCGACCGGATTCTCCCGTCATGATCGCGCCGATGGCCAAGATCCGGGTCCTGGGTCCGAGCTCCCGGCTGTCGGCGGTGATCGCCCTGTTCCAGGAGATCGGCGCGATCCACATCGAGTCCGCCCCCCCCGACATCCGCCGCCTCCAGTCCGACATCCCGGTCATCCGGCGTCACGTCCTCGACCCGGCGGCCCAGCAGACCCGGGCCACCCTGGAGACGGCGCTCGAGAAGGTTCGACAGCTCCTCCTCGCGCTCCCCTCCCTCCCGGGAGCGCCGGACTCCGGGGAGATCCGCAACCTCGTCCCGGATCCCTCCGGAGCGGACCCGCTCAAGGCCGTCAACGTTCGCCTGGACACCCTTTCGGCGCGCGCCGCGTCCCTCGTCGCCGATCTGAAGAGGCACCAGGACGAACAGTCCCTCTTCTCCCGGTACGACAAGGTCCTCAAGGTCCTCGCGCCGCTGATCGGGATGGTGCGGGAAAGCCGCGAACTGGAGTGCACGGGACTGATCCTCTCCTCGAAGGAGGCGGCCATGGCGACCCTCCTGGAGGAGGCGCTCACCCTCCTGACGGACGGGCGGTTCGAGATCCTCTATCGCGAGGTGGACAAGGAGACGTTGGCCGCGCTTCTCATCTTCCCGGTGGAAAAGGCCGCGGAGGCGCGAGCTCTCCTCTGGGAGAAGAACATCGGCGAGCTGCGCCTCCCCGCCTCCGTGGCGGAAAAGCCGCTCCCGGAGGCGCTCGAGATCATCGCGCGCAGGCAGGCCGAGCTTCCGCCGGCGATCCGGGAGATCGAGGCGAGTCTCGCCGGAATGTCCCGTGAATGGCGGGGGCCGCTCCTCGGTCTTCGACGCTGGCTCGGGAACCGGATCGAGCGGATCCGCGCGTCCGCCTCGTTCTACGAGACCCACGCGACGTTCCTGTTCCACGGCTGGGTCCCGGAAAGCGAGCTGGCCCGGGTCGGAAAGGCGATCGCGGAGGCGTTCGGGGACCTCGTGATCGTCGAGCGGCTCCCCATCGGCAGGTCGGAGAAGGAGGGCGTTCCCGTCGTCCTGCGCAACCGCCCCGCGGTCCGTCCCTTCGAGATCTTCACGAGGGTCCTTCCGCTCCCCCGGTACGGGACGATCGACCCAACCCCCCTGGTGGCGGTCTTCTTCCCCCTCTTCTACGGGATCATCATCGGGGACATCGGGTACGGCCTCCTTCTCCTTGCGATCGCCCGGGTGGCGAGATGGCGATACGGAAGGAACCCCCTCGTCGCGGACGCGACGGCCGTCTTTTCCTGGGCGGCTCTCTCCGCGGTCGCCTGGGGGTTCGCCTACGGCGAGCTGTTCGGCGATCTCGGGGAGCGGCTGGGGCTGCGGCCCCTCCTCTTCGGCCGGATGGGGGACTTCCGGAACATCCTCCTCTTCGCCGTGGGCATCGGGGTCGCCCATGTCTTCCTGGGGATCGGACTCGGCATCTACACCGCCGTTCGCCGCGGGAGGCGGGGCGACGTGGTCTCCAAGGTCGCGGGGCTCGCCTTCCTGATCGCCGTCGCGGCGGCCGTCGCGGGGGGCGCCGGGTGGGCGCCGCGGGTCGCCCTCTACATCGGGCTGGCGGGAATTCCCGCCTCCCTGCTGGTGATGATCCTGGGCGGCGGCGCCGGGGCGGCGATGGAGGTCCACAACCTGTTGAACATCTTCTCGTACCTTCGCATCACGGGGATCGGCGTGGCCTCCGTCTCCCTCGCCTACACGGCCAACCGGCTGGTGCCGCTGGTCGGGATCCCCGTACTGGGGATCCTCGCCGGGTTGACGCTGCATGTCATCAACCTCGTGTTCTGCGTCCTCTCCCCCACCATCCAGGCCATCCGTCTCCACTACGTGGAGTTCTTCGAGAACTTTTTCATCGGCGGCGGTCGCGCCTACCAACCGTTTCGAACGATCGCATGATGGCCGGCAGGCCGGAAAGGGAGGACGCGTCATGACAACGGGGTTGATCGCGGTGGGAGCGGGCCTGGCGATCGGGCTGGCCGCTCTCGCAACCGGCTGGGCGCAGGCGCGGATAGGGGCGGCGGCGGTGGGCGCCCTCCTCGAAAAACCGGAATCGCTCGGAACGATGATCATCCTGCTGGTGATTCCGGAGACGCTCGTCATCTTCGGGTTCACCGTCGCCATCCTGATCCTCACGACGCTGAAGTGAGGGGCGGGCCGCGGTGGGGTACGAAGAGCTGACCCGGCACCTGATCCGGACGGCGGAGACGCGGAGGGACGGGATCCTGGCCCGGGCCCGCGAAGAGGCCGCGAAGATCGCGGAAGACGCCCGGCGGATGGCGGAAACCGTCGAGCGGGACGCCCGGGAGTCCGCGGGGAGGGAGGCCGGGCGGGCCCGCCACCTCCGGATGAACCGTGTCCGGCAGGAAGCGAACGAGGTGTGGCTGCGGGCGCGCGCCGCCGTCGCGGACGCGGTGCTGGCCCGGGTGGAAGAGCGCCTGCCGCTGCTCCTCGGCGAAGCGCGGTACCTTGGCGTCGCGAAGCGGCTGTACCGGGAGATCGTCCGGGAACTCCCGGCGGGGAACGTCGTCGTGCGCGCGGACGGGGTCACCCGCGCCGCGCTCGAAGCGTCGGCCTCCTCCGCGCGCATCCGCTTCGAGCCGTTGCAGGAAACGGAAATCGGGGGGGTGGAGGCGTCGGACGAAGACGGCGCGTTCCTCGTACGGAACACGCTCCGGTCCCGGTTCGTAAAGGCCCGGCCCGCCTTGATGGTCGAACTATGGAGGAGGCTCCCCGGCCCCGATGAGTGACCTCTTCTATCTTGCCGCCAGGCTGCATGCGATGCGGGCGCAACTCCTTTCGCGCCGGGAGGTCGAAACGATCCTCGCGCTGCCCGACCTGCCGTCGATCGCCGCGGTCTTGCGGGACGGCCCGTACGGGCATCACATCGAATCCACGGGGGGGGAGGTCCCGGAGGCCGCCCGGATCGAGGAGGCCCTCCGCAGGAACGTCTCGGAGACCCTCTCCCGGCTGCTTGCCATCTCCTCCGGCGATTGCGCCGAGGGCGTCCGGCTCGTGCTCGGCCGCTGGGAGGCGCAGGCCGTCAAGACCGTCCTGCGGGGGATCGTTTCGGGGGCGTCCCCGGCGGAGATCCTCTCCGCGCTCGTCCCCACGGGCCTTCACGACGAGGCGGCGCTGGAGGAGATGTGCCGGCAGGCCGACCCGCGCGCCCTCGCCGAGCTGATGGCCACCTGGCGGGAGCCGTGGGGCCGCCCCCTCCTCCGGGCCCTCCCGGAGTACCATGGGCCGCGGGACCTCGCGATCCTGGAATCGGCCCTCGACCGGTGCTGGTGCGAGCAGGCGGCGAAGCTCCTCCGGGTGATCCGGCCCTCCTCCACCGGAGCGGACGGGGAGGACGCCCTCTCCCTGTTCGTCTCCCTCACCGTCGACACGACCAACCTCATGACCGTCCTGAAGGAGG
>Ga0326597_10001113_pt1 | contig 44595 bp, 35 predicted proteins | sample RVTome_12_FD_203789 | JGI IMG/M metagenome (GOLD analysis project Ga0326597, IMG submission 203789) | Soil microbial communities from uranium-contaminated site in the Upper Colorado River Basin, Wyoming, United States - RVT100D185 | ecosystem: Environmental > Terrestrial > Soil > Contaminated >...
TCACGCCCTGGCCCTTCCATCGGTGGGCAAGTCGAGCGCGACGATCGGCTTCTGCTGGGGCGGAAGCACCTCGTTCATGTACGCCACGCGCCAGCCCGATCTCGATGCCGCGATCGTCTACTACGGCACCGCGCCCGATGCGCCGCGACTGGCCACCATCAAGTGTCCCGTCCTCGGTCTCTATGGCGGCGATGACAATCGAGTGACATCGACCGTCAGCGCCACGGCCGCAGCGATGAAGGAATACGAACTCGCTTTCACACCCCACGTCTATGAAGGCGCGGGTCACGGTTTCCTCCGCCAGCAGAGCGGCCGCGAGGGCGCCAATGGGGCCGCCGCCAGGAGCGCGTGGGAAGAAACGATCGCGTTTCTGCGCGAGCGTCTGAAGTGAAGCGTGGTCACTGCCCGCACTCGGGGCAGACCGACCCTTCGGGCAGTCCGGTGCGCGGGTAGCCGCAATGCGCGCAGCATCCCGCCCTGGCTCGCAGCGCCCGGCGCGCCGATCGACCTCCCCAGCCGAGCAGAAGCCAGGCGCCGGCGAACGACATCGTGTTCACGGCCAGTCCGGGCCACAGCGGCGTGAGCGGCAGCGCGCGGGGCTGGAACTCCTTGTCGCGCGGCAACTGCACGCCGCCGCCCACCGTGTAGAGGATGTCCGCGTTTTTGACCTGCGTCTTCCAGTGGATCGAGCAGGTCAGCGCCTTCATTGGCCAGCCGACCTCGCGGTACCACGACTGCATCGTCAAATCATCGAGTGAATGGGGTCGCAGATGCCGCGGCAGCGACTCGAGATCGACCTTCTGCGCTTCGTAATCGGCGATCGGTATCATCACCGCCATTCCGGAGATCTGATTGAACCAGTAGTCCACGACGTGGTGCCAGGCATTGTGTCCCTCGCTGATCCGCCAGATCCGGTGGCCGTCGGCGGTCTTGGAGAGGCCCACCTCGGTCAGCGCCGGCGGGCCGTAGCCGTGCTTGCCGTTGGGCCAGAACATCGCTGTCCAAGAGATGAACACCGTCATCGCCAGCCCGAACACGAGGGCCCTCGCGACGCGCCACGGCCTGATTCGTCGCTCACCTCCCATCGGGCAACGGTAGGCCCAGGCTGGGCGATTGGACGCCCCATTCGCTCCTTCCGCGCCGGGGACTTGAAGATTCTGAACAGGTTGCATTGTCCACTTCGCCTGTCGCTTGCGAGTCTGGGGTTATGCGGCAGTTCAGCGAAACCGGAGGAACCGGTTTCCGGCACGGCCGCAACGCCTGAACACCCAGCCGCACGCTCCGTCTCTTCGGGCGCTGTCAGCCGAGTTCCGGCCTCCGCCCGATTCCGGCGGAGCCGGTGTCGTTTACAGGTGGACGCGACGACCTGGCCCGCGAGTGCGCCGCAACGGCCCATTGGCGCTCTCTGGTTCCAAGTGAGAGTGGAGCGCCCCGACCCGAACGACCCAGATGCCTCGCGCCAAGCGCCTGACTTCACAACGGAGGTGATTCGCATACAGTTACGGCTGTCAAGGACAACTTGACCTCAGCCGGACGCCGACGCGAGGATGGCTCGCCGCCGCGTTCGGCCGACTGTGGTTGCCCGCAGCAGCAGGAATGCGGACAGGTCAGGCGATTCCGACCCCGTCTTGACGAGGCCGGAACGCGTTTTGCAATCGAGACAAACATGCGGCTTGGAGTGCGGGACGTCGCGTCCCAATTCGGAGTCTCGGACAAAGTTGTGCTGCGGTGGGTCGAGGAAGACGATCTGCCGGTCTCCAAACTGGACGGTCATTACCGGTTCAGCCCGGCGGCGCTGTTCGAGTGGGCCGCCGCGAGGGGAATGAAGATTCCTCCGGCGCTGTTCCGGGAGTCGGAGAACGGCGATCGAGAAGTGCTTCCGAATCTGGTGGAGGCGCTTCGAGCCGGGGGCGTGGTTGAGAAGATCCCCGGAACCGACAAGAGAGCCGTCCTGGCCGCGATGATCGGGCACCTGAAACTCCCCGGCGGCGTGGATCGGGAGGCGCTCCTCCAGATCGTGCTGGCTCGCGAGCAACTGGGATCGACGGGCATCGGCGAAGGAATCGCCATCCCGCATGTGCGCAACCCGATCGTCATGCGCGTGCCTAGGCCGATGATCCTGCTCGGGCTGCTGGAGCAGCCGGTTGACTACGCGGCGGTGGACCGCAAGCCGGTTCATTCGGTGTTCCTGGTCATCACGCCGACGACTCGCTCGCACCTGCACATCCTCTCGAGGCTCGGGTACGTGCTGCAGGATCGCGGCCTCCGGAAACTGCTGGCGACCCATGCGCCGACGGAGCGCATCCTCCAGGCGATCGGCGAGGTGGAAACGAGCATCCCCAGCCCCGGCAAGAGTGGTTGAACCATGATGACGGAGGACGTTCCCGCAGAGAGTCTGGCGCCGCTCCTGGCGATCTGGCTTCCGCTGCTCGGGGCGGCTCTGATCGGCACGAGCGGCCTGCCCGGGCTCTTCCTCAGCCGAAGGTCTCCCGTCGGAGAACGGATCGCAACCACGGTTCACCTGCTCGGGGCCGTCGCGGCTCTGGCGGGAACAGTCGTCTCGCTGGGCGTGTGGAGCGGCGCATCCCTGAATCTGGCCTGGGGGCTGCCCTATGGTTCATTCAGGGTTGAGGTGGATGGGCTCAGCGCTGCATTCCTTGTGCCGCTTGCGCTCGTTCCGGCGCTCGCTTCGGTCTTCGGTCTGCGGTACTGGAGCCAGCGCGAGCACCCCGCCAACGGCCGCCGGCTTCGGGCGTTCTACGGCGTGCTGGCCGCCTCGCTTATTCTGCTCACCATCGCGCGAGACGGCATCCTGTTTCTTCTGGCGTGGGAGGGGATGGCGCTGTCGGCGTTCCTTCTCGTGACCACGGATGATCGCGATCCCGAGGCGCGCTCGGCCGGGTGGATCTACTTCGTCGCGACGCACGTCGGCACGCTGGCGCTGTTCGGTTTTTTCGCCATGATCTTCGCCGTGTCCGGCTCGTTCGGGCTCGACGCCTTGCCGGAGGCGGCGGCGCCGATCGGAGTGGGGAGCGTGATCTTCTTTCTCGGCCTGGTGGGTTTCGGCCTCAAGGCGGGATTGATGCCGTTGCACGTGTGGCTTCCCGGCGCGCATGCCGCGGCCCCCAGCCACATCTCCGCGGTGCTTTCCGCCGTCGTGCTCAAGACCGGCATCTACGGCCTGGCGAGAATGACGACCATGCTCCCAAATCCTCCCGTGTTCTGGGGCGCCGTTCTCCTCGTGCTCGGGGCGGTGAGCGGAGTGGTCGGCGTGACCTTCGCCATCGCCCAGCACGACCTCAAACGCTTGCTCGCCTATCACAGCATCGAGAACATCGGCATCATCGTGATGGGCCTCGGTCTGGCGATGCTGGGACGCGCCCTCGGCCGCGCCGACTGGGTCGCGCTCGGGCTGGGCGGCGCGATCCTCCACGTCTGGAACCACTCCTTCTTCAAGGCGCTTCTGTTCCTGTCGGCCGGCTCGGTCATTCATCGAATCCACACGCGCGAGATCGACCGCATGGGAGGCCTGGCCCGCACGATGCCGGTGACGTCGCTGATGTTTCTCTGCGGGGCCGTGGCGATCTGCGGGCTTCCGCCGCTCAACGGCTTCATCAGCGAACTGCTGATCTACCTGGGCCTGTTTCGGACGTTGCAGACGACCGATGGGGTCTCGGCGGCAGGCGCGGCTTTCGCAGTCCCCGCTTTAGCGGTGATCGGCGCGCTGGCCGTAGCCTGCTTCGTCAAGGTCTTCGGAGCCGTGTTCCTTGGAATGCCGCGCGAGACTGAGGTCGGCGCTGCGCGTGAGTCGCCCACGTCGATGCTCCTGCCGATGGCGTGCCTTGCCGCGATCTGTGTGGGCCTGGGTGTGCTGCCTGTCGCCGCGTTCCCGTTTCTCGACGGTGCCGTTGCCGCCTGGGCCGGCAGCGCCAACATGCCGACGGCTGCCCTGGCCGCGCTGGTTCCGCTCTGGTGGGTCAGCGGGCTTGCGGTCGCCACCTGGTTGTGCGTCTTCCTGGCGGTGGCCGGCCTTCGCCGGCTCGTGCAACCGGGCGAAGCCGGGCGTCCGGGCACCTGGGACTGCGGTTATGCAGCGCCGACGGCGCGGATGCAATACTCGTCCTCTTCCTTCGCCGCGGCGCTGGTCAATCTCCTCTCGTGGGTGGTGCGTCCGCGCGAGCGCCCGCCGAGGCTGAGTCGTCCGTTTCCCCGGACTGAAAGGTACCAGAGCCATGTTCACGATGTCGTGCTCGATGAGTGGTTGCTTCCGCTGACGGCGTGGGTGGCGCGGCACGCCATGCGACTGCGCATCCTTCAGACGGGGCGGATTCAACTCTACATCCTTTACATTCTTGTGGCGGTCCTTGTGCTCTTTCTTTCGATCGTGCCTGTGATAGAATTGTTGAGAAGCATCGTAACGCGATGACCAGCCTCTCCCTCATCCTGCTCGGCGCCGGCCTGTTCGCGATGAGCGGCGTTCTTGGCCTGCTGAGCGCACGATCATCGCGATGGGGCGAGTTGGTTGCCGTTTCAATGACCACGCTCGCCGCGGCGGTGGGCCTGGCGGGAGTGCTGCTGCCGGGAACGAGCAACGGAGAGAGCCTGGATCTCTCGTGGGGGCTGCCGTGGGGGCGGTTCGCGGTCGGCCTCGATCCCCTCAGCCGCGCCTTTCTATTACCTGTGTTTCTGGTTCCGGCCCTCGGGATGATATACGGCCTGGGATATTGGAGGCAGGCGGAGCATCCCGACAACGGGCGTAAACTCCGGCTGTTCTACGGCCTGCTTGCCGCGGCGATGGTCGTCGTCGTCTCGGCCACGAACGGAGTATTGTTTCTGCTGGCGTGGGAGGTCATGGCGATCTCCGCCTTCTTTCTTATAACAACCGAGGATGACGAAGCGGCCTCGCGGAACGCCGGATGGGTCTATTTTGTCGCCACGCACGTTGGAACGCTGGCGCTCCTGGCCATGTTCGCGCTGATGCGAAGCGCGACGGGTTCCTTCAGTTTCGGTTCGCTGGCAGTGGCGCCGCCCGCCGCCTCGATTTCAACGGCGATCTTCGTCCTGGCCGCGATCGGATTCGGCATCAAGGGCGGCCTCATGCCGCTGCATGTGTGGCTGCCCGGCGCGCACGCGAACGCTCCCAGCCACGTGTCCGCGGTGTTGTCGGGAGTGATGCTCAAGATGGGCGTCTACGGCCTGGTGAGGATGACCAGTCTTCTTGCGGCGCCGCCCGCGTGGTGGGGCGGGGCGCTTCTGGCCATCGGCGCGATCACCGCGGTGCTGGCCCTTCTGTACGCCCTGGCACAGCACGATCTGAAGCGCCTGCTGGCCTACAGCAGCATCGAGAACATCGGGATCATCACCATCGGCATCGGCCTGGCGCTGGTGGGACGATCGACCGAGCAGCCCGCGATGGCGGCGCTTGGCCTTGGGGGCGCCCTGCTGCACGTCTGGAATCACAGTCTGTTCAAGCCGCTGCTTTTTCTGGGGGCCGGTTCGGTCCTGCACGGCGCGGGGACCAGACGCATCGACCACCTGGGTGGACTGGCCAAGCGGATGCCCTGCACGGCCGGACTTTTCCTGGTCGGGTGCGTCGCCATCTGCGCGCTGCCTCCGCTCAACGGCTTTGTAAGTGAACTGCTGATCTACCTCGGCCTGCTGCGAACTCTCGGAGCGGGCGGAGGCGACCCGTGGCCCGCCGCGGTGATCCCGGCGCTGGCCCTTGCCGGAGGGCTGGCGGCTGTGGCCTTCACGAAACTGTTCGGCGCTGTCTTTCTCGGCGAGCCTCGCACGGACGCGGCACGCCGTGCGCACGAATCCCCGCTGACCATGCTTGCGCCGATGCTTGTCCTCGCCCTGGGCTGCTTCGTGGTCGGGATCTTCCCCGCGGCGGCGGCGCCACTGCTCGACGCCACGGTTGCGACCTGGTGGTCCGGGGTCGGCTCGGAGGCGCCGTCAGTCACGACACTCGTTCCGCTGGGGTCGCTGACCATCATCAGTCTTTCTCTCCTCGGATTCTCCGTGACCGGCTTCGCGGCGATCAGGTACGCGATGATGCGCGGCGCGTCGGCGCAGCCCGGCACCTGGGATTGCGGGTATGCGGCTCCGGGATCCCGAATGCAATATACCGGATCATCCTACTCACAGTTCGCAGCGTCGCTGTTCTCATGGGCCTTGCTGCCGCGAATCAGGCAACGAAGGATCCGAGGGCTCTTCCCCGCTCCCGGACGCTACCAGTCGCAGACGCCCGACGCGGTGCTGGAGCGGGTGGCCTTGCCCGCGATCCGCGGGACCGCACACTTTCTCCGCTGGGCGCGACATCTCCAGCAGGGTCATATCCAGATCTATGTTCTCTATGTGCTTCTCATCGTTCTGGCGTTGTTCATTTCGATGATCGTTGGTTGAGGGTGGTTCTGTGCTCGATCTCCAGTCGCCTGCGTCCGACCAGCATTATGTCCTTGAATCGGCGCGATCCACAATGGACAGGCGGCGGGAGCCTGGTGATACGATTCCGACGGAGGTAACATGATCGACACGTTGGTACAGGTCATTGTGCTGCTGGTCATGCCTCCGCTGCTGCTGGGCGTGATCACCAAGACCAAGGCTGCGTTCGCGGGCCGCGTCGGCGCCCCGCTTTTGCAGCCGTATTACGACCTGATTAAACTTTTCCGCAAGGGTTCGGTTCTGAGTCGAACGACGACGTGGGTGTTCCTCGCGGGGCCGGCGGTGACGATGGTCGCCGTGCTGCTGGCGGGGCTTCTCGTGCCGATGAGCGGGCAGCCCGCGCCGATTCGGTTTGCCGGCGACCTGATCCTGTTCGCCTATCTGCTCGCCCTGGGCCGGTTCTTCACCGCCATCGCGGCGCTCGACACCGGTTCGTCATTCGAAGGGATGGGCGCGGCCCGCGAAGTAACATTTGCATGCCTTGCCGAACCGGCGCTGTTCTTCGCGCTGCTGGCGCTGGCCCGGCTGACCGGGGGATTGAGTCTCTCGGAATCGTTCGGCCCGCAGGTCGCGACCGGCTGGGTGACGGCCGCCCCGACGATGGTGCTCCTGCTCGGAGGCGTGTTCATTGTGCTGCTCGTGGAGAACTCGCGCATTCCCTTTGACGATCCCAACACGCATCTTGAACTGACGATGATCCATGAAGTTATGGTGCTCGATCACGGCGGGCCGGCCCTGGGCGCGGTGCTCTACGGCGCTGCGGTGAAACTCTTTGTGTTCTCCACGCTGATCGTGCGTCTGGCGGTTCCCGTCTCGGGCGACCAGCCCCTCCTGCGCTGGCCGCTCTTCATCGCTTCGGTGCTGGCGGTCGCGGTGGTGGTGGGGATCGTCGAGTCGATCATGGCGCGACTTCGCCTGCTGCACGTCCCGAACCTGCTGGTGGGCGCGTGTCTGCTCACGGCCTTCGGGTTCGTTCTTCTGCTGGGAGGGCCGCAATGACCGCTGCCGCCGACGCACTTCTGGTCGTGGTGTTGCTGCTGAACTTCTTCGTGCTCGGTTCGAGCCGGATTCGGTCCATCATTTACACGGTGGCGGCGCAGGGGGTGATTCTCGGCGTGCTTCCCATGTTCGTGCATGGCGGCCTGGGGGTGCGCGAAGCCATCGTCAGCATTGGAGCGATCACGCTCAAGGCCGTGGTCATCCCGCGGATGCTGATGAGGGCGATGGTCGATCTGGCGATCCGGCGGGAGATCGAACCGCTGGTGGGCTACCGCACCTCGCTCGTCCTTGGCGCGCTGGCCACCGGGGCGTCCCTGGCGCTGGCGCGCCACCTGCCGACGGTCGAGACCACGGCCGTGCAGTTGCTCGTTCCGGCATCGCTCGCCACCATGCTCACGGGCTTCATCGTGCTCACGACGCGGATCAAGGCCATCACGCAGGTGCTGGGGTACCTGATCGTCGAGAACGGCGTCTTCATCTTCGGCCTGCTGCTGCTCGAAGCCATGCCCTTTCTCGTGGAGGTCGGCGTCCTGCTGGACTTGTTCGTGGCGATCTTCGTCATGGGCATCATCATCAACCACATCAGCCGCGAGTTCTCCTCCGTCAGCACCGAGCGGCTCTCAACCTTGAAGGAATGACGCATGGGCCTGGCACTGATCATCATTCCTTTGCTTGGAGCGGCCGCCGCGTTCGTGATCCGATCCAACGCCAGACGACCGCTGATCCTCCCCGTGATCGCCCTCCTCCACCTGGCGCTCACGGTGACGGCGTTGGCGGGCGCCGACACGCGTGGCGCCGTCGCCTGGCTGGGGCTCGATCCTCCGGGGAGAATCGTCCTCCTCCTGGCGAGTGTGCTCTTCACCGTCTGCTCCTTCTATGCGGTCGGCTACCTGCGACTCCGAGGCGATCGACCCAACCGGGTCTTCTGCGGATGCCTCATGGCCTTTCTGGGGATGATGACCTTCATCATCTGGGCCAATCACCTCGGGTTGATGTGGGTCGCTGTCGAAGCCACCACGCTCACCAGCGCGCCCCTGCTCTACTTCAATCACACCGGTCGGTCTCTCGAAGCCACGTGGAAGTACCTGCTCATCGGATCGGTGGGGATCGCGCTGGCCCTGCTGGGTTCCTTCTTCCTCGGGTACGCCGCGATAGCGAGCGGGCACGAATCATCCCTGCTGTTTGCGAGCCTGGTGGCGAGTGCCCCCGAGTTCTCCAAGCCCTGGCTTCATGCGGCCTTCATCCTCCTTCTCGTGGGCTACGGCACCAAGATGGGCATCGCGCCGATGCACACCTGGAAGCCGGATGCGTACGGCGAAGCGCCGGGCGTGGTGGGCGCGCTGCTCGCGGGCGGGATGACGAGTTGCGCCTTCCTGGCCATCATCCGGGTCTTTCACATTCTCGTCGCGGCGGGCGAGGCGGCCTTTGCCAGCCGTCTGCTCGTGGCAATGGGCATCCTGTCGATGGTGATGGCCGGCGCATTCATGGTGAGGCAGCGCGACTTCAAGCGCATGCTGGCCTATTCGAGCGTGGAGCACATGGGCATTCTCGTTCTCGGCCTGGGGCTGGGACCGGCCGGGGCGTTCGGCGCCATGCTGCACATGGTGAACAACGGGCTGGTGAAGGGCGTGATGTTTCTTTCCGCGGGAAACATCCATCGCGCCTATGACAGCAAGTTGACCGACGATGTCGCGGGCGCCATGCATCGGCTGCCCTGGTCGGGCGGGCTGTTTCTCGCCGGATTCATCGCCGTCACCGGCTCGCCGCCTTTTGCTCCCTTCGTGAGCGAGTTCACCATCCTCAACGCGGCCTTCGGACAAGGGCGATACGTCGTCGGCGGACTGATGCTGGCGCTTCTCCTGGTCATCTTCATGGGGATGGGTGCGACGGTTCTCGCGGTGGTGCAGGGCCGGCCCTCCGCCAAAGCCCGAAGCACGCCGTTTCACGATCGCCCGTTGACGATTCTTCCTCCGATCGTGCTGATGGCGGCGGTCGTCGTGCTGGGTCTGTACGTCCCCGGCCCGCTTCGCACCATGATTGACGATGCCGTGGTGTACCTCGGATTCCCGGAGGGCCAACCGTGAACATCCCGGCACACACTCTCGTGATGGGAAACGCCGAACCGGTTGAACACAGCGCGGCGCCGGTTCTCTCGTTTGATGATTTCAGGCGGACCGTCGTCGATTCGGTCGCCGAAGGCCGGCGCGTCGGCGCCCTGTTCGCCGCCCCGCAAGGCGATGAGCAACTGCGCCTCTACGGCGTGCTCATCGACGATCTCGCCGGCGCGCTTCATGTCACGAGCACCGTGTTGCCCCCGGCGTCGTTTCCTTCTCTGACGCAAGAGTGCCCGCAGGTCCATCTCTTCGAGCGGGAGATCGCCGAGCAGTTCGGCATCGAGCCGGTGGGGCATCCCTGGCTCAAGCCGGTCCGATTCCACGCGACGTACACGGGTCGGCCGCAGCCGTGGGCACAGGCCGACGGATCGGCCCCGATGATCGGCGTGACCGATTTCTTCCGCGTCGAGGGTGATGAGGTGCATGAAGTGGCCGTCGGGCCGGTCCACGCCGGCATCATCGAACCGGGTCACTTCCGGTTCCAGTGCCACGGTGAAGACGTGTTTCACCTCGAGATTTCTCTCGGGTATCAGCATCGCGGCATTGAGCGGCGATTGTCGGGCGGTCCGGATCGGCGCACCGTTCATTACATGGAGACGCTCGCGGGCGACACGACCATTGGGCATACGCTGGCCTACTGCCAGGCCGTCGAAGCCCTCGCCGGGATCAACGTCCCGCCGCGGGCGCTGGTGCTTCGCGGCGTGGCGCTGGAACTCGAGCGGCTGGCGAACCACGTCGGCGACCTTGGCGCGCTCGCAGGCGATGTCGGGTTTCTGCCGACCGCCTCCTTCTGCGGCCGCCTTCGCGGAGACTACCTGAACATGACGGCGGCCATCTGCGGCAACCGCTTCGGCCGCGACCTGGTCCGTCCTGGCGGCCTGCTCTTCGACCTCGATCCCGATCAGGTGAAAGTGCTTCTGGCCCGCCTGTCGGACGCCGAGCGCGACACCGCCTGGGCGGTCAACCTCCTTTGGAGCACCCCCTCGGTGATGGCTCGCTTCGAGGACACTGGCCGACTGTCGCGCCAGAGCGCCGAGGAGATCGGACTCGTCGGACCGGCGGCCCGCGCCTGCGGCCTCAGTCGCGATGTGCGGCATGACGTTCCCGCAGGGATCTTTCAGTTCAGCCAGGTGCCGGTGTCCACGTGGGGAACCGGCGATGTCTTCGCCCGCGCCTACGTCCGGTGGCTCGAGGTCCAACAGTCGATCCGTTTCGTTCGCGAGCACCTTCAGGCGCTGCCCGGCGGGCCGATCATCGCGGCGCCCCGCGATCTGGCGCCGGGCCGGATGGTCGTTTCGCTCGTGGAAGGGTGGCGCGGAGAAATCTGTCACGTGGCGATCACCGGTCCCGACGGCCAATTCACGCGCTACAAGGTCGTCGATCCCTCCTTCCACAACTGGTTCGGCCTGGCGCTGGCCCTGCGCGGTCAGCAGATTTCCGACTTCCCGCTGTGCAACAAGAGTTTCAGCCTGTCCTATTCGGGGCACGACCTCTAGGTGCCTCGCCTCCCTTCAACGAGGAAGGTTTTTAATGAAGATCACACGAGTCAGTCATGGTGGAGTCGCAGGCGTGCTCGGGTCGGCCCCATTCAGCCAAGTGTGCCGGGTGCCGTGGTCTGAGCGACGCTTTGGGAGCGAAGGCCACGCGAGCGGAGAAGCGACGGACCAAGCAAGTCGATCGTCGGTCCGCGCGACGACGTGGCCTTCCGGTCGCGGAGCCTCCCTCCAGACCACGGCACCCCGCCGGTCACGCCGCAAGTGCGGAGAGGGGACTCAACCGTGATCCAAGCCCTGCTCGCTCGTTATCGCCAAGGTCATCGCACGATGCGCTACCCTGCCGGGGCGCCGCCGGAACTTCCGCCGCGCTTCCGGGGCGTTCCCAACATCGACTCCGCGAAGTGCGCTTCGGATTGCGCCGCGTGCGCCGAGGCGTGCCCGACGCAGGCCATCACGATCAATGGAAAGCCTCGTATCGATCTTGGGCGCTGTCTCTTCTGCACCGACTGCACGCGCGCCTGCCCGACGGGCGCCCTCGCCTTCTCCGCCGATTACCGAATGGCGACTGATTGCCGTGAGGATCTCGTCATGGAGGACAACGTCCTGCGCCTGGCGCGCGGCCTCCAGGGCGAAACGCGACGCCTGTTCGGGAGATCGCTCAAACTGCGGCAGGTCTCCGCCGGCGGGTGCAACGGTTGCGAACTGGATGTCAACGTGTTGGGCACGGTCGGGTGGGATCTCGGGCGGTTTGGAATCCAGTTCGTCGCCTCGCCGCGCCACGCCGATGGATTGCTCGTCACCGGCTGCGTTTCCGAAAACATGCGCCTGGCCCTTCAGAAAACCTACGAGGCCCTCACGCCTCCGAAGATTGTCATTGCGGTGGGCGCGTGCGCCATTTCAGGCGGGCCGTTCGTCGATCATCCCGAGGTGCATAACGGCGTCACCGGGCTGCTGCCCGTGGACCTGTTCATCCCCGGTTGCCCCCCGCACCCGCTCACGATTCTCGATGGCCTTCTGAGATTCCTGGGTCGCATCGAGGGCGACGATGCCGGGCAACTTCACAGCAGAGCGCCTACGCGGGAGCCGAGGTCGGTTGCGGGAGCGTCATGGTGAATGTGGTTCCCACGCCGCATCGGCTGTCGACTTCGAGTCGTCCGCCGTGGTGCTGGACGATGCGATAGGAAACCGAGAGGCCCAGCCCCGTGCCCTTCCCCACCGGCTTGGTCGTGAAGAAAGGCTCGAAGATGTGGCCGATGTGTTCAGGGGCGATGCCCGAGCCGGTGTCGCTCACGCGCACCAGGAGGCGGCCGTTGCTCTGCTCGGCGGCAATGGTCAGAACGGGCCGGACGGCATGCTCCATCGCATCAACCGCGTTGATGGCGAGGTTGACGAGCACCTGCTGCATCGAAATCGGCAGGCGCCAGGATTGGGCCAGGGTCTCGGGCACCTCCCGCACCACGCGGATGCGGTCGAGCCGGCGGTCGAGGTCCACGACCTGAATGACACGGTCGATCAACTGACCCAGCGGCATGGGCGTACTCGCTGGGACGTCGGGCCGGGCGAACGAGGTCATCTGGCGAATGATCGCATGGATGCGCTGCACCTGCTGGCGCATCGTGGCGATGGACTTGAGATGCGGTTCCTGGGCCTTGCGCTGCATCAACTGAAGCACGCTGTCCATCGAGGCGAGCGGGTTGGCGATCTCATGAGCCAGGCCCGCCGCCATCTGGCCCAGCGCGACCATCTTCTCGTGCTGGATCATCGCCTGCTGCTGGTCGCGCAGCCGGCGCGACATCTCGATGATGCGCCCGTGATGCGCCAGCACCCGCCGCTCGTGGTCGCGCAGGCGCCTGGTGATGTGGTTGACGACCAGCACGGTGAAGTACAGGGTCAGGATGAACCCGATGGCGCTGAGTACGGCCGGTCGCGCCACCGGCGCTTCGCCCAGCGCGCCGAGGAAGGCGAAGAAGATCGACACCGCGATCGTGGCCACGGCATAGGCCGGCATCGATCCGAGCAGCAGACTTGCGAAGACCATGTGAAAGACGAAAAACCCGAGCACCGGGCTCGACAGTCCGCCGGTCCACACCGCGAGCAGCGAGAGCATGAGGAGGTCGGCGACCATCTGAGTCCAGATGACGGCCATGAGCCGGCGGGGTCGGCGAAGCAGTGCGGCGTTTCGATGCACCCACGTTCGCATGAAGATGTTGACGCCCAGCAGCGCCAACCCCAGGAGCACTCCCTCGCGCGAGCGGTCGTACCAGCCGAGGAACTGCCAGTCGATGAACGAGCCGATCAGTACGGTTGCCCCCGCCACCCATCGCAGCGCGATGAACCACCGGACCTGCTGAACGAGGAGGCGCGGGTGTCCGATGGCCCCGGTCCGTTTCCGATCCGATCGCATTGAGTCAGGGGATTGCAATCGCCGGTCCTTCACGAGTTGGATGAGGACTCAGGGGCGTGCGGCACGCTGTCGACCGACCGGGAGAGGTCGAGCATTTTCTGGCCGGCCGCGTAATCGGTGAGGACGATCCGCCGCACTTGCTTGAGGGCGCCGATCGTGCCGTTCATGCGCGCCAGGCAGGCGCGGATGCGCGCCAGGCGATCGGCCATTTCCTCCGTCGCCTGCGGCCGGCCGTGCAGCAACTGGACCTGGAGTTCGATAATCGCCAGGGCGTTGTTGAGTTCATGGTTGAGGGTGCGCGCCACCTGATGGAGGGTCTCGAGTCGGCGCTGCTCGTTGGCGGCGAGTTGCTCGGCCAGCCGGTTGTAGGTTGAGGCGAGTTGGCCGAACTCGCCCGGCAGATCCTCAGGCACCCGATGCTCGAATCGCTCGAGCGCCCATTCGTCCCCCGCGCGCCTGAGCAGGTCCACCGGGCGCAGCACCATTCCCGTGATGCGCAGCACCACGAGGACCGAGATGTTCACCACGAGGATCGCGGCGACGGCGATTCCCAGCACCACCCATCGGAAGTACCACGTGATCTCCACCTGGCAGTCCGAGGCGTAGGACCGCGCCAGGCGGGTGAGGTTGAGGATCTCCGTCTGCATCGGAACATGCGAGTTGAGGAGGAGGTCGCGGGCGCCTGCATCGTCGACCACTCCTCCCTGATCGGCGATGGCGTCGATCCTTGAGGCAAACGCGGGCAGGGCGGCGAGCAGCCGGTCGCGCACGCCCGGTGCGGCAGACCCCTCGGGCCAGGCGAGATCGGTGGTGGCAATGAGGTCGGCGCCCCTCCGGAGATTCTCCGCCATGAATCGGAGTTTTAGCGGATCAGGCCGGTCGCCGTTGAGCGCCCCGCCCCCGTTGAGCGCGTTTTCGACCTCGATGACCTGCCCGCCAAGTTCGTGGAGGCGGCCGATGTAGTCCGTGATCTCCGCCCGGTTCTCGTCGAGGTCGTCGAGCAGCCGCTCCAGGAGGAGGACTGCTCCGATGGCGAGGATTGCGAATGACGCAATCAACGAACCGAGTCCGAGAAGGAGTCTGCGGCGGAGCATCATCCATGCACCTGCAATCGGCGCGCCAGCGGGCGGCGGCACGCGATTTGCACCCTCTTATCGTGGAGGTTTCGCAGTGCCCGGATCGCCGAGTCGGACCATCATGCTTCCTTTCCATGCCGTCGGCCCGGATTCTGCGCGGTCGCAACCGTCGTTTCCCCGAGCGCAGGATCGTCGTCTGCGCCGCGACCTCCGCATACTCGCGGTCTTCATCACGATGTACTGCCGAGCCAGGCACCGCGGCCGCACGACCTCGCCGGTTGTGATGAAGACGCACGATGTTGAAAGACTGGCGTGGCGACCCGTGAAACTCTGCGGCGAATGCACGAAACTGCTCATGCACTCCTGGATCAAGCGAACCACCTGTCCGTTCGACCCCAAGCCCGCGTGCAAGCACTGTCCCTCGCATTGCTATCACCCGGAGTATCGCCGGCAGATCAGGCGGGTGATGCGCGACTCGGGGCGGCGCCTGGTGCTCCATGGGCGTCTGGACTACCTCATCAAACTGCTGTACTGAGCCGATCTCCCGGCGGCGGCGCTATGGTGCCGCCTCCTCATGCTTGGCGATCTCCAGTTCCTCCATCTTGCGATAGAGCGAGGAGAGGCCGATTCCCAGATGCTGGGCGCACTGGGTCTTGTCGTACCCGTGCCGCCGAAGCGAATCGAGAATGTGCTGCCGCTCAAACTGGCGGAGAGATTCGCGGAGTTCTTCGCCGGCCTCATCGGTGCGTTCGCTGGCGCCGAAGGGCAGATCGGCGACGCTGATCTCGTGGCCGTCGGCGAAGATGACGGCCCGCTCGATGACGTTCTCGAGTTCGCGGATGTTGCCTGGCCAGCGATATTCGAGGAGCGCCCGCATGGCGCCGTTGGTGACGCCGGGGACGGGCTTATTCATCTGGCCGGCGTACTTGCGGAGGAAGTGATGGGTCAACAGGGGGATGTCCTCGCGGCGCTGGCGCAGCGGGGGAAGTTCGAGTTTCACCACGTCCAGCCGGTACATGAGGTCTTCCCGGAACTCGCCGGCCGCCACCATCTCCCGCAAGTCGCGGTTGGTCGCGGCGATGATGCGGATGTCGATCGCCCGGCCACGCGTGTCCCCCACCGGCACCACGATGCGCTCCTCAAGCACGCGAAGGAGCATGCTCTGCGTCTGGAGCGGGAGCGTGGAAATCTCGTCGAGGAAGAGCGTGCCTCCGCCCGCGGCCTCGAAGTAGCCGACGCGATCAGCCGTCGCGCCGGTAAAAGAGCCTTTGCGATGGCCGAAGAGTTCAGAGGCGATGAGCGTCTCGGGAATGGCGCCGCAGTTGACGGGGACGAAGGGCTTGTCGCGCGTCACCCCGTTGTAGTGAATCGCCCGGGCGATGAGTTCCTTGCCCGTGCCCGATTCGCCGAGAATGAGAACCGTGCTCTTGACGGCGGCCAGGCGGCGCACCATGTCGAAGAGGCGCTGCATCGGCGCGGACTCGCCCACGAGATTGTCAAAGGCGCTCTCCGCGGCGAGTTGTTCGGTCATCAGGCGATTGACGCGCCAGAGGTCGCCGTGCGCCAGTGCCCGCTCGACCTTGAGCAGAAGATCGTCGAATTGAATGGGCTTGAGGAGGTAGTCGGCAGCGCCCTTGCGCATGGCCTCCACGGCGCTGTCCACCGTTCCGTAGGCAGTGAGGACGAGAACCGGCGTCTGCGGCGCGAGGCGGCGAATGTTCTCAAGAAGCGTGATGCCGTCCATCTCGGGCATGCGAACGTCGGTAAGAACGAGATCGAAGGGCCTTTCGAGCGCCTGTTCATGCGCGAGGCGGCCGTTGGCGGTGTGGACGACTTCGTACCCCTCCTGTTCGAGGAGTTCGGCCAGCGACTGGCGCAGCACCTCTTCATCTTCCGCGATGAGTATGGACCGGGGCATGGCAGAATCCGCAAGGGGCTGAGGTGAAGACGCAAGCGGCGTCGCACGTGCGGGGTGATCCGCGTGCGCCTTCACTTCACCCTTCTGCGCCGTCCTGACTCTGGCTCGCTCCATGGCTGATTATTGCCGCGAGCCGGCCCGGACGACGCTCTGGAGGGGCCGGTCGCGCACGAAAGTGCCCGCGCGGAGGGCTGGAGCAGGGTTTACTTGTCTAGAAACGCCTCGGGAATCGGCAACTCCTCGGACTCACGCTGCCAGAGAACGCTGACGATCCACCAGCGTCCCGCGCTCTCGACGAGTTGGATGCTGTTGACGCCCCTCGAATAGGGTTGCTCATCCTCGGCAGCGCGGCGGCTCTCGTACACGCTGAGAACCTGCGCGATCTGGCCGAATCGCTCAACCTGCACGGAGGCGGATCGCTCGAAATACCCCGATTTCTCGATGTAACCTGCTTCCGACTTGATGTACTCGTCAATCGCGAAGCCGCTCACGACTCCGGTGCCGTGCGCCGAGCGGGCCACACTCAGCCTTGCATCGGGGAAGAAGAGGTTGCGATAGCGATCCCAGTCCCGAGCCTGCCCCTTGGGTCCGGAGACGGTGTCGTAGAACGCCGCGACGATCTTGTCGATCGAGCGAACGTGCTCGGGATGCGATTGTGCCGCGTGCCCCGGTATTCCTGGGGGTGGGGTGGTGGCTGCGGGAATGGTGAACAGCATCGCGATCACGAGCGACGCCCAAACGACTCTACCTGGCCTATTCATCGGGTACTCCTTTGCGGCGATGAGAGGACAGGTGCAATCGGCGTACCGCGGGCGGCGGAGAGGTGCTCGGCCGGATGATGCCCTTGGCCGTTCGCCCTGCACCGATGGACTTACGAATCTCACCCGGAAACGGGAAGTGATAAGCCGAACAATTCTCAAAACTGAGAATCCGGGCGGAAATCCTGTGTGTAGCCCCGTTGCGGCTGCCTGCGATGCTGAAAGTGAGCGGATTCTGGGGCGATATCCCCTACGGCTCAGGCACATCGTGTGCAATCCGTCTCGTGCAACCGACGGAGGCACCCTTGAATCGCACCAGCCTGACATCCCGCCTGCCCATGGCTCGGCTCGCCCCTCTGGTGGCGCTGCTCTTGGTGGGACCGGTCTCGGGCCAGGGGGTCGGCGCGGCGCGGTCCGCGCCGCCGACCGCCAAGCCAACGACCGCTACCGCGACCTGCACCAATGAGGGTTGCCACGGGCCAGTGCTCAATCACGGCATCATGCATGGTCCCGTGGCCGGGCAGAAGTGCGACGCCTGCCACGAATACGACGAAGTGCGCGAGCATCGCTTTCGAAAGATCGACGAATCGGAACTGTGTGGTCGCTGCCACATGATGGAGCACCGCAACGTGGTCCACAAACCCGTTGCCGATGGGCAATGCACCGGCTGTCACGATCCGCACGGTTCCGAGTTCCGCATGATGCTCATCGCGGACCCGGCGCGCGGACTGTGCGTCAGTTGCCACATCCAGGATGAGGGCAACCAGGAGCATGTGCATGGCCCGGTCGCCGCCGGCGCCTGCATCCTCTGCCATGAGCCGCACTCCTCCTGGCAGCCCAGCCTGCTGGTCAAGAGCGGCAACGACCTGTGCGCCGATTGCCACGCGGAGGTGCGGCAGAGCGGGGCGGGGCTTCACGTCCACGCCGCCATGGAGCAAGGATGCATCAGTTGCCACAACCCGCACGCTTCGAGGAATCAGTTCATGCTCCACAAGCCGACCGATGAACTCTGCGCCGAGTGCCATGACACATTGATGAATTCGCTGGCTTCCTCAGCGGTGGTGCATGGCGCCGTGCATGAGGCGAACGGCTGCACGCAATGCCACTCGCCTCACTCGTCGATGCTGCCGAACCTCCAGAAGCACGCCGAGCCTGAGACCTGTCTCGCCTGCCACGACAAGCCGATCAAGACGCAGGCGGGGCGATCGCTGACCAACATGGCGCTGCTGCTGCACGAGTCGCCGGACCATCACGGGCCGATCCGCGAAGGATCATGCTCCTCGTGCCACCAGCCGCACGCGGCCGAGCACGCCAACCTTCTCGTAGACGCTTATCCGCCCGAGTTCTACGCGCCTTTCGAGATCGACCGCTACACGCTGTGCTTCAGTTGTCACATGCCCGAGATGGCGACGAGTCAGGCGGGGCTGGGCTTGACGCGGTTCCGCGACGGCGACCTGAACCTGCACTGGCTGCACGTGAATCAGGAGAAGGGCCGCACCTGCCGCGCCTGCCACGAGGTCCATGCATCCAGGCGTCCCTTCCATATTCGCGAGTCGGTGCCTTTCGGGAGCAGCGGCTGGATGCTGGAGATCAACTTCGAGGCGTTGCCGGACGGCGGGTTCTGCGCTCCGGGATGTCACATCGAACGGGCTTACGCGCGCGGCGAGGTGAATCGCTCGCCGTTGACCGAGAAGCCCTCAGGAGATTCGCCATGAACTCATCTCACGCCATGCGGGCGCTGGGGTGCATCGGACTGATTGCGGCTGTCTGCATCGGCGGTGCGTCGTCGTCGGCGCCTCCGCGCGGCTCGACGGCGCCGGCTCTTCAGGTCGCCGATCTCGACGGCAATCCGTTCGATCCCTCCTGCGTGAGCGGCCGGCCTTGCATCCTCATCTTCGGCGAACTCTACCACAAGCAGACGCGCGAGGCCGTGGCTGAAGTCGAAAAGGTGCTCGATGATCCGCGCCTTGCCGGCGAAACCATCCTTCCGATACTCATCGTCGCGCAGAAGTTGTCGCGGTTGGAACTCAAGACGCAGGCGGAGTCCCTTGGGATGGCGGGCGTCATCCTGCACGACCCCGATCGCCGCGCTTTCGCCGATTATCGCGTGAGCGTGATGCCGACGGTGGTGGTGGTGGGGCGTGATCAGACGGTGATTCACAGCCTGCCGGGCCTCACGCCGCGATTCGCCGACATCCTCACCGACGCCCTGCTCGTCGGATTGGGTCGCCTGAGCGCCGAGCGGTTCGACGAATCGCTGCATCCCGGCGACGGGAACAACCTGAGCGAGGAGCAGGTGCGGGCGAACCGTCTGACGCAGTTGGCGCGGCAACTGGCCCGCCGCGGGCTTGATGAGATGGCGGATGAAAAGTATGCCGAGGCGCTGCACCTCTGGCCGCACAGCATTGAGGCGCGCCTGGGGCTGGGCCGATTAAATCTCAAGCGCGGCCGGATCGCCGAGGCCGAATCGCAGTTCCGCGCCGTGCTCGCCGCCGCGCCTGATCTCGTTGAAGCGAACCTGGGAGTGGCGTACGTACAGACGCTTCGCGGGGGCGATGAACTCGCTCAGGCCGAGCGCCTGGTGCGCGACGTGCTGGATCGCGATGCGACTCAGCCCCGAGCCCACTACCTGCTGGGACTGATCTGCGAACAGCGCGACCGGACGGCCGAGGCCGCGGCGAGTTTCAAGCGCGCCGCCGAGTTGCTCCTGGAACGGCAGAGCGTGGAGCCATGACTATGACGCACGAACACCAACACGATCACGAGCATGGCTGCGGGCACGAGGGGTCGCACGAGCCGCTGAGTTGCGGCCGGCGGCGCTTCTGCCAGGCGGCGATCGGCGGAGCGACGGCCATCACCATCGGCACGGTGGTCTATCCCATCGTCGCCTTTCTCAAACTCCCGATGCGCCTGGGCGACAGCAAGCCAGTCGAGATTCCGCTCGATCGCCTCGTGGCCGGCCAGGCCTACTACGCGGACTTCCAGGGCCAGCAGGTGATCGTCGTCATGACCGAGGCGGGTCCGAAAGTCTTCGACGCCGCCTGCACCCACCTCGGCTGCAACGTGGTGTGGGACACGGCTCACTCGAACTTCCACTGCCCCTGCCACGGGGCCGTGTTCAGCGGCGAGGGCAAGGTCGTCAGCGGGCCGGTGAGCGCGCCGCTGCGGGAAATTGCGTTTGAAGTTAAGAACGGAGTGTTGGTGATTTCGTGAAGGCAAAGGCGCCAGGCACTAGGCACTAGGCACTGGGCATCGAGGCACCAAGGGACGAACGCAGTGAGTGATCGAGTGAACAAATGTGAAGCGCTGTGCGAGACCGCTTGCGTCGTCGCATCCAGCGCGTTCAGTAATCAAGGCATCGAGGCAATGGAGCGTCAGGAGCCAGCATCATGCGTGTGATTCGACTCATCTACGGCTGGATTGACGACCGCTTCGAGGTGACGCCGCTTCTGGAGAAGAACGTCACGAAGAAGATGGTGCCGCGCACCTTGTCGTGGGCGGGCTGTTTCGGCGGTCTGGCGTTCTTCACCTTCCTCGTGCAGGTCTTCACGGGGATGTTGCTGCTCATGTACTACAAGCCGCACCCCGAGGCGGCGTGGGACAGCGTGACGTTCATCAAGTCCAACGTGACGATGGGGTGGCTGGTGCAGCGGATTCACGCCGTCGCCGCCAACCTCATGATCGCGCTGGTGCTCATGCACATGGCCCGCATCGCCTACTACAAGATCTATCGCAAGCCGCGCGAACTGCACTGGATGAGCGGCGTGTGCCTGCTGCTGTTCACGACGATCATGGCCTTCACGGGCTACCTGCTGCCCTGGACGCAACTGAGTTACTGGGGTGCGAAGGTCGGCACGGAGATTCCCAGCGCCATTCCCATCATCGGCCAGGACATCGTCGAATGGGTCCGCCGCGGCAAGGCGATCAGCGGCGAGACGCTCGGCTTCTTCTTCTCGCTGCACATCTGGATCCTGCCCGCGATCATGAGCGCGTTCCTTGGATTGCATTTTGTGATGATTCGGAGGACAGGCATTTCAAGACCGTTGTGAGAGAGGGAAACCCCGGCTGTGAGGCCCGCGGCGCAGGCCCGATCCCTCAAGCCCCAAGTCCCAAGCCCCTCCTGACTGGAAGGACACGCCGATGGGCGTCGATTACCGGGAACAATACGAGCCGGACCAACTCGAGCCGTTCTGGCCCAACGAGATCATCAAGATGATCGTGTCGGTGCTGTGCTGCCTCGCCATCATCATGTTTCTCGTGACGCTCCCGGTCCTGCTGGAGATGCTCGGGATTCATGGGCTGGCGCACGAGGAGCAGCCGGCCAACCCGCGCGGCTCGACGCCGGTGGGGATCAAGCCCGAGTGGTACTTCCTCGCGGTCTATCAGTATCTGCGCATCTGGCCCACCACGCTGCTCGGGCTGAGCGGCAAGACGTGGGGCGTGCTCAGTCAGGGACCGCTGATCCTCATCATCGTCGTGCTCCCTTTCATCTACCGGGGCCGCCGCGCCTTCACGCGCCCGAACTGGTGGTATCGCATCGGCGTGACCACGGTCCTCGCCGCGGCGATCGTCTTCACCTTCTGGGGCGGCTGGCCGGAGACGCATGGAGAAGGTGGTGAGGCGTTGATGCCGCTGGGCGAGTACTTCCTGCATCGTCCCCTCTTCTTCATCTTCACGGGCCTGGCCATCGTTGTCTTCTACGTGCTCGTCGCGCATGAGCGCAGGGCCATCCGGCGCGTGCTGCATGGGGAGTCGAACGGCCCGGCGCCGGAGTCCGATTCGAGCGCCGACTCGAACCGACCCGGGCCGAAGCGGCACGGCGCGGTTCTGGTTCCCTTTGCCGGCGCCTTGTGCGCGCTCGTGAGCGGCGCGGCGCTGTTCGCCGCCGTTACCAACTCGCCGCTGGAAGAAGGCTACGGCGAAGATCCCTACGGCCAGAACAACTGCGTCCAGTGTCACGCGAATCTGCCCGGGCGCTCAAGCGAGATCGTCGAACTCGAATGGAAGCACAGCGTCCACTACGGCGCCAAGGTCGGCTGCGACGGCTGCCACGGCGGGAATGCCGCGCTGCGCCGCGAGCAGTTCGAGTCCGAGGACGCCTTCAAGCGGGCCGCCCATCTCGAACGTCACGCCGACTTCCTCGTCATGCACTCGAGCGAGCGCGAGTTCGTCAGCGAGACTCGGGGGCGCTCCGTTTCCTACTTCTGCGGCAAGTGCCACTCCGACATCAAGGAGAAGCACCTGGGCAGCCCGCACGGCGACTTCGGCGACCCGACGTGCCTCTACTGCCACGGCCAAGGCAGCCACCGCATCACCGAACCCTCGCCGGAGATCATTGATACGCGCTCGCGGGCGGAAGGCGGGCGCTGCTCGCCGTGCCACCGCGCTTCAACGATGGAGGCGGTGGCGCGAATCAAGGAGATTCTCGTCACCACCGAGGAGCAGGTGGCCGCTTCGACTGACTTGAGCACCGATCTGACGGCGTGGGGATATCGCAATCTCTCCCTGGAACAGGCACGGCAGAACGCGGCAGAGGTCAATTCGCGGCTGCGGCAGGTCTTTCACAGTTTCAACATGCGAGAGATCAACAACTTCGCCACCGAAATCCGGGACGGCGTCGATCGCATCGAAGCCACACACGATCTCGTTGAGCGGCTCAAGCAGCAGCAGCGCCAACAGACACTGGTCGGGAGCGCGGCGGTGACGCTGCTGCTGATCTTCTCGGGACTACTGGTGTATTACAAGCATGCATTCCTTGACCGGGGGCACGGGTCGTGAGGCGGGTGGATCGTGAACGAGCGGAAAGTCCATTGTGAGTGGCACAGCCGTGCTCAGCGGTGGGAGGCTCGTTGGCGCCGGTTGATCAGGTTGGTCACAATCGGTCTCGCCCTCGTGCTGGGCGCGGCGGGCTCGGCGCGCGGTCAATCCGAGCCGTCGGCCGCCGAGAATCGCCGCTGCCTGAATTGCCACGGGCAGGCGCACATCGCCTCCCTCGATCCCTTTGAGCGGCGCTCGATGATCGGTCTGGCGGACCGCGCCAGCGCGCCGGAGGCGGATGAGCCGGCAACGCGACCTCGGCTCTACCTGTCACCGGCGGATGTTCCGTTCCGGACGCACGCGGCCCTGTCGTGTGTGGATTGCCACGCCGACGCCGCGGTCTTGCCGCACGGCCAGACGCTGAAACCCGCGACCTGTTCAACATCTTCGTGCCACACGAAAGATGTCGCGGCGTTTCTTCGCGGCGTGCATGCCGACGCGGCGCTGAAGACCGACAACGGGCCCGCGCCGACCTGCTCCACCTGCCACGGCGGGCATGACATCCTCCCCGCGCGCGATCGCGACTCGCGGGTGCATCCCGTCAACATCGTCGCCACCTGCGGCGGCTGCCACGAGAAACACGCGCCCAAGGCGCATGGCGATTCTGAGGGACAGGTGCTCGTCAGCGCCTACCTCGACAGCGTCCACGGCACGCTCGTCACGCAGAGCGGTCTGGCCGTCGCCGCCACCTGCGCCGACTGCCACGGCTCGCACGAGATTCATCCCGCCGGCGATGAGCGATCGCTCGTCCACCGCGACAATGTGCCGACCACCTGCGGCCGCTGCCACGTCGGTATCGATGAGACCTATGAGAAGAGCATCCACGCGCAAGTGCGGCTCGACGGTCGGGAGAACGGGCACAAGGCCCCCGTCTGCACCGACTGCCACACGGCGCACGGCATCTCCCGCACCAACGTGCCCTCCTTTATGCTCGACATCGTCAACGAGTGCGGGCAGTGCCACGACGATCCCTCCATGTCCGGGACTCGGCGCGCCACTTTCTACGAGACCTACCGCGCCAGTTACCACGGCCAGGTGACGCGATTAGGCTCGATGCGCGCGGCCCGGTGCAGCGACTGCCACGGTGCGCACGACATCCTCCCCATCAGCAATCCCGATTCAGCGCTGCACGGTGAGCACCGCGTGCAGGTCTGCGCCAAATGCCACTTCGGAGCCACCGCCAGTTTCGCCATGTTCGATCCCCACGCCGACTACCGCGATGCGGCCCGCTACCCGCTGTTGCACGGCGTGTGGCTCTACTTCCTGATCGTCATTACCGCCGCGTTCGCCTTCTTCGGCCTGCACTCGCTCTTGTGGTTCATCCGCATGCTCATCGAGCGGCGCAGGAGCGGTCCGCGCCCCAACCACCACGGCGGCAAGGCCATTCGACGCTTCACCAGGATCAACCGCGTCAACCACGCGCTGGTCATCATCAGTTTCTTCGGACTGACGCTGACGGGCATTCCCCTGTTCTTCTCCGATCGCCCCTGGGCGGCGACGCTGGCGAGCATTTTCGGTGGAGTGGATTCGGCGGGGACGTGGCACCGGTTCTTCGCCGTCATGCTCATGGTCAACTTCATATTGCACGTCATCAACCTCTTCCGCGTCGGCGCCGAGGTTGTGGAGGCAGCGCAGGGCACGCCGCTGGGGCCTCGCAAGACGCTGCTGGGCTGGCTCTTCGGGCCGCACTCGCTCTTCCCGAGGTGGAAGGACGTCAAGGACTGCGCGGGGATGTTCCGCTGGTTCCTCACCGGGCGCGGCAAGCCCGCCTTCGGTCGCTGGACTTACTGGGAGAAGTTCGACTACTGGGCGGAGATCATCGGCACCTTCATCATCGGCGGGTCGGGGCTGCTCCTGTGGTTCCCCGAGACCTTCGCCAACTGGCTGCCGGGGTGGATCTTTAACATCGCCATGGTCGTCCACGGCTACGAGGCCCTCCTCGCCGTCGGGTTCATCTTCACGATTCACTTCTTCAACGCCCACTTGAGGCTCGAAAAATTTCCCGTGGATGACGTGATCTTCACCGGCCGCGTCTCAGAAGCGGAAATGAAGCACGAGCGGTCCGCCGAGTATGCCCACCTCGTCGAGCGCGGTCGGCTGGACACGTTCCGGGTCGAGCCGGCGCCGCGGTGGCAGCGGGTCACGGCGGTCGTCGTCGGCACCATCGCCATGCTCATCGGAACAGGCATGGTGGTTTTGATCGTTCTGGCGGGCCTCAAGGCCCTTTAGCGGAGGACGGCACACGTCTTGCTCGTGTCTTAGTGTAACGGAGTCAGCGATGAACAACCCTTCGGAACAACCATCCGTGCCTGGGCCTCCGGCCCGATCCGCGCCGCGATGGTGGCGGTTCGTCGGGCTCAGGCGCGCCAATCGCCGTTATCTGCCCATCGGTCTCTCCCTCTGGGCCAAGATCGCCTATCCGGCGGTCATTCTCATCGGCGGCGGGCTGGGATTCGTCGAGTATTCGATGCAGCCGGACTTCTGTCGCACCTGCCACATCATGGAGCCTTACTACCAGGCGTGGCATGAATCCACTCACAAGGATGTGCCCTGCGGCGACTGCCACTTCGAGCCGGGGCTGGAGAACACGCTCAAGGGCAAGTGGCAGGCGAGCAGCCAGGCCGTCAGTTACATCACCCGGACCTACGGCTCCAAGCCGCACGCGCAGATTCAGGACGCCTCCTGCCTGCGCTCCGGCTGCCACGAGCAACGACTCCTCGAAGGGCTGAGTGAGTGGGAAGTCGCTACGCAGCGCGGCGACACGATCAAGATCCACTTCGACCACGCGCCGCACCTCGGCGAGATGCGCCGCGGCAAGCAACTGCGCTGCGTCTCCTGCCACTCGCAGATCGTGCAGGGCCAGCATCTCGTCGTCACGCTCGACACCTGCTTCACCTGCCACTTCAAGGACGTGAAGCACGGCCGCGATGAGGAGGTCATCGGCGGTTGCGGCTCGTGCCACGGCGCGCCCAAGGGCGACATCCGACTCGCCACCGGACTCTTCAATCACAAGGAGTTTCTCGATCGCAAGGTCGCGTGCGAGAACTGCCATGCCGAGGCGATCAAGGGCGACGGCGAAGTGCCGCGGCAGATGTGCTGGACCTGCCACAATCAGCCTCAGCAACTGGCGCGCTACGGCGAGACGCAACTGCTCCACCGCGCCCACGTCACCGATCACAAACTCGAATGCTCCAACTGCCACGTGCAGATTGAGCACCACCTGACCGCCAACGCGACCCGCGCGCTGTCCCTCACCGCCGTCGATCATCAGCCCCTCGCCTCGGCGGACGGATGCGCCCAATGCCACGAGGGCACCCATTCGGGTCCGGCGATGATGTATGCCGGCCGCGGTGGGCAGGGCGTCCCCGAGATGCCCAGCCCGATGTTCGTCGCCCAGGTCGATTGCATCGCCTGCCATACCGAGAGCAAGGAAGGTCTGGCGCACGGCGTCACGGGCCGCACCTACCTCGCCGCGCAGAAAGCCTGCGACACCTGCCACGGCAACCGCTACGAAGGCGTGCTGGACATCTGGAGGAAGGCCGTGGACACACTTCTCGTCGAAGCGACCGTCGCCGTCGAGGGCGCGCGTGTGGCACTGGCGCAGACCGCCATCGGCGACGACCGGCTGCGCCTCGATCTCCAGCGCCTTTTCAACGATGCTCAAGAGAACGTGCAGTTCGTTCGAGCCTCGCACGGCGTTCACAACCTCACCTACGCCACGGCGCTGCTCAACGCCGCGATCGATTACAGCGAACAGATCCAGACTCGACTGGCGACGCCTCCGCCTGAGGACGAGCGGTGATGTCACGCCTCCACCCAACACGAATGCGATCTGTTCTTCGACCGCTTCGTTGGTCGAGAGCGGTTGCGTCGATGGCGATGGGTGGAGTGCTCCTGCTTTCGCTCGTCCTGTCGGCAGGATGCAAGGAACACGAGGAAGGTGATGCGCCCGTTGACGCCACGACTTCGGCGGACACGGCGATGCGCTACGTCGATTCGCCGTCGAACCCGCCGCCAAGGCCGGTGAAGGCGAGTTTCGTCGCCGCCGATCATCCGGCGTTGCGCCCGACCGAGGCCCTGCCCGAGGGCGCCTCGTGCGTGACGCCCGAGTGCCACGCCAACTTTGGAACCGCGGATCGGGTTCACGGCCCGATCGCCGCCGGCGACTGCTTCTCCTGCCACTTGGAGGACGCCGGCGGACACGTCTATCCCCTCAAGCGCGAAGGCGATCGCACCTGCACCTTTTGCCACCAGACCGGCCGGATGCGTGAGCACCGCCACGCCGCGATGGATGAGCCGGGCTGCATGGGCTGCCACGATCCACACGCGGGCGGCAAGTTCCTGCTCGTCGCCCTCGGGGCAGAGGATGAGGTGAAGACGCAAGCGGATTCGGCGATGGAGCAAACCCGCCTGCGATCTCACATCAGCCGCTTGTGCGCGACCTGTCACCCCGCCGATGAAGGCAAGCACGCGCACGGCCCCTATGCGGCGCAGGAATGCGCGGCGTGCCACCTGCCGCACGAGTCCGACAACGAGCACCTGCTGCGCGGCGGCGATGGGGCGGAGCATTGCTTCACCTGTCACGCCGAGACCAGGCACGCCATCGCCAACGCGCCCTTCGTTCACGCGCCCGCTTCAGCCGACTGCACGACCTGCCACGATGCGCACGCCTCCGACCACGCGAATCATCTCAAGCAACCGATCGAGAACCTGTGCCTGGATTGCCACACGGGTCTGGAGGAGGCGATCGCGAGCGCGAAGACGCCGCACGCCGCCGTCTTCACCGCCGACTCCTGCGCCAACTGTCATGATGCGCACGCTTCGGGACGGCCTCGCCTGCTCCGCGACCGGCAGACGACGCTGTGCCTCTCATGCCACAATCAACCGGTCGTCGCCACCGACGGTCGCAGGATTCCCGACATGACCGCCAGCGTGGTGAATGAGCGCTTCCTCCACGGCCCCGTCGAGTCCGGCGACTGCTCCGCCTGCCACAACGTCCACGGCGCTTCGCACGACCGACTCTTGCGCCAGAACTTTCCGACGAGTTTCTATGCGAAGTTCGATCTTCAGAACTACGCCCTGTGCTTCAGTTGCCACCCGCAGGATCTCGTGATCGCCGAACGGACCACGGCGCTGACGGATTTCCGCGACGGCGACCGCAACCTGCACTACCTGCACGTTCACCGCGACGAGAAGGGGCGGACGTGCAAGACCTGCCACGCGATCCACGGGTCCGACCTGCCGCGCCACGTCGCCACCGAGGTGCCCTTCGAGAACTCGACGTGGCTCATGCCCATCGGCTTTGAGCGCCTCGAGGACGGCGGCAAGTGCGCGCCGGGATGTCACGTCGCCATGACCTATCACCGAGGGTCGGCGGAACCAGGAGGCCAGCCATGAGATTCACCCGAACACTCCTTGCCGGTATCGCAGCGCTCGCCGCGGGTATGACGCTGCTGGCGATGCAGGATCCGCCCAAAGCCAGGAAACCTTCGGCCCCGACTCCGCAGTCCTCCTGCGTGACGGCCGAGTGCCACGTCGACGTCAAGAAGCACGACACGCTGCACGGCCCCGTGGCCGTTGACGCCTGCGACGCCTGTCATGCCGCGCTCAGTGTGCCTGACCACACCTTCGCGCTCGTGCGCGAGGCGAAGGATCTCTGTCTCTTCTGTCACGAGATGAACGTCGCCGGCGCCAAGACCGTGCATGAGCCGCTGATGACCGGCGACTGCATGTCATGCCACAACCCGCACGGCGGCACGAGCCGCCTGTTGCTCAGCGCCGCAAGCCCATCCGCGCTCTGTCAGCAGTGCCACGCCGACGTCTTCGCCGGCAAGTCGGTTGTGCATGGCCCGGTCGCCGCCGGCGCGTGCGCGGCGTGCCACTCGCCGCACGCCTCGCCGCACGAACACCTTCTGCTTACGGGAGGGCGCGAACTCTGCCTTCAGTGCCACACCTCGACGCGCACGCAGGTTGAAACGATGCGTTACGTACACGGTCCCGTCAACACCGACTGCACCGCGTGTCACGATCCTCACGCCTCCGATCATCCGATGATGCTCAACGAAGCGCCCGGGAAACTTTGCCTCTCCTGCCACGAGTCGATCCAGCACATCGTTGACACGGCCACCACGCAGCACGCCGCGGTCACGACCGATCAGGAGTGCCTCAACTGCCACGAGTCGCACGCCTCGGACCATCCGCGCATCCTTAAGGGCGACATGATGGACTTGTGTCTCAAGTGCCACGACCGCGAGATCAAGATGCCCGACGGCCGCAACCTGACCAACATGAAGTCGGTGTTTGCGACGGGCACGAGCCTGCACGGCCCGGTGGCGCAGCACAGCTGCGCCGCGTGCCACGAGATTCACGGCGGGGGCAACTTCCGCCTGCTCGTCCACGAGTACCCGCCGCAGTTCTACGCCCCATTCAAAGAGGAAAGTTACGCCCTATGTTTCTCCTGTCACGACAAGGCCCTTGTGCATGACGAGAGGACGACGGCGCTGACGAACTTCCGCAACGGCGACGCCAACCTGCACTACCTGCACGTCAATAAGGACACGAAAGGCCGTACCTGCCGCGCTTGCCACGAAACGCACGCGAGCAACAAGGCCAACCACATCCGCGAGTCGGTTCCCTTCGGCACGGGCGGATGGAAACTGCCGATCAACTTCGAGAAACTCGTCGAAGGCGGCAGGTGCGCGCCGGGCTGCCACGTGCCTTACGAATACAACCGCACCAACCCGATGGAGTATCCTCCCGTTCCCGCGCCCGCGACCTGGCCGGGCGAGAAGCCGGCAGGGAATGCCCTCCCGACGCCGGCCGGAAAGCCGGGCGACGGCAGATGACGCGGCGCCGGCCGATCGCATCGGCGCCAAGGAGCACGACATGAGAATCGCACTTTGCTCGACATTCTTCCTCCTCGTGATGAGCGCTGCGGTCGCCGCCGATGATCTGCGCGTCATCAAGCGCGGCCAGGCGATTCCGGCCTACTCCCTTCCCACGCTCACCAGCGCTGCGATCGACAATCCCTCCGGGCGCGAACACAGCCTGATCCTCGTCTACATCGCGGCGGAGCAGGTGAGTTCGACCAAGGTCGCCGTCGAATCGCAGCAGGTGTTCAGCACTCTCAAGCGAGATGACATCGAATTGCAGTTCGTCAGCGCCGACGTCGCCCAGGCGAACTGGTTTCGCGAGTTCCGCGACAGCGCCTCCGTCCGCGCGCCGCTCGCGCTCGACTTCGATCGCGTTCTCTACGGCCAACTCGGCATCATCGTTCTTCCCACGACGATTGTGGTGGACGGCAAGGGCCGCCTGAAGCACGTCATTGCCGGCTACAAGCCGGACTTCACGCACGTCCTCGACGCCTACGCGCGCCACACGCTCGGTCTTCTTGATGATGCTCAACTCGAAACGTCGCTGGAGGCCAGGGGCTTTGCGCGCGACACCCCGGCCGACCGCGCCGCGCGCCATCGCGCCGCCGCCGGCCTGCTGCGCGAGAAGGGCCTGCTTGGCGACGCCGAGAAGGAACTGCGCCAGGCCATCGAAATCGATCCACAGGGCATCGAGCATCGCCTCGACCTCGCCTCACTGTGCATCGCTCTCAATCGCTTCGACGAGGCGGAGTCACTCGTCAATGATGTAACAAAGATCGAATCGGACAACCGCCGCGCCAAACTGCTGCGCGGCATGCTCGCCTACCACGCCGGCCGACTCGACGAGGCGGAGAAGATTCTCACCGAGTCGCTCGTGCTCAACACCGATCCCGCCCGCACACACTATTACCTTGGCCTCGTCTACGAAGCAAAGAAAAACCCCGACAAGGCCCTCGAACACTACCGGAAAGCCCTGGAGCGCCTCCTGGGCGAGCGGCCGTAGCCTTTCGCGGCTCAGTTGTCGTACTCCTCCGGCGAGTGGTTTTCGCCGTGGCAGGAGAGGAAACACTGCCCCCGGAAGCGCCCGTCGTCGATGAACTCGAGGCGCCCCGTGACCGGGTCGGGGAAGACGATTGACAGATCGAAGTTGATGAGATGGCTGTTGTTGCGGGTGCTGCCCTGCGATGAGACGCCGTGCGCATCGTGGCAGGCGAAGCACGGGGTGCGTTCCTGGACGATGTGCTTGCGGTGCCCGGAGAAGGACTCGTCGCCGAGGATGCTGTTGCGCGAGTGGCAGGCGTAGCAGAGCGCATAGTTCGCGGCGCTCTCGCTCGTGTAATCGAGCATGGCGTAGCGCTTGAGCAGGAGGGGCTCGTGGTTGGAGCCGTGAACTCCGTCGGGTCCGCCCGCGCCCGCCTTGCTCCCCGTGTCGGAACTGTGGCAGTCGTTGCAGTACATCATGCTCGCGGTCGTCCAGCCGGGCAGGAGGCTGGGCACGTCGTTGTTGCGGCCCGGCGCGGCGACGGGGTGGAACGACACGGCCGTGGGATCGAACTTCAGCCGGTTGTTGATCGTCAATATCTGCCGCGTGATGCGCGGGGGGACGGCGTTGTGCTCGCCGTGGCACTTGAAGCACACCTCGTACTCGAACTGGGCCGATTCGATCAACCCGCCCGAGAGGCTCACCCCGCTGACCAGGCCGAAGTTCGGCGGCACATTGGGCGCCTGGGCCGTGCCGTGACGCATGGTGTGCGGTTCGTGGCAGTCGGTGCAGGTCACGTCGAAGGGGATGGCGTCGGAAGGATCAATCTCGCGATCCGTGTCGTGGACGTTGATCTTGTGGAGGTCGGGATCGATGTCGGGCGCGGAGGGGGCTGAGCCGTCGTGGCAGGTCATGCACGTTCGGGTGACGTTGATGCCGCGGAGGAGGTAAGGCCCGCTGGGCGCGGAGTGGGCCGAGTGGCAGGCGACGCACTCGCTGTGCCCGGCGACGGTGGTCGAATCAATCTGATGGCAGGCGACGCACAACTGCGAGTTGCCGTTGTGCATGACCAGAAAATCGCCCAGCGCGTTGTCATGCGGATTGTGGCAGGTCGTGCACTGGAGTTCGCTGTTAACGTCGAGGCGGATCTCATGGGGCAGGAACGCCGGCGGCTTGAGGTGCGGATCCTTCGCCGCCAGCGCCGAGGTGTAGCGGAACGAGATCGGATGATCGTCGCTCAGGTCGGTGCCGAGATGCGATCGCCCCGGCGGCATGGTGGTGACGCCCTGCCGCATGGTGATGGGCATCGACCGCGAGAGCACCGCGCCCAGCGCGATCGTCCCATCGTGGCACGAGAGGCACATCTTCGAGGCGCCCGTCGGCTGGCCCGGCTCGGCGTCGAGAGCGCGACTTGAGTAAGGCGTGTAGGCGTCCAGCGGCATTGACCGGTTCCACAGCGGAATCACCGGGGAGGAGTGATGCGGCGTGTGACAGAAGATGCACACCTGCTCCTCGGAGAGGGCCCGCACATCGCCTGGACCGCCCGCGGAAAGATTGTGCAGGCTGTCCACCACGCTCGACTGCTGCGCGAGGCACAGGGGCGAGGTCAGGAGCGATGCGAGAACGGCGAGCGACTTTTTCATGGCGACACCTCGCCTGATGCTGAAGGTTGATTCGACTCCGGCGTCGGCGCGCGATAGTCAAACACCTGCACCCGCCGATTGTAGGTGTCCGCGATCCACAGCCGGTCCGTCCCGTCGATGTGAATGCCGGCCGGCAGCCAGAACTCGCCGGGGCCGCGGCCTTCGCGCCCGAAGGCCATCAGCAGGACGCCGTCGCTGGAGTAGACCTGCACGGCTTCGAAGTTGGCGTCGATGACGTAGAGGTGGTCCTGGCTGTCCACCGCGATCCCCTTGGGCCGCGAGAAATAGCCGGGCATGTCGCCGCGGCTCCCGATCTGAAGGCGCGGAACATACGAATCGCCTTGACTCCTCACCGTCCCATCACTGCCGAGGCCGGTGGCCGTCTTATCGCGTCCGAGGCCGCTTGCGCCTCCGCCTCGACTCTCAAGCACAAATTGCTGAATCCGGCAATTGAGCGAATCGCTGACGTACAGGCGCTTCTCATGGTCGAGCGCGACATCGACGGGGAAGTTGAAGAACCCTGGTGCGCTTCCGCGCGACCCCAATCGCGCGAGCGGCTGGCCCCCGGTGTCGAAGATCACGACCTGGTGGGCACCGGCGTCAGCGACGAGGAGTTGCCCGGCGTCATCGTCGAACGCCATGCCGCACGGCCGCACGAGCACCTCCTGACCCCAGGCGTCGATGTTCGCCCCCTTGGCGTCGAAGACCCAGATGAGGCTCGCGGCCGAGTCGGCGACGAAGAGGCGCCCGTCGCCGGCCCGCGCCAGCCCGACCGGGCTGATGAAGCGGTTCGGCGGCGCGGGCGACCACTGTTCATACCTCCGCTTGTCGAGATCGAAGACGTGAACCACCCGCCCGCCGTTGTCGGCCACGAAGAGACGGTCCCGATCGTCGCGCTCCACGGCGACCGGACTGACTACTCCCATGACTGCCTGCTTGCCGAAGAAAGTCTCGTGCAGTGACTCGCCGAGCGACTTGCCCGCCTTGAGATCGACGGTGGTCGAAAGTTGACCGACGTAGTGGATGCGCGGCGTGTCGGGCGGGCCGGGCCAGTCGATCGGAGTCGCCAGCGGCTCGAAGATCGGCCCGGCCGGCTTGGCGCAGCCGTTCAGGCCCACGGCGCCGGCACAGTAGACAGCGGCGCACATCATGCCGTGTAGTCCGCCGAGGTTCCGGTCCGCACGGCGCCAGGTCTTCGAGATGGATCGTCGAATCGTCATGGGCGCCTCAGAATGTCCTGCGAAGGCCGACTTCCAGCGATTGCCTCAGCCGCTCCTCGGTGCGCGAGTCGAACATCGAGTTCCTCCCGGAAAGATAGACCTCCGTCTGCCGGTGCCGCCAGTTCAAGTTCAGCCGCTGCTCAAATCCCGTGGAATGGCCGTCGCGGTCATCCTGCTCGTCGCGCCAGATCAACTGGGCGTTGAGTCTCCACTGATCGTTCAGTTGCTGGTTCCAACTCGCGGTGACGAGTGCGAGGTCGATGTGGTTCGGGATCGAAGGGAAATCGATCATCTGGTACGTTCCCGTCACATTCACCGATGAGCCTCGGGCGATCGCGTGGACGTAGCGCGCCTCGAAGCGGGTGGCGTCGAAGGGCGAGATCGTGCTCTCGAAGGTCTCGTACTCGGCGTTGAGCGTCAGGCGTCCGATGTTGTAGTCGGCGCCGAGGATCAGGTCGCGCGTTTCATCGAGGATAAAAAGGGTCGGGTCCGGGCTGTCGATGCTCGCATCGCGCTGAAAGTAGCGTACGTAGAGGCCCAGTCCGCGCAGAAGTCCCTCGTTGAAGTCGTAGCGGGCGCTTCCGCCCAGGCCGGTGGTCGTGACGGAGTTCGCGGGTTCGGGCCCGATGGAATAGTCGATAAGCACGGTCTGGCCGTCGGCGATGTTGCCGGCGATGACGCGGCGGATCTCGACCCGATCCGCGAAGAGGTCCAGCGTGTAATCCAGCCCTTCATCGTAGAAGATGAGTCCGGAGAGATCGGTGATGACGATCGAACCGGGGAGGATGTTCTGCCGCGCCAGGATGATGGGGGCGGGGTCGTTGAAGGTCCGGGCTTCATCGAGAATGCGCAGCGTGTCGCCCCGAGACCCGTCGTCGCGGATGTTCCGGCTGACGGTCGTGGTGGCGGAGAACACGCCGTAGGGAACGCGTTTCACATAGTCGAGGGCCACGTCGCCGAAGTACTCGTTGCTGGTGAATCCGTCCGAGTTCAGGGAGGAGGCTCCGATGTTGGCCGTCGTGACCAGGCTCTCGAAGAGGCGATGGCGCAGATTGAAGTTGCCGCGAAGAGAATCCTGACTTGAATCCTCGCGCTCCTGCGATTCGTAGAAAACGTCGTAGCGCGTCTGGAAGCGGTCGGTGTGCTGGAGGCGCAACGACTCATCGAGGGTCATGCGGCGAAAGGAGGCGTCGCCGATCTGCTCGAACCAGCGCGCCCGGGACCGCAACTCGCTTCGCCGATCGTCGCCGAGGGAGTACGAGTGAATGGCCGTCGCGTCGTGCCGGGTGAAGTCCAGCGACCTCCGCCCCGCGCCCGATTGCCGGATGGCGTCCATCGTGTAGTCGAGGCTGAGGGTCTGTTGCTCGGCCAGGCGGATGTTGCTGCGCAGGTCGAAGGTGTCCTGCACCACGCCGAAGTCGAGCCGCCCGCCGGCGTCGATCTGCTTCTGGTCCCGATGAAAGTACTGGATGGTCGTGGGCGCGCGATCGTTGACGAACTGGACGATGCCCCCGTGCTCGGTGGTGATCGAATCCAGCGACGGGCCGAAGAGGCGGTCGATGTTCGTCTGCGTGCGGCGGCTGTAGGCGGTGACGGGCAGGGAGGATCGGCCCAGAATCAACGCCCGGAAGTCGTAGGCCGTGTCGAGCGTGGTTGTTTCCTCGCGAAGCCCGAGCGATTCGCTGTCGAGCGATTCGTTGTCGAGCAGAAGGCGGCCGGTGAGCGCGAGGTCGATGAAGTCGGGATGGACGATGTAGGCGTCGGCGGAGAGTTCGACGCTCGGGCGGAATATCTCCTCCACGTCGCGCGTCCGGCGCTGGCCGAGGGTCCGGCGCTCGTCGGTGCGGTATCGCGCCAGCATCTCGAGCACGACGTTGATGCGTTCGATGACGAAGGACTCGAATTGCTCCTCGCGCTGGCCGACGATGATCGGTCCACCTTCGTCAGACGGGGCGGGCGGCTGGGCGTCGGCGGCGGACCCGGCCGCGGCGACCGCGGCCGCCATTACCGCCAGCACCCCCGCGCATCGACGAGGGCGCCGCGTCACTGACCAGCCTCACTCCCTGGGGCGGCAGGAGGAGCGTCGGCGGGCGGCCGGGGTGTGAGATCGATGCGAAGGAGGTTGGAGTCGTGCCCGCCGTGACCGTGATGGCAGCCCAGGCAGTCGCTCGTCAGATCTTCGTGCGCCGGCAGGCCCGAGGCCTGCACATCCTGCGCGACGTGGCACTCGAGGCACAACTTCGGAACCGGTTGTTTGAGCAGGTGCGGAAAGGACGACTCGTGCGGTTCGTGGCAGGTCAGGCATTCCATGGCCGCGACCGGGCCGTGCATCAGCGGAAACTCGGCCTGGATTCCTCCATGGCACTTGAGGCAGACATCGGCTTTGACCCCCGAGTATCCGGAGAGGGACATGGAGAACTTGCCGACGTTGCCGTGGCACTCCACGCATCGATCGGCGGCGTAAGGCTCGTGCGACACCACCACCAGCGCGACGCGGTTGCCTTGTGCATCCTCGACGGTCGGGCGCATCGACGGGGGCAGCGGGACGCCGTCAAAGAAAAAACTGAGCATCTCGTATTGCTTTTCGGGCGTGCCGCAACTCCACAGAGCGAGCAGGGCCAGCGCCGTGAGCCAGCCCAGCGGGCGGTATCCGTGGCTGGTCGACCGATCCGTCATCGATCACAATCTCGCTTTCCTCAATCGTCCTTCAGATCGGAGGGCACCTCGTCAGGCGAGACCTCGCCGCCGACGGTCCGCTCCCCGGCCTGATCGGCACTCTCCACGCCAAGCGTGATATCGGCTTGACTGCGGCGAATGGCCTCAACAGTCACGCCCGGGCGCAGTTGCCCGAAAGCGTACACGCAGACCTTGTGGTCGGTGAACTGATTGGTGACGAGAATGAGGTAGCGAGCCTCGAAGTCGGGATGAATGAAGGGTTTGAAGAGATCGAGATCCCCGTGGTGGACCGTGACTCCGACGGGCAGGTACATGGCGCCCGGGTGAGCGCCGGCCGCGCCGAAGAAGGTCAGGATGTAGCCCTCGGGGCTGAAGACCTGGACGTTGTGAAAGGCGCCGTCGACGATGAACATAAGGCCTTCGTCGTCCACGGCGACGTGCTTGGGCCGCCGCAGCGCGCCGATGTTGTTGGTGATCGTGCCGAACCCGAGGAGAAACTCGCCCTCGGGGCTGAACTTCTGGAGTTTGCACCGGATCACGTCGGTCACGTACACGTTGCCTTCGCGATCCACCTCAACCCCGAGCGGTCGGACGAACTTCCCGTCTTCATCGCCCCTTTCGCCGATGTGGCCGATCGGGGCGCCGTTGAGGCGATTGAGGATCTCGACGCGCTGCCCGGTGAAGTTGCTCACGTAGAGCCGATCGCCGAAGACGGCGACCCCGGAGGGTTGGAGATCCTTCATCCCGAACGTCGTCACGAATCGTTCGTCGGGAGTGAATACGAAGATGAGGTTGCGGCCGATGTCGGCGACGTACTTGGTTCCATCCTCGGCAATGGCGATGTCCGTGGGTCGAAGCAGGGTCTCCCGGCCGGTCGTCCCCATGACGCGGGTCTGCCGATTGCGAAGGTCGAAGACCATCACGCACGCGGCGCGAATGTCGCAGGTGTAGATGCGGCCGTTCCACATCTCCACCCCGTAAGGCTTGTTGACCGCGGTGGCGGTGGCCGTATCGCGGCCGTAGATGATGTCGGCCAGGGCGCTGGGCTTGTGCTCGGCGACCTGTCCGCTGTGCTGATAGGAGACAAGAAACTGGATGCGGGGCTCATCGGGGTAGGGGGGCCAGAAGGCGTACTCCTTCGGGGCCTGCGGCGCCTCGCTTCTGGGAGTGGAAGAACATCCGATCGTGAGTGCGATGGGAAGCAGCAGGAGCGCCGCGCCCATCGCAAGCCGGACAGGCGGCATGAGTCGGCGGTGTGTCATCGGGGTGCCTTTCCGCGGTTCGCTCTGGCGCCGTTCTGTCGAGAGACTGGTGAGGACGACGACGGCTGCGGGCGGGCGGCTCGGTAGCGTCATCGGGTCCATCAAAGGCCTTTCCCCCCCTCGGGCCGCGCCGATCTACGCCCGAGAGGGGGAAAGAGGTTAGGTCAAGATCAGGCCGGATCATCGCCTTACTTGATGTGGCAGGCCAGGCACATCTGGCTGGAGGTGTTGCTGATCCGAAGCAGGTCATCATGTCCGCCGCGACGATGCGGCTCATGGCAGGTGGCGCAACTGATGACGGACTGCACCACGCCTTCAACCTCCATCTCCTTGAGCGTTCCCATGCGGGAATTGCCGAAGGTCTGGTTCTCCCACGTGGTTCGCGGGTTGTAGCGGGTTCCCTCATGCGCGGGGTTCCACACTGCCGTGCCGCCGACCGGGTGGTCGTTGGTGAGATCGGTGCCGATCAGTTCGCTTCCGAAGATGAAGTTGCTTCCGCCGACGCCGCCGAAACTGTCAAGGGCGACGGTGCCGTCATGGCAGCCCATGCAGAGGATGCTGTAGGCGTCAAGGGCGTCGTTGCGTGGCAGGTCGCCGTCCTTGGTGGTGTACACCTGGCCCTCCGAGGGGAGGGAGTGATTCCACAGCCGGTCCGTCCCATAGCCGTTGATGTCAACGGTCATGGCGTTGTGCGGCGTGTGGCAGGGGAGGCAGATCTGGTTTCGTGACCAGCCTGCGTTTGAGAAGTCGTGAGCGCTTCCGACGATCTGCCCGTTCGCGCTCGTCGCGCTCAGGACGCTTGCCGCGCCGAAGGCAAGCAGTGCAGATCCGAGTCTGTTGAATTGGCGCCGTTTCATTGGAGAACTCCTTTCGTTCTTGTTGCAGGCGCTCAGGTGTGGCGCCTGCGTGTGTGTGAGCCGCCCGCTCGCATCCGTCTGAACTGTGCGAGCCACTCTACCAGATACAACCGCCGTGCCAGCCTCGGCAGGGTTGATTCCCCGTTCCGACGCCCCGCATACCCAATAATCCCGAAGATCAGCCGCTTGCCGGCCCGCGCGGCGCGACACCAGGCTGGATCATGCCAACACCAAGAAACTCCGGCGTGGGTCTCTCCCACCATTGAGAAATCGCCGCCACGGCCGGCGAGTCCCGCGAATGTGGACTCTGACCGGCTTGTGAGCCGCGTTCGCGGCAGATCCTCCCAGCGAAAATCGTCCGCAAGGGCCGCCTGCCGGTCGAGCGGCTTGAAACGATCCACGAAATGCGGACTCACCGCTCTGTGATCGGGGAAACGTCCTTGCTTCACCCGGTCTGTTCGACCGGCGATCCACTCTGGCACGGAGGTTGTTACCCGTGATGCAGGGACCGCCCCCGGAGGATCGGCATGACCCGGATACGAACCAAACTGAGTATCGCCCTGCTGGTTATCAGCGCGGCCGTGGCCTACCTCGTTCAGTCGGGCGTGCGGGCGGGCTGGGTGTATTCGATGGAAGCCGATGCGTTCCTTGAGCGGACCGAGTTTCACGACCGCCGCGTGCGGCTGAGCGGGAAGGTCTCCTGGGAGAACGTCGAGTCGAACCCCGCGATGCTCTTTGCAAAGTTCGACCTCGAGAGCAACGGCCGGTCGATTCCCGTGATGTACCGGGGAACCGTGCCGGACATGTTCAAGCCGGGACACGATGTGGTGCTCGAAGGCCGACTCGACGCCGAGGGCACGTTCGAGGCGGATGTTCTGCTCACCAAGTGCGCCAGCAAGTACGATGAGGCCTCGCCTCACGCCCAGGGCGAATCCTCGCCTTACGGCGACGTCGAATCCGTGCCTGACAACCAGACGGAGGTGGATCAATGATCCCGATGCTGGGCACACTGACGCTCGCCTTGGCGGCGATGGCTTGCGTAGCGGTGGTGATTCTGAGCCTGGCTTCGGCCCGATTCTCCTCGGCCGGAGCGCTGAAGGCGGCGCGATGGGGATTGGCCGGCTTTGCCGCACTCGTCACGCTGGCGTCGGCACTGCTCATCACCGCCTTGCTCCAGAGCGACTTCCGCCTTGACTACGTCGCGTCTTACACCGAACGCGCACTGCCGACGGGCTACAAACTGGCGGCCTTCTGGGCCGGGCAGGAAGGCAGTGTGCTCCTGTGGAGCGGCATGATCGCCTGGATGAGCGCCATCGCCGCGTTCAGCCGCTCGTCGAATCGGGGTCTGAGTGAATCCGTCATGCTCGGCGTGCTCGCGGTCATCTGCGGTTTCTTCGCCGCGCTGCTGCTCTTTGCCGCCAATCCCTTTGAGGTGGCGGTGGGCGCGGTTCCGGCGGATGGGCGCGGCCTCAATCCCATGTTGCAGGACTTCGCGATGTTGGTGCATCCGCCGACTCTCTTCCTGGGTTACTCGGGATTCGCCGTTCCCTTCGCGGCCATGATCGGGGCGCTGGCGGCTCGACGGACCGACGCCCGCTGGCTGAGCGAAATTCGTCGCTGGGTGCTCTTCTCATGGCTGGCGCTGGGGGTTGGGATCATCATCGGCGCGTGGTGGGCGTACATCGAACTCGGGTGGGGCGGCTACTGGGCCTGGGATCCCGTCGAGAACGCCTCGCTGCTTCCCTGGCTCACGGGCACCGCGCTGATCCACTCCATGATCATGCAGGAGCACCGCGGCGTCTTCAAGCGCTGGAACGTCGTTCTCCTCGCCATGACCTTCATCCTCTGCGTCTTCGGCACCTACATCACCCGCAGCGGCGTCGTAAGTTCGGTCCACTCCTTCGGCGAGTCCCTCGTCGGCACCTTCTTCTTCGTCTTCCTCATCGTGTTGCTTGTGGGCAGCGTCGCGGCGATCGCGTGGCGATGGATGAGTCTCGCCGGGCAGCGCCGCCTCGCCAGCCTGCTCGAGCGCGAAGGGATCGTTCTGATCGCCAACATCGTGCTCGTTCTCATGATGCTGGTGACGCTGGTGGGCACGATCCTGCCGGTCCTCACCCGCACGTTTTTGACCGATGAGATCACCGTCGGCCCCTCGTTCTACAACCGGATCGTGGCGCCGATGGGCCTGTTGCTTGTGGGATTCATGGCCTTGTCGCCGGCGCTGGTGTACGGCCAGCAGGCCGGCCGCCGCCTCCTGCGATCCCTCGCCGCGCCCGCGATCATCGGCGCGTGCGTGACGGCGGTGGTTGCGGTGATGGGCGTTCTCAACGTCTGGGCGCTCATCGTGACGCTCTTTGCATCGGTGGCCATCGTTGGAATCCTGTTCAATTTCTTCCATGCGGCGTGGATGGAGCGGCAGAATGCGCGCATTGGTCTCGGACCGGCGATGTGGCGCCTCGTGAACGCCAATCACCGCCGCTGGGGCGGATTCGTGGCGCATCTGGGCATGGCCCTCATGGTGGCCGGCTTCGCCGGATCGAGCCTCTTCTCCGAGAAAACCACGCACCAGATCGCGCCCGGGGAGTGCTTCGACGTCGGCCGCTACTCGCTGACCTACGCGGGCCTCAAGGAAGAGCGGAGGGAGAACTACACCGCGATGGTCGCATCGATCAGCGCCACGCTTCCCAATGGCAAAGTCATCGACGTTTCCCCCGAGCGCCGCTTCTATGACAAGGCGGAAGATTCGTCGGCCCAGGTGGCCGTTCGATCAGGCCTGCGCGAAGATCTCTATCTCAGCCTCGCCGGCTGGGAAGCGGGAGGCAAGGTGACGGCAATCGAGGTCATCATCAATCCACTCACGATCTGGATCTGGATCGGCACGGGCATTCTCTTGCTCGGAACACTGATCTGTCTGTCGCCTCGGCTTGGAAAGGCCGCAGGCGCAATGCTCAACGGAGGCGTTCGACATGCGGAGAATCTCACGAAGGACACGAGGGCAGCGGTCACCAATGGTTCGTCGGTGAACACCGGTGAATACGAGGACAGCAGAACTACACCTCAACGACCGCGACGGCCGGCACTCGAGCCGGCGGCCGCGGCCATGTTCCAACCGGCTGACTCCTCACCCATCCACCGCTCCACCGGACCGGCCTACGCCGAATCGTGTCCTTCGTGATACGCTCCGAATGTTCAACGCCTCCCTGTTCTCCCTGGAAGGTCGAATCATGAAGCATCCCGTCATTCAATCGTCCATCCTCCTCATGTGGGCCGCGAGCATGGCGACGGCGCAACCGGTTCCCGGCGGCCCATCGCCGGCCACGTCGGTTCCTCCGCTGCTGGCGCCGGTGCCGGAGCCCGCGCCTCTCGACGAGGCGCAACTTCGCCAGCGCATGGCCGAGGGGAACGCCAGCCTCGCCATCCGCGCGATCCAGGGAACGCCCTACGGCGCCGAGGTCGGAGTGGCGCCCGTCGAGGTCGTCCTCTTTCACCGCGGCCAGGTCGTCCACACCGAGAACACGCAAACCGACGAGCACGGCGTGGTCGTCATCGAGAACCTGCCCGTGGCCATGGAAGTGACCCCCATCGTGAAAGTGAACTACGGCGGCGTGTTCTATCAGGAAACCGGCCCGAATCTCACTCCGCAATCCAATCACGCCACCATCGAGATCACTGTGTACGACACGACGGACCAGCGCCCCGATTGGACCATTGCGATGCGCCACGTCATGGTTGAGAAGACCGACGCCGGGCTGCTCATCTCGGAAACGATTGTGACCAGCCACGAGGGCACGCAGACATGGCTCGGCGATCCCGTCGATTCAACGCCCCACGCCAAGCGCACCGCGGCGTCCTTCCAGTTGCCCGCAGGCGCCACCGACGTTCAACTCGTCGGCGGATTCCACGGCTGGTGCTGCACCACGCTGAGCGACTCGGGAACGCTCGGCGTGCAGATGCCCATGATGCCCGGTAAAGGGCAGTATCGCGTGACCTACCTCATTCCCGTCTTCGACTCTCAGGCCAGCGTCCTTCTCAGCGCCCCCGTGCCCACCGATCACATCATCGCGTTCATGGCGGATGACGGGTCCACGGTCACGACGACGGGGATGGTGGACGCCGGCGCCGAGACCATGGGATCCTCGCGCGTTCGGATGTTTCAGGCCGAGGCGTTGGCGGCCAATCAGGTCGCCGGGCTGACGCTGGCTGGTCTGGCCGCGCCGGGATCGCTCCAGGCGGTCAGCGACGCCAACCGTCGGATCAAGTTGTTCGCGGCGATCGGCGCCGGCGTCATTCTTCTCGTCGGGATCGGGATTGTGCTCTTCAAGACGCCCCGGCAGCCTCAAACGGCACTCTGATCCCGCCGCGCCACTCGCCCGCCGCACGGCGGATTGATGAAAGGCATGTTCGATGTCAGGCCGACTCACCATCCAGTCACACGAGACGCCGCCCCATGTGTTTGCGGCGCGCGATCGTGTGGGGACGACGAGCGGCGCTCTGCGACTGACGCCCGAGGCTGAGGCCGCCGTGTCCTCGCCGGCCGTTCGCGCCGCCGCCCTGCACAAGGTCATCGACGATCGACCGGTGCTGCGCGACCTGACCTTCGATCTGCCGGCGGGCTGTTACGCGACGCTCCTGGGCGCCAACGGCGCCGGCAAGACGACGCTGCTCCGCCTCCTCTCGACGCTCACGACTCCTTCGCGCGGCGTGCTCGAAATCTTCGGCCGCTGCGTCCGCCGGCACGGTGCGATCATCCGCGCCGGCCTCGGGCTCATCGGACATCAATCCATGCTTTACCGCGATCTCTCGGCCCTGGAAAACCTCGTCTTCTTCGGGCGGCTCCACGATCTGCCCGAGCCGAACGCCCGTGCGATGGACCTGCTCGAGTTCGTCGGCCTCGTGGATCGGGCGAACGACCCTGTCAAGACGTTCAGTCGAGGCATGGTCCAACGGGTCTCCATCGCACGGGCTCTTCTGCACGAGCCGCGTCTTCTTCTCGCGGATGAGCCTTTCGCGGGCCTGGACGCCCCCTCGGCCCGCAGCGTCGAGAATCTCCTCGAACAACTCAACGCGCAGGGCATGGCCATCATCCTTGCCAACCATGATGTGCGTCAGAGCCTGCGACTGGCGCAGCGCGTGATGGTGCTGCGCCGGGGTCGCCTCGTTCTTGACGCCGCCGCGGCGCCGCTGAGCGCCGAGGATGTCCTTGGGGAGATTGAAAAGCGATGAGCCGGGCCCTGCGTCACATCGCGATGCTGACGATCAAGGATCTGCGCATCGAAGCGCGGGGCCGGCAGACCATCGGCATGGTCGTCGTGCTGGCGACGCTGATCGTGGTCGTGCTGGCGCTGGGACTCTCCGCGGGGACCGTCAGGAGCGGGCTGACCGCGACGGCGATCCTCTGGGTCGCGTACCTTTTCGGGGGCGTGCTCGTCTTTGAGAAGACCATGGCGGTCGAGCGGTACGACGACGCTCTTGCGGGACTGCTGCTGGCGCCGATCGATCGAGGCGCGATCTTCGCCGCCAAACTGATCGCCAATCTGATCCTGATGTTCGCGATGGCGCTGGTCGTGACCCCCGTGGCCATCGTGCTCTTTCACTTCGATCTCTCCGCGGCGCCGGGGGCCTTCGCGCTGGTCATGGTGCTGAGCCTGATCGGATACGCCGCCATCGGGACGCTCTTCGCCGCGCTGACCAGTTCGGCGCGGATGCCCGGCGGGTTTCTCGCCATGCTCGTGTTTCCGGTGACGCTGGTCGTGGTGCTGACCTCGACGCGGATTCTCTACCAACTCTTCGAGCACCAGGAGCCGCTGGGCGGCAGCGGCGTCGCCATCCTCATCGCCTTTGATGTCATCTTCCTGATCATTTCCTGGCTCGTCTTCGAGATCGTGCTCGAAGCATAAGGAGCGCTCCGATGAACTCTTCCATGTCAACCGCGATCGTCCGGCTCTATTGGGCGCTGACGCTCTGCCTCTTCGCGGCGGTGACGTTGCTGATGGTGTATTGGACGCCGCGCGAGGCCACGATGGGCGACGTGCAGAAGATTTTTTACATCCACCTTCC
>Ga0326597_10001114_pt1 | contig 44576 bp, 39 predicted proteins | sample RVTome_12_FD_203789 | JGI IMG/M metagenome (GOLD analysis project Ga0326597, IMG submission 203789) | Soil microbial communities from uranium-contaminated site in the Upper Colorado River Basin, Wyoming, United States - RVT100D185 | ecosystem: Environmental > Terrestrial > Soil > Contaminated >...
CCAAGTCATCCTCGGGGACCCACTCCCGCAGATCCGGCGGCAACAAAAAGGGCTGGTCTCGGTTCGCTTCCACGAAGTGGCTCATGGCCGTATCTTACGCTCGAGAACCGCGAAGTCCGACAGACTGATAGCCCACGCCGTTCTCGTCCTTGCCCTTGGTCCGGGCCCGGTACGGGGCACACGCCCGCGGGCGCACCCGCCAGTACCGGCAAAAGGCGTGAAAGCGGGGATGGAACACCACCTCGCGGGTCGCCCCATCATGAACGCTCACCAGCGCCCGCGGGTTGTCCACCAGCACCTCCTCGGGCACCCCACCAAAATGCCGAAAGGCCGCCTCCAGCCCCATCAACCACGCCGACTGGCGCTCGTGCACAAAGGCCCTCACGAAGTTCCGCCGCGAATACCCCAGGGTCGCCACAAACAAATGGACGGCGAGCTTCTCCGCGCCAATGGGCACCTGCGTCTGCCCAAAATCGATCTGCAACTGCCGGCCCGGCGGGGTCTCAAACCGCACCGTCGCCCGCGCCTCGGCCGCCCACGTCCGACGCAGCGGCACCACCGCCCGCTCCACCGTGCGCAGCGACACCGAAACCCCATGCACGCGCGCCAGCTCCTGGCGCACCACCTCGGCGTTGCCCCGGTGCTGCCGAAACGCCTGCTCCACCCACGCCTCTAGACCGTCCAAACACTTGCCCCGCCGCGGCTTCCGATAGCGCAACCAGCCCCCTTGCGCCAGGTAGCGCTTCACCGTCGTCCGGCTCATCCCCAGCTCGCGCGCAATGCGCCTCGAACCCCAGCCGCGCTCATGCAACCGCACCACCGCCGAGACCTCCTCCGGCGCCTTCATCTCGTCCCTCCTTTTGCTCGCACGGCAAAAGGCCGGAACAGTACGACTCTCCTCGTTCATCGATCCCTCCGGTCAGCGTTCGCAGGGGGCCAGTTCCGCATGGCGCCACCGGATCAGTTTTACCTGTCGCCTGACAGACGGAGCCGAGCCCGGTCGGCTTCTACGGCCAGGCAAACGTAGGGGAGGGGTTTATCCCCTCCCGTGCAGGGTCCCAACTAGGTGCCCGGCCCACCCACGCGCGGGGGTAAACCCCGCCCCTACGGGGACGAAGCCGAGCCCGTTCGGCTTCTACCGCCAGGCAAACGTCGGGGAGGGGTTTATCCCTTCCCGTGCCGGGTCCCAACTAGGTGCCCGGCCCACCACGGGCGGGGGTAAACCCCGCCCCTACGGGGACGGAGCCGAGCCCGGTCGGCTCCTACGGCCAGGCAAACGTAGGGGAGGGGTTTATCCCCTCCCGAAAGCGGGGCGCACCACGTTGCCCGGTTCAACACGGGCGGACGTCAACCCGGCGACTACGGTAGCGTTGCGCTGGTCGAGTCGGAGGTGCCTTCTCTGCGCACCGCCGCCGGGCTCGCGGCGCTCGGTCGCCGCGATCGTGCCTGTTGTGACGAGGGACGTCTTTGGCGAGTCCGCTGCGGCTTGCTGCCGCAGCGGACTCGCCTTTCTCCGCAGAGGACGGAGCGCTACCTACTGGCACACACCGGCGTTACACGTCCCGCTCGTGCAAACGGCGTTCGAGGTGCAACCGGACCCGGCCGCGCAGGTGCCCGCCCCGCTGGCGCTGCAATCGGCATTGCAAGGGCCACAGGCCGAGGCGTTGCCGTCGTCGCAGAGCTCATCGCCCTCGACCTCTCCGTTCCCGCACTCGGCTGTACACTCGCCATCGATGCACATTCCGCTCGCGCAGACGGTGTTGTCATTACAGCCAGTCCCACCCAGGCAGTCCATCCCGTTCCCGGGGGCGGTACAGGTCGCGTTGCAGGCCCCGCAGTCGTCGGTGTTGCCGTCGTCACAGGACTCCGTCGTTTCCAGGATGCCGTTGCCGCACACGTCTTTGCACGTCGCCGGCAGCGTCGTGTAGTCACACCTTCCCGTGCAGTCTCGATCATCCACACAGGTCGTTCCCTCGGGACACGTCTTCGGTCCCGCGGCGCCGGTGGTCCCGCAGGTGGCGTTGCACGTCCCGCAGTCGTCGGTATTGCCATCGTCGCAGAGCTCGCAATTCTGCGTGAAAGACTGCCCGAGACTAGCGCCAAAGAGACAAGCAAACTGTTGTGCTACGCCTAGGGATTCGGGCGCAAACTCCCGCACCCCGTTCCCGCACTCCGACTGGCATGTCCCCACGCCGTCGCAGTCGCCGCCGCTGCAGCTCGAGCAGCTACCGCTCTCGCAATCTTCGTTGGCGACACACGGATTGCCGACGCGGCAGTAGCCCTTGCCCTCGCCGATGCAGTTGACGGAGATCTCGGCGACGAGATAGGCCGAGCATGCTTGATCGCGGTTCAGGTCACTCAGTGGGCCGAATGTGCGCGTCATGAACGTCCCGCCCTGGAGCGTGTCATAGGTGAGAGGTTGATCGACGAACGACATCCGGCACTTGTCCACACGAACCGCGTCGATCGGTTGGGTGTCGTCGTCGGGGCTGACGATCTCGACGATGATGCCGTTCAGGATGATGCCGTTGTTGGGCGTCAGCGCGACGGCCGTCGATCGGTTGAGGAAGAAATTGAAGCGGTTCGTCATACAGGCTGCGGGATGCAATTCGCCGTCCGGAGGACAATCGGATTGCTCGTCGCTGAGCGTCGTGCCCGGGAAGCGCTGGTTGGAGTCCTGGACCGACAGCCTCCAGGCCCAGTCGTTCAAACCATCGCCGCCGTCTTGCGGACCGGTGAGCTGCATGAGGGAGTAGGTCACCGCGACGAAGATGTCGGGCTGTAGTGGGTTGGTCCCGATCTTCGCCTCGAGGCCGTCGAGGCGCCCGTCGCCGTCCGTATCCGCGTCACCGGGGTCGGTCCGCGCCGTGCTCTCCTCGTCGTCGGGGAGCGAGTCGGCGTCGGTGTCCACCTGCGTCGGATCGGAGAAGACCCGCGCCACCGAGCCGTCGTCGCGCACCACGATCCAGCCGACGAGCAGCTCGTCGCGGTCCGCGAGGCCGTCCCCGTCGCTATCGATGCGGGTGGGGTCGGTGCCGTACCTCTTCGAGCCGGTACCGTCGATGTGGAACGCGGGGAAGAAGTTGTTCAACCGCTCGAGGGCCACGAACTGCTCCGCCGACAGCTCGTCGAAATCGCTGATCCCATCGCCATCGGTATCCACCCGATTCGGATCCGTCGGGCAGCGGTTCTCGCAATCGCTCGCAGTAACGCACGATGCGGTGGCGTCATTGGAGCACGTCCCCGCGTCGCACGTCGGTGCCGTGGGGCACGCCAGGTTGCGCTCGGCGTAGTCGGGCAGGCCGTCGAAGTCGGTGTCGGGCAGATACGGGTCCGAGAGGACGCTGCGGGTCGAATTCGCGCCCGTCAGATCCGTCACCCGGACCGTCCAGCCGAGGGCCTCCAGCACGTCCGTCAAGCCGTCCGCATCCAGATCGCCACCGAAGATCGCATCCCCCGGCAGATTGGGGCTGGAGCCCAGGAGTCGTTCGATGCCATCGGCGATCAGGTCGATGTCGGTGTCGGGACTGAGCGGATCACTGACCTCGAGCTTCTGGCCCGACCCGCCGGGGATGATCACGTCGTCTCCGCGACGCAGGCTGTCGATCCGGCTGTTCACACCGGGTTTGATGGCGGAGCACAGCTCAAAGGAGCCGCCGTCGACGCACCCGCTGGCCGATCGGACCGCTTGGCCCGGTCCCACGACGAGCTGATCGTCGCCCTGCAATCGGCTGTCGGCGAGGCCGTTGGTCGGCAACACGTCAGACTCGTCGCCCGAGGCGGCCATGGAGACCAGACCCATGAGAGGCCCCGGAGCGACGACCACGGTGCGGGCATCGCGGACGCCGGCGCCCACCGGTACGACCTGCACCTCATCACACGCCACCGGATGAATACAGTTCCGGCTGAAGCAGTCGCCATCCGTCATGCAGTGCCGCGCCGCATCCTCGACGCAGTAATTTTGCGGGCAGGCCAGGGTGTCCGCCCTGAGGTTGGAGCCCGCCAGGATCACGGCGGCGCTGCTCGGGTCGACGAGGCCGGCGCCGGTGAGATAGCCAAAGACCTCGTCGGCATCCGAGACGCCATCCACGTCGGTATCGCGCACCCGCGGGTCGGTCCGGTTGGCGGTGACGTCGGAGCCGCAGGGCGGGCACGCATCGCCGTCGCAGTGAACCGCGTCGACACAGGAATCAACAACCCCACCGCAGTCGTCGTCCGTGCGGCACGGCATCGCTCCGTCCGTCGGAGCATCTCCGCGCAGCAGACCCCCACTGCCAAGGAGCGACTTGGGACCGACCGCGTCACAGGCGCACTGCACCACGCGCAGATCCTGCTCCTCCTTGTCCGTCAGGCCATCGCCATCCGTATCGCGGAGACCGGGATCCGGGAACACGCGCCGGATCGGCTGCCCCACCACGCCGACCTCCCACCCCAGGCGTACCTCGGAGAAGTCGCCGAGCTGGTCGTCGTCCGTGTCCTTCTTGAAGTCGGAGCTGTGATGGAGAAACTCCTCCGGGGCGATGAGGCCGTCGCGGTCGACGTCCTGGATGAACGCCAGGGAGATGGCGTCGCCGGGACGCACCAGGATGTCGCCGAAGTCGGTCTGGACCTGCGTATCGTCCGGCAGCAGCATCGCCCAGAAGCGCCGGAACTGGCCGTTGCGCCGTTGCTCGACACGCACGACGTTCTGCGGTCCATTACATTGGCCGATGCTTGCCCCGGCGCTGCAATCCGCGTCCTGCGTGCACGCGATCCCGGGAGCGACGTAGACGTCGTCGCCGCCCGGTACGCTGGCGAGGTATTGGGCCGTACTCGGGCTGACCACGATCGCATTCGAAGAGCCGGCGTCCTGCCCGAACGCGACCACCTGGCTGTCGGCCGTGCAGCGGCCGGTGACCAGGGTCACGATGTCCCCTGCGGCCGCGTCAGCGCCCAGCGCGATGATGGTGAGGACATTGCCGGCCTTGCCTGTGTACCGGGTCTCTTGACTACCGACGGTGATGACGCCGCTGGTCGGGAAGGCGGTCGCATCGACGAGCGTGAGGGAGGTCGTTCCGGCCGCGGCATCCGCGGCGACCGTGCTCGTCGGGTCGGTGTCGCTCACCCCGCAGCCGGCGTCGGGATTCGCCGCGTCGCGCGAACAGGATTCGCCGACGAAGTGCGGTGCGGAGGCGATGGTGCAGATGCCCGTCTCTGCCTGGGTATCCGACTGGCTGTTCCGCCCGGCCAGGATGGCGAAGGGGGTGTTCGCGTCACAGGTCTTGCTGACCTCATATCCCGTAACGACGGCGGCGACGTCATCGCCACGAAGGGGGGTATCCAGCACGCCGTTCCGGCCGGCGCTGATGGCCACCACGTCTTCCGGCACGCCGGTGGTGCCCACCGGGACCACCTGGACGTCGTCGCCCTGGGCCACGCTCTGCACGGCGCCGTCGTTGCCCGGCCCAATGCCATCGGGTCCCAGCACGATGTCGTCATTGTCCGGGGCGGTATCGAGCTGCCCGTTCGCTCCCGGCGCGATTACGACCGTGCCGGCGGCCAGCAGCGTCGTGCCGACCGGCAGCACCTGCACGTCATCGCCACTCGCGGCCGTATCGGCGACGCCGTCCTGGCCGGCGACGATGCGCTGGGCGGCGCTGCTGAAGTCGTCGCCACCCGGCATGCTGTCGAGCACCAGGTTGCGGCCCGGCGCGACCACCACGGTGGCCGCGGTGGCCACGGCCGTGCCCACCGGAACCACCTGGACGTCATCGCCCTGCGCCGAGGTGTTCGCCAGGAGATCCGGACCGGCCAAGATGGAGGCCGGCGTGCTCTTGCGCATCTGCAGGATGTCTTGCAGGACGAAGTCGAGCCGCGTGCCCTCCGGCCGGCCGGTGCCGCCGAAGTTGGAGAAGCCACCGATGATCGTGCCCCCCTCGCACGGCGTGGAGGTGCCGCAGTCCGCGTCGTCGACGCAGGACTGGTCGGGATGGTCGCCGGTCGGGGCGCAGCGCAACTCTTCGCGCGGCCGGTTCAACACCCCGGCGGTGATGGCGTGGAGCTCCTTGGCCTCGCCATCGCCGAAGTTGAAACCCACCTCGGCGGTACGCTCCTGCACCTGTTGCAGGCCGTAGGCGAAGTTGCGGCCGTCCTCGGTGGTCTGATCGTAGTTGGCCACCGTGAACACCAGGCCGCGCGGCGAGCGCATCAGATCTTCCACCAGGTTGGGGAACACCTCGCTGTTGGAGAAGATCACCGGCCCGCGGGTCTGCCCGGGACCGATGTTGAAGTCCGCCGGGTTCCCGGTCTGGATCGTGCTGTCAGGGTAGAGCGTAGCCACCGGTACAAGGCGGGTGGGATCCTGCGGGTCGGTGGTGGCGACGCGGATCTCCACGTTGCTGAGGGTGAACGCCACATTGGACAGGTTCTGCAGGGTCACCTCGGCGCTCAGGCTGGCGCCCGCAATCTCGCGGGTGACGGCGTGATCGGTGCTGACCTCACGGCCTTTGTCCAGCGAGGTCTGGAAAGCGCTCATCGCCGCCCGCGCGGACTCGGTCGTGTTGGCGGTCGTGAACTCTACCCCCCCGCCAACCGTGGCCGTGAGGACGGCTCGCCAACAATTGCCCGTCGCAGCGAGGGCTACATCGCATCCATTCGTAGTATCCCAGCCGCCTTCGCCCCCGACCTCGGCCATGAAGTTTCCAACGGTCTGATTGAGCCTCGCCGAGCTGAACGACGTGTCGTTCTCCAGCGAGGTAGAGGTGCTGGAGCCTTCCGTCACGACGTTCCCGCTGTCATCCGTGGTCGTGAAGCGCTCGTCGATCTGCAGCCGCACCGCGCCCACGACGATCTCGTACCGCGGCAGGTCGGCGATGCGCGGATCGCGGCTCATCTCGAAGAGCTCCTGCGAGTCGCTGTAGCCGTCGCCGTCGGAGTCGGCGACCAGGGCGTTGGTCTTGTAGAACTCGACCTCGAAGTTGTCGGCAATGGTGTCGCCGTCGGTGTCCTGGTTCGTCGGATCGGTGTAAACGACGTTCCACTCCTCGTTGTCGTCCAGTTGGTCACCGTCGGTGTCGGCGTGGCGCGGGTCCGTGCCGATGTTCTTTTCGAGGGCATCCGGGAGGCCGTCCCCATCGGTGTCGGCCACCCCGGGGTCGGAGGTCACCTCGCGTCGGATCGTATCCCCGTTGGCGAGCGTGATCGTGACCACCCAGCCACGCTGCTCGTCGTTGTCGGTCAGAGCGTCGGCGTCCGAGTCCGTCAGAGTACAGGAGGACGCGCACGCCCCCACGCAGGACCCCGCCGTGCATGGCGGGCTGTCCGTGCAGTCGTCATCGGACGCACAGAGCCCCTGACCGTCGATACCCGGCTCGCCGTTCATGCACGACAGCGGCGGGCAGCTCGGCGGTGTCCCCGGGAACGAGGCCGCCGACGGGTCGAGGAGGACGCCGGCGATGATCTGCTTTGCCGCCATCGGCAGGCCGATGAGGTCGCGCACGTTGACGACGGTCAGGTCGTAGGTCACCTCGTTCTGGCTGAGGGTCGTCAGGTTGACCGCCGTGCGGTCGGGCCCGGTGAAGGCGGCGCCGGTGATCGTGAGGAAGCCGACCTCCGGGTTCACGTCGTCCTGCACGACCACGTAGGCCCCCGCGTTCGTCGCGCTGTCGCCCATCGGCCGGTTGAACTGGACCAGGACTCCCTTGTTGCCGGTCGACGCCGCGCCCACGACGCGCGGCAGGTCGTTGTCGAGGCCGGCTTGCCCCTGGAACGTGAAGGCGACGGACCGATTCACCGGGTCGATGAGGTTGCCGGCGGCGTCATTGACGTGGTCGACGGTGAGCGTGTATGGGACGCCCGCCGCCAGCGGCAAGGTCGTCAGCAGCACCTGGGTGTTGACATCGTTGAGCTGCGCCGCGATGACCGTCACCTCAGGCGAGAGGCTGTAGTTACTGGCGTCCTCCGCCGCATTGTCCACCGTGTTGCTGCGCAACGGCTCGTTGAACGTGAGGAGGACCGTGTTGCTGCTCGTCGCCTGCGCCGACAGCAGCTTCGGAGGGACGTCGTCGAACGGGGGGATGCCCGAGAACTCGGCCTCACTCAGGAACGGGTTGATCAGGAACCCGCCGGGCTTGCTTATCACGTTCGTCACCCGGATCGTGTATGGGACGTTCGCCTGGGTAGCGGTGGTGAGGATCGCCCTCTGCCCATCCGCCTGGAGCACCGCCGCCGTGACGGCCAGGTCGGGATCCGCGATCTCGTAGAACCGCACATCCGCCACGGTTGCCGCGTCCATCTTCTCGCTGAAGGTGACGAGGATCTGGTTCGCGTTCAGGGAGATGGCACTGGCCACGAACGGCTCGAGCTGGATGGAGCCGGCGAAGACCACCTGCGCGTTCGTGTCGACCTGATTGGCGATTGCCGAGGTCTGCACCGCCGCGGCGCGTAGGCTGAGGCGGTATTCCACCGCCTGCTGGGGGTCGGTCGTCAGGATCGCCTGCGTGCGGTCGTCACTCAGATAGACCGAGGACACGGCGAGGGACGCCCCGTCGGGGTCGGTGATCACGTAGTTGCCCGGGTCCCCGGCGTCGTCGCCCGCGGCTCCGGCGAAGCCCACCTCCACGTAGTGGTTGCTCAGGGCCTGGGCCTCCGACACGCGGGTGGTGGCCTGGGCCGGTGCGAGGTCGTCCCCGCCCGACGAGCCGGATCCACCACCGCAGCCAACCAACAGCGCGGAAAGCACTACAGCCGCGCACCACACCCGTCCTGGGCTACCGATCATCGCCAACTCCTCCTCGCGCGCCGTAGGCGGCGCAGTTCGACCCTTTAAACTGGGTCTCGCCGTCCTTAGAAGTGCTCTTGTCCTGCGAAGAGTGGCGAGCGGCCCGCTGCGCGGCACGTACGCAAGCCGCGTGCCATGCCGGTGGCCATCCCCAACCTTCACTGCCTCCGGGACGGCGGTTCCTACAGAAACTAACGGTTAGACCTCCGCCCTACGGCGAGTTCTCCCGTTCCCGCCCACGCGGACGGCCGTCCTCGTTAGCCGACTGCTCATGATTGAGACAACGGCCGACTTATCTTTCGACCTGATTTGATCAATTTAGGGATGGATTCGTTCCTATCGCGGCTCCAGAAGAACAAGCCAACAGAAACAACCCGTTCGCACCAAATACCGGGGGGAAAATTTTTCCTCTCCCGCCCCCACGCCGACGGCCCTCCTCTCGAGCCGATGGCTGACATTTGGGACTACGTCTGCCCGAAACGCGGACCGATTGTTCAATTTTGAGACGGGCCTCGTGGCGGTCACGCCCCTGGAGCGGCGAGGCCAACCAATACAACGAGCCGGACCGAAAACTTACAGCGACTCTTCCATTACTGTCCCGCTCCTGACGGCCCTCCTCCGGTGCCGATTGCTGATCTCGGAGACAACGACGGACTGAAACCCGGGCCAATTGTTCAATTTTGAGACGAGGCCCGTACCCGACGCGGCTGTCGAGCGACAACACCGACGCGGAACTACCGATGAACACGGACGGACACGGATCCCCGCCCCGGATCACCTGCGCTCCACACACGCTCTCAGCGCAAAGCTGGAATGGAGAGGCCCCTGCCCTCGCGAGCTCAGGCGGTCCCCTGGCTCCACGGTCTTCCGCGTCTGCTGTGTCAACCGCGAGTACGGCTTCTAGCTCGTCCCTACCGACGCGGCTGTTCACCCACCCAACCGCAAACGACAACAACTCACACCCTCCCCCTCTTTGCCCTCCTCATATCCCGTCCCGCCCTCGCCACTCGTTGCCCAATAGCCAATAAACGAAGCCCAGCCCCGACACGGCCCCAACATTTGACCGTGGTAACGGTTGTGTTACCATCGCCTATTGTCGATGAGGAACATCGTCGACTACGTCACGGAAGACGGACTCTCGCCCTTCGAGAGGTGGTTTGCGAGGCTGAACGTCACGGCGGCTGCGAAGGTGGCGGTCGCACTCTACCGTTTGGAGCAGGGAAACCTGTCCAACACCAAGTCCGTCGGCAAGGGTGTTTTCGGATATCGGATCCACTTCGGTCCTGGCTATCGGGTTTACTTCGGTCAGGACGGAGAGACCTTGGTAATCCTGCTTGCCGGCGGAACGAAGAAAAGACAGAACCAAGACATCCAGCAAGCACAACGCCGCTGGGCCGATTACCCGCAGCGCAAGAACCAGCCGAGCTAGACCCCATGCCCCTCACCCGATCTTTTCGTGACACCGTCCTCGCCCGCGCCCAGCGCAGTGTTACCTTTCGCCGCGCCCTGCTCACCGAGGCCGTGAATGAGCTACTGGCGGGTGACCTAGGGACCGGCAAGGCGATCCTCCGGGACTACATCAACGCCACCATCACCTTCGACGGTCTCGCCACGGCGCTGAACAAACCGAACAAGAGCCTCCAACGAATGCTCGGCCCCAAGGGCAATCCCACCGCGGAAAACATCTTCACCATCCTCCGCGCCCTCCAGGACCACGAAGCCCTCCGCCTCAAGGTCACCGCCAAACGCCCCACCGCCTGACCTCAAGGGAACCACGAAGGGCACGAAGGACACGAAGAACTACCCAACGCAGAGGCGCAGGGACGCAGAGGCACAGAGCGGTAAGTTGCGCTTCGCGCGCCATCCTTAGGTCGGGAACCGCGAATGGACGCGAATCTGCCGTCAATGAACGCCGATGTGGATCACCGTCGACGGCCATACTGCTCACTCTCCCGTTGAGCCGATAGTGCATTAGCGCAAGCCTGACCTGGATCTGACCTGGATCGACCCGGATCCGGATCCCTCATCATCTCGCGCAGCCCGTGCCCCTTCCCCTCCGCAGTCTCCTGCTCACCTCGGGCGATGCGCCGCAGCGCAGGATCTCGTGCTCGCGCTCCCGGGCCTCGTAGCGCTCCATACTCAACATCACCGCCGCGGCGCGTCCGCGTTGAGTCACGATGAGCGGCTTCTTGGAGCCCCTCACCCGATCCAGCACTTTGGCCACATTTCGCCTCAGGTCGGAAATGGTAACTATGTTCGGGATAGTCGCGACGGGTCACCTCCAAACCTCCGCCTCGCGCTGTGCCCTTGGTGTGCTCCGCGGCTCCCCTTGCGCCTGGCGACTCTGCGAAGCGCCACTGTGGGAGGCCGCGCACGGCGCGGCCCAGAGGGCCGAGATCATTCCGGTCCTCGCGACGGCGACCACACCACCCGAAACCCCACGCGATCAACACCGTACTCTGGAAGGTCATAGTTGCGGTATGAGGTACGTAAGAATTCCGCACGGATGCTGAACGAGCCACCCCGCAGGATTCGCTTCTTGCCACCGCTGGGGCCGGTGGGATCGCACTCTTCGATCCCACCGTAGGGTCCATACCAATCGTGGCACCACTCCCACACGTTGCCGGCAAGCTCGTGGACTCCCATCGGCGTCGCCCCCTTCGGGAAACTGCCCACGGGAGTCGTGTCACCGATCCGGTTCTCAAAGTTGGCGTGTTCGGCGGTGGGCACCTCATCTCCCCATGGATAACTGCGCCCCTTGTGGCCCCGTGCCGCAAACTCCCACTGCGCCTCGGTCGGAAGGCTGACCGCACCGTCTCCATCTGCAGCCATGTTCTGGCCTAGCCAAGTGCAGAACGCCTGTGCATCCAGCCACGAGACGTGTACGACCGGATGACTCTCCTTGCCCGCCGGGATCTTTCCCTCCGGCCAGTGTGCGGGCGCACCTCTTCCGGTCCCTTCCAGAAACCGCCGGTGCTGGGCGTTCGTCACTGGAAACCGGGCAATCTTGAAGGGAGCAAGAGTTACCCCGTGGACGGGGCGGGCATCCTCCATGTCCTCCACCCCCATGAGGAACGTTCCGCCGGGGAGGCTCACCCATCCCGGACTGTCGAGCCGCGCCAGATCGTCTTGATCGGGGGCGGCAGCGACGGCACGACGCTCTTGGCGTGGCGGAGAGCCAAAATGAACCAAGCGATCAAGTTGATCTGCGGTTAGAGCGGCGAGGTGGCACACGGGCGTCAACAACCGTCCCGCCTCGTGCAGCTGGAGCACCTCGTCGGAGATTCCCGCACGCTCCCGCTCGCCTTCCCTCAGCTCCGCCAGGCTCTGCCAGCGACGCAGAAAGCCCTCCAGGTTGCTGCGCAGCGCCCGAATTTCTTCCCACTCTCCGGGCGGCAATGCCTCGTGGAGCAGGTGCCAGGCGAGAACCGCCACCTCGGGCAGCCGCCCGTCCCCCTCGCCGAGGTGGCCGGCGTTGCGCAGGATCGCAAGCGTCATGGCCAGGTCGTTGAGCAACCGCTTCACGTGGCGCGGGTGGTTACTCTTAAGGACCGCGGCGAGGGCCTCCAGTGGTCCCCCTTCCTCGCCGGGCCGCAGGAGGTCAGCCAGGGATGAGCCGTTCACCAGGGCCGCCGTATAGTCCACGACCCCGGACTCACTCACGTCCGCGAGATCGACCGAGACCTGGACGATCTTCTCGAGGAATTGCTCCTCACGGCCCGGCATAGACTCGGCGAACAGCTCCGTTAGACGTTTCCAGTCCAGCCCCAGGTAGAAACAGACGCCGGGCAGGTCCAGGAAGAGCGTTGATCGCCTCCAGCACCTCCAGGACCCGCGATTCCCGGCAGCGGTCCAGGTCGTCGAGAAAGACCGCCAGGGTGCGTTCCCCCTCCCGCTCCCGCAGCTCCTCCTCGACGCGCCGGTGGCCGGTGTCCTGCATGGCCGCCGCGCCGTGCTGCCACAGGTACCACGCCTCGGCGAAGAGGCGCCGGAAGGCGTCGTAGAAGGCCCGGCGGTCCTCGGCCTCGGAGTAGCGGCTACCATCCTCGCCAAGGTCGTCCAACCACGGCGCCGCGATCTTGAGCACGCGCTTTGCCAGTCGGTCCTTGCGCTCGTCGATGGCGAGCTTGAGCTGATCGACGAGGTCGCCACGACGCAGCTCATCGAGGAGGGCGCCGAGCAATCCGGCCAGCACCGTCTCCTCGTTTGGGTACTTCCAGGCATTGAACCACAGCGTATGCACCCGCCGGACCCCGGGCTCCGCCGTCGCCTCCGCGAGGAGACGCTCCACTTGCCGCATCAGGGTTGTCTTCCCCCTCCCCCAGTCCCCCCGCACCACCACCGTGAACGGCGTGCGGTTCCTAGGATTCTGCGCCAGTTCCGCCAGGGTCCGCGCCAACCCCTGGAACCCGAACGCCAGCCCCTCCGACCCCGTCACCGGCAGATCGGAGAACACCTCCGCAAACCGCCGCTGCCCACCCTCGCCTTTATGTCTGTCGTCGGCCACCTGCCCTCCGTCCCGCACAGCCACTTAGTTATTGAGAGCCAGGTTATAACAAGGCTCCTTGGGTTCCATTTTTATCACCATCCACGTCCATTTGCCGCCGAACTTCCGAAGATAGTGCGGAAGCGCACCCCATTCCCCTGCGTCTCCGAGGCTCTGCGCCGCTGCGTTAGGCCCTTCTTCGTGCCCTTCGCGTCCTTCGTCGTTTCCCACAAATCTCTGTGGTCTGCACGACGGTAGGGCACGGCATGCCGTGCCCCTACGGCGCCTTCGTTGTACCCCTTGCGCCTGGGCGGCTTTGCGTTCACGCCCCCTCCCCCGGCTTCGCCGCAGCAAGGCTCTGCGCGGAAGTGACGTTCATCCGCGTTGAGCGGTTCGTCATGCCCTCCGTGGCGCCGAGCAACGGCTGGGCAGGCGCGGCAAAACTTGGCTACGCGACCTCTCGGCGCTTGGCGGCGCGGTCGAGGTCGTAGGTGGCCTGGAGGTTCATCCACAGCTTGGCGGAGGTACCGAGGGCGGCTGCCAAGTCGAGGGCGGCGTCGGCGGTGATGCCGCGCTTGCCCTTGATCAGCTCGTTGAGGCGGGTGCGGGTCCAGCCGAGGCGCTCGGCAAAGGCGGCTTGGGTGATCCCATCGGGCGCCAGAAACTCCTCCAGGAGGATCTCGCCCGGATGGAATGGATTCTGGGGCTGTCTCATGGGTCGTTCCTCGGTAATGGTTCAGTGGTAGTCGACGACCTGCACATCCAGGGCGTTGCCGTTCTGCCAGCGGAAGACCAGCCGCCACTGGTCATTGATGCGGATCGAGTGATATCCCTTCCACTCGCCTTTCAGCGTTTCCAGCCGGTTTCCGGGTGGGGAACGGAGATCTCTCAATTCCGCGGCGTCGTGTAAGTAGAGCACCTTTCTACGGGCGGTCCGCCGGAGCTCCGGAGGAAACCGCCTCAATTCCTTGGAGAGCCGGTCGTCGAACAGATCCTCGGCCAGTCGATTCCCGAAGCTCTCGATCACCGTCTCAGGTTATCGGATACCGATAACCTAGGCAACCGAACCCAATACCAGGGTGCGGGCCCCTACAGGCCCGAGGTCAGGCTCGCCCTTCACCACCGTGATACCTACAGGGGATTCGCGTCCATTCGCGGCCCCCGACCCGAGGATCGCGCGCGCAGCGCACCTCATCCCTCTGCGCCTCCGCGTCTCCGCGCCTTCCATGAGGAGGCCGCTCGTTGTCAACGCTGCAGTGGTGGGCGGGGGGATTCCGGTCGCCGCGACGAGCGGCGCGCCAGCGCGGCGAGTCGTCCCCCGGGGAGCCCAAGAACCCATCCATCCCTCATCCCCCGGGGACCGTGTGGGCAACCGCGCCGCGGTTGTCCAAGCGGCGGGGGGCAAGTCCGCAGGACTTGCCCCAGGCGGCGGTGGGCGGCGCAGCCGTCCACGGGCCGTCCACGGTCGCCGGCCGCTGCGGCACCGTCCCCAGGGCTCGGCCTCGCGCCTCATCACGCCTTCCACCAGGCTTCCATCCGCAGTCGGAGCCGGGCACAAAGCCCGTGGCTGGCTCGCTGCACGTTGGGGTCCGACCCGCGCGGGGGCGGCTATCTCTGCGGCGAAGTCGCGCCGGAGGCGCGCTCCAAGGCGCGGATCGCCGTCCCCCAGACGGGGCGTGTAAGAAGGAGAGAGACACGGTATGGGACCGAAGGCGGGTCTGGTGGGGGGGGACGAGGGAGTCGGGGTTCAAAGGGTCGGAACAGAACCGTGGCTCAGGCGGCCTGGGCGTGCACCTGGCCATACCCCACGGGGACGTACGCCTCGCCGCTGACCCACAGCCGATGCAGCAGCACCGCCAGCTTGCGAGCCACCGCCACCACCGCACGCTTCTTGGCGTTCTTGCCGCCGCGCTCCATCACCCGCAGCCCGTAACGCTTCAGGTCGGTATCCGGACTCCCTTGCCGGACGATCGTATGGGCACAGCCCACCAAGAGCGTGCGCAGGTAGCTCTCGCCCGCATGGGTGATCCCCAGTTGACGGTTCACGTCGCCGGATTGATCCAACCGCGGGACCAGGCCGAGGTACGCTCCCACCCGGCGGCTCTGGGGGAACCGAGCGGGATCGTTCAACGTGAGCCGGAAGGTCAGCGCGGTGAGCGTGCCCACCCCGTGGACCTGGGTCAGCCGCCGGACTTCCTCCGCATACCCCGTCTCGGCGATCGACTCGATCGCCCGGTCCAGCGCGGCCAGCTGCTCCGTGAGCTGGGCGATCACCTCCAGCACCGGCACCACCACGGTCACGATCGCCGCGGGCAACGCGGTCGTCGCCACGGCGGCAAACTGGTCGGCATCACACGAGCGCACCCGATGGCCCAGGGTCTTCACCAGCCCGCGCACGTGGTTGATGAGCTTCGTCCGCGCCGCCACCAGCATCGCCCAGCTGCGGATCTGCGCCAGGTGCAGGTGGGTGTCCCGGCCGCGCAGGGTCACCGGCGAGAGCAGGTCCGGGTCCACCCGGCCCAGCTGGGCCAGACGATGGGCGTCTTGCGGGTCGCTCTTCTTGCGCGAGGCATAGATCAGCCCGAGGTTGCGCGGGTTGGCCACGATCACCTCGTGGCCCAGCTCCTCGATCTGCCACGTCATCCACAGGGCGTGGGTGCCCGCCTCCAACACCACCCGCGAGCGCGGCTGCCTCTCGAAATAGCGCCGCACCCCGGACCGCGTCGTGTCGATCCACCGCTCCTCCACGATCTCGCCCCCTGGGGACAACACACAGATCCGGCTCTTCCGATCGCTCACATCCAATCCGATCGTCTGCGTGGTAGCCTGCTGCATGGTCGCTCTCCTCATCTTTGGGCTTCGAGCCCGTTGAACAGTGGAGCAAGGCTACGCCTTAGCTCGCGAGGAGAGCGGCCTCCTCATCCCATCTCTGCGTTAGGCAGTTCTTCGTGCCCTTCGCGTCCTTCGTGGTTCCCCTTGCATCTTTGTGGCCTGCACGGAGGTCGGGCACGGCATGCCGTGCCCCTACGGGTTGGTCGTAGTGACCGGCACGGCGCGTTCGTGGTTCCCCTTGCGTCTTGGCGCCTTGGCGCCTTTGCGTTAAGCGGTTCCTACGTTTCGGCGATCTTGGCCCAGGTGTCGCGCAGGGAGACGGTGCGGTTGAAGACCGGGTGGTCGGGGGTAGCGTCGGGGTCGGCGCAGAAGTAGCCGTGGCGCTCGAACTGGAAGCGCTCGCCGGGCTGGGCGGTGGCCAGGGCCGGCTCGATGCGGCCGCCGGTGAGGACCTCCCGGGAGGCCGGGTTGATCAGGTCGGCGAGGGGCGCCTCTTCCAGAGCCGGGTACGGCATGGTGAAGAGGTGGTCGTAGAGCCGCACCTCGGCCTGCACCGCGTGGGGGGCCGAGACCCAGTGGATGGTCCCCTTCACCTTGCGCCCGTCCGGCGAGTCGCCGCCGCGGGTCGCGGGATCATAGGTGCAACGCAGCTCCACCACCGTGCCGTTCGCGTCCTTCACCACGCCGGTGCAGGTGATGTAGTAGCCGTAGCGCAAGCGCACCTCCCGGCCGGGGCCGAGGCGGAAGAACTTCTTGGGGGGATCCTCCAGGAAGTCGCTGGCCTCGATGTACAGCTCGCGGGTGAAGGGCACCTGGCGGGTCCCGGCGGCCGGATCCTGCGGGTGGTTGGGCGCCTCCAGCCACTCCACCTCGCCATCCGGGTAGTTCTCGATCACCACCTTCAGCGGGCGCAGCACGACCGCACGGCGCGGGGCGTGGAGGTTGAGGTCCTCGCGCAGGCAATGCTCCAGCAGGGCGACCTCCACCGTGGACTCGACCTTGCCCACGCCGATGCGCTCGCAGAAGTCGCGAATCGCCGCCGGGGTGTAGCCGCGCCGGCGCAGGCCGGCGAGGGTCGGCATGCGCGGGTCGTCCCAACCGGTGACGTGACCCTCCTGGACGAGCTGCAGGAGCTTGCGCTTGCTGAGTAGGGTGTGGGTGAGGTTGAGGCGGGAGAACTCGATCTGCTTCGGGTGGTGGACGCCGAGCCGCTCCAGGAACCAGTCGTAGAGGGGCCGGTGGTCCTCGAACTCCAGGGTGCACACCGAGTGGGTGATCCCCTCGATGGAGTCCGACTGACCGTGGGCGAAGTCGTACATCGGGTACATGCACCACGCGTCGCCGGTGCGGTGGTGGCTGGCGTGCAGGATGCGGTAGATCACCGGGTCGCGCAGGTTGAGGTTGCCCGAGGCCATGTCGATCCGCGCCCGCAGGGTGCGCGAACCGGTCGGGAACTCCCCGGCGCGCATGCGCCGGAAGAGGTCGAGGTTCTCGGCGACCGGCCGGTCGCGGTACGGGCTCGGGCGGCCGGGCTCGGTGAGGGTGCCGCGGGTCTCACGGATCTCGTCCGCCGACAGGTCGCAGACGAAGGCGTCGCCCTGCTCGATGAGGTGGATCGCGTACTGGTAGAGCTGCTCGTAGTAGTCGGAGGCGTAGTACAGGCGATCGCCCCAGTCGAAGCCGAGCCAGCGCACGTCCTCCTCGATCGCCGCGGTGTAGCGCGCCTCCTCCTTGGTCGGATTGGTGTCGTCCATGCGCAGGTTGGTGAGACCGTGCGGGTAGTCGGCGGCGATGCCGAAGTTCAGGCAGATCGACTTGGCGTGGCCGATGTGCAGGAAGCCGTTGGGCTCCGGCGGGAACCGCGTATGGACCCGCCCGCCGTACACCCCGGCCGCCACGTCGTCGGCGACGATCTGGCGGATGAAGTCCAGGGAGTGCTTGGTCTCGGTGTTATCGGGGCTGTTCATGATCGTGTGTAGGGTGCGCCAAGCTACGCTTGGCGCACCCTACGGGTTCTAACATAGAGTCTTCCCGTTCCCTCTCGCCAAGACGCCAAGGTATCTCGACCTCCATTTTCTTCGCGTCTTGGCGGCTTTGCGAGAGACTTATCTAATCACGGCTCTCGGCGAGCAGCGCAAGGGCGCGGTCGATGCGGGCCAGGCAGCGGTCGCGGCCCACGATCGACAGGATGTCGAACAGGCCGAAGCCCACCGCCTTGCCGGTGACCGCGACGCGCAGCGCGTGGACGATCTCGCCATGGCCGATCCCCTCGGCGGCGACGAACGCCTGCATGAGGGCCTCCAGAGCCGCCGGGGTGAAAGCCGCCTCCACGGCGAGGCGGTCGCGGAAGCGGCGTAGCCGCTCGCCAGCCCCCTCGGGCTTGCGCAGCCGCTTGGTGAACGCCTTCTCGTCGTAGGCCAGCTCCCCATCCGGGACGAAGAAGTCGCGGTAGTCGAGGATGTCACCGGCCACCTTGATGCGGTCCCCGGCCGCCGCGACGATGGCGCCCACCCGGACCCCGAGGGCGCCGTTGTCGAGGCCGGCGGCGAGCCCGGCCTTGCGCAGGTACGGGGTGACCATCGCCACCTTGGCCGCGTCCGGGAGCTGCTGCATGTAGCGCTCCTGGAAGGCGAAGAGCTTGGCGGGATCGAAGCTCGCCGGGGCCTTGTTCACACGCTCCAGGGAGAAGAACTCGACCATCTGGTCGCGGGACAGGGATTCGGTGCGGTCGTCCAGGGACCAGCCAAGGAGCACCAGGTAGTTGATGATCGCCTCCGGCAGGTAACCGACCGCCTCGTAGAAGTCGACGATCACCGGGTTGAAGGTGTCACCGCTCACCGCCAGGCCGATGGCCTCGGCGATCGCCCGGCCGTGGGCGTCGATCTTCGCGAAGTCTGGGTTCTTCCGGTACTTGTCGAGCTTGCGCTTGGAGAGCTTGTTCTTGCTCCCGGGCTCCGCCACGTACGGCAGATGGGCATAGGTGGGCAGCCCATAGCCGAGGGCCTGGGCGATGAAGATCTGGCGCGGGGTGTTGGACAAGTGCTCCTCGGCACGGATCACATGGGTGATCTCCATGTCCTGGTCGTCCACGACGTTGGCGAGGTGGTAGAGGCAGGTGCCGTCGGTGCGCTGGATGACGTGGTCCGGCTCCTGGATCCATTGCACGGACATGGGGCCGCGCACCCGATCGGTGAACTGGCACGCCCCCTCGCGCGGCATCTTGAGGCGCACCACGCCGCTGCGCCCCTCGGCCGCGAACCGCTCCCGCTGGGCCTCGCTCTCCGCGGCCCAGCGCCGGCTATAGAGGAACGGCCGGCCGGCCGCCTGGGCCGCGTCGCGCTCCGCCCCCATCTCCTCGGCCGTGGCGTAGTCGTAGTAGGCGGCGCCGCGCGCCACCAGCTCCCGTGCGGCGGCCTGGTAGCGGTCGAGCTTCTGCGACTGGTAGTAGGGGCCGTGGTCGCCGCCCACCTCGGCCCCCTCGTCCCAGTCGATCCCGAGCCAGCGAAAGCCGTCGAGGATCGGCTGCAGGGTCTCGGCGAGGTTGCGCGCCTGGTCCGTGTCGTCGACGCGCAGGATGAATTGCCCGCCGTGGTGGCGGGCGAAGAGCCAGTTGAACAGGGCCGTGCGCACTCCGCCGATGTGCAGGTAACCAGTCGGGCTGGGGGCGAAGCGGGTGCGGACCATGGGCTTGTCTTGGCTCGGGCGGCGAGACCGCCATGACGGCCCCGCCGAAGGGCGCGCAGCATACCCCGCCCCTGCGAGGCGATGGAATGGTCCGCGATCGCCCCGGCTCGTCTACGCCCCGCAGGTTCTTCTACGCGGGAAACCAGCAAGCCAGGAGAACAGCACCGCCGAGATCTCTGTCCTGATTTCCTGGCTTCCCGCGTTCCACAGGACGAGCCCCGCTCCATGTCGATACACGATCTTCGGCGGTCACCTACTTCCTTCCCGCCTTCCTTATCAACGTGTCTCCGGCCGTGCGCCTACGCCCGGGTCAGCCAGCCGCGGGCGTATTTCTCCTGGGTGGAGTCGTGGCGCATGACGTCGATGTAGTGCGCGGCCTGCATGGCGTTGATCAGTCTCACCACGAACCGTGCATCGCCATCGACCGCGACCACCGCCCGCACCGCGTCCAGGGTCGCGTCGCCGAACCAGCCGTCGACCACCAGGTCGGCGTAGTTGCGCTGGCTGCGGTTGAGCAAATTCAGGCTGTCTTGCAGGAACCGCACGGCGCGCCGCACCCCGAGATTCACGGCGGTGTCGAACAGCTCCTCGGCGAGGGGCTGATCCGGGAGCGAGTCCCCGTGAAAGCGATCCCAGTAGAGGTCGCGGTAGAGGGCCGCCACCGCCTCCTCCACGCGTCGGTCCCCGGCCAGGGAGCGCGGAAATCCGGCACCGCGCTTCAGGGCGTCCACCCGCGACCAACCGGACCAGTCGGGATGAAAGCGCCGCGCGATGCCGCGGTAGGTCTCGCCCCCGCGATCGTCGGGATCGTCGGCATAGCCGCCCTCGTGCTCCAACACGCGGGCGAGCGCCGCGGCAAGATCGGCCATGGGTCAACCTCTCAGTAGCTCAGATCGCTCTGGGTGAACGGACGCTTCGGCGCCTTGCCGAGCACCCGCTGGAGGATGTCGTTCATGGTCGCGGGGTCGTTGTCGAAGCCGCCGTGAACGGCACTCAGGGTGCGCGGCTCCTGGTCCTTCCGGCCCCGGCTGCACACCCACTCGAGATTGGCCGTGGCGCACTCCCCGGCGAGGACCTCGGCGTAGCGTTGCATCCCGAGCACGGGCAGCGGCGTCTCCTCCTCGAAGGCGCGTGAGACGAGATACAGCAGCGATTTGCCGTACGGCCCGACGGTGTCCTTCTGCTCCAGGGCGTCGCTGAGGTTGTAGATGGTCATCTGATCGATGCCGAAGCCGTCGCCCGCCCCGGCCAGCAATGGATAGTAGTGGCTCTTGAAGAGATCCACCGACGCGGCTGGGGCCATCAGGCTCACGGTCGCCACCCGCAGCCGCGGGGCGATCCCCTCCAGGGCGTTGAGCAGATGGGCGAGCAGGATGCCCCCGGTGCTATGGCCCGCGAGATGGACCTTGAGCCGCAACCCACCGCCCTTGCGCAGGGCCGTGGCGAAGGCCCGGAGGGTCTGGACCCCGGCATTGTCGTGCTCGAAGCCCCGGCGCGCGCCGAGCTTCATCTCGCGCCACAGGGCACGCCCGGCACGCCGCGTCATGCGCTCGAGCAACCGGTCCCACAGGTCGCTCACGCCACCGACCCGGGTGCCGGCCTGCTCGCCGCGCGCCACCACGATGTCCTTGATCTCCTCCAAGAGGCCGGTGTCGTACATCACGTGGAGGGGATAGATGCCATTGTCCTTGAACACGTCGCGCATCGCGGCGATGCGGGTCGCGGATTTCTTCGGATCGTTGAGTCCACCGTGGGCATAGATCAGGAGGTGGCCGTACTTCTTGCTCGCCTGCGGAGTCGCTAGATTCGCCGCCGTGACCTTCACGTCCGCCAGGTTGCTCCAGTAGCTACCGGCGTCGTGGAACTTGCCGTCGTCGATGTGGATGAAGTGGCCGGCGATCTTGCCGCGCGGCGGCGCCTTGCCCGCCCCGATGGCCGCGCCACGCATGCCCCCCGCATCCGCCTCGCTCAGGTGCCAGATCTGGGGCGTGGGCAGGGCGAGGCTCAGGACCCAGGCGTCGGCCAGATTCGCGTGCCAGTCCTCATAGGTCCACAGGGCGAGCCCCCCCTGGCCCCAATCCCGGCCCCACGAGTTCTGCACCCAGAACCCCTGGTTGTTGTAGCCGACGATGGCGAAGGCGTGGCCGCCCGTCGCGGTGGAGCGCAGGGGGATGACGCCACTCTTGATGGCGCTCGCCCCCCACCCGTTGTGCACGTCGGCCGAGCAGAAGATCGCCCCCGCCTCGTTTAGGGCGGCGTGGAAGTCGCTCACCCGGTGGCTCAGGCGGTAGTAGGCGCCGATGGTGTTGGCGCGCGCATCTTTCGCCGCCTTCACGGTCAGCTCCCCGGGTTTGTCGCTGCGATAGGGCCAGTAGCTCTCGCGGCACGCCCCCATCTCTGAGAACCCCTTGATCGCCCCGCGGCACGACGAGCCGGCGTACTGCTCGCCGGGCCACTCGTCGTGCTTGCGCGCCATCTCGTAGAGCATGCGCGGGCTCACCCGTACCCGGCCGCCGCGCCGCTGGTTGAGCAGGTTGATGACCGCGGCGAGACCAAACCCGGTGCACGCCCCCTCCGTTCCCTGATCGAGGATCTTCAACCCGCGGGGCTTGGCCATCGCGGTCTTGAGCGGCGTCGCAGGCGGGCGGTACATCCAGTCGCGGTGGTCTGGCAGATCCGCGGTGGCGGTGAGGGGATAACCCCCGAGGGTGCGTTGTCTGGGCATGTCTACCTCCCTGGTCTGGTCGCGATCCGGCTCGGCCGAGGTCGGCCCTGGCGACCGCCGATCCTCCCGGATTGCTCGCCGCGCCGATCGACGGCCGGGCGATAATGGGGCTGCGTCCTCCTGATCGTTGGCCCATATCCACGGGCTATGTGGACTCTGGTCTCGTGGGCACGTATTAGTGTGCGAACCGTCGAGCAAGTAAATAGGGACCGGATCCCGCCGGCCACACGCGACGCCATCGACCGAGGGCTTGCCCGTGAAGATCGATCAGACCTACCTGAAGCAGCTCCTCAATGGATTCCTCCTGTCCGAGCGGTCCTTCGCCTGGCCCAACGAGCTGCTACCGTCGGGCCAGGAGGAGTACGACGACAAGTTCCTCTTCCACATCCAGATCCTGGAGGACCAGCGCTTCATCGAGTGCCTCGACCGGCGCCAGGACATCGGCTACGAGATCACCCTGGGCGGCGAGTTCACCTGGCATAGCCGGCCCCTGCGCCTCACCGCCGCCGGCCACGAGTTCGTCGAGGCATTGAACCGGAGCGAGATCTGGGAGGTGATCAAGACCGAGTTCCAGGACGCCTCGGTCGCGACCCTCACCACGGCCGCCAAGGGGCTGCTCGAGGCCTTCGCCCGCAAGCAGATCCAGAAGTACCTCGACGTGTGAGGCTGCCGCGGCCCCTGCGGATCGGAGGAGAGGGCCGGAAACCGGGGATGAGCCCGGAGCCGCCCGCGCTGGACCGCTGTTACCGTCGGGCGTGGGCCGAGAGGTAGGCGAGGAGGGCGTCGTACTCCTCGGGTGCCATCGGCGCCAGCCCCTGCTCCTCGAGCCGCGCCTGCATGGTGTGCACCACCGCGCGCCACTGGCCGGCGGTGAGCGAGTCCGGCCGCGGGGTTTGGTGGCAGCCGTCCGTGCAGTAGGTCGCGAAGACCTCCTGGCCGCGGGCGACCTCCCCCTCGCCGACCCCCATCCGGGACGTGGCGCAAGCGAGGGTGAGCAGCAGGATCGCCACCAGTCGCTTCATGGCAGGAGCCCGTCCAGGGCGGCGGCGAGGTTGGCGCCGGTCCGGTAGTCCTCGTTGAGCCGGATCACCCCGTCGCGGCCGATCACGACGACCGTGCCCATGGCGGCATCGAACTGATCGAACAGCGCCTGGTCGACGTCCACGAGCACCAGGAAGGCGGAGCGGGCGTAGCCGTTCGCCTGCTCCGCGGCCCGCGCCAGGGCCACCGACCCGGAGACGTAGTCCACCAGGCCGTAGACCACCTCGCCCCGATCGCGGAACCGGGGGATCACTGTGCTCAGCATGTGGTCCGAGTGGCTCAGGCAGATCGGGCACCACATGGTGAAGTACAGCACCACCGCGTCCGCCGGCGTGGCCCCGTCGCTCAGATAGTCCGCGAGCTGGACCGCATTGCCCGCGCTGTCCTGCACCTGGAAGTCGGCGGCCGTCTGGCCCGGCGCCGACCCCACCGAGCCGGCGTCGACCGGGGCGCGCAGATCCTGGTCCGACGGCAGGAGGTCGTCCTCGACCCCGCCGCAGGCGACCAAGTGCAGACCCAGGATGGCGACCATCAGGGGCCGCCAGTTCTTACCGGAATACATGGCTGATCCCCAGAGAGAGCACGTCCGTGGTCGGGAAGTTGCGCCCCCAGCCGTCGTATTGCAGGGCGTGGCTGTAGGCGAGCTTGACGATCCAGTTGCGGTCGGGCGTGGCCCAGGCGAGGGCGCCCCCGACGGCGCGCTTGCGCATGCCCGAGGTGGGGTCCTGGTCGCCGTCGATCGACCCCTTGTCCTCCCACAGGTCGGTGAACGAGGCGGTGCCGGTGATGGAGTGCATCGCGCCGGTGAAGTACGTATAGCCGAGGGTGGCGGTACCGCTCGCCCGGTCGCCGAGCTGCTTGTCGTACGGCGCCACGTCGTGGCCGTACTCGCGATTGACCGAGCGCTCGAAGTGGTGACCGTAGGTGAGCTGGAGGGAGGCGCTCCACGGATAGATCGTCTTGTCGAGCAACAGCGAACCGTCGAGGCGGTAGAAGCCCCGTCCGGTGATGTCGAAGTTGTCCTCCACGTCATCAAAGGGTGAGGTCCCGGTGGGAACCGTGAGGGCGGCCCCCCAGTAGACGGCCGGTTTGAGGTCCCGCCAGCTCCCTACCCGCCAGATGCAGCGAATGTCGTCGAAGGCCTCGTACCAGACGCCGATCGTGCTGTCCCCGAGGCCATCCGTATCCCGCGACAGGCCGGAGTAGTCGTTGCGGTTCCAGACGTACGGGATCATGGCGAAGGCCTGCCAGCGGGAGGCCACGCGATAGGCGCCGCCGACGTTGAGGCGGTATTGGTTGAGATCGGTATCCGGGGGATCCCGGCGCCAGTAGCCGTCCGCGTTCCAGAAGCCGTCGTAGTGCTCCGCATCGAGGCTCACCTCGACCATGGCGCGGGAGAACTTGGGCAGCACCAGGGAGGCGGCCGAGCCGCCACCGCAACACGAGGCGGCGTGGACGGCGGCGGGGGCCAGGAGAGCGAGGCCCAGCACCGCCGCCGTCAGCCCGCATTTCCTCAGGGAGATGTGGGTCGCCTGGCGCGGAGTGGAGGAGAACCGCGCCATCGGCTACGGGGCGGTGAACACGAGCTGCCCATCGGCCCCCGCCGCGGTCTGCATCACGTTGCCATTCACGGTCAGGCGCACCGTGAGGGTGTCCAGGCCGGCACCATTGTCGAGGCCGGGGAGGTCGACGACCTGGTAGCGGCCCGTGGCGGCCTCCTCGGCCAGCGGCGCCCAGGTCATGCCGTCGTCGGTGGAGACGTCGACGACGACGGTGTCGACGCTCACCTCCGGGCGCCTATCCATCCCGTTCACCGGACCGTGGAGGGCCTGTCCCGGACGGACCGCCGGGAAGGTCATGCCGCCGTGGGACATCCCGTCCATGGCCATCCCCATGTCCGCCATGTCCTGGGTGGAGATGAACAGGGTCAGGGCGTGGGTCCCGTCGCCGTTGGCGATCGCCTCGTGGAGCCACACCCGGTAGGGACGCGGCCCGGTCGTCCCGTCCATGCTGGTCCACGTGTCGTTCTCATGGTTGACCTGGGCGAAGAGCACGGCGCCATCCATCGGCGCCGCCACCTGCGGGTGGAAGATCACCCCCGTGGTGGCGTCGGCGATGGCGTCCCCGTCCGTGTCCTCGGCAATCTTCACCGTGTAGTCCCACACCCCCATGGGCATGGCCATCGCCCCCATCCCCATCTCGGAGGCCATCACGTAGTAGGCGTCGAGGAGGTACTGACCGCTGGCCGCGCCGCTGGCGTCGGGCTCGTGGGCGTGCGGCGTGGTGTGGTCGTGACCGGTGAGCATGTGCATCAAGGGGTGGTGGCTCACGTCGACGATGGTCGGGTCGGTGGTGATGTCGATCGGCGTGTCCTGGTCGTCCGCATCCGTCAGGGTGATCTCGTGGGCGACCCGCCCCGTCCAGAAGCCGGCCACGAAGGGCGGCTCTTCCGTGGTATCGAGGGTGACCGTGACGGTCCGCCCACCGGCGGTGACCACCGTGCGGGTGGCGCCGGCCGCGTCGTAGACCATCGCCGGTAGGCCGCGGGTGGGGGCGGCCAACTCCCCGGCGTTGGCAGGGCTTGCCACGAAGGCGCCGTGCGCCGAGAGGAGGCGGGCGGACATGGGGTTCTCCCCGTGCCGCGCGGCGAGGTCGACGCCGCCGGCCACGACCGGATCGCCGGCCCCGCCACGCCCATCCAGGGTGCCGTCGGCCAGATCGTCCGCCAGGCCGCGGGCCAGCCCCGCGATCGCATCGCCGGTGATCCCGAGGTCGCTGGCGAGCTGGCTGAACACCCCGGCGCGGAACGCCGCGTCCCGGTCGGCGTCGTTCGCTCCGGCGGGCGTCCCCCTTGTGGCATCGAACGGCCGTGCGGCCATGTCGGGCGCGTAGCCGAACGCCGCCTGGAAGGCGTCACGCGCTTCGCCCAGGCCCATGGCGTGGTCCTCGACCAGCCAGCGCACGACGGTGCTCCCCGGGGTGATCGGCGCATTGGCCGGCTGGCCGGCGACGAACCGGCCCGCCGCCGTGCGCAGGGCCAGGGGGTCGGCAGGGGTCAGGTTGACCGTCTCCCCGGAGATCTCGTCCGTGTAGCTCCCCAGGACGAGGAAGTCGAGCTCGCCGTCGAGGACCGCGTCCGGCACGGGCACGGTGAACTCGCCATCGCGCACGGCGGCCGTGGCCACGGCGGTGCCGGCCTCATCCGTCACGGTCACCGTGCCACGGACCGCGCCGGCGATCGCCTGGCCCGCGATCTCGGTGGTGTCACCGCCGCCGCTCGTACCACCACTGCCGCTGCTGGTGCCACAGCCGGTGGCGACGAGGAGCGTTGACGCGAGGACCACCGCGGGCAATAACAGCCACGAAGGTGTGCGACGAGGCAGATGGTGATGCATGGTGGTAAGGACTCCTCGCGAGGCAGGAACGGAGGGTGGCGTGAGATCGAGATGGGAACCGCTCAGCAAGACCCGTGCCATCCCCTTGGCCGTCCCGGCACATGGCGGAGTCCCCGGTCGTTGGTGGTGATGACCGGGTTGGCGCAGCGCCGCGGGGAGCGGCAAAACCGACACCCGGTGCGGCATATGCCGCGCCGACGCGGACGATGAACGGCGACCACACGCAACACGACAACGGTGTCGCCGCGGGCGAGATGGCTGAGGGAGGCGCGGGCGCGACCGCCCCCCCCTCCCCCTCGCGCCGTGCGCGGTGGGCGGCCATCGCCCTGCTGATGGTGACGATCACCGTCGCCCACAACGCGATCCACCTGGCCAGCGCCCCATTCTGGATGACCCTGACCCAGAAGCTGTACTTCGTCCCGGTGATGCTCGCGGGCTTCTGGTCCGGGAGTCGCGGCGGCCTGGCCACGGCCGCGGTGGCGGCCCTCCTCTACCCGCACCGCGGCCACGGCGCCCACCTCCATTCGGGCACGTTCGCCGCGAGCCAGACGAGCGACATGGTGCTGCTGTTCATCGTCGGCGGCGTCACCGGCTGGCTGCGCGACCGCCTGGGTCGGGAGCTGGAGCGTCACCGGCAGACCGCCATCCAGCGCGATCAGGCCCTGTCCGAGGCGACCCGAAGCTACGAGATCGCCCGCCGCTCGGAGCGGCTCGCGGCCCTCGGCCAGATGGCCGCGGGGATCGCCCACGAGGTGCGCAATCCCCTGACCACCATGCAGGGCGCCGTAGACATCCTACGCCGCTCCGCGACCACCCACCCCGAACGAGTGGCCACGCTCCTCGCGCGTCTCGAATCCGAGATCGGGCGGCTAGGCGAGATCACCCACCACGTCCTGGAGTTCGCCCGCCCCGCCGAACCCGCCATCCGCCGCCTCGACCCCCATGAGGTGGCGCACCGCTGCGTCCTGCTGATGCGTCCCCAGCTCGAATCCCAGGGCCTGCGGGTGGAGCTGCACGAGGATCCCGGCGCCCTCACGATCGAAGGCGATCCGGATCAGCTCGGCCAGGTCTTGGTCAACCTGTTGCTCAACGCCGGCCAGTTCGCCGAGCCGGGGAGCACGATCCGGGTCGCGTCGAGGGTCAGCGACGATGCGTGGGAGCTGGCCGTGGAGAACCGGGGAGCGACGATCGCCGCGGCCGACCTGGAGCGCATCTTCGACCCTTTCTTCACCACCCGTGCGGAGGGCACGGGGCTCGGGCTGGCGATCGCGGCGCGCATCGCGGAGGCCCACCGCGGGACGTTGCGCTGTGCCTCCGCGGAGGGCACCACTACCTTTGTCCTGAATATTCCCCGGGCCACGCCATGACGCCGCTGATCCTCATCGCCGACGACGACCCCGGGGTGCGGCAGGTCCTCGCCATCCAGTTCGGCGATGCCGGGTACCGGGTGGTGGAGGCCGCCGACGGGCGGGAGGCCCTGCGCCTCTACCGCCAGGGGCGGCCCCATGTCCTCCTCACCGACCTGCGCATGCCCCACAAGGACGGCCAGGCCCTGCTCGCGGCCGTGCTGGACGAGGATCCGGAGGCCACCGTCGTGGTGATGACCGCCTACGCCAGCGTCCATGGTGCGGTGGAGGTGATGAAGGCGGGCGCCTTCGACTTCATCACCAAGCCCTTTCACGAGGAGCAGGTGCTCGCCACGGTCGAGCGCGCCCTGGAGGTGGCGCGGCTGAAACGTGAGAACCAGCGCCTGCGTGACGCCCTCACCACCGCCCGCGGCGGGCCGAGCCCGAGCGGCTCGCCCCAGGTGAATGCGATCTATGCCCAGGCCTTCGCGGTCGCCGACACTGACGCCCACGTCCTCATCCTCGGCGAGACCGGCACCGGCAAGGAGCACCTCGCCCGGGCGATTCACGACCGCTCGCCACGCGCCGGGGCACCGTGGGTGGTGGTGAACTGCGGTGCCCTCCCCGAGGCCCTGGTCGAGGCGGAGCTCTTCGGTCATGTGAAAGGGGCCTTCACGGGTGCCGACCACGCCCGCAGCGGCCGCCTCCTCGCCGCCGACGGTGGCACCCTGTTCCTCGACGAGATCGGCGACCTCCCCCTGCCGGCCCAGGTGAAGCTCCTCCGCTTCCTCCAGGAGGGCGAGGTTCAGGCCGTGGGTGCGGATCGTGCAGCGAGCGTGGATGCACGGGTGATCGCCGCCACCCATCGCGATCTCCGGGCGATGATGGCCAGCGGCACCTTTCGCGAGGACCTCTACTACCGCCTCGCGGTCATCACCCTGCACATGCCACCCCTGCGGGAACGGCGGAGTGATCTCGCCATCCTCGCCGAGGAGTTCATCCACGATGCCGCCCGGCGCCATGATCGGCAGCCGGCCATCCTCTCGGCGGCCGCCGTGCGTGCCCTGGAGGCGGCGCCATGGACCGGGAACATCCGGGAGCTGAAGAATCTCTGTGAGCGGTGGGCGATCCTCTACCCCGCCCGGGAATTGACCCGGGAGCTGATTGCGGCCGACGTCTTGCCCGACGCCGCCACGTCCCAATGGAAGCTGCCGCCGGCCGGCGTGGACCTGGCGGAGGTCGAGCGCCAGCTTATCGAGCAGGCCCTCGCCCGCACCGACGGCAACAAGGCCGCGGCCGCCCGCCTCCTGAACATCACCCGCCACACCCTCGACTACCGCCTGGAAAAACACGGCCTGGGGTGACCCGGCACGGTGATGGCTCCAGACCGTGGGGTGCGCCAAGCGCAGCGCGGCGCACCGCCGCAGAGAGGGTGGGAGCCGAATACGGTGCGCCGCCCTCTGGTTGGCGCACCCTACAGGAAGCCCTCGCGCCATAGGCAATCATCGTCGGTCCGTCCTCCCGCCGCCCGTCACAGCGGATGCCATGGGCGGTGTTCATCCGCGCGGATCTGTGGTTCCCTATCGCCCCGCTGGGAGACAACGGGAGGTCAGGCCGGTGGCGGAGAACAATCAGGAGTACCTGGCGGCGGCGATCGCCACGGCCCGCGTCGCCGGCGAGGTCCTCCTCGACCACCAGCGGCGCGGGTTCGCCGTCAGCTCCAAGGCCCACCGCATCGACCTGGTCACCGACGCCGATCGCGCGAGCGAGGCGCTGGTCGTCGAGGAACTCCAGCGCCGCTTCCCGGGCCACCCCATCCTCGCGGAGGAGGGGGGCGAGCGCGCCGGCAGCGGCGACCACCGGTGGATCGTCGATCCCCTGGACGGTACCACCAACTTCGCCCACGGCTACCCGTTCTACTGCGTGTCCATCGGGTTGGAGGTGGCGGGGCGCCTGGAGGTCGGGGTCGTGACCGCCCCGGCCCTGGGGGAGACCTTCACCGGCACCCGCGGCGGCGGCGCCTACCTCCACATGGCCGATGGCACGCAGCCTCGGCTGCGGGTGTCGGCGGTGGCCGACCTGTCGCAGGCGTTGCTGGTGACCGGGTTCCCGTACGACATCGCGGACCGCGGCGATGGGCCGTTCACCCTCTTCCGCCGCCTGGTGCTCGCGGCCCAGGCGGTACGGCGCGACGGCTCCGCCGCGCTGGACCTATGCTACCTTGCGGCCGGCCGATTCGACGGCTTCTGGGAGGCCAATCTGAAGCCATGGGACCTGGCCGCGGGCACCCTGATCGCCGCCGAGGCGGGGGCGTGGTTCAGCGATTACGGCGGCCACGAATTCACCATTGATGGAACCGAAATTATTGCCTCCAATGGCCTTTTGCATGCATCCATGGTGTCCACAATCAACACGCCTTAGGGGTGGGCACCGTTGAAAACTGAACCCCGTAACCGGTATAACGGCTCTTCGTCATCGCGGTCGCCGGCATCGCACGTCCCTCGCTCCCTGGTCGGAGCGGCCGGTGTGATTTCACGTATCGGGCCGCCGCACGCATGGTCCGGTTGGGAGGAGTAAGCGCATGGAAGCTTGGATCAAGTTTGTGCCTGTCGTCGGCGCGGTCGGTCTGGTGGTCGCCTTCCTCATCTTCCAGTCGCTGCGCAAGTTGAGCCCAGGGACGGCGAAGATGATCGAGATCTCCGAGGCGATCCAGGAAGGCGCGAGGTCCTTCCTGTTCACCGAGTACAAGTACATCGGGGTGTTCGTCGTCCTGGTGTTCGTCCTGCTCGGCGTCTTTCTTCCGGAGCAGGGCTGGACAACGGCCATCGCCTACCTCGGCGGCGCGGTGTGCTCCATCGCCGCCGGTTACTCCGGAATGACCGCCGCGACCAGCGCCAACGCGCGCACTACGGCCGCGGCCAAGGACCAGGGCCAGGGGGCGGCGCTGCTGGCCGCGTTCAACGGCGGCTCGGTCATGGGCCTGTCCGTGGCCAGCCTCGGCCTGGTCGGCCTGGGCGTGTACTACATGTTCTTCGGCAATCCCGAGACCGCTGCGGTGCTCTCCGGCTTCGGCATGGGTGCCTCGTCCATCGCCCTGTTCGCCCGCGTCGGCGGCGGCATCTACACCAAGGCGGCCGACGTCGGTGCCGACCTGGTGGGCAAGGTGGAGGCCGGCATCCCGGAGGACGATCCGCGCAACCCCGGGGTTATCGCCGACAACGTCGGAGACAACGTGGGTGACGTGGCCGGCCTCGGCGCCGACATCTTCGAGTCCTACGTCGGCTCCATGGTCGCCACGATCGCCATCGGCGCCACGGTCGCGGCGAGCCGCCTCCACTCCCTCACCGGCGGGATGAGCCCGGACATGGCCCACCGCGCCCTCATGTCCCTACCCCTTGCCCTCGCTTCGGTCGGCCTGATCGCCTCCCTGCTCGGCATCGCCTCCATGCGCGTCCTCAAAGACATGGACCCGGCCGGCGCCCTGCGCAATTCGACCTTCATTGCGGCCGGCCTGTTCCTGGTGGCGGCCTACTTCGTGATCCAGACCGTCGGTATCAGCACCGGCGTCTTCTGGGCCGTGGTCGCCGGCACCATCGGCGGCATCTCCATCGGCCTGATCACCGAGTACTACACCGGCTCGTGGAAGCCGCCGGTACGGAAGATCGCCATCGCGAGCCAGACCGGCCCGGCGACCAACATCATCTACGGCCTGGCCGTGGGCATGGAGTCCACCGCCGCGCCCCTGATCGTGATCTGCATCATGATCTTCGTGGCCAACGGCCAGGCGGGCCTGTACGGCATCGCCGTTGCCGCGGTCGGCATGCTGGCGACCGTCGGCATCACCATGTCGGTGGACGCCTACGGTCCCGTGGCGGATAACGCCGGCGGCATTGCTGAAATGGCCGAGCTCGGCCCCGAGGTCCGCGAGATCACCGACGGCCTCGACGCCCTGGGCAATACCACCGCCGCCATCGGCAAGGGGTTCGCGATCGGCTCCGCGGCCCTCACGGCCCTGGCCCTGTTCTCCGCCTACAACCTGGCGGTACGCACCATCAAGCCCGACTTTCAGATCGAGGTCACCGACCCGAAGACGGTCATCGGCCTGTTCCTCGGCGGCATCGTGCCCTTCCTGGTGGGCGCCATGACCATGACCAGCGTCGGCAAGGCGGCCGGCTCGATGGTCGAGGAGATCCGCCGCCAGTTCCGCGACACCCCAGGCCTTCTGGAAGGCAAGACGGGGGTGAAACCCGACTCCGGCCGCTGCGTGGCCATCGCCACCCAGGGCGCGCTGCGGGAGATGATCGCCCCCGGCGTCCTGGCGGTCATCACCCCGGTGATCGTCGGCCTCGTCCTCGGCCCCGAGGCCCTCGGCGGGCTGCTCGCCGGTGCGACGCTCACCGGCGTGCTCATGGCGCTGTTCATGGCGAACGCCGGCGGTGCCTGGGACAACGCCAAGAAGGGCATCGAGAAGGGCGAGCTGAAGGGAGAAAAGAAGGGCTCCGACGCCCACAAGGCGGCGGTGGTCGGCGACACCGTCGGCGACCCCTTCAAGGACACCTCCGGCCCGGCCATGAACATTCTCATCAAGCTGATGTCCATCATCAGCCTGGTGATCGTGCCCCTGGTGGCGCCGTAGGCGTATGCTTCTTATTAACAGGCGAGCCCGGGGCGGCGGAGGGGTAGTGAGGCTCCGTCGCCTCGAACAGCAAAGGGCTAGAGGCCAGGGATCAGGGGCCGGGGAAGGCCGGCCCTTCGGGTCAATGAAATCCTCACCAACGCAGCACACGAAGAACTCGTCACCGGCCGCAGGCCGGCACCACCCCTAACCCCTCGCCCCTGACCCCTAACCCCTGCGAGCGAAGCGAGCCATGGAACGCACCCTCTCCATCATTAAGCCCGACGCGGTGGCCGGCGGGCACATCGGCGAGATCATCACCACCTTCGAGCAGGCGAGTATCCGCATCGTCGCCGCGAAGATGCTCCACCTGACCCAGCGGCAGGCCGAGGGGTTCTACGCGGTCCACCGGGAGCGGCCCTTCTTCGCTGAGCTCACCACGTTCATGACCGAGGGGCCGGTCCTGGTCATGGTGCTGGAAGGAGAGGACGTGATCGCCCGCAATCGCGAGCTCATGGGCGCCACCAACCCGGCGGAGGCGGCGGCAGGGACCATTCGCAAGCGCTTCGCCGCCAGCATCCAGAACAACGCCGTGCACGGCTCCGATGCCCCGGAGACCGCGGCGTTCGAGATCGCCTACTTCTTCCACGCCCTGGAGCAGATGTAGGCCGCGCAGGGGTACCCTGGTCGAATCTCGTGCAGGAGCGCAACCCACGAAGAGTCCCGCGGTGGGCACACAGCTTCCTCGGCCCGGCGTTCGCGCCCGCTGGGGCTGGGTGCCGCGTGGCACCCGGCGGCGGATTTGCCATGGCTGAGCCCCGCAAGAAGCGTTCCCTCGGCAGGCCACCCGCGATCCTCTCGCGCAGCAACCTGCGCCGCCTAGAGTTGGCCTCCATGGGGCTCTACCTGTTGGTGGCCATCGCACTGGGGGTGGCGATCGGCTACTACCTCGACCGGTGGCTCGACACCGCCCCCTGGTTCCTGGCCATCTTCCTCACCGCCGGGGTGATGGCCGGGTTTCGCAACATGTACCGACTGCTCCGCCGGGAGATCGACCTCTCCCGCGGGCAGGGCGAAGACCAGTGATCCTGCTCCCCCTCCTCAGCCTGGTCTCGGCCACGGCCATCACCTACATGGTGGCGGGCACCGGTGCGGCCGCCGCCCTGGCGGCCGGGATGGCGCTGGAGAGCACCAATCTGAACCTCACTGACTGGATAGGCCGCTACCTGATGAATCCTGCCCGGGGGCGCGCCGGCTGGTTCCAACTCTTCTACCTCCTCAAGTACGGGCTGGTGATCACCGCCTTCGTCCTGCTGGTCGTCCGTCTCCACCTCGGCGTGCTGCCACTGGCCGCCGGCTTCACCCTCGCCCTCGTCCTCCACATCGGGCTCCACCTGACCGGTCGCCGCCCACAGCCCGAGGAGCAGCCCCATGCTGTCTAGCCTCCGTGCGTCGATCGCCCTCCTCCTCCTGGGTCTGGCAGGATCGGCCGCCGCGTCGGAAGGGGGGCTCGCCGAAGCCCCGCTCCTCTTGCACGTGCCGGGGGTGGCCGCCCACGTCACCTACACCTGGGTGGTGATGGCCGTGCTAATCGTCACCGGCTATGTGGCCGGGCGGAGTGCCGCCATCGTGCCCAGTGGGGTCTCCCACTTCTACGAGGTGGTCCTGGAGGGGGTCCTCAACTTCACCGAGGGGATGCTCGGCGAGGAGGCCCTGCGCTTCTTCCCGCTGATCGCCACCTTCGCCCTGTTCATCGTCACCGGCAACCTCATCGGGCTGATCCCCGGCTTCGAGTCGCCCACCGCGAACCTCAACACGACCGTCGCCCTGGCCGTCGTGGCGGTGGTCTATAGCGAGGTCGTGGGCCTGCGCACCCACGGGCCGGGCTACATCAAGCACTTCACCGGCCCCCTCTGGTGGCTCGCACCCCTGATGCTGCCCATCGAGATCATCAGCCACCTGGCACGCATGATGTCGCTCTCGCTGCGACTCTTTGGCAACATCCGCGGAGAGGACATCCTGCTGGCGGTCCTGCTGGGGTTGGTCCCGTACCTGGTACCGGTCCCCATCATGTTGCTGGCCGTCTTCACCAGCTTCCTCCAGGGCTTCATCTTCGTCGTCCTGACGCTCATCTATATCCAGGGGGCACTGGAGCACGCGCATTAGATCGGGCGCTCCGTCATACCGCGCGGGCCGGTAGGAGCCGCATCCTTTCGGCGATCTCGTCTGGCGATGAAACCCGTCTCTCCGAGACACGATCGCCGGTGCAACCGGCTCCCACCCACACAGGATTGAACGACGTCGCCAAAGCCACCCTCCACCTTCGAAATCGGGGAAGATGATCGAGAAGGGGCATCCGGCCAGGGAGCGTGGTGAGGGCGGCACACCATAGGAGGTCTCGATGAAGACCGTTCTGTCACTCGCAGTCGTCGCCGTCGCCGTGCTCTTTGCGGTACCCGCCCTGGCCGCCGAAGAGGTCGCCGGCAACTTCCACAACTACTCGGTGATCGCCGCAGGCCTGGCCATCGGCATCGCGGTGCTCGGCACCGGCATCGGCCAGGGGAATGCGGTGAACGGCGCGACTCAAGGCATCGCGCGTAATCCCGGCGCCTACGGCAACATCTTCACCGCCATGATCGTCGGTCTGGCCCTCATCGAGTCCCTGGCGATCTACTCCCTGGTCGTGGCGCTGATCATCCTCTTCGTGAAGTGGTAGGGCGGGCGGCTCAACAACCGCCGCTGCACCAAGGGGGGCCCGGCGGCTCCCCTTTTTTTGTTCCTTGCCCAAGCAAGGGGATAGGGATTAGGGGATAGGGGAGGACAGCCCTGCGGGCTGAATAAAGACGATTGGAACCCCCCACGGAAAAATCATCGCCGGCCGCCGGCCGGCACCATCCCTAACCCCTATCCCCTAACCCCTATCCCCTAGCCCCTGCGAGCGAAGCGAGCTCCCCCATGAAGAACGTCCTCTCGATCATCCTCGGTGGTGGTCGCGGTACTCGCCTCTTCCCCCTCACCATGCACCGCTGCAAGCCGGCGGTGCCGATCGGTGGCAAATATCGGCTGATCGACATCCCGATCAGCAATTGCCTGAACTCCGGGATACGGCGGATCTTCGTCCTCACGCAGTTTCTCTCCGCCTCCCTGCACCGGCACATCGCGCGCACCTACCGCCTAGACGAATTCGGCGGCGGCTTCGTCGATATCCTCGCGGCCGAGCAAGGGGTGACCAACCTCGACTGGTACCAGGGGACGGCGGACGCGGTGCGCAAGCAGATCGAGACCCTCGATCACCCCGACAACGAGCACATCCTGATCCTCGCCGGGGACCATCTCTACAAGATGGACTACCGGGAGATGCTCCAGACCCACCTGGATCAAGAGGCCGACATCACGGTCGCCGTCCTGCCCACCACCCGGGCGGCGGCGCCCGAGCTCGGCATCCTGCAGATCGACGACCGTGGCATGGTCAGCGAGTTTCAGGAGAAACCGCGGAACGCCGCCTTGTTGGACGCGCTGCAGGCGCCGCCCGCGGTGCTCAAACGGCTCGGCGCCACGGCCGCCGATCGTCCCTACCTCGCCTCCATGGGGATCTACCTCTTCCGTCGTGAGGTGCTCTTCGACCTCCTGCGCCAGACCGATCATGTCGACTTCGGCCGCGACATCATCCCGCAGGCCATCGTCGAGCGGCGGGTCGCGGCACACTACTTCGACGGGTTCTGGGAGGACGTCGGCACCATGGGCGCCTACTTCCGTACCCATCTGATGCTCAGCGACACTCCCCATCCCGACTTCCTGTTCTACGGCACGGCCACCACCCGCATCTTCAGCCGTGGCCGGTTCCTGCCGGCTAGCCGCTGCATGGGCGCGCGCATCGACCACTCGACGGTGGCCGATGGCTGCGTCCTGTACGAGGACTGTACCGTCACCCACTCGGTGCTCGGCCTGCGTTCCATCGTGCGCGCCGGCACCACCCTGCGCGACACCATCGTCAACGGCGCCGACTATTACGAGAGCCAGACCGTGGGGCAGCAACCGAAAAGTGGCCCGCCGCTCATCGGCATCGGCCGCAATTGTCACATCACCCGCGCCATCCTCGATAAGAACGTGCGCATCGGCGACGACGTGACCATCAACGACGCCTCCGACCGCCCGGACACGGACGGACCCAACTTCTCCATCCGCGAAGGCATCGTGATCATCCCCAAGGGGGCGGTCGTCGAGGATGGCACGGTGATCTAGGGAGGATCCCGATCGGGCCTGCCGTGGCAACCGACCGCGGAGCGCAGGCCCAACCCGCTCCGATGCCGATCGAGAGCCCGGAGGCGACACACGGGCGGTGACGCAGGCGCCGCACGCGGGATCACTCGTCTCGCGCCCGTAACCGCCGTGCCACGTGGCGCTCCGTGCGAGACGGAGCCCGATTAAGTCATCACCGCGTCCGGACGAAAGGAGAACGTACGAAAGAGGGCGGTGGGTTGGGCGCGGGCGCCGCGATCTTCGTCAATCGGATCGCCACAATTACACCCCCAGAGAGCTGTCATGCCCATGGCCGACGACAACGTGCCAGTGCCATCGGCGCTCTCCACGGTCTTCGGCTGCCTCGGTGCCGCCCTCCCCCTCATCGCCGTCGCCGAGTCGCGGGTGGTGACCAGGCCGCGCGTCGTTGCCCCATCCTCCGCGGTAACCACGCTGGGCACTGGCTTCCGGCTCGATGACTCGATCACCACGCCTCGCCTCAACCAGAGGATTGCCGGCGCGGCCGCCAACGAGGTTCCTAACCATGTGAGCCGTTCCCTGCGTGGTGCCGCCGTGGGCGCAAGACTCTAGGGCAATGGCCGTGCTCTCCGCCGACATCGAGCTGGGCACGCGAGAGTTCGACAAACTTCGCCAGGGTGCCTACGAGCGCGCGGGCATCCGTCTTCCACCGGAGAAGTTCGAGATGGTCCGGTCCCGCGTGATCACACGGGTCCGCGCCCTCGCCCTCCCCGACTTCAAGCGCTATCTCACCTATCTCGAAGGGCCGCAGGGCGAAGCGGAGTGGGTCCATCTCCTCGACGTGCTCACCACAAACGTCACCAGCTTCTTCCGCGAGCCGGCCCACTTCGATTTTCTTCGCAACCACCTCGTTCCGGCCGTCCAGCAAAAACGCCGGAACGGGGGGGCCCGTACGGTGCGCGTGTGGTGTGCGGCCGCCGCGAGTGGCGAGGAGCCCTACTCCCTGGCAATAGTGCTGGAGACGGCGCTGCCCAAGGCCGACGGCTGGGACGTGCGCATCCTCGCCAGCGACATCTCAACCCGCGCGCTCGCGGTCGCCCGGACCGGCGTCTATCCAGAAAGCCATCTGGAGAACAACGATCTCTATGTTCGGCAGGCCTTCTTTGCGCCGGGGCCCGATCCGTCCACGGTCCGAGTGATCCCCTCGTTGCAGAAGCGGATCGTCTACCGGCGGATCAATCTGATGGCTGGACCGTGGCCCTTGCGTGGCCGGCTCCAGGCGATCTTCTGCCGCAACGTCATGATCTACTTTGATGCTCCGACGCAGGAGCGACTGGTTAATCGATTTCACGCCCTGCTGGAACCCGACGGGTATCTCTTCGTAGGCCTGTCGGAAAGTCTCACGCGGGTGACGCACCCCTACCGCACCGTGGCACCCGGTGTACACCAGCGCATTGCTCCGAGAACGACCACCTGAGATTGCCGTGATCGGAACTGCATCGAGAATCAACGTCGGCATCGCCGACATGCAGCTCTCGCGGGAGGCGGGCGTGCTGCTCGTCACCCACGGCCTGGGCTCGTGCATCGGCATCGCCGTCTACGATCCCATCGCACGGGTGGGCGGCCTCCTGCACTACATGTTGCCCGAGGTCGAGAACCATCAAGACAAGGCCGCACAGTCGCCGCTGATGTTCGGCGAGACAGGAATTCCGCGACTCTTCCGCGCCGCCTACGCCCTCGGTGCCGTCAAGAACCGCATGATCGTCAAGATCGCCGGCGGCGCCTCCCTGATCGACGCGGGCGGGATCTTCAACGTCGGGAAGCGCAACTCCCTCCTCGCCCGCAAGCTGATGTGGAAGAACGGAGTGAACATCACGACGGAGGATGTCGGCGGCCGTATCAGCCGCACCATGGAGGTGGAGGTCGACACGGGACACGTCTGGATCAACTCTCCGGGACGGGAACGAAAGGAGCTGTGACATGACCCGCGACGAGCTCCTTCCCATCTTCGAGAAGATCAAGCCGCTCCCGCAGACGGCGGTGCGCATCCTCTCCGCGGCCGACGACGAGCACGTTTCCACCGAGGAGCTGGCGAACCTCGTGCGCCACGACGTCGCCCTCCATGCGCGGGTATTGAAGGTGGCGAACTCCGCCCTCTACGGCCTCCGCACCACCGTCGATTCGGTCGACCGGGCGATCGCCCTTCTCGGCCGTCGCACCCTGGTGAAGCTCGTGGTGAGTGCTTGCGCGGGCGACACCCTGCAAGGGGGCGAGCGGGGTTACCTGCTCGACCACGGCGCCCTGTTTCGCCACGGCATGGCTGCCGGCGTGACCAGCGAGCTGCTGGGCAAGCACGTCACGCTGGCCAATCCCGGCATGGTCTATTCCGCCTGTCTCCTGCAGGACCTCGGTAAGATCGCCCTCGACGAGTGGGTCGCCGCCGAAGCGTCCGGCCTCACCCATCTGGTGGAGGAGGGTGTCACCTTCGTGGCGGCGGAGCAGCGCATCCTCGGCGTTGATCACGCCACCGTGGGTGGCTGGCTCGCACAGGCATGGGGCTTCCCGCCGCCACTCGTCGATGCCATCCACCACCACCATGATCCCGAGCACGCGGACGACCCCACGATCCCACGCGTGGTGCAGTTCTGCGACGCCCTGTGTCTGATGGCCGGCATCGGCTGTGGCTGCGATGGCCTGGCCTACGCGGTGGGGAGCGACCTCCTCGCCAACATCGGCCTCACCGAGCCACAGGTCGGAGAGCTGACCATCGGGTTGGTCGAGCGGCTCACCGAGCTGGATCAGCTCCTGGACGAGACACTCCCCGCATAGCAACCGGAGCGGCCTATGGAAACACGTGTTCTGATCGTCGACGACTCCGCCACGATTCGCAAAGTAGTGAAACGCATCATCAGCCAGGCGGGCTTCGCCATCGATGCCTTCATCGAAGCGCACGACGGCCGTGATGCGCTGGTGCAGATCCGCCAGCACACGCCGAGCCTGGTGGTCACCGACATCAACATGCCGGGGATGAACGGCATCGAGCTGATCGAGGCGCTCAAGAAAGATCCGGCCTTGTGCGGCATTCCGTGTGTCGTGATCTCCACCGAAGGGACACAGGAGATCATCGACCAGGTCCTCCACCTGGGAATCGTGGGCTTCATCCAGAAGCCGTTCCGTCCCGAGGAGCTGGCGCCGGTCCTCGCGCCCTATATCCAGATGGCCGTCTCCGCCGGCGCAGCCCACACCACAGACTTCTGACCCACCACCCTGCCCCCGATTCATTCATCGCCGTCATGCAGATCATCACCCGCCAACTCTTCGACGCCGTCGTGAAGGCCGCTACCGAAGTCTTCGAGAACATGTTCTTCGTCGCGATCGATCCAGTCGCCGACGAGACACCGTTCCCTCAGCAGGTCGTCCACGCCCACATCCGCTACGCGGGGCCACACTCCGCCACGCTGCACCTCTACCTGCCAATCGACCTGGCTCGCCAGCTTGCGGCCGACTTCCTCGGCGAGGGTGCGCCCGATGAGCAGCTCGTCCTCGATTCCTGCGCGGAGATGGCCAACATGATCGCCGGCCGCCACCTCAAGAGCCTCTCCCTGGACGCCCGCATCTACCGGTTGACCATCCCGCAAGTCGCCGTCGAGCTCGCCCCGGCGACGGGCCAGGAGACGCGTACCTTCTCGACCGGTAGCCACCTCCTGCGACTCGCGCAGGACGTCGACCCGTAGTCGACGTCTCACTGGTCATGATTCTGCTCGTCGAAGATTCGCCGATTCTGCGCCACACCATCACCCGGGCGCTGTACCGAGAGGTCGACATCGCGACCGCCAATGACGGGGAGGAGGCGTGGGACGCGATCAGCGCGCTGCCGGAGATTGATCTGGTGGTCACCGAGCTGGAGATGCCCCTCCTCGACGGCCACGGGCTGCTGGCACGGATCCGCGCCAGCGACTCACCCCGCCACAAGGCGATGCCGGTCATCGTCCTCAGCGAGGCGGACCAACCGGAGGCGCGCCGGCGAGCCCTCGCTTGCGGGGCGGACGACTACCTCATCAAGCCGGTGGACCCGGCCGAGCTCCTGGCGCGCGTCAATCTCCACCAGCGGCTGTCCGCCGCCGTGCGCGAGTCGGAGGAGTGTCGTCGGACAATCGACGCTCAGACGACACTTGATTCCGTGACCGGACTCTACAATCGCCGCGCCTTCTTCGAGCACACCCGGCGAGGCCTCTCCTCCGCCGTGCGCCACCAGACGACCCTGTCACTGCTCCTGCTCGACCTCGACCACTACGCGGCGATCCACGACCATTGGGGCGACGAGGAGGGCGACCACTTCCTCGCCGAGATCGGCGCCTGGCTGGCCAAGACCACCCGCGAAGAGGACACGGTCGCGCGCCTGGAAGACGCGCGGTTCGCCATCCTCGCTCCACAGGCGGGCGAGCTGGCTGCCGCCGTGCTCGCCGAGCGCCTCCGCTCGGGCATCGCCGAGCTGGCGTTCCCGATCGATGGCCAGGTGGTCCAGACCACCGTCAGCATCGGCGTCGCCAGCTTGCACCGGGAGTCGGCCACCACCGCGGAGGCGCTCATAACCACCGCCAAGCGCCGGGTGGCCATGGCGAGGAGCCGCGGTCGTAACCAGGTCTGCCGCCGCGACGAGCCGAGCCCGACGGTCGAGGGTTCGCAGGCGGAGAGCCTGACCGAGCCGGTCCCCCCGGCCGTGCGGCGTTCCGCCCCGGAGGCCCCCGATTCCCCCGGCGGTGACCTGGTGGCGCAGCTCGTCCCGCTGCTCCGGGAGCTGACACGCCAGTTGGGCGTCGAACAGCTCACCGCCGATCAGGGCAAACCGGGCCCCACCAGCCCCCCATAAGGCCGCCGTCCCACGGCACGAGCCGCGGCAGTGGGGAGCCGCATCGGGTGCCGATACGCAGCACCGCCGACTACTCCAGCAACACGCCCCCTTTGGCCCAATTCCCCCGCGGCACCTCCTCGATCACCACATAGGTGGCCCCCGGTGGCTTGCCGGCGACCCGTTCCAGGGTGGCGGTGAACTCCCGGGCGATGGTCTCCTTCTGCTCGCGGCTCAGCTGCCCGGCGACGCGTAGCTGTACGTACGGCATGGCAAACCTCCAGTTGCGGTGAACGTCGCGCGACACTAGATTAAGTTTGTAGCCTAAACGGTGCCGGCGCCTATACCCCGGGAGCGTCATGCACCCGATCAGGGCCGCGCGCACGTTGGATAGGGGGTGAACTGGATTCGACGAGGATCGAGAAGCCTGAAGCGCATGCCGAGGTCCGGCGGCCTCGTAAAACAGCCGGAAACAAATAACTCACGAACCTGAGTTAGCCCTAGCAGCGTAAAGCTGCTCGCCCCCATTCGCGGTGCCCACGGCACGGATGACGGGCGTCAGAAACCGCAGGCTGCCGTCCCGAGAGGTCTCCGGTAGGGACGAAAGATCGAGGAGACAAAGGCCACGCACCCCTGTCTGTGGGGACGGCGCCGGCGACATCAAACACAGACTACGCATGGAGTGCTTCAGATGCGGATGGTTCTCGGACGCGGGTTCGATTCCCGCCACCTCCACCAACCCCTCTTCCCACAACGTCCCGCAGCATCCGTAAGCCCGTGTCACAGCGGGCTTTTTCATGTCCGGAGCGTCCCACCTCGTCCGCTTGTGTCCGTTGTTATCCGGGGACAATGGGGGTACCGTTGGGTGGTCATTACCCTCTGTGAGGTTTCGGCACCCCCAGCGTGTCCCTGATAAGGAGCCCCCCCCATGGCCCTCACCGACGTTCAGGTTCGCAACGCCAAGCCCGGCCCCAAGCGGCGGCGCCTATGGGATGGCCACGGGCTTTATCTGGAGATCCCGCCCAGCGGGAGCAAGCGGTGGCGCTTCAAATATCGCTTCCCGAAGGGGGGCAAGGAGAAGCTCCTCTCTTTGGGGATTTACCCCGCCGTGAGCCTGAAGCAGGCCCGTGAGAAGCGGGAGGAGGCGAAAGAGCTGCTGGCCACCGGGATCGACCCCAGTGCCCACCGCCAGGCCCTCAAGCAGGCCGCAGCGCGCACCTATGCCGAGCGTGCGGCCAACAGTTTCGAGGTGGTGGCGCGGGAGTGGTTCGCCCGCTATTCCGGAAGCTGGGTGGAAAGCCACGCCAGCCGCATCCTGCGGCGCTTCGAGCGGGACCTCTTCCCGTGGATCGGGAGCCGGCCCGTGGCCGAGATCACCCCGCCCGAGCTGCTGGCCAGTTTGCGGCGGATCGAGGATCGAGGCGCCGTGGAGACGGCGCACCGCGCCAAGAGCGATTGCGGCCAAGTCTTCCGCTACGCCATCGCCACCGGCCGGGCAGAGCGCGACCCCTCCCAAGACCTGCGCGGGGCGCTGCCCCCGGCGATCCCTTCCCATCACCCCTCGATCACCGACCCGGCGGCCCTCGGTGCGCTGCTGCGCGCGATCGACGGCTACGATGGTTACCTCGTCACCAAGTGCGCCCTCCGGCTGGCCCCGCTGCTCTTCGTGCGCCCCGGCGAGCTGCGCCGCGCCTTCTGGGCGGAGATCAACCTCCCCGCCGGCGAGTGGCGCATCCCCGCCGTCCGGATGAAGGCACGCGAGACGCACCTCGTCCCGCTGGCCCGGCAGGCCAAAGGCATCCTCGCCGAGCTGCACCCCCTCACCGGCTCCGGCCCCTACGTCTTCCCCAGCGTGCGCTCAAGCTCCCGGCCCATGAGCGAGAACACCGTCAACGGCGCTTTGCGAAGACTGGGCTACGGGAAAGACGAGATGACCGGCCACGGCTTCCGTTCGATCGCCTCCACCCTCTTGAACGAGCAGGGATGGCACCGGGACGCGATCGAGCGACAACTCGCTCATGCCGAGCGTAACGGCGTGCGCGCCGCCTACAACTACGCCGAGCACCTGCCGGAGCGGCGCAAGATGATGCAAGCCTGGGCGGACTACCTCGACCAGCTCAAGGCCGGCGCTAGCGGTAAGGCTACCGCCGCCGCCTGACGCAAAGAGGCGGGAGCGCCACCCCCCGCCAACGTACCCTCTCTGTCTCTCCCCCCGCCTCCAACGAGCGCGGTGGGCGGTGCCGGAGACTGCCCCTCGACTAGCAAATAGTGCTCACGATCGGTATCCAGTAAGGCGGGTGTGTAACCGATTGAAAACATTTGCGAACGCGTTTTGAGAACGAAAAATTGAGTTTCAATAAAAACAAATAGTTACGGATAGCGTAGCTCGGAAGAGATAAGGCGACAGATAGCAAATATGCTATCCAGTAAAGCGAATGGTAGATGGAAATATATGCTATCCGTTTGGGTGTTGATCCAACCGGCAGCTATCGATACAATCCGCTAGCAGTCTGTCGGACTTCGCGGTTCTCGAGCGTAAGATACGGCCATGAGCCACTTCGTGGAAGCGAACCGAGACCAGCCCTTTTTGTTGCCGCCGGATCTGCGGGAGTGGGTCCCCGAGGATG
>Ga0326597_10001115_pt1 | contig 44564 bp, 68 predicted proteins | sample RVTome_12_FD_203789 | JGI IMG/M metagenome (GOLD analysis project Ga0326597, IMG submission 203789) | Soil microbial communities from uranium-contaminated site in the Upper Colorado River Basin, Wyoming, United States - RVT100D185 | ecosystem: Environmental > Terrestrial > Soil > Contaminated >...
AGATGAACCCCACGAGCGACGCCATCCACCAGAGAACCGCGGTGCGCTCCACGGCTACTCCTCACCCAGGAGTGCCGCGACGCCCGAACGACGCCGGCGCCGGAGGGGCGTCGTCACCGCCTCATCCGCGGGGGGTGACGCCGATTCGCGGAGCAGGGTACGCATCTGGTCGCCCACGCGCGCCGTCACCTCCTCCATGAACTTCTCCTCCTTGCGCTTCCGACCCGCCTTCCGCTCCGCGCGGTCGGGCACCTCGTCCATGTTGTCAAGGATGTCCGCTAGGCCCCGTTGCGACTTGGACGCGAACTCAGAGTGGCCGATCTCCGATGGAAGGATCGGCTCGTCCGGGTCATAGAGGCCCCAGACCTTCCGCCCGTCCACCACATACCACGATTCCTGGACGGCGATGCCGGAGAAGTACGCAGCCTCCGCCGCTCGCTCCTCATTGAGCGCGTTCACGAAGATGTGCTGCCCTTGGTCCGGGGTGCGGCAGCGGAACCGGAGGGTGGTCAAGCGGAAGATTCGCCCCTCGATCATCCCTCCCAGGTGCGTGGTGTAGATCAGGACGCAGTGCCGCTTGCCAACTTGGGTCGCAAAATACGAGGCGAGTTTGTTCCCCTGCGACATGGCGTTCCGGCTATCGAAAAGGGTGTGCATCTCATCCAGCAGGATCACGCCGTTGTTCATGTTGCCCCGGAAGCCAAGGAGGTCGTCGAGTTCCATCTTCTGCCCGAACGTGAGCGACTTCATGTTGGTATAGACGGGATAGCCCACGTCGTAGAAGCACTTCGCCAGACCCACGGCCAGCAGGGTCTTGCCGGACTTCTGGAACCCCTCGCAGCGCCACAGCATGGTTTTACTTGTCCTTGAAGCCCTTCGGGTTCTGGGCAAGGACGCTCCCCACGGCGACGCCCGTGCCAACCATCACCATTTCCTTGCGGACGATCCCCTCCAGTGAGAGCCGCACGTAGGCCAACGCCTTGACGTACTGCGTCTCTGGGGAGGGCATGTCGGAGAAGGGCGAATCCCCCCACTCCGCCTTGCGCTTGCGGAGCCGTCGGTTGTCCAGTGTGATGACCGCCGCCACCAACTTGCACTCGCGGTCGTTGCGCCAACGGGTGCGGGAGAGGAAATCCCACTTCTCGCCCATGTCGGAAATGGCGTCAATGAAGTCCGCGCCGCCGCCCATGTTGGGCTGGGACAGCAGTTGCTCAATGGACTGCGCCAGAGGCCGGAGCGGAGAGGTCGTCCGGCGCATCTCGTCCACCGTCTCAGGCCCGCTCCCGTTCCCGTTGCCATTCCTGCCGTTTCTAGGCATTGCCGTTGCCCCCGAAGACCACGATGTATCCAAAGAACAAACTGACGGCGATGATGCCCAGCAGCACCCCCGCCTGGACCTTGGCCCAGTTCATGCCGGCGATGGTGGCGAGTTCCTCGAACGGCGTCTTGCGAACGGCGGCATACACGTCAAAGCCACTGATGGACGGCGGGGCGAGGAAGGGGGTGAAGGGGCGCTCCAGCCCATCGGGCGACACCTCCGCGACCACCACCACCCGCCCGCTCATGATCCATTTGAAGTCCCACGGCACGGTGGGCACGTCCGCCGTCGCCATCCACGTCCGCAGGCATGAGCCGTCCGCGACGCAGATTTCCCACCGCCGCGTCCAGAACCGGGGGAGCGCGGCGACGAGAGCGGGCATGGCGACGATGCCGCCAATGAACCAACCGCCCCACACGGCGACCACGAGGGCGGGCACCGTGAACTGGCCGGGGGCGATGAGGAAGAGATAGACGCCGCCGCTGATGCCCGCCATCCACGCCAGGATGGCGACGGCCAGCCCGACGCCGATGCCCCAATCCGCCGCCACTGATTGCCGGATGAAGACAGGGAGGGACCGGCCCCGCGTCCGACGAGGGATGCGAATCCTGTTGAGGAACCTCACGCGGGGCCTCCCAGCGAGACTCCGTTCTGGCGGATGTAGGCGAACACGATGAGCAGGAGGACCACCAGGACGGCCAGCATTGCAGCGATGGACACCGGAGCCCAGATGGTGGGCTGACGCACCGCGTCCACCACCTCATGGAGGACACGGTAGGCGTTGTCGTCGGACTCGCGGTCCAACTCCGCGTCGGTGCCCTTGATGTTCTCGTCACGCCAGTGCCGCTCCGCCCCCGCCTTGAGCGCGATGGCGTCACCGTCGTTGTACCGCGCCCACAAGGCCGGGGCTGATTTCTCTCGCCGGATGAACCTCCCCCTGCGCCGCTCCTGGACGATCAGCGAGGGCCGCAATAGCACGCCCATCCGCTCCTTCTCGTCCACCACGGCCCCCCGCTGAACGGGCCGGTACACCCTGGCGATGGTCCGGCTCGGCCGGAACTCCACCACTGGAAATCGTTGCACCAAGCGTCTCCTTTAGGAAGGTGGAGAGGCATTCCGCATAGCGGACCAACTGTTTGTCGGACAGTTCGTCCAACAATAGCCCTGTTATGGTGTCCTCGACCGCAAGCCTGCCGGCGGCCACGGCCCTCATTTCCAACAGTGACAATCGCTGTATGTAAGCCGCCGTTGGCGCATAGTTTCCCTGCACCCACTCCCAGTACGTGCCGAGGGGCGCGCCGAGAGCATCGGCCAAATGCTGATGCGAACAGACTAGAGACTTCCGCAATTGGACCAGTTGGCGCGCAAAGGCACCTGCAATCGAATTACCAGTGCCCACGCCACCTGTCGCCACTCTCCACACTCCTCTGACGGGCGTCCTTACGCCCAATCCTTTAGAAAGTGCCCCAATTTGTAAATAGGAGTAATCCCATGCGAGTAATTGCAATTGATTGCAACTGCGACTTGTGGCAATTATGGCACAAATCACCTGAAAGGGGGTGGTCGGCATGGCGGGCAAAAAGCGCAAGGGGACGCGGAAGCGCAAGACGCACAGCCACAAGCATTCCCATCGGTAGCGCCCCATCTCCATGCAGGTAGAGGCCACCCATGCGCGTCGTACTCGCCGCCCTGACCCTGGTGTTCGCCGTCGTGTTCGGCGTCGTGTTGCTGCCGAACATTGGTGACGAACTCCACCGCATCCGCGCGGACGAGACGAGCGGGAGCCTCAACTGCTCCACCGGCGTGGGGGAGAGCGAATGCGACGTGACGCTCCCCAGCGCGCATTTCTTCGCAGGCGGCGAGTTCCTGACGGTGACGGAGACCTCGCCTGGCTCCGGCGTCAGGACGGCGACGCTCGCCGCGGACCAGACCACCGTGACGGTAAGCGGACTCAGCGCCGAGACTGCCTACACGTTCGCCGTGGCCTATGAGGTCGCCAACCCCAACCTCTCCAACGCGAGCGGGGCGGATGACCTGCTCCGGGTGTTTCCGTTCCTGTTCGTCATTGGCGTGGTGGTGATCGGCGTGGTCATGGCGCTGGGTTCATTCCGGGTATGACCGGCCCGCGGACAGCGGGCGGGAAGGAGACCAACAGCAATGGGTTTCTCCATGAACCAGATGATGGGCATCATCCTCGCGGTGGTCCTGGTCGTGGTGGGGCTGGTGCTCGCCCCCATCGTGATCGACCAGGTGTCCACCACGGCGGCGAACGGCAACATCGCCAACTACCCCGGCACCTCGGCGCTCCTGGACCTCGTACCCCTGCTCTACATCGTGGGCGTCCTGGGCCTCGCGGCTGGCGTGGCGTTTCTGACGTTCCGCGCCGGCAAGGCGAACGGGTAACCCTCGGATGACGACGGGGCCTGCCAGCACTGGGGTGGGCCCCGTCGTCGCGCATTGAGCACCGTTGGAGGAGTTCGTCGTGCGCGTATCTGTGATTCTCCCCGCGTACAATGAGGAGGCCGGGGTCGGCCAAACGGTGCTGGATGTCCCCCGCGCCACGCTGTTGGCGATGGGGTGGGACACGGAAATCATCGTCGTGGACAACGCCTCCACCGACGCGACGGCGAGGGTAGCCCGCGCCGCCGGCGCGCTGGTGGTGTCGGAGCACCGGCCCGGCTACGGCAACGCCATACGGGCCGGCTACGCCGTGGCGTCTGGGGATGTGCTGGCGACAGCGGATGCCGACCACACCTACCCCCTGGACGCGCTCCCCCACCTGCTAGGTCTCATGCGAACGTTCGGCCTCCAGTTCATCACCACCAACCGATACGCCCCGTTCGTGAACGGGACGTTCTCCGCGCGCTCCCGCGTCGGGACGTGGGCGCTCACCGTGGCGGGCCGCGCCCTCGGCGGGCCGCCCGTCCGCGATTCCCAATCCGGCATGTGGATTGCGAACAGTGCCTTATTGCAAACGGTTGCACTTACCAGCGAGGGCATGGAGTTCTCGCAGGAAATTAAGGCCAAGGCCATCCGCGCCGCTGGGCGCGCGTGGGCCGAGGTGCCCATCGCGTACAGGGAACGGGTGGGTCTGTCAAAACTGAACCCCGTGCGCGACGGGTGGCGGTGCCTGACGGCGCTGGCGGTGCGGCGGTGAACGGGGCGAAGTCCGACCTGCTTGTGGCGGGACTGTTGCTCATTGCATGGATGTTCTATCCCGCCCTTCTTGAACTCACCATCACCACGATGGACAACAGCAACACGCCGGAGGCGGCGCGGCTCATTGTCCGTTTCGTCCCGGTGCTCTATGTCCTGGGGGTTGGCACGTTCACTGCGGTCTGGCTGGGCAGGCCAGTGGAGGAGTAGGCATGTTCGGCGGCACCAACTTCATGCGGCTGATCACGGCCCCCATCGTCATCGTCGTGATGCTGGTGGGGGCGCTCGCGGCGCTGGGGGCCACGGACACCGCGCAGTTCGTGCTGCGCAACGGGTCGCGCGCCATGACCGGCGACCTCAACATGGGCGGGAACGACATCACGAACGCGGCGACGGTGACGGCCACCACCTCCGTCACCAGCGCGGCGCTGAACCTGTCCGGGACGCTCACGTTCGACAGCGCGGCAGCGGGCACGTTGCACAAGACCCTCTCCATTGAGGACGGTGGCGGCAACGAACGGTTCAAGTGGGAGCGGGAGGCCACCACAGGGCACTACACGCTCAAGGCGTATGACGACACGGTGCCCGGTTTCAAGGCCATCCTGCAAATCAAGAACGACGCGCAGCCATCTTGGGTGAACCGCACCGGCGTCCCGCACTTCTGGGAGAAGGTGTTCCTCCAGGGGCGGACCAACGCCACGGAGTTCCTGGAGTTCCGCGCCACCAACACCTACCCCACCACGGATGGCGCGGGCACGGGGCGCGGCGGCTTCGCGGTGCGCGACAACGCCACGGACGCCAACGGCGACCGGGTGATCTGGTGGGCGGAAAACAACTACGGCATTCACCTCGTCACGGCCACGGCGAGCACGGATGACTTCGGCTCGTTGGGCGTGTCCCGCCTCCGCATCCCAGCCACGACGGGCACGGACCACGTTGCCGATATCAAGGTCAACTTTGCCCGCCTGATGTTCGACGGCAGCACCCACGACCTGACGACGCTGGAGCCGCACGTCGGCATCGAGGAGACCGACTCCCTCATGCGGCTGATCGGCGGCCCCACCCTGAACGGGGGCGCGGCGCTGAACCTCTATGGCTCCACCCACGCCTCGACGCCAGGCGACGCGACGATCTTCACCACGGACGGGGTTGGCGGGCGCACCGGGCGGCTGACGGTCAAGGGCAACCTCGCGGACGGGAGCGGGTACATCCAGTTTGACGAACGGGCGCGCTACACGCCCCAGGCGGTCACCGTGGCGGACAACGCCACGCCCGCGACCCCGGCCACGGCCACGCTCACCGTCCAGTCCTCTCACATCCAAGTCACCTGCAACGACGCCGACGGCTGCGACATCACCATGAGCGAGACCGGCGCGGGCAATGGCGACTTCGCCACCATCGTCAACGTGAGCGCGAACACCGTGAACTTCGCAGACACAGGCGGCGTGAGCGAACTGGCGGGGGCGTTGGCAATGGGCCAGTATGACCGTTTGACGCTGGACTACGTGTCCGACCGCTGGGTTGAGCGGTCCCGCTCCGACAACTAGCCGCGCCCATAGGAGGCGTCTCATGCTCCGTCCACAGTCCGTCGGCATCGCCATCCTCACCGCGCTCTCCACGCTGGGCGCGTTCATCGCGTTGGGCGTGGGGCTGTTCCCGGTGGTCCGCACCCGCACGTTCAACGCCACGGACGCCGAGGGCGTGGCGCAGACGGTGGCGGTGTTCTTCGGCTTCGACGGCGCGCACCTCGCTCTGTCCGCCGGGCTGGCCGCGCTGCTGGGCGTGACCATCGCCGCTGGGCTGTACGCGGCGGTGGCGGCGGGGCTGCGGGACGCGCTGGCGGCGGGGCTGCGGGAACCGGACACCTACGCGACGGCGCTCAACGGGCGGGCTGCCCGGGAACGGGAGCGGACGCCATGAGCACCCAGACCTACACCGACATGGCCGCCTACCTCCGCACTCACAAGCGCGCCCTGTGCGCGCTGGAACGGGTATTGGCGCCGGTGGACGTGCTGGACCTGCGGGAGCGGTTCGGCCGCATGGACGCGCTGGTCCGGCCCGTGGGCGGCGAGGGAACGCAGTGGGTGGATGTGGCGCGGCTGACGCCGGCGAGGGAGATGGGGGCGGAGACACAGACGGCGGGGGTTGGCCGTTCATAGCACCACAGGGCAGGGCCAAGCCCGCCTAACCCAAAGGAGGACCCCCAATGGCGTGGGAATTGAGCGGCAACACCTACGAGCACCGGGACGCCATCAAGCGAATCGGTGGACGATGGGACGCCGCGCGCAAACTCTGGGTGGTGGAGGAAGGATCCATGCGGGAGCGGGCGAATCAAGAGTCCGTCATCTTCCGCCTGTCCCGCCAGGGGGTCCGCGTCGAGCAGCCGCGCGGCGTTTCGGCCCGTCGGGACACCTCACTCCCTCCCCAACCTTCAGCCGTCAAGCCAGCGCCGAAGGCGGAGGAGACTGCGGAGGACATCCGCCGCAAGAGCGAACAGGCCATCGCGTACGCGCGGGAAATGTACGCGAAGGCCAAGAACGACTCCGCTGTGGAGCAATTGGACCTCCTGTGGGCCGCTCTGCCCAAGCCCCAGACCAAGGGTGAGGCAGAGCGGGTTCACGCACGCCTCACGATGGACGGGAAGGGGTACGAACTCTACGGTCTCCAGTCGCTCGCGAGGGAGAGCGAGCAGGGCAAGGCCGCGCTGGAACAGTGGCAGGCGCGCGCTATCGTGCTGGAACAGACGCGAGCGGAACGCGCGCAACAGGACGCCATCGCCAAGCGCAAGGCGTTCGTGGACAGCATCCCGGAGTGGTTCCGAGACCGGGCGACGGCGGCGCGGGCGTACCACGCTGACGCACCCACACAACTCCTGGACCACCAACGGGAGACCACGGTTCGCAGTGAGGGGAAGACCCACAAGGACATCTGGGAGCCTGGCACCCCCATTCACACGAAGCAGAACGGGTGGGGCATCGCCGGCAAGGCGTCGAAGTACAAAGACGACGATGACGACGAGTGGAAGGTGTCACAGGAGGTGCGCCCCGCGCGGACGGAAGCGGAGTTCCGCGCCATCGCCGATGCTCTGGAGCGGCGCGCGAGGCGGGACAAACGGGCCGGGTGGATCAAGAGTGAACTGGCCGCGCTGACGGCGGCGGTCAGCAAGAAGGAGTACCGGACGGACGCGCGGATGCCCAAGGAGCGGGAACAGGTGGGGCCGCGTGACGAGAAATCGGGGGTCAGCGACAACTTTTACCTTGGAGACGGCAAACTCTGGCACACCCACTACATGTACGACTACGGCACGGACGTGTGGGCCGCTCCCCTGACGCCGGAACTGGAACAGCGAGTCCGGCGATTGGACGCCGTGGTGAAGGATACCAGCGGCAAGGAGTTCGACCAACTGACCGCCGCGCCCCTGACGCCCGCGCGGGCCGATGAGTTCCCGGAGAAGGTCGGCTGGCGCCACGGTCAATACTTCATCGTCCACGACACCGACAAGGAGGGCAAGACCCAATTCACCGGCAAGAACCCCGGCGTCCCAGCCAAGCGCGGGAAGGGCAGCGCCAAGGCAAGTTACACCGTCCTCACCCGCGACGATGACCCTCCAGTGCGGACGAGCCTCAACCTCGGCATCGTGGAGGCGGAGACGGGGGAGACGCTGGCGTTCCGGCCAACGTTCGTCCGCGCGCCCAAGGCCCGCGACCTCTCGCCGCGCCTGGTCCCGCCGGAGGTGGGGGTCCGCAAGGGCAAGACGGTACGTGTGTTTGACACGCGGACAGGGCTGCTCACGCGCGTGACCGACCGCAAGCCGCGCAATGTGCCGTTGGTGCGCCGGGAGCCGCGGCCCACCGCGTTCCGGCGACGGCGCGGCCTGTAGCCACCGGCAAGGTTGGATTTCAGAGGCCCCTCGCAGGAGGGGCCTCTTGCTTTGTCGGTTAAGAAACCTCAACCCCAAGGTTGCCAGACCTTAACCCAAAACCCCTATGCACCACATCCTGGATGGGATATAGTAGGTACATCGGGAACGGGACGCCCCCAGCGGGGCGAAGGAGAGGGAGATGAAGACGACGACGGGTGAGATTGCAAAGCCCAACTACGCGACGCTCCGCATGACCGTCGGCCCCGACTGGTACTCCGCACCGCCAGTCACCCCGCACGGCATGGCCCCGTGGTGCGCCCTCGTTCGCGAATTCACCGACGGCCATGCGTCGGTGACGCTGATCGAGCAACTTGCCCCACGCACCCCCGCCATCACCCGGTATTTCCACTCTCGCACGGCGGCAGATGCGTGGCTGACGGAGTGCCGCTACCAGCGTACCCCGAACCTGGACCGCTAGAGCAGACGGCTCCCGGCCAACGCCGGGAGGAATGCGGGGCAGGGGCCGTCCGAAGCCCGGCCCCAGGAGGAGAGGGACATGCCCCTTACGCAATGGCGCTTTCAGGTGTCATGCAAAGACTGCGGCCAAGTCGGCTACACCCAACGCACCCGCGCTGAGGCCCTGGAGGTCGCCAACCTGCACGCCGAGCGCTCCCCGGAATGCTGTGACCGCGTGACGGTGGTGGACCTCATGGCCCGTCACGGCGCGGTGAACGTGTGGCACCCCTCCGGCTACGCCTTGGAGCAGAGACCATAGTGATGCCGCAGGTATGCCCCTCGCCCCGACGATGCGCCGGCGGCTCCGGCGCGAAACGCCCCGCACGGGGCGTCGGCGATAGCCACAGGAGGAGAACATGATCACGAGACACCCGGAGGAGCGCAGCGGGACTGCGCCGGCAGACCACATCCTGGCGAGATACGATAACCGCCACCTCGCCGCGCAGGAGGCGCGGCGCGTGAAGGCGCACTACCACCGCGAGGAGGCGGAGACAGGCGCGTGGAAGTGGAAGTACTTCGTCTGCGACTGCGAGGCCCGATGACACCCGGCACCCCGGCCCTGTGGACCACCACGCAGGCCGCGCGCGCGTGGGGCGTGTCGCGGCGGCAGGCGGGGGTGTACTGCGCGCAGGGCCGCGTCCCCGGCGCGCTGCGGGTGGGCCACGCCTGGCTGGTCCCCGCCGGCGCGCCCAAGCCGCCGGGGCTGCCGGAGGGCAGCAAGGCCCACCGGCGGGTTAAGAAACCCTAACCGGATGGATGCTTGACACTACATCCCATCCGGGATATAGTAGGCGCATGGACAGGACGCCCCGGCACACGGGGCGAGAGGAGAGGGAGATGTACGGGAAGCCGACCACGTACCGATGCGACCGGGCAGGTTGCCCAGCCACGTTTGGCACATGGCTGGAGGCCAGCTCCCACGTCCAGGCCCACGCGGCGGAGGAGCAGGCGCGCTGGGCCGCGAACGCACCGCCCCAGGGGTGCGACCGCTGCAAGGCGGTCGGCGTCGCCCTGGTCACCGTCCTGGGCGACCGTGACCAGTCGCTCTGCCCAACATGTCACGCCGCCTACCTAGAGGAGGGGCGGCGGATGAACGCGGAGCGGGCGCAGCGAGACGCGGAGCGGGCCGCCTCCGACGCCAAACTGCCCCGGTGCGCCTACCGGGGATGCGGTCGGCCCGCGCGGCTGGCGGCGAGCCGGGGGCCGGCCTGCGACCGGCACTACGACGACTTGTCTTAGCGCCCATCGGGGGCCGGCATCCCCGGCCCCCTTCATCAAGCCTTGGCGTATGCCCCCAACGGGGCGAAGGAGAGGGGATGACAACCCTGACACCGTTCCACGTCGCGTCCCTCGGCGGGGCGCGCATGTGGCTCCTCTACGCCGAGGGGCAGGACGGAGCAAGGTACATCCACGCGACCGTCGAGGATGCCACCGTCCAGGCCCTCCGTCTGGCCGAGATGCTGGGCGTCCGGGTCCACATCCTGGAGGCGCTGGCCTCCGTGGGGCCGGGCGACCCCCGCCCGTGGCCCGCTGAGGGCACCCTGCCCCACGGGGGATTCCTCGACGCGGACGGGGCGGGCGGCTACGTCCTCTCCCCGGTCCACGAGACCGCAAGACCGGAGGTGGGCGTGGATGACCCCCGCCTCCAGGAAATCGAATTCGAGGAGGGCGAATGAAATATGTCATGAACTCGGCGGTGGTCACCGGGCCGGGCCTGTACCGGTACCGGCTCGTGGACGCCCTGGGGGCCAGCCGCTACCTCCAGGACGGCCCGTGGCTGTCCGCCATCGGCTACCCGGAGACGGCGGAGGCGCTGACGATGTTGACTTCCGTCGCCGTGCCGGTGGAGCGCCGGCAGGTGCGGCTTGGCGCCGGGGACACCGCGCTGGTGTTCCGCCTCACCTCTCGCGTGGAGGTCGCGGCGGACAAGGGCACCTACTCCGCGGCGTGGGTGCTCGCCCACTGTGAGGTCGGCATCCTCACGAGGGAGGAGTAGACAGGACGCCCCGGCACACGGGGCGAAGGAGAGGAACATGGTCAAGTTGTTGGAGGAAATCAAGCTCCAGTTGCTGGAACGTCTCGCCGCCATTGAGGCGGCGGAAAAGGACGCGGAATACCCGCCGCTCGCGTTCGATGTGGACACCTACCCCTCCGATCTCCCCATCGTGGAGATCGGAGAGTGGGGGTGGGGATTCTGCACGTCGGAGACGTGCAGCCATAACTCCCACGACCCGCGCCTTAGCGGGCCGCGAGTGGTGGTCCAGGCCCGCGCCATCGGGGGTGGCGAGTACGTGATCCCCGACGGGCGGGTGTTCGTCGCAACCTTCCAGGATTGCGGCACTCACTTCTGCCCGCGGCGGCGGCTTAAGTGGAAGGCTTAGTACCTCATCGGGGGCCGGCCACCCGGCCCCCTTCATCCAGCCTATGCGATATGCCAGGGCCGCCCCGGCACACGGGGCGCGAGGAGAGGGACCATGGAGATGACGATGCACGGCGAGACCATCACGTATCCGCGCGGCGCTGCTGCGCAGGTCCGGCGCATCGTGCGCGCCGCCGATGCGGGCGGCACCATCCAGGCCGGGGACGCGCTCCGGCTGTTCCCCGGCGAGCCGGAGATGCACACCACCCTGAGCCTGGAACGCGCCCTCGCCCACATCGGGGCGCGCGTGGAGTAGCCTAGCCCATCGGGGCCCGGCACCCCAGCCCCACAAGGCCCCGGCTCATCACCGGGGCCTTCATCTTTCGCGCTCCCCCTCTCTGGGGATTTCCGCCATCGCCCGCCGCGCGCACACCATTCAACCACCGTCGCCGCGCCTCCGACACCGTAGCCTCCCTGTCACGGCCCTATGGCCCCGCGAAGGGTCGCAGGGCTACACCGAAGGGAGGACAGGCGCATGGTGGGGTATGCTGGATTCGGCGTTGCTCCGGCGCGAGCGGTGGCGCACGGCCCGTTCGCCGTACCCACAACGGCTCTGGCCCTATCGCTGGTTTCTGAGCATAGGCCACGGGTGCCAGCGTTGCAGACGCACGACGCGGCGGGGGCGTTCCTGACGGCGAAGACGGCCGCACGTTCGTCGCCACGCACCATCACCGCCTACCGCGATACCCTCGCGCGCTTCGCCCGCGTCGTGCCAGACCTGCCCTGTCAGGCCGAAGACGTGGAGCGGTTCCTCCTCACCCTCCAGGGGTATAAGCCCTCCACCATCCACCACCACTGGCGCACCACGCGGAACTTCCTGCGCTGGTGCGCGCGGCGCTACCGTCTCCCCGACCCCACCGGCGATGTCGAGGCCCCCAGGTATCAGCGCGGCCTTCCCGATCCGCTCGACCCCGACGAACTGGAGCGGCTGTTGCTCCACCCGTCGCACTCCGAGCGCGACCGGGTGTTGCTGTTCGTGCTGGCGGAGAGCGGGATGCGCGCGGGCGAGGCGGCCTCCATGCGGAAGCCGGGCCTCCACGACACCTACGTTGAGGTGGATGGCAAGGTGGGGCCGCGCGCCGTGCCGATCTCGCCCGTCGTGATGGAGATGGTGAAGGCGCTCTGGGCGCCGGGCGATTACGTGTGGTGGGGCCGCAAGGGGCCGCTGGGCGTCGAGGGAGTGAAGGACGCCGTTCGCCAGGCGATGAAGCGAGCCGGCCTCCACAAGCGCCACATGGGGCCGCACACGCTGCGGCACACGCTGGGCACCCTCTGGACCGGCAGCGAAGCCGACCTCCAGGTGGTCGGCGGGTGGAAGACGCTCAAGGCGCTCGAGCTCTACCGCGGCCTCCGCATGGTCCGCGCCCAGGCGCAGCAGATCGAGCACTCGCCGGTGCAGCGGATGTTGCGCGCCCAGAAGACGAAGCCCACCCGAAAGGATGCCCCGAACATGCCGCCACCGGCGGAACACAACCCCGACGCCTGAGCCGCCTCCGGCTTCGACGCACCCGACACGGCCCGTCAACGTTGGCGGGCCGTGTGCTGTTTCGCCAAGTCTCGCACTAGAACACAACTTTCGCGCTTCCCAAGCAGAGGGCCGTGGGTTCAAATCCCATCGCCCGCTCCAGTTCTTTAGAACACGCCAGAAGGCAGAGGGGATTGGCGCATCACCAGGGTGCATACCGGCGGAGGCCGTTCGGCTGATGCGGTTACATCCTGTGGGCGATGGCGGCGTGTCCGTCATCGGGGGGACGATAGGTGTGCGGACATCAGAGGAGGAGCGGATGCGAGCGCCGAAGACCGCGCCCAAGCCCGTGAGCCGGAAGGTCTGGGGGATCGTCCTGTTGTTCATCGGCCTGTTCAACATCGGGCGCGGCCTGGCGGGGCTGTTCGGCGTTGGGTATGACCTCAACGTTCCCGGACTGATCGTGCTGGGCATCGGCGTGTTTTCCTTGTACGCCGGGGTCCAGTTGGTGCGCGGAAAGCCGCTCGTGCCCGGCAAGCAGTCGGACTACTGGTGGCTGGAGAAGGACAGGCCACCGGCGGAAACGCCGGTTGCGAAAGCCGATGACCCGACACGCGAATAGGAGGCCGTAGCCGTGGTACAATATCGAGAGAGGGAAACGACTTCCGAGGCGCGGCGGCTGATTGACCGGCTTCGGGAGATGGGCATAACGGAGGATTTGTTGGCGCCCGTGATGCAGGCGGCGGAAGAGGCGGAGCGCAACCTGACGCTTATGACGATTCCGGAGGCGGCAGAACTGCGCGGGATCAAATACGCTACGGTTCACGGATGGGTGAGACGTGGGCGGATCATGACCCGTGGGTACAAGAAGGCCGCCGTCCACGGTGGCAAGCAGCCGCTCATTGCGCTTGAGGATGTGGATTATCTGATTGCCAACCCACTGCCAGAGGGCCGTCCGCCCAAATTCACGGCGAACTGACCGCCACCAACCTTCAAGACGAGTGCTATAATGGCTCCAACGGGTTAACTAATCCGTTGGAGCCATTGCTTTTGCCGGAAGAACGCCGGTTTCTTCGCGACGTGAACCTTCGCGCCGCGCTCTACTTCTCGGCTGGCGGCAAATGCCAATTGTGCCAATCTCCACTTGGCCCAGGTTGGCATGCGGATCATGTCGTCCCGTGGAAGTTGGTCAAGCGCACCAACGTTCATGAGATGCAGGCGTTGTGTCGGGAGTGCAATTCACGCAAGGGGGCCAGGGTGACACAAGGGCTGTCGTTCAACATCAACACGGACAGGTTTCGCCCCGGACAGCAGCAAGCGTTTGACACCATTATTGACCGCATCCGGAACGGCCACAGCCACACAGCCATTGTGCTCCCGACACGGTACGGCAAGACCGATGTGATGCGCGTCAGCGGCCTGTGGCTCTGGCGGGAGCGCATGGTGAGCCGGGCTATGGTGGTGGTCCCAAACCAGTTCCTTCGTGACCAGTTTGTCAACCTTGAAAAGTCTGACGCATCCCTAGCCCGGTACAAAGTCAACCTCCCCGGTGGGATGCCCTGCTACAAGGTGGAGCGCCGCCCTAGCGCGCCATTCCCGCCACACCATGCCGTCTTCTGCGCCATCACCACGCAGATGGTCAGTCTGCACAAGGGCTTTTTCAGTGATTGGGTTGACCACGAAATAGCGACGTATGGCGTCCCTCCTGTAATCTACATTGACGAGGCGCACACCGGCAGCGAAGTGAATACGTGGGGCGACAGCGTTGACGTGCTGGCAAAGGCAGGGGCGTTCGTCGTGCTGTTGACGGCCACTCCGTACCGAGCCGACAACAAACGCATCCCGGGCTTTGAGGACATTTTGGTGGAGGAGAAGACCCGCCCCGTCAGGATGACGAAGCGCCGGGTGGACGACAACGGCGAAATCCTCGTGGACATCTACGAGGGGGTGAAGTCTTACTACCGTCTGGACGCCCACCACATCACGACGTTCCGGCAAGTGTGGGATGAAGAAAAGCCTTCTCCGTTGTGCAAGGTCACGCGCCGGGTGTTCTCCGTCAAACTCAGCAAGTACCATACGCCCACGGATGAGGCGGGTGAGTTTTGTCGCCTCGGGGACCTGAACGAACGGGATAGTCAGCAGGTGCTTATGCCTGCGTTGAAGGACCCTGTGATCATCCGGCAGGCTTGCGCCCTTCTCGTGGAAGCAATCCGACACCGCAAGGCCGACGCGCCAGAGACGGCCGCCATCGTGTTCGTGGGCAATGACGAGCAGAGCGACACCGAGGTAAACGCCCACGCCGTAGCAGTCCAACGGGAGATTCAACGGGTCAACCCCCGGCTGGTCACGATGATCGCCACATCGGGCGACGGGGACAGGGGGACGGAAACCATCGGGGCGTTCGCTCAGGGCGTCGGGGATGTCTTGATCGTCAAGCAGATGGCGAGCGTCGGGTTGGACATTGATCGGCTGAAAGTATGCCTTGACCTGTCCAACATCCGCACCCCTGCCGCCTTCGTCCAGCGCCTCACGCGCGTCTGCACCATCTGGGAACGCAACAACAACCCCGATGATTACGTTCGCACCGCCATCTACATCTGCCCTGACGACATCCGTGGCGCGGCCCTGTTCCAGCAGTTCGTGTTTGACCAAGGCGGTGAGGCCAGGGACACGGATTGGCGGCTCGTCGGCACCGCCCCAGCAGGCCCGGGCGAGCCTGAGCCACCTAAGCCGATCTATATCGTTGAGGATGTGGTGCAACCGGATGTGATCGAGGACACGGACAGGAAACAGGCTGAGGGGACGAAACTCCCTGCGGTGACCAGACTCATCGAGGCACTGCCGGAGTTGACGCGCACTAGGACGCTCCCCGCGCTCGCGGAGATCATTGACGCTGTAGGCATCTCGATTCCCGTTGCGGAACAAGCGAAGACCCGCGATATGAACGCGGAGGAACAGGACGAAATCACGCGAATCAACGACGCTGCGAACAGGCTCACCAGCAGGGAGGTTTACCGACGCCTTGGACGCCCATACAGGTCAGGCGACAGAGAGGCGGCGGCGCTCTGGGGGCGCGTGTCCATTGACGTGTGGACCAAGCACAAACAACGGGCCGGGGTAGCGCCGGAGATGGACATCAAGGACATCCACGACATCGCCACGCTGAGGGCCATTCGGCACTCGATGGAAAGGGAGAGGCATGAAAACGCTTTCTGAGAAAGACCAAGCCAGCCTGTCGGGGCCACGGGACATGAAGACGCCGGGCGACCCGGCCTGGTGCTGGCAGACCGTGAGCGCCCTCCAGTCCATGTGGAAAAGCCTTGACTTGGACTACGAGCGATACACCCGCACACTCAAGGAGGCTGAGGAGCACCGCATTTGGGAGCGCATCCCGCCCGGCAACCCCTACGGCTCCAAAGAGGCCATGCTGGAAGCCGCCGCGCTAGGAGATGAAGCGGCGGCACGGGCACGGGTGGCGATCCAAGGGTTGAACGGCAGGCCAATGGCAATTCGGGAGCGCGGGAAAGATGGGAGGTATCATGCCGTTACCCCACCTGGTGCTGTACAACACCAGGAGTTTACGAGAACCAAGCGTGGTTCCAGCCATGCCGACTACCTCACCGCCCGCATCGCCCGCGACCGGCCCGATGTCTGGGAGCGCATGAAGGCGGGGGAGTTCACCAGCGTTGCGGCCGCAGCCAGGGAAGCGGGAATCCCGTACAAAGTGCCCAAACGGATTTCCGTGACGGACCCAGCCACGGTTGCAAAGGCACTCCGCAAGGCGTTTAGCCCGGAGGACCTGCAAGCCCTCATCTCGGAGTTGCAAGACCCGTCCTGAAACCTCCAAGACGGGTATTGACAAACCTTCAAGTTGGTCTTACCATTACCCCCGTCGCCCTGAGAGGGCACGGGGGTTTCATGTTTCAAGGGACTGCGGCAATCACGATGGCGGCGATACCGGCCCACATGGGGCACGGGTCGCCGCTTTTCGTTGCCGCGAAGGAGGTGGGCCGTGGGCCCGCCCGTACCGCGGCCGTCGGCGTCGCCACGGCCACGCGGGTTGGCGGACCTGAACATGAGCGGAGCCTTCAACTGCGCCCGAATGTGAGCGCCCCATCCGAGACGGAGGGAGGTTGCCATGCCGGGACCGCCCACGTAGCCCTTGCTGGCGCCCCAACGCTTGCGGCGGAGGTGGCGGTCGCAACCCCACGCCTGACCAGCGGCAATCGAATGGCGGAGCGCGCCCCGCTGTTGCGCGCGACCGCTGGGGACACGCACAACCCTTGGCAGGACAACACCCACGGGGCGGCTGGCGGTGAGGCTGGCCGCCCCGTGGCGTCCAGGGAGGGCGTCATGCACCACACCATCACGGCCTACTTCCACGGCCAGGGTCACACCTATCCGCTCCACCGTGCGGCGCGGCTTAGCGTCGTGGACCCGGCGCCGCACGAGCACGGGTGCATGGACTGCGGCGCGCGCATCGCCTGCGAGGGCTGCGGCGACGCGGCGGAACTGAGCATGTGCGACGCCTGCCTCGCGCGGCTGGAGGCGGAGTTGAGCGCCGGACGGAGGGCGTAGGCCATGCCCGCCGTGGACCGCCGCATCCTCCGCCCTGGGTGGGCGGGCGCGCTGGATGAGGCCGAGTTTGGTTTCGTCGTGGCGACGCTGCGGCGGGACGAGCGGCGGCGGCTCCAGTGGGGCGTCCGGTTCGACCGGCCCGGCTGGGAGCAACAGGTCCGGTTCCTCGCCATGTACGGCTGCGAGGACAACCCGGCGGCGAACCGGCGGATGGCGCGGACGCAGCGGTCGCCCATGCGGGCGGTGGGACCGGCGAAGCAGATGCCGATGCGGATGGGGGTGAGGCGATGAACGGGAACGACTGCCACGCCTCATGGCAACTCCTCAACCCGCCCCAGCCGCCATCGGTGGCGGACCTGACCTGCACCGGCTGCGGCGGGCGGATGCGGCCCTGCCAGTGGTGCGAGGCGACCTACTGCGAGACGTGCGACGGTGGATGTCCACACGGAGAGGAGGTGGTTGAGCCATGAATGATGAAGTCGGGGAGCCGACCCACCTTGACGACGCCCGCGCCTCCATCGGGGAGGTGGCGCGCGCCGTGGAGAACCACGACTGGCCCCGGATGCCGGCCCTCACCGCCGTCGTGCAGATGCACACCCTGGTCAGCATCGCCGAGAGCCTGGAGCGGATCGCGCGGGCGCTGGAGGCTCGTCAGTTGGAGGGTGGTTAAGCCATGACGCCACGCCCAACCTGGACCATGCGGTTCTGCTCCTATCACAACGCGCCCCAGCCTGACTGCCCGCTCTGCAAGGTCGCGGAGAGCCTCAACTCGGCCTGCCTGACGCTGGATGGGGAGTGGAGCGACTACACCCGCGACCTCCAGTTCGAGGTGTACGACCTGCGCCAGCGCGTGGCGGCGCTGGAGGCTCAGGACACCGCCCGCGACCTGATGTTGGGCGAGGCGTTGGCCGACGCCATCCGGCTGCGGCGAGAACTGACGGCGGCACAAGGAGGTAAACGGTGACCATGCTGACGATCCGGTGCGCTTGGTGTCGGCGCGTGGTGGGCACCAAGGACGGCAACGGCCAGACGGGCGAGACGGGCACCGTCTGCCCGGAGTGCATCGCGCAGTTGCGGCGGGAGGCGGAGGCGCTGCCGACGCCGCCGGCGGCGCGGCGATGACGCTTGATGAAATGCTGGCCGAGGCCAGGAACCGCGAGATGTACGTCATCCCGTCCTGGACGATGACGCGGTGCGACTGGTGCGGGACGTTCCAGCCCTGCGAGCCCACGCCCGCCCACGTCGGCGGTAAGGGGAGCGTGGTGGTGTGGCTGTGCCGTGACCGGGCACCGTGCGAGCGGCGGCAGGCGGGACGGCGACGGGAGCAGGGGACGTTGGTGGAGGCGGTGCGGTGATGGAGTTGCTTTGTGTGGGGGCCTGTGGACGGCCCGCCCGGACGATCTACCGCGGCATGGCGCTCTGCGCCGATTGCTTCCTCTCGGCGATGCACCCCAGCGCTGAGGGGTGGACGGAGGCGCGGTTGGTGGCGGAGTTGCGGGCGCACCACGTTCTCGCCCGCGATGAGGAGGCGAAACGCGGCAGGGCGGCGCTGATGGCAACACGAGAACTGACCAAACCGGAGGAGCGATTGCCATGACGGAACCACATAACGGACTTGCTACAGTCCAGCACCAGGAACAGACGGCAATCCGTGACCGCCAGGTGGCGGAACTGACGATTGCCGAAATCAAACAGTCCCTCGCGCCCAGGGCGACGGACCAGGAGGCGTACCTGTTCCTGCGCCTCTGCCAGGCCCACGGCCTGAACCCCTTCCTGCGAGAGGCGTACCTCGTCAAGTACAGCGACGCCCAGCCCGCGACGATGGTGGTGGGCAAGGAGGCGTTTACGCAGCGCGCCGAACGCCACCCGCAGTTCGACGGGTTCCGGGCCGGCGTGATCGTGCAGCGGGCGGACGCGCTGGACTACCGGGAGGGGGCGTTTGTGCCGAAGGGCACGGCGCTGGTGGGCGGCTGGGCGGAGGTCTACCGCAAGGACCGCTCCTACACCTTCCGCGTCGAGGTGGCGTTCGACGAGTACAACACCAAGCAGTCCGGCTGGCAGCGGATGCCGGGCACCATGATTCGGAAAGTAGCGCTGGTGCAGGCGCTCCGCGAGGCGTTCCCCACGGCGTTCACTGGCCTCTACGACGCCGCCGAGATGCGGGTGGACGTGGACGCCGCAACCGGGGAGGTGGTGACGAGCACGGCGACGCCGGCGCCCAAACCGCCACGCCAAGCCCCCCAGGAGGCCCGGAGAGGCGCGCAGGACGCGCCTCGCGATGGTCGGGCCACCCCAGCGCCCGCGCCAACGGGGAGCGCACCGCAGATCGAGGAGGAGTTGGCGCAGGCGATGGAGGAGCGGGGGTTCAAGCCCGATGTCGTCGCCAGGGCGCGGAGCGCGGTCAGGGCCCGGGTGGAGGCCGGCGCGGCGGAGGAGGACGCCGTGGCGGAGGTGTGGCGGACGGTGCTGGACACGCTGGCGAAGCGGGGCGGGCAGCCGGCCCCAATCCAGGCGCCGGAGGGCTAGCCGTGGTGGTGACGCTGGAGTTGGGGTTGCGGCGGCGCACCCGGCGGCCCTACCAGTTTCAGGATGACGGGTGCGAGATCTCGCCGCATTGCCTTGAATGCCCGCTGCCCCTGTGCAAGTTCGACCATTCGGCGGGCGAGACGGCGGAGCATACGGCGCGGAATGCGGAGATGGCGCGGCTGTTCCGGGAGGGCATCCCGGTGGCCGACATCGCTGGGCAGTTCGGGCTGGCGAGGCAGACGACGCGGAATGCCATCGCGGCCGTCCTGGGGTGCGCGGTCTGCGGGGCCGCAGTGTCTGCGGGCCGGACCTTCTGCGCGGACGCCGGCTGCCAAGCGGCGGCGAACCGCCAGCGTCGGAGGGCCGCTCCGCAACGAGTGGTGGTCGCCCGCGTCTGCCGGGTGTGTGGCGGGCCGTTGCCGCCGCACAAAACGCGGGCGTGCTCACGGGCCTGCGCCTACCGGCGAAAGGCGGAGCGGGAGCGCGGAACGGACTTCCGGCCTCGGCCTTCCCGTGAGACGTGCGCCGTCTGCGGGACGCGGCTGGCGGGACGGCAACGCTCGCTCTGCGGTGACCCGGAGTGCCGCGCTGAGAGCAAGCGGCGGTACAAGGCGGAGTGGACAGAACGCCATACGGAGGTGCGCCAGTGACCCTGCGACGCGAACCCCACCTCCAGCCCACGGAGCCGCGCTTCGTTTTGCGCGGCTGCCCCAGGTGCCGCGGTGATTTGGCAGAGGAGGCAGACCAGGACGGGGCGTATCTCCGCTGCCTCCAGTGCGGTTGGCAACAGGGCGTGGTGCCTCCAACCGCGCGACCGAAGCGGCGGGCGGCGGTGGCGCACAACCTGCCATTGCTCCAGGACGGGGTGCGGCGGTTGCCGGCGTAGATCACGCGAAGGGAACGAACACCATGCCCAGCCGTATGCTCCGCGAGTCCATCTGCACCTCGGACACACTCGCGCAGTTGGCAGCCGAGGAGGAGCGGCACTTCTACCGTGTCCTCGTGCAGGCGGACGACCACGGGCGGTTCGACGCCCGGCAGGCGGTGATCCGCGCCCACTGCTACGCCGCGATGCTGAACCAGGTATCGGCCCGCAAGTCGGAGGCGATGACGCAGGCCCTCGCCCGCGTCGGGCTGATCACGCTCTACGAGGTGGACGGACGGCGCTACGGCTGGTTCGTGACGTGGGAGAAACACCAGTTCCGCGGCGTGGGGCGTCCGACCAAGAGTCTGTTCCCCGCACCGCCAACCACTGTCACTGAACCGGAACAGACGAAGCCACTGGAGGAGCCATCGGCCCCGGCACCCGACCCGGAACCACCCGTTGACGCCCCGGAGCGCGACATAACATCAATCACCCCAATTTCCGGTAATTTCCGGGAGTTTCCGGTAATTTCCGGTAATTTACACTCGCGCGCGCACGAAGCGGAAGCGGAACTAAAAGCGAAAGCGAAAGCGAAAGCGGAGGTGGCTGAGACGTGCCCCACCCCGGGGGGCGCGCGCACCCGCGCGCGCGAGGACGAGGGGACCGCAACCACAGAAGATCATCACGAGATTTCGCCTCAGATACGGGGCACGGGCAGCGCAGATACGCAAGCCGCTCAAGGCGAATCCGCCTGGACGAATGTTCCGCCCGCCGCGCCGAAAGTCGTGGCCCCATCGCTGTTCGTGACGGCGCTCGCCAATGCCTACCAGGCCAACATCGGCCCAGTCCCGCCGGTGCTGCTTGCGGAGATGCGGCGGTTGGACCAGGACCACCACCCGCCCCCGGAGTACGCCGCGCTGGCGGTGGGCGAGGCGGTGCGCCACGGCGCGGCGAACATGGCGTACGTCCGGGCGGTGATCCAGACGGCGTGTGCCGCGGGCAAGCCGCCGGGACAGAACGGGAAGCAGAAGCGCAACGGGGAGGTGCCTCGTGGACTGGAACTCAGCGATCCCGACCGGTACCGGCGGATGGCGGCGGAGTACGGGCGAGAGGCGGGAGGCGCTGGCGGAGAGCGCCGTGTGCCGTGACTGCCGGCGGCTCCGGCCCGACGACCCCGCCGTGCGCGCGCTCCAGGCCCAACGGCGGGTGCCCAGCGCGACGCTGTGCGCGTGTGGGAAGGCGGCGGCGGTTCGGCTGGCGCGCGCCAACCTGCCCACACATCGCTCATGCCGGACCTTCGCCAATTTCCAGCGGCGGGAAGGGACTGAACAGGCGTTGGCGGAGATGGGGCGGTTCGCCGAGGGCACACACCCGGCGCGAGTGGTGACGTTGGTGGGTGGGACGGGCACCGGCAAATCGCACCTGCTGGAGGCCGCGGCGCGGCGCATGGTCCAGTCCGCGAGCGTCCACCTCGCCTACGTGCCCGCCCTGCTCCAGGCGTTCCAGAGGGCGTTCGGCGACCGTGAGGCGACCGAGCGGATGACCACCAACCTGCTCACCGTGGACGTGCTGTTGCTGGACGACCTGGGCGCGGAACAGGCGACGCCGTGGAGCAAGCCGCAACTGCTGTGGCTTATGGACCAGCGGATGCGGGACGGCAAGGCGCTGGTGGTTGCCACCAACCTGGGTGAGGTGGAGATCGCGACGCAGGTGGACATGCGGCTGGCGTCGCGACTATGGGACGAACAGAGCGGCGACGCCAAGGTGGTGTTCTTGACCTGCGGCGACTACCGGAGGGGGCGCTGATGTACGCGGATCGTCTCCAGCCGCACGACATGGAGGCCGAGGAGTCGGTTCTCGGTTCGTTCCTGATTGACAGCGAGGCCATTCTGACCGTCGTGGGCTGGCTCAAACCTGAGTTCTTCTTCCGTGACCGGAACAGATACGTCATGCAGGCGTGTCTCACGCTGTTCCAGCGCGGGGAGGCCATCAACCAAGTCACCGTCGCCCACCAACTCAACGTGGACAAGCGCCTAGACGACGTGGGCGGCCCCGCGTACCTGAGCCACCTCGTCGCCGCCGTCCCCACGTCGCTGCACGTCGAGCACTTCGCGCGCATCGTCACCCGTTGCGCCACCATGCGCCGGCTCGCCGCCGCCGCCGCCGACATCGCCGCCATCGCCTACGAGGGGAGCGACGACCCCGACGCCGTGGTACGCCGCGCTGAGGACATCCTGTACCGCGTCCGGGACGGCGACGCCATGACCGACTTCCGTTCGCTCAAGGACATCCTGAGCGACTACCTAGAACAACGCGCCACGGGGCTGGACGCGGACGGCGCGACCTCCAACGTGGTGCCCATCCCAAGCGGCTTTGACGCCCTGGACGAGCTCCTGGGCGGGATGCACCGCTCGGACCTCCTCATCCTGGCGGCCCGGCCCAGCCTGGGCAAGTCCACCCTCGCCATGAACATCGCCGTCAACGCCGCGCGCCACGGGAACCGCGTGGGGGTGGTCAGCATGGAGATGAGCCGGGACCAACTGGCGCTGCGGCTGGTGGCGTCCAAGGCGGAGGTGGATAGCCACCGCATCCGGCTAGGGCTGGTGACGCGGGACGAGGACGACCGCATTGAGGCGGCCGTTGCGGACCTCGCGGACCTGCCGCTCTGGATCAACGACCACGGTACGCAGAGCATCGCGTCCCTACGCTCCCAGGTGCGTCGCCTCTCCCTTACGCAGGGGTTGGATTTCCTCGTGGTGGACTATCTCCAACTCATGCGCGGCGAGTCAGTCCAGCGAGACAACCGGGTGCAGGAGGTCACGGACATCACCCGCGCCCTCAAGGCGCTGGCCCGTGACCTGAACATCCCCATCCTGGCGCTGTCGCAACTGTCCCGCGCGGTGGAACAGCGCGTCAGTCACCGCCCGCAACTGTCCGACCTCCGGGAGAGCGGGAGCATCGAACAGGACGCCGACGTGGTGATGTTCATCTACCGCCCCGACCTCAACGGCGAGGAGGGGGCGGTCGCGGGCGGGGCGGAACTGATCGTCGCCAAGCACCGCTCCGGCCCGGTCGGCTCCGTCCCGTTGTTGTTCCAGGGATGGCTGGCGCGGTTCGAGTCGGTGCCTGTGGGCAGCGTCAGGTAGTGAGGGAAGCATGAACAATCTCCAGGCATTAGTGAGGCTTTTGGCGGTCAATGGGTGGATACACACCCCGTTGGCTCCAGATGGCAGACCCTACGGCCCCCGATACTTTGAGGGCAAGAATTGGGTGAAGAGCCTTGGTAACGAGAACCGAAAGGTGTCGTTCAGGCTTCAAGTGTATGGGAAGTGTCTTGCGTGCGCCCAGACGGTCCCATCGTCCTCCACGGGTGACCACCTAGTTCCGTTGGCTCTGGGCGGGCCAGACAATGCCAGCAACTATGTGCCGCTGTGCCGCTCATGTAATGCCAGTAAAGGGAAGCGTGACTTCATGTATTGGTGGGTGTCCAAGGGCTACGTCCTCCATTCACTCCCGAAGGAGGTTGTTGCTGACTTGCTCTGCGCGTATGCACGGCTCAACTACGTAGCGATGGGGCCAACACGGCTTGTAGAACCAGCGCCACTGTGCCTAGTGGTGGTGCTTGAACAGGCACTCACGTTTGTTCCAAAGAGCCACCATGCCGCTATTCTTGCACTTCCCGCGTAAGGAGGAACCCCCATGCCCCAACCCACCTTGGCCCAGCGCCTCTCCCAGGGCTACGTCATCTTCGACCTGGAGACCACCGGGCTTGACCCGCAGCGGGACCGCATCCTGGAGATTGGCCTGATGGTGGTCCACGCCACCGGCGAGACCGACGGGCCGTACGCCCGCCTCATGAACCCCGGCATCCCCGTGCCCGCCGAGATCACCGCCATCACCGGCATCACCCAGGAGGAGGTGGACACCAAGGGCGCCGCCCCCGCGACCGTGCTGGATTGGGCCGACACCCTCGTGATGGCATCGGCCGCCCCGCTCCTCGTCGGCCACAACGTCCTGCGGTTCGATATGCCGTTCCTGCGGGCGGAGCTCCGGCGCGCCTGCATTCCCATGCCCAGCCTCCAGGCGGAACGCATCGTGGACACCGCCGCGCTCTACAAGGGCTGGAAGTTGGGCCTGGCGCCACGGCCCGACGAACCGCACCACGTCTACGCGGGCCGCGTCCTCGACATTCGCGCGTTCGGCCTGAAGTTCAACCTCGGCCACTGCTGCGCGGAGTGCGGCGTGGACCTCTCCGACGTGACCGCCCACCGCGCGGCGGGGGACGTGCTGGCGACCCACCGGCTCCTCCAGGCGATGCTGCCGAAACTCGCGGCGTAGGAGGCCCCCATGCCGTCACCCGACCTGTCCATCGTCCTCATGGACCACCAGACCCACCACGCCATGCCCGTGGCGGACTGGATGCGGCGCATGGCGATCCCGCGCATCCACTTCCGCGCCGGTGTGTGGGCCGTGACGGACGTGGGCTTGGCGAACCTGACGTTCTACTGCGAGATCGCCGCCCGCCACCTGTGGATAGAGCGGGACGGGCTGGCGTGGGAGGACTGGATGGCTTCTCAGCCCTGGTGCCTCCACGGCGACTTCGTGGAGGCCATCGCGGCGGCGCGGGAGCACCACCGGGCGGCGAGGCCGTCCGCCAAGGCGGTGTCCCCGTGACCCCCGCGACGATTGCCGCACTGTCCCGTCTCACCCCGCGAGAGACAGAGGTGGCGCGGCTGCGCGCGGAGGGGCTGTCCACCAGGGATATCGCGGAACGCCTCATTGTCAGTGAGGAGACGGTGAAAACCCACATCCAACATATCCTCGGTAAACTGGAATTGCGCTCTTCCATGCAACTGGCCGCATGGTTTGCGAAAGCGGGACTGTGACCGCCGCGCGGCGGACGGCGTAGGAGGAGGCGTGATGGCTCTCACCAGCATCGAGTGGACGCAACGCACGTGGAATCCCGTCACCGGCTGCACCAAGGTCAGCCCTGGCTGTGACCACTGTTACGCCGCCACGATGGCGCGTCGCCTCCACGGGCGCGCGGGCTATCCTGACCTGGACCCGTTCTCGGTCACGCTGCACCCCGACCGGCTGACGGAGCCAGCACAGGTGCGGAAGCCGAGCACGTTCTTCGTGTGCAGCATGGGCGACCTGTTCCATTCCGCCGTGCCGTGGGAGTACATCGTCCGGGTGTTCGTGGCGATGGCGGCGACGCCCCAACACACCTACCAGGTGCTCACCAAGCGCCCTGGCAGGATGGCCTACTTCGCGGAACACGTCTGGGCGGGCGAGGACATCCGAAACCCCGCCGTATACCACTCGTGGCCCGCGAACGTCTGGGCGGGCACCTCGGTCGAGAGCCAGCGGTATGCGCCGCGCCTGGACGTGCTGGCGCGGGTGCCAGCGCCGGTGCGCTTCGTGTCGGCGGAGCCGCTGCTGGGACCGCTGGATTTGCGAAAGTGGCTGCCGTGCTCCGTGTGCGCCCTCGACACGCCGATCATCAACGGCATCCCGACGCAGGACGCCGGGTTGTTCCAGGGGGCGCGCTGCGCGGCATGTGGCGGGCGACGAGGCCATGCCCGCCTGTCGTGGGTGATCGTGGGCGGAGAGAGCGGGCCTGGCGCGCGCCCCATGCACCCGGATTGGGCGCGTTCCATCCGCGACCAGTGCGTCGCGGCGGATGTGCCCTATTTCCTCAAGCAATGGGGAGAGTGGGGGACGCGGCTGGACCACCCCACTGCGCGGGTCGCCGGCGATGGGTGGGGGACGCTGGAGGTGGACGGCCAATGGTGGCCCACGACGACGCCCTGGAATGGGCATCAGGGGGAGGACTCGCCCACGCGTGAGTACGTCATGCTCCGCGTCGGCAAGAAGGCCGCCGGCGCGCTGCTGGACGGGCGCGAGTGGCGCCAGATGCCGGAGGTGGCGTGTGACTGACCTGCTGGCGGTGCTGTCCTTCGAGGAATGCTGCGAGTTGGAAATGGATGAGTGTGGGCCGGGCTATTACGCCCCCGATGGGACCAACACTTGCGGGGTCCACAAACGCCCAGAGGCGCAATGCCAGATGTCCCGCATCGCGGAAGCCCAGGCACGCGCAACGCTCCTCTCCGCGGTCTTGGCCTTGCGCACGGAGGCGCTCGCGTTGAGGGTGGCGCAGACGATACGGCTCAAGAACCGCCAACTCGCGGAGGCGAAGAGGCTTTTCGAGGCGGCGAACCAGATTCTCCGCATCGCCTCCGAGTGGGAGGCGATTGCCAAGGATCACCGCAATGGGTAGGCGAGAGGTCCGCTTTTGCGACATCTGCCAGCAGGAGTTCCTCTCCGGCCGGGACGCGGCGCAGGTCGTCCGCGTGAAGTTCGAGGGCGGTCGGTACACCGACGCCGCCGGTCAGGGCGCGAACGACTCCCAACTCTGGGAGTGCCACATTCCGTGCTGGATGCGGTTCGCCCTGGAGATTGGGAAGCGCATCCTGGCCGAGCAGGAAGCGGCAGCGCGGAAGGAGGCGGGCAATGCGTCTCAGTGACCCAGACGAACGGCATATCCAAAACACCGCATACGAGGAAGGATGGGCCGACGCTGTAGAGCGCATCGCTCTCCTGCTTGATCGCGCGGGCATCCACCTGCGCCCTGACATGGGCGGCGAGACGGGTGACCCTGCGGAATATCTCACGGGGCAGATTGAGCACTACGTCGGGGAGTTCAGGGACGCTGAGATTGATGCTCAAGGGCTGGTGTGGGCGCTGGAGGCCCTCGTGGCCGTCCAGAACGGCCCGCCACTCTTCAAATATGAGGCGACGTGGAGGCTGGCCATGAAGATGGCCGCAGACGCCCTCGCCGCGTATCAAGGGACGACGTGGAGGAAGAGGAAGGAGAGACCAGATGCCTGATGCCAAGGCTATCGTCGGATTCGTCGCGACGCGAACCTCAGAGGCGCCGACCTCGCATGCGCCGACCTGAAGGCGGCGAACCTCATAGGCGCCGACCTGAGCAACACGTACCTGAGCGGGGCGTACCTGCGAGGGGCAATCCTGCACCCGTGGCGCGTCCTCCAGATAGGGCCGCAGGGATCGCGCGCGGACTACCTAACAGTGCTCGCAAAGGAGGGCTGGCACGAGTGCCAGACCGGGTGTTTCCGCGGCACCGTGGACGACCTGGCGTGTTGCGCCGAAGGGGAGCACGAGGATAGTGCAATCGGCCTGGAGTACCAGGAGGTGGTCGCCTACGTAAGGCGGTGGCTGAAAGGCTGGTAGCGTGAAACGGGGGCCGGGCGTTCCCCGGCTCCCTTTATCAAGCCTATGGCGATATACGCGAAAGGAGAGGACAAGAATGGCCGAACCGCAGCGTTTCATCCAGCACACCGTCGCGCTCCAAGCATGGGCACGGTACGGGTACGGCGGCAAGCAGTTCATCGCCCGCATCACCGGCCGAGACCCCAAGTTCACGTTCGAGCGCGAGTTCTTGGGGCGCAAGGGTGGCAAGCGCGGGGAGGACACCGAGGTGGACGTGGACGACCCAGGCCTGTACGAGACACGCGACGTGGACAGCAAGGGGCGCGTCTCGGACGCGTACCACCTCATCTGGCAAGACACGGAGACGCTGGTGTGGTCCTCCATCAGCAAGGAGGAGGCGATGAAGATTGCCCGCGACCTCCAGGCGCACGCGGACCCGAACAAGATTGGCAGGGCGCACCAAATCAAGTACCTGACCGAGCAGGTCCGCGTGGCCACCGAGAAGATGGAAGCGGACCCAGCCTCGGCGGACGAGGTGCTGAGCATCCGCCACGGGTACTGGCAGGGCGGGAAGTTCACGCGCGCTGAGATGACCGCCGCCAGGCGGGCGGAAATCGAGCGCCTGAACGAGGTTGCCTGAACCTACCGCACGGAGAAACGCCATGAGCGACCTACTCGCCGTCCTCAACGCCCACGACATCATCCGCGCCAAGACGGGCATCAACTACCCGCCGGACATCACGCTCTGGTACGGCGTGGACGATGACGACCGCGCCATCGCCGACGCCCAGGCCCGCGCCACGCTGCGGGCTGCGGCGGCGTGGCTGCGGGAGCGGGCGAAGGAAACGATGGACCTCGTCGCGGGTGATCCCGCCAACCCCGTGATGACTGCCATACGGGTTGCCCGCCTGGGTGCCAAGGCGGAGGTGTTGGAGGAAGCCGCCGACGACCTGGAGCGCGCGGCGGAGGAGGGCCGGTGAGCGACCTGCCGCCGGTCTGGGAACTCCGCCGTGACGATGATCGCTATTACCGGGCCCGCCGGCAGAGCCACCGTGAACGAGGCCTCTGCCTGAACTGTTGCAGCCCCGCCATTCTGGGCAAGGCCCGCTGCGCGGTCTGCGCTGCCCGCATTGGACGCCTGCAAGCCAAGGCAAAGCACCGGGCGCTACATCGGCGATACATGAAGCGTCGCTACCACGCGCGGGCGCGGCAGGGTGAATGCCCTGTCTGCGGACGGGTGCTGGGGATGTACGACGACCCGCGCTTCCGGTCCTGCCGCGACTGCCGGGCGAAGGCTGCGGCGGCGCAGGCGGAGAGATTCAAGCGGGTGCGCGCGGAGCGGCGGGAGCGTGGGCTATGCCTGCGCTGCGGGAAGCGGCCCCCGGAAGCCGAACATGTGAACTGCGGGGACTGCCGCGCGAAGAATGCCGCGAACGCGCTGCGCTGGTATCACCGAGCGCGCGGACGGGAGATGGCGACGTGATCTTCGACCGCATCGCGCCGGCGCTCGTGCCGACGCTCCAGTTCCTCATCCCGCTCCGACTGCTGGCCTACCGCCGGCAGGGCGGCCCCACGGACTCGGACTGGGAGCGGGCGCGGTCCTACCCGCTGTGGACGCGCGGTGACGAGGTGCAGTTCCGCGGCGAGACGCCCGCGCGGGAGTTGGTGGCGCAACTCGCTGACGCCCTCGCGGTCCTGGCCCACCAGCCGGGCGGTGTGCGGGCATTCGGACATCATTGGGAGGCGGGCCGGTGACCACCACGATCCTCCAGGGCGACTGCCTCACCGTCCTCCGCACCCTGCCGGCGGAGAGCGTCCAGGTGGTCGTGACCTCGCCGCCCTACTGGTCTTTGCGCAGTTACCAGACTGACGAGTGGGAGGGTGGCGCCCCCGACTGCGCCCACGCCGTCCGGCCCTCGGTGCAGGTGGCGTCCTCCACCCTGTCCGGCGGGCAGGCCAGCAACGGCCACCAACGCGAGGGCTACACGGGCCAATGCGCGCGCTGCGGGGCCGAGCGCGTGGACAACGGCGGCATCGGCCTGGAGGCCACGGTGGAGGAGTGGGTGGCGCGGCTCGTGGCGGTGTTTGGGGAGGTCCGCCGGGTGCTGCGCCGGGACGGCACCCTCTGGCTCAATTGCGGGGACGCTTACGCACACCCGACTAGCGGCGGCGGCGGCGCGGTGGATGTCCGTACGGATGGGAGGAAGACCACGCCGGGGGACCGAGTGCGCGGGCGCATGGGCGGTGCGAACACGATGGTCTCCGGCCTCCCTGCCAAGAACCTCATCGGCCTGCCCTGGCGGCTGGCGTTCGCGCTCCAGGCCGACGGGTGGATTCTGCGCCGGGACATCATCTGGGCCAAGAAGGCACCCATGCCGCAGAGCGTCACCGACCGGCCCACGACGGCCCACGAGTATATCTTCCTGCTCAGCAAGAGCGCGGATTATTTCTGGGACGCCGAGGCGGTCAAGGAGCCGAGCGTCACCGGCGACGCGCGGCGGCCGTACACGAGCAAGGGCGCGTGGGCGATGGACGGACGGCCCGTGGACCAGCGGCACGGCGGCGAGCTCCGCGCCACGGACGCCGCGACCCGCAACCTGCGCTCCGTGTGGGTGCTGGGGCCGGACCCGTACGACGGTCCTCACTACGCCACCTTCCCCAAAGAGATTCCGCGCCGCGCCATCCTTGCGGGGACTTCGGAGGCCGGGGCGTGTGCTCGCTGCGGGAAGCCCCTGGAGCGCGTGGTGGAGGATATCTATCGGGGGGGGAACCGGATTGACACAGACCTCATAGTGGGGGCACGGAGGAACCGGCTGGGCGGACAAAAGGAATGGGATGCATACCGCCCAGCAGCCACCCTCGGCTTCCGCCGCGCCTGCGCCTGCGGGGAGGACGCCGGCGTGAGGCCGTGCGTGGTCCTGGACTGCTTCGCCGGCAGCGGGACAACCCTGCTCGTGGCGAAGCAGTTAGGGCGGGACGGCGTGGGCATTGAACTCTCGCCGGCATACGTCGCGCTGGCGGAGAAGCGGATTGCCGAGGTGACGGAGCCAATGCCCCTGGCCGCGGCCCTGGAGCGCGCGCCGGAGCATACGCAACTGACGATGCAGGAGGCGGAATGGCAATCCTGAACCTGAACCACACCGGCAAGCGGCTCCCTGACGGCGCGGTGTACATCGGGCGGGCCATGCCGCGCTACGGGCTGGCCGGGAGCATCCTCGCCAACCCATACCGCGTCGGCAAGGGCGTGACGCGGGAGGAGGCCATCCGCCTCTACGAAACGCATCTGCGGACCCTCCTTCAGCACTCCCCGGAGGCCCGCGCGGAACTGGCGCGGTGTCGGGGCAAGGACGTGGCCTGTTGGTGCGCGCCATCTCGGTGTCACGGCGAGGTCGTGGAGCGGCTGTCGAACCACCTGTATGCGTTCCTGGAGGTGGGCGATGCCCAAGCCTGAGACGGTGGCGGCGCTCGTGGACTGGCTGTTCCGCGAGGCCAACACGTATGGCCGGTATTACTCCCGTGACGGGCAGGCGATACGGGAGTGGAAAGCCAAGGTGGAGACCCGCATCCGCGCCGCCGTCGCGCGGGAACAGCAAGGGAGGCTGGGATGAGGCACAAGCCGGTGCGGGTACGGGCGCGAGACACCATCGGTCGGATCGTCGAGGTGTGTGCTGTCTGTGGCGCTGAACGCCTCCTGTGGACACTGTGTGTGCGCGACGGCGAGGTGTTGCCGACGCCGCGCGTGGACTGGTGGTTCGCCAAGGGACGCTCAGCCCGCCAGCCGCGCTGCCCCGGCCCGGCGCGGCCCACGGACGCCGCCGGCGGTGCGGCGTGAGCGCGGCGCGGGAGCATCGCTGCCCGCCTTACTGCCACCTCTGCCCGCTCATGGACGGCCATGTGATGCCTAGGTGCTATGGCACGGCGGTACGAATGGACGAGGACGACCTCGATTGTTGCACCTGCTATCCCAGGACCAAGCGGACGAAGCCTTGCCCGACCTGTCACGGGTCCGGCAAGGTGGAGGTGATAGAGGTGGGTCGGTGAGCGCGGCGCTGAGCGTCCAGTCAATGGGCTGGGGCAAGCAGACATTCATGATGGCGGCGGAGGCGGCATTGCAGGAGGCCCCGCGCGCGGACCTCTACGTGTTCGCTGACACCGGACACGAACTCCAGGGCACCTACGAGTTCATCCGGCAATGGGAACCGTGGCTGCGGGAACGCGGACTGAACACGGTGACGGTGCGGGCGGACAATACCGACCCCGTGCAGACATGGCACAGCCAGACGGACGGCGTCATGATCCCCGCCTTCACCCGCGACCGGGCGACCGGCGAGGACGGGCAGGTAGGGCGGCAATGCACGATGATGTGGAAAATCCGACCCATCCGCCGCTTCATCCGCGCGGAACTGGCGCGGCGCGGTCTCCGTGCGACGCCCGGCATCGTGGAGAGTTGGCAGGGCATCAGCTTCGACGAATGGCAACGGATGCGGACCTCGGACGCGAAGTACATCACGAACCGCTATCCGCTCGTGGACCGGCGCATCACGCGGGCGGGCTGCATCGCGTGGCTGGAGGGGCACGGCCTTCCCGTTCCGCCGAAGTCGTCCTGCACCTTCTGCCCGTTCCACTCGCTGGGTGAATGGAAGCGGCTCAAGCGGGCAGGTGGGACCGACTGGCGGGAGGCGGTGGCGGTGGACGCGCTCGTTCGGGATAAGCGATCCAAGATGGCGCTGTACGTCCACCCAGGGCGGAAGCCCCTGCCCGAGGCGGTGGATATACCGGAGGACCACGGCGCGATGCAGATGGAGTTGGACGGCTTCTGCGAGGGAGGTCACTGTGGGGTCTAGCGCGGCGCGCGGGCGGGGCAGGCCCACGGCGGAGGTCATGCCAGGGCTGGTGCTGCGGATACCCGCGCTGCCTGATACCCGCCTGTCAACGAACAGCCGCGACGGGAAACTGAACCGCTTCGAGCGGGCAGACCTGGTCAAGGCCGCCATTGAGGGCCTGACGCCGGTGGCGCTGGCGTGGGCCAACCGGGCGGGCATTCTCGCGCCGCTCCAAGGCCCGCTGGCGCTGCGGTGGACGCTCTACGTCGCGGCGTGGCGTGGCGATGCGGACGGCTGGGCAGGCGCGCTCAAGCCTTGGACCGATTGCCTCGTGCGGCTGGGCATCCTGGCGGGGGACGGGCCGCGCATCGTGCGGGAGGTGACGTACCGCGTGGAGCGGGACGAACACCTGGCGCCCATGACGACGCTGGAACTGGAGGAGGCATCGTGACCAATACCCCTGAGACCACCACGCCTGACCTGATGTCCGTCCCCGATGAGGACATCACCCGCCCGTCGAGGGTGGTGCAGAACGTCATCGCCACGCTCTGGCCCGCCCTCGTTTCCACGCTGGGGAATATGTCCACCGTGGACGGCGTCACGCTGTCCACGGTGGGCACGCATGGCGGCTACCAGCAGCATTTCCTCGGCATCCTCCTTCGCGTGACGGACGTGAATCACCACGCCGTCACCCGCCGGGTGATGCTCCGCCAGGGCACCCTGGACCTCTCCGCCATCCGCGCCCGCCACGCGGAACTGGCGGAGATCGCCAAGGCGGAGGCGGGCAAGGCCGCCGAGCGACGGGAGCGCGCCAGCGTGGCGTACGCGACCGAGAGGGCCGCGCAGGCGCTGGCGTCGCGGCTGGGCATCCACGACCCCGACGGACTCCACGCCGACCGCCAGCACCCCGGCATGATGGTCCTCACCATCGCCGGTCTCACCGCGGAGCAGGCCGAAGCGGTCTGGGCCTGGGCGCGCACCTCCCTGCCCACTGGTGCTACGCAGTCTGCGTCGTGAGCGGGATGGAGAGGAGTAGGAGGCCCATGCGACTGCGCCTGTTGACGCGCAACGTGATGGCAGTGGCAGTGGCGGTGGCGGTGGCATGGCTGGCGATAGGAATCGCGCTGTTGGTGGTCACGCTAGCCTTCGACCATGGGTTGCCATGCGTGGAAAACGTCCCGCCTTCTTTCGTGGTCACGGATCTCGGGTGCGTTCGATGGGCCTCCACGCCTGATACTCTCCCCTGGATATTTCTGACGGTGATCACGATGTGTTTTGTTCCGCTTGTGATATTTCCGTTGGTTTTTTTGAAGGTCATGGCTATGGAGAGTATGCAAGGCCATATGAATGCTGCCGCCGATGTTCTCACGGACCCCTCGGCGTCGGACTGGCTCCGCGACGCCCTCCGTTCCGCGTTGGAGCGCGACCCCGTGGACGCGGCCAACGACGCCGAGGCGCTGGCGCGGGTGCTCAGGGAGCGGTGCGACCGGATGCTGGGGCACTAGCCCGTCCGCCTGCGCCCAATCGAGGACGCGGCGTTGTTTCAGGTGTAGTCCGACTCCTCCCCGTCTCCACCACAAACAACGGACGCGGGGGCCGCGAACCGACCGGGAGGGACGATGCGCGTTGCGCTCTACGCCCGTGTGAGCACGGATGACAAGGACCAGAACCCTGAAACGCAGATGCTCCCGCTCCGGGACTTCGTAGCCTCGCAACGGTGGGACGCCGTGGGTGAGTGGGTGGACAAGGCCGTGTCCACCGACATGCGGGGACGCAAGGCGTGGCGCGACCTGATGGACGGAGCCAGCAAGCGGAAGTTTGACCTCCTGTTGGTCTGGAAGATCGACCGCGCCTTCCGCAGCGTCTTCCACGGGTCCACGACGCTGGAGCAACTGCGTGGCTGGGGCGTGGGCTTCCGCTCCTACTCAGAACCGTGGATTGACACCACAACCCCGTTTGGTGAGGCGCTGTTCCACATTACCGTCGCGTGGGCGCAACTGGAGAAGGCCACCATCGCCGAGCGCGTGAAGGCCGGGATGCACCGGGCGAGCCGTGAGGGGAAGACGATTGGCCGTCCCGTCGTCAGTACGGCGGTGGACCTCCCCTTCGTGCGCCGGATGCTGGAGGAGCGGGCGTCGTGGCGGCGGATCGCCGCTGAGCACCCCCGGACGGTGAAGACCCCGGCGGGCGGGTGGAAGGCCCCCGGCCTGGAGACCATCCGGCAGGCGTGGTTGGCGTCCAACAATGGGGGTGTCGTTTCGGGTGCGCCGCCCGCGTGAACCGCGTCCGCATCCCACAAGGACATCCTTATGGGACAATGGAATTGAGGATTTGCCGCCGACCCAGCGCAAGGCCATCAACGAGCGGATACCGGTTTAGGGAGGGGCGACTAGCGCGGAGTGTGCGTCATGGCGTGGTTGCTTGGAATACTCAGGTGGTTTGTGCTTCCGGTGTCCAATCCCGACGCCTCCATGTGGCAACAGGTGGTGGCCGTGGAGACTGGCGGGGTTGTGCTTGGTGTGGTGTTCGTAGGGGCAATCTTCATGGTGCGCTCGCTGCGTTCACGGCCACCACAATATACCCAACGCCGTAAATCCACCGGAGGATAGCCGGTACAACGTGACCGGCGAGGTCCTCGGAGCAAAGCCATCGCAGGGGCTTCGTACTTGCGACGGCTCGTCGCAGCGTTGGTTCGCGAGCCGCAGCGCGGTGGAAGAGCCATCGCAGGGGCTTCGTACTTGCGACATGGTGTATACCGGCGAATACGCCGTGTGCTGCCAGCGGGAGCAAAGCCATCGCAAGGGCCTTGTACTTGCGACCGAAGGTAGTAGTTGAGCGTCAGGTCGGAAGGCAACTGTAGCAAAGCCATCGCGGAGGCTTGGTATCCGCGACGTGTGCGACCTCTCGCCAAGGAGCGGCGCACAGAAGGAGCCGGGAATGGCCTATCAGGTCTACTCCTACTTCGTGAAGCGCATCCTGTCCGGCGATGACCTCGCGGCGGAGCAGCGCCGCCACCGGACGACGTACTGGAACCGGCTCGTGGAGGTGGAGCGCGCCTACCGCGCTGGCATGGACGCCGCGTTGGGTGAGCACTCCGCCGCGCTCGCGGAACTGGAGGAGGCCATCGCCAAGGCCGAGGAGCGCGTGGAGGCGGCGAAAGCCGCCATCGCCAAGGCCCGGCAGGCGGCCCGCTCCAAGGCCAAGGTGCCCGATGAACTCCGTGAGGCATCGAAGGCCGCGATTGCGGTGCTCAAGCCGCTCCGGGAGCGCCACAAGGAGATGCGGGCCGCGCTGTTTGCGGACCCCGCCGTGCAACAGCGCATCGAGGCACTGGAGGAGGAGCGGCGCGCGGCCCAACGGGACGCCCGCCACGCGGCGGTCGAGGCGGGACTGTACTGGGGCAACTACCTGGACGTGGACGGGGCGTACAAGGCCGGGCGGCAGGGGAAGGGTGGGCGGCTGTTGAAGTTCCACGCCGCCCGCCGTGAGGGCACGGTGAGCGTCTGGTTTCAGAAGGGCCTACCCGTGGCCGGCGTTGACGGCGCGGACAGCCGCCTCCAGATCGTCCCCGTGCCGACGGAGGACGCGGCGGCGGAGATGGCGCGGCCCCGGGGACCGAAGCAGCCGGCCCCGAACATGGCCGACCGCCGCATCGGTCGGCTGCGCGTGGGCACCGGAGAGGAGCGGACGCCGCTCTACGTCGAGTTCGCCATGCTCTACCATCGCCCGCTCCCTGAACACGGCGTCATCCGCCGCGCGTCGTTGGTGCGGGAGGAGGTGGCGTCCCATGCCCGGTGGCGGCTGCTGGTGGTGGTCAACGAGGGGGAGCGGAAGGAGCCGGAACCGCGCGACCCCATCGTGGGGGTGGACGTGGGATGGCGGCAGCTGCCCAATGGTGACCTGCGCGTGGCCTGCGCCTGCACGGAGGAGGGGGAGCCGGACTACCTGACCCTCCCCGCGCGCGTGGTGACGGCCTTCGAGAAGGCCGACAGCCTCCGCGCCATCCGGGACAGGGACCTCAACGCGAACCTCGCCGCGCTGGTGGCGTGGCGCAGGGAGAACATCACCGCATTGCCGGATTGGTTCATCGAGGCGACCAAGACCCTCTCGCAGTGGCGGTCCTCGGCGCGGCTGGCGGCGCTGGTGCTGCGATGGCGGGTCAACCCGTTCCCCGGCGATGAGATGGCCCACGATGCGCTGGAGGCGTGGCGGGAGCACGACAAGCACCTGTGGACCTGGGAGGCGAACGAGCGCCGGAACGCCAGCGCCCGCCGGCGGGAGGCGTTTCGCCTGTTCGCCAAGCGGCTGGCGCATACGTCGGGCTTCGTGGGGCTGGAGAAGTTCAACCTGCGGCGGGTCACTGGCACCGACGAGGAGCAGGACCATGCCGCGCGGATGCGGGTGATCGCGTCGGTGGGGGCGCTGCGGGGCATCATCCGCCAGACGTGCGCGCGGGATGGGGTCTGCGTGAAGGACGACCTCCCCGCGATGCACACCACCATCACCTGTTGGCAGTGCGGCGTCCAGATACAGTTTGACGCGCGCACCGAACTGCGCGTGACCTGTCCCACCCCTGGTTGCGGCATCACCTGGGACCAGGATGAGAACGCGGCGCGGAACCTCGCCCACATCGCCGCGACGGGGAGCCTGCGAGCGCCGACGGCGTGATACCCTTAGATATGGGCCGCTCGCAGACACGGATGCGAGGTGGCGCGGCTAGGGATGGAGCGGAGCGCGGCGCGCTGGGCGGGCGACGGAGGGCCTTCGGGCCGGGGCGCTCGCAATGTGTATCTGGAATCCCTAGCATACCGTGGAAGAGCCATCCCGAAGGCTTTGTATTTGGGACGCGACAGCGCCGCCCGCGCCCGGACGGGGGACACCCGGTGGAAGAGCCATCCCGAAGGCTTTGTATTTGGGACCCCTGCGTGGGCGCTACCTGGCCGCCGGGGTGGTCTCGTGGAAGAGCCATCCCGAAGGCTTTGTATTTGGGACATCGTCTCGCCTCTCTCCCTATCCCGTGGGACTACGCGTGGAAGAGCCATCCCGAAGGCTTTGTATTTGGGACTCCTCGTAGTAGTCCAGCCTGCCCAGGTGCTCCCTGGTGGAAGAGCCATCCCGAAGGCTTTGTATTTGGGACTTCGCGTCAGCGTCGTCACGGCCCCTCCTATTGCGTGGTGTGGAAGAGCCATCCCGAAGGCTTTGTATTTGGGACCAGGCCGTCGCGCGGGGGGAGATTCCCTCCATCCGCGTGGAAGAGCCATCCCGAAGGCTTTGTATTTGGGACCGGACCTGATGGGGCGGGCAGCGACGCCACGCCGCGCGGTGGAAGAGCCATCCCGAAGGCTTTGTATTTGGGACCCGGTCTACGAGGCCACCTGGCGTTCGGTGCTCGGTGGTGGCAGAGCCATCGCAGAGGCTTTGTATTTGGGACGACTGGTCGGGAGGCGTGTTCTTCCTCGCATAGACAGGTGGGGTCCAGAGGCACGCGCAGAGGTACGCGCGTGGTTGCTTCGCCGTCTGGATTTGGTCAAGGGGTAGCCCGCGCAGGGCCAGCAACGAACGGACGGCGGAGTGAGGAGGCGTGATGCTCCAACGCGTGCAGGACGCCATCGCGGACCTGTTGAGTTTTCTCATCGCCATTGCCCTTGGCGGGGCGGTGCTCATCGTCGTGGTTGGTGTCCCTGTGGTACTCCTCGGTTTCGCTGCGGTGGGCTGGGTTGGTGTGTTGCAGACGGGGCCGTGGCCCGCCAAGGTTCTCTCCTGCGCCGTGGCCCTGCCCTTCCTCCTCGCCTCGCTGTGGCTGGTGATATGGGCGTCGCGGAAGGCTGTGGAACATTGGCCGTGCTGGATCGGAAACCACAAATGGCCCAAAGAGTCGTTGGAGCGGCTCCAGTGGGGCTTTCTTGTCGTCCTCCCCCGCAATGGCACCTTTCGCGTGTGCGCGCGGTGCGGACGGGAGGAGGTGGTCGCGTTGGATCACTCGCTGGGCACATTCGGCGGGGCTGATATCTGGGTGCCGGTGGAGCGCGCGGTGAACCGGGGCGGGCACTGGCGGTGCTAGGCTACCGCCTCCGTTTCCGCGACTGAGTCCGGTTGCTTGTTGGCTTCCGCAGCGCCACCTCCATCTGCATCTGCGGCTCCTGCCCCAGTTGTTCCGCCGCGCGTGGGCCGAAGTGGATGAGCACCGCGCCGGCGATGATGGCAACCGCCGCCAACGGGGGGAACGCCCACGACCCCACGGCCCATCCGACGCCTACCCCCAGCGACAGACAACCGAACATGAGGAACGACACCGCCACGCTCTGCGCGGCGTCGAACCGCTCCCACAGGGCGTGGTGGGCCTGCATAACGTTCCGGTGCCAGCGACGCATCTATTCCTCCTCATCCGGCAGTATGTACACCGACACGGAACCCTGACGGAACACCCGCTCCCACCCATTGAACCGTTCCTCCACCCACGGCGGCGGCGGGCCGTGGTTCGCCGTCCGCGGCGTGGCGTCCACGGCGAGGTAGCGCGCTCCCAGCGCGCGGGCATCGGCCACGGTGTCCCACGTCACCGTCTCCACCCCGAGCGCGACCGGCTGGGTCACCGGATACCACTGGACCCAGGACTTGGCGCGATCCACGGCGTACACCGTCCGCCCGTCACGGGCGTAGGTCACGGGGAGCCACGACCCATCCAACCGCACCCAGCGTGACTCCCCGCCGGGCCAGTTGCCCACCATCACCCGCCCATCGCTGGTCACGGTGTCGCCGGCCAGCACCCGCCACGTCGTATCGCTCTCTTGTTGAAACACCCCTCCGGTGAGGTGCATATCCGTCTGGAACGCCCGCCGTTCCCCGGTGGCCTCAATCCACCATCCGAACGCCATGCCTCCCGCCAACACCGGTTCGCCGGGTGCCGTGTGCGCCCGCAACCACGCGATGGCGGCCGCGTGTTCGGGGGCGTACACGGGGCGCGTGGTGAGCACCCGCATGAGCAGCGCGTTGGTCATCCATGCGTTCCACGCGATGGTCATCACCGTCAGCACAACCAGCGCCACGCGGTAGCGCGGCCACCGCCCGACGGCGCGGGCGATGAGCCACCCCATCCACGCTATGAGCGGCAACGTCACGTACAGGCTGGCCCGGTAGAGCGGAGTCCCGATGGTGATGTTGTATGGGATCAGGGGGAGGCCCGCCAACCCGACGAGCAACGCCGCGCAGACCCACGCGCGAAACGCGCTCGGCCCGCGCCGGAGCGTGGCCCACGCGACCGCCGTCAGTCCCCAGATCGGCACGGCCCACCATCGGACATCAAACGCGACCCCGGAAAAGCCCACGGCCCCATCCGTCGTGCCGTGTGAGAAGCGGAGTGTCTGCCACGCGATCCACGGGGTCGCCGCCAGCACCGACAGCGCGCCCCAGCCGAACACCGCGAGCCACCGCCGCCACGGTGGGGCCCACGGCGGGGCGTACAGAGGCACCATGAGCGCGCCCACCGCCGCGAACAAGACGAACCCCACGCCATCCACGAACGCGAGGAGCGATGCCAGCGCCGCCAGGGCCATGCCGTACCGCGCCCGCCCTGTCTCCAACAGCCCCGCCAGCGCCCACCACCCGCCCAAGGCCAGTCCCAGCCCGGCCAGCACAAGCCATCCCCACGCCAACGGGGAGGCGATGTTCCATGTGGTCGCCGTCGCCACCGCTATGAGCGCGGCGGTCCACTCGCCGACGCGCGGGCGCAACAGCGCGTACAGGGCGAACGGCCAAACCGCATTCGCCGCCAGTCCCGCCAATTCCCCGCCGGTGACGGGACCAAACGCTTTGACCCACGGCCAGAGGTAGAGCGCCAACCCCGGCGGACGGTACTGACCCGTCCCGGACACGTCCAATCCATCCAGCCACAGGACGTTGCTCAGGTAGTTGGCGAGGTCCATTGACGCCCCGCCGTCTGTGAGGACGAGATAGCCGTTACAGAGCGTCCACGCCAGGAGGCAGAACGTCAGGACGGGAAGTGGTCTGGCGATATTGGGCATGTAGTGTCAATCCCCCCCCGCTATGGCGAGCTGTTCCCCTGCGCCCGCCAATTCAAGGTACAACGCCTCCGTCGCATCCACCGCCGTCTCCCATGACCACCGGCGGGCCGCGGCGCGGCATACATCGGCGCAGCGGTCGCACGAATGCCCAGCGAACACCCGCGCAAGCGCCGTCGCCATGCCCTCCGACGTGGGCGGGCAGGTCACGCCGTGGAAGCGGCCCTCCGTCACCAACCGCGCCGTGGCTGAGCCAGGAAACTCCGCCGCGAGCACAGGGACGCCGGCGGCGTTCGCCTCTCCCGCCACGAGGCCGAACCCCTCCCGTTGGGAGGGCACCACGAGCACCCGCGACCGCTTCATCTGACCCCATACCTGGGCATCCTCGGGGAGGGAGCCGAGGAAGGAAACGCGATCCGCCACGCCAAGAGATTGCGTGAGCGCTTCGTAGGCGGCGCGAGCGTCCCCATCGCCCACCACGCCCATCGTAACGCCTGGTACTCCCGACAGTCCGCGCAGCAGCAAATCCACTCGCTTGGCTCCAATGAGACGGCCCACGAAGAGGGCGTCATAGGTATCCCCCCACGGTTCGGAACGGTCAATGGCGGCCTGGTCCACGCCGTTGTGGATGACCCGGAGGCGGCTGTCTTGGACACCCACGCGCCGGAGGCGGTCCGCCGTGAACTCCGACACGGCGACGACACGGTTTCCCAGCCGCGTCGCCATCCGCTCCAACGCCACGATCCCCGGCGCGAACAGGGGGCGTTCCCGTCGCCAGTGCCACCACCCGTAGTATTCGTGCCAGGTACAGACGAGCGGGATGTCGCGTCGCCGGCAGTGGCGGGCGATGGCGAACGCGGCGGCGTAGGGGAAGGCCAGGCATTCCACCACGTCCGCCTGGAGGTCGGGCAACACAGACATGACGGCGTTGGCCCAGCGGAGCATGTGACGGGCGTTGCGGTGCGCGCCGACGCCGAGGTCAGGGCAGATGCCCACCACCTCCACGTTGGGGGAGGGACGCAGCACGGACGGGCCATCCCATGTGTGCATCGTCAGCGCCGTGATTTCGTGCCCGCGCTGGCCCAGCCGCGTGGCGAGTTCGTGGTAGCGCCGCTCGCCGCCTCCCTTCCAGTGGGGCCACCACACATCGGAGATGATGGCTACGCGCACGGCCACCTCACGCAGAGCAGATTGACGAAGCCCGACCGCGCCTCCACGCGGCGTAACTCCGCCTCCGTGACCAGCCTGAGTGCCCCCGTCCGTTCATGGATGGCGTGGAGGTGGTAGCCGGCGCACCAAAGGTAGGTCGCCAGCGACAACGGAACGTTGCCCGCCGCGCGCAGGCCCGCCGGCCAATACTCCACCACGAGGGTTGGGTATTGCGTGAAGAGGATTGGAGCCATGCCGGCGAGCGCGTCCAGTTCCCCGCCCTCGATGTCCAGTTTCACCAGCCCGACGCGGGCATCTGGCCCCAGCGCGTCAGGCAGGGTCACGGTGGGCACGGGCAGGACGGGGCCGTGGCGCGAGACGGCGAGCGAATGCCCGCCGTGGTTTGACGGCGAGAGATGCAGGCGCGCCGTGCCCGTGCGTGACGCCACCGCCTCTGTTCGGAGGATGACGTTGACCGCGTCATTCGCCTCCATGTTGCGGACGAGCAATCGGCGGTTGGCTGGTTCCGGCTCAAAGGCGTATACCCGACCCTCCAGCCCCACGCTCCGCGCCATGAGAAGGGTGTGGTGCCCAATGTGCGCGCCGATGTCCACCGCGACCATGCCGGGACGCAGATAACGCCGGAGCACGGCGCCGACGCCTGGCTCATAGACGCCCGTCATGAACAACGGGCGCCCAATGTAGCGGTCGGTCAGGTTCACGGTGATCCGTCCGTGCGGCGTCTCCACCGTCGCCTCGCCGTGCGCCACGCGGTCCCACAGCGCGAAGTAGGCCCGTTGCACGAGGGGATGTCGGCCAGCCCACCGCGCCACGGTGTTCCGTTCAAATGGGGACACGAGACGGCGGAACACCGAAAGGGAGGGGCGGACACAGGATGGTCCCGCTATCGGCGTCACTCGCACGGTTCCGCCACCATCCACAGGCAGCCCGCGTTCCATCGTGTCCGTCGCAGCACCACGTCCAGCGCCGCCGCCGCGCCGTGGCGGATGGACGGGTGGAGCCACGCCACGCCAGACCCCGCGCGCATCATCCACCGCGGCATGCCTATCTCTGGTGTGCTCAGGGGCAACCGCCAGCCGAATGACGCGTATCCCGCCTCCCGTAACGCCTCGGTGAGCGCTGTCGGGGACCACCAGCCCCAGGTGCGCGGCGGGTAGTTGCGTTCCTCCGCCGTCTCTGGCGTGATGGGCTTGTACCCGCCGACTATGAGCACGGCATGCGGCCACCGATCGCGGATGGACCGCAACCATTCCACGGGCTGTTGGATGTGGTGAAGGGCAAAGAACGTTGCCACCACCTGCGTGTCCGCCCAGAGGCCGTTCGGGACGGTGGACACCTCGCCGTGGTGCATGGGGAAGCCGTCCCCGCGCAGTGCCTCCACCACCGGCCCGCCCACGTCCAGGCCACGGACGGTATGCCCGCGCCGCCACAGCGCATGCATGAACGCGCCGACCCCGGGCCCGACCTCCAGCACCCGCGCCCCGTGGGGATAACGGAGAGAGAGGTAGTCCAGTGTGCGCCAGTACGCTGGAGACCAGAGGCCAATCCGCTCATTGGTGATGAGCGTCCCGCGCCGTTCCATGCGTTTGGCGAAGTCCCCCATCGCCCGCCTGCTCTCCGCGCCGCGGTAGGCGTCGGAGAAGAGTTGCACCGGGTCCACCGGCAGGAGCGGCCACGCAAAATAGAAGTCGCACCGCGCGCAGTAGTGCATGGAGCGCCCAGCAAGGCTCCCGGCCCGCCCGCAGATGTGGCATTGCGCCGCGTCTACGGCTTCCGGCAACCGGCCAACATCCCGCAGTTCAGATATGGCGACCTCCCTTCGTGCCGCATGGCGTCGGCCCATCCGTAGTTGGCATCGTCGCACAGGACCACCGCGCCCGGCTCCGTCGCGTGGAGCGCGGCCAGCGTCTCCTCTTGCACATGCTGGGGCGTGTGGTCGTCGTCCAGAAACACCAGTCCCACCGTCCCCAGGTGGCGCAGCCAGTGGGGAAGCGCCGTACGGGCGTCCTCCAGGACGAAATGCACCCAACCACGCAGGTGTGGCGGCACGGCCCATCCCGGCACCTCGCCGTTGGGCACTCGGTACGGGACGCCATCCGCGCCGCGCTGGGTGGACTCGGGCGGCACGTCAATGCTCACGACCATGCCCCCGTGGTTGGCCTTGACGGCGGCGGCGATGGCGGCGGTGGACGCGCCGGACCCTGTGCCGGTCTCCACCACCACGCAATGGCGCAGGAGGCGAGTCACGGCGTACAAGAGGCACCAGTCAGCGGGGGATACCTGCCCGCCCCGCTTCTGCGGCCACGGGAACGCCGCCAGCGCCGCGCGGGCCTCTCTCAGCGCCTCTCGCGCCGCGCCCGCATCCGCCCCGGTGAGCGCGATCAGGAATGGGATGGGGGCCTGGTGGTGTTGGACGAACCGCGCGATGGCCCACGCCTGCCGTGGCCCGTGGCCTCTGGGTGCGTGGGTTTTGACAAGGCCATAGAGCGCGTGGTCCAGTCCAGAGAGGAGCGGGCTACGCATTCCACCTCCACAACCAAGGCCAATGCTTTCCGCCACGTCACTTCACCACCAGCAGCGTCCCTATCAGGATGATACCCGCGCCCAGCAGGTGTAGG
>Ga0326597_10001117_pt1 | contig 44466 bp, 32 predicted proteins | sample RVTome_12_FD_203789 | JGI IMG/M metagenome (GOLD analysis project Ga0326597, IMG submission 203789) | Soil microbial communities from uranium-contaminated site in the Upper Colorado River Basin, Wyoming, United States - RVT100D185 | ecosystem: Environmental > Terrestrial > Soil > Contaminated >...
ACCAAGGGGTACAGCATCCACCGGATGGACTACAAGAACCACGAGTTCTCGACCCTGGGAGACCGGGGGCCGGGCCGCCTGCGCAAGCCGCTCAACGTCGGCATCGATTCCCTGGGGTACAAATTCGTGGTCGATGCGCTGCGCCAGCAGGTCGTGGTCTTCGGGCCGGATGATCGCTTCGTCACCGCCTTCGACGTGCCCCCGCCGTGCCACCCGGTCGATCTGGCGATCTACGGCGATGAGTTGTTCGTGCTGGACAATGATGACGATCCCCAGATCGTCGTCCTCGATCGCCGCACCGGCGAGTTCCTGCGTTCGTTCGGCGGCTACGGGTCGGAGCCGGGCCAGTTCCAGATCCCGAGCAGCCTGTGCGTCGACCTCCACGGCGACCTGTACGTCAACGATCACCTCAACTTTCGAATCCAGAAGCTGACCCGCGACGGGAACCCGATCTGGGAACGCGGCTCACCCGGGCGGCAGTTGGGTCAGTTCGGCCGCCCGCGAGGGATTCGCGCCGGACCGGACGGGCTGATCTACGTCGTCGACGGGGGCATGCAGCTCGTGCAGATGTTCAATTCCGAAGGCCAGATCCTGATGCACTTCGGCGGCCCGGGCAACGTCCCGGGAGGATTCGTGCTGCCCGCATCGCTGGCGCTCGATGCCACCTCGTTGCCGTACTTCCAGGAATACATCCATGAGGATTTCACTCCGGAGTACCTCGTGTTCGTGGTCAGCCAGTATGGTGGCCACCTCGTGAACGTGTTTGCCTTCGGGTCGTTTCCCGAAGGATATCGACTGGAGGAGTCCGCGATCGCCACGCTTCCAGAGCCCGACCCGCGCAGTGGGATGGGACCCGGGTTGTCGCCGAGCGGTGAACCCCCCGGCCAGGATGAGCAGCCCGGCGAGGATGAGCAAAAGGACGGCCCGAAACGATGAACCGGCCGCCGATGGAGTCGGATTCATGAGGATCCTGGCGGCATCGGTGTGTGTCGCGTTGGTGGCGGCCGCCTGTTCGCAGACCACGCGCTATGAAGTGCTGAGCTTCTTCTTCGACGGCGTTCCGCCGCCTCACGTGCAGAACCAGGGCGAGCTGGATCCGGACGCGGACCTCGAGGGCGAGCCGGAAGACACCTTCGTCGTGCAAAGGCCCACGGTCTACCTGCACGCACCCTACAAGGACCGCCGCTGCGTCGAATGTCACGACGTCTACGCCGGCAAGCTGGTCCGGCCGGTGGAAGATGGTCTGTGCTGGACCTGCCACGTGGACATCACCGCCGACGCGGCCTTCGTTCATGGACCGGTGGCGGCCCAGGCCTGCCAGCAGTGCCATCACCCGCACCGCTCCAAGTACCCGCAGCTCCTGCTCGAGCCGTCCACGGAACTCTGTTTGAACTGCCACCTGTTGGAAGATCTCATCCCGGGAGAGCACCATGCCAAGACCGAGACGGGCACGGAGCACGAGTGCGTCGAGTGTCACAATCCACACGCCGGCAACGTGAGGTATTTCTTGAAGCCGGATCGTCCCTGAGGCGGCCGTCGAGTTCCCTGAATCATGCTGCACGCCACCCCGACAGACGAGCGAGCGATCGGCCGGCGAGTTCTGCTCGGGCTCGCGGCGCTCGGCTTGATGATCGCCGGTCTGGCCGGCTGCCGGGTCAGTCGTCAGGTCGGTCGCGAGGACGTCGGCACGGTCGGTCTGACGGACGTCGAGGGCTTCATCGAGTTCGAGGGACGGATTCGCAACGAGGACCGCAAGCGCAGCACCGGCGAGACCGAATACGACGACCAGCAGATCTACCGGGAGAGCATCGGCCTTTCGACCGAGGGGTACATCTACCATCCGAACCTGCTCGCGTTCACGGCCGGGGGCGTGTTCCGGCTGGTGCAGGGGGAGTTCGAGAGTTCCTTCGGGGGAGTCGATCGCAAGGAGAGCCTGAGCGGCACGGGTCATGAGTACGACTTGAATCTGGGCATCCTGCCGGCGTCGCAGTATCCGGGCCTGATCTACACCCGCCGCTATGAGTCGCTCGAGCCGCGGCCTTTCTTCACCAGCGAGATCCTGACCACCACCGAGGACGGCCTGCGCTGGAGCTACCTCGGTCCGACCACGCCCACCAACCTGCTGATCGAGCGCCGCGTGATGGAGTTCGATCCGATCGGGAACAGCATCGAGCGGTTCCGGCGCAAGGAGACCGAGGTCCTGCAGTTCGACACGGCGTATGTCTTCAACGACCACAACGAGCTCTCGCTGTACTACGAGCACGAGAGCGTGGTCGAGGATCCGTTCGACATCGAGTTCGACGTGGATGACCTGCGCCTGCGCCACGAACTGGAGTTCGGCGAGAACCACGAGAACCGGTTCGATTCCGAACTGAGCTACTACTCCCAGACGGGCAGCCTCGAGCTCGAACAGGAGCAGTGGCGCGAGCGCCTGAGCCTGATCTATTCCGACGCGCTGCGCGGCTGGTACAACCTGGACGTCACCAGGCGCACGCTGGGCGCTTCGGGGGACGGGGGCGCGGATGAAACGTCCTACTATCTGGAAGCCACCCATGAACACCGGCTGTACGAGAGCCTGATCACCGAGTTGATGCTCTTCCTGAACTCCGAGTACTTTGACTCGGGAGCCACCCTCGACCGGTACGGCGGCCGGCTCGGTTTCGACTATCGCAAGCTCAATCCGTGGGGCGTGCTGAACGCCGACTACAGTTTCGACTACGAACTCAACGAGCGCAGCGGCTTCGACCAGACCGTGCAGGTCATCGATCGGCCCGGAACCTTCGTCGATCCGAATCCAATCGTCCTGTCCGATCAGAACCTCGTGATCGACTCGATCCGGATCACCGACCAGACCGGCCTGACGATCTTCAGGAACGTACTCGACTACATGATCGTCACCTTCGCCAGCCGGGTGGAGATCCATCGGGTGCCCACCGGCCTGATTCCCAACGGACAGGCGGTGCTGATCGACTTCGAGATTCACAACGTCGGGGACTTCCAGCTGACCTCGCTGGCTCACCGCTTCGGCATCCGCCAGAACTTCCACTTCGGACTGGCGCCGTACTACCGGTTCATCTGGCAGGACAACACCGTCACGGGCGAGGATCCGAGCGTCGCGATCGAGGAAGACATCCGGGCGCACATCCTCGGCGTGGAATTCGTGCGCGATTCGTTCCGGGCCATGGCGGAATACGAGGATCACTGGTCGAGCGTCTCGCCGTTCGAGCAGTACCAGGTCGGCGCGAGCTATTCCCACAGATTCGATTTCGGGGGACTGGCCCGCGCGAGCGCTCGTTGGACCAATACGGTCTGGGAGCCGCCCACTCCCAGGGAGCGGACCTTCCTGATCCTTGCCGGCGGCTACCAGCACCAGATCACCCGGCAGCTGAGCTTCGAGAGCGAGCTGCGCTATATCCAGGAGGATGACACCGTCGGAGGAGCGGAAGACGGCTTCGATCTGGATCTGGCGCTCGAATGGTTGATCCGGCAGACCGAGTTCCGCCTGGCGTACGAGATCGGGCGCTTCCGAAACGACTTCGTCGAGACCGATTCATCGATGCTGTATGTGCAGTTGAAGCGGAATTTCTGATGGAGGCGGTTCTTCGCGCGCACCGGCCGGCGCCCTGGTTCGGCCTGCTGCTTTCCTTCGGTTGCGCGCAGCCGGGCGGGCCGGTGTTCGAGGAGCTGGAACGGCCGATCCGCTGGCCGCCCGAGCCGGCCCCGGCCAGGATCCGGTACGTGGGCCAGTTGACCCGGGCGGCGGACCTCAAGCCGCCGACCGGTTTCCTGGAGGAGATCGGCGACTTCCTGGCGGGCGAACCGGAGCCGCAACGGCTGTACGGTCCGCGTGCCGTGGTCTGCACTCCGGATGGGAGCGCGGTCTGGATCGCCGATCCCGGCGGGCGCTGCCTGCATCGCTTCGACCTGCAGGATCGCGGCTATCTGCGCGTCGAGAAGTTCGGGGAGTCGCTCGTGCTGAGTCCGGTCGGCCTCTGCCTGGGACCGGCCGATTCGATCTACGTCTGCGATTCGGAGGAGATCGCGATCCACCGGCTGTCCGCGGCCGACGGAAGCCTGATCGAGTCGCTGCCGCTGCCCGAGGATCTGCGCCGGCCCGTGGCGCTGGCCTACGACCCGGACGAGGATCAGCTCTACGTGGCGGACGTCGAGTCCCACGACATCAAGGTGCTGGGCCGCGACGGAACCGTGCGGGCGCGGATCGGGCGGCGGGGGAGCGAAGCCGGCGAGTTCAATTATCCGTGCGACCTCATCGACGACGGCCAGCTGCTCTGGGTGGTCGACAGCGGCAACCACCGCGTCCAGGGTCTGACCCACCAGGGCGAGCCGATCTTATCGATCGGCAGCGAGGGCGACTCGCCCGGCAACCTGGCCCTGCCGAAGAGCGCGGCGGTGGACAGCGACGGGCATCTGTACGTGGTCGACGCCCGGTTCGAGAACATCCAGATCTTCGATCGCGCGGGACGCCTGCTGCTCTTCTTTGGCGAGGAGGGCACGGGCCCGGGCGAGTTCTGGCTGCCCGGGGGGCTGTTCATCGACCGGAACGACCGGATCTGGCTGTGCGACACCTACAACAACAGGATCCAGGTGTTCGACTACCTGAGGGAGGTGGCTGATGAAGCCGATCGGTAGCAGCCCGCGGCAAGCGCGCGCGGCGCCCGTCCGGGCAGGTCTCGTCCTGTGCGCGCTGGTTTTGTGTTCGCAGGTGGCGGCGGCTCAAGAGCAGGTGGCGCGGACCGTGCACAACCTCTCTTCCAGCGGTCCAGGCCGCGTGCGCGCCGCCTCGGAGGGGCGCGTCTGCATCTTCTGCCATGCCTCGCACAACACCTCCGCGATGGTGCCGCTCTGGAATCGCGAGCTGTCCAATGCCTCCTATCAGATCTATCGTTCCTCCACGCTCGATGCCCGCGTCCAGCAGCCGACCGGCTCGAGCAAGCTCTGCCTGAGCTGCCACGACGGCACGATCGCCATGGGGAACATCGTCAGTCAGGTGGAGCGTATCCGGATGGCGAGCGGGGGATATCTGCCGGCCGGGCTGACCAATCTGGGCACCGACCTCTCGGACGATCATCCGATCAGCTTCGTCTACTCGGGCGGGCTCGCGGCCGCTGACCGGCAACTCGTGAATCCGGGCAACCTCGGCTTCCACGTTCAGCTCGACTCCGATCAGCAGGTGCAGTGCACGACCTGCCACGATGCCCACGACAACACCTACGGCAACTTCCTGGTGATGGACAATGCGTCCGGCGAGCTGTGCATGACCTGCCACAAGATGGACGGCTGGAATTCGTCCGCGCATCGCACCTCGAACGCTTCGATGGCCGACCGACAGCTGGGCGATTGGCCCTACCGGAACGTGGCGGAGAACGCCTGCCGGAGCTGTCACCGGCCGCACTCGGCCGCCGGCCGCGAGCGGCTGTTGATCTTCGAGAACGAGGAGGACAACTGTCTGTCCTGCCACGACGGGCAGGTGGCGCGCACCAACATCCGGTCCGAGATCCAGAAACGCAGCGCTCATGATCCGACCCGCCGGACCGGCGAGCATGATCCGGTCGAAAAACTCGGCGGCGATCGGGATCACGTCGAGTGCTCCGATTGCCACAACCCGCACGCGGTCGCCAAGCTGTCGAGGAGTTCCCGCTACGTGCCGATCGACGAAACGCTGGCCAAGGTCAAGGGCGTGAGCCGCGGAGGCTCGCCGGTCCAGGAGGCCCGGCATGAATACGAGGTCTGCTTCCGCTGTCACGGCGACCGCGCGGTGAAGGTCGATCGGCGGATCGAGCGGCAGTCGGACACCGACAACCTGCGCCTCGAGTTCAATCCCTCCAATCCCAGCGCGCACCCGATCGTGTCCCCGTCGCGAGGCTCCGCGTCCGAATCGGTGAGCCTGCTGTCGAGCATTCCGTCCGGCACGCAGCTGCGGTGCACCGACTGCCACAACAGCGATGACGGACCGCGGGCGGGCGGCTCAGGTCCCAGTGGACCGCACGGTTCGATCTACGAGCCGCTGCTGGAGCGCAACTACAGCACCCGGGACGACACCCCCGAGTCGTTGTTCTCCTATGCGCTGTGCTACAAGTGCCACAGCCGGACGAGCATCCTGAACGACGACAGCTATCGCGGGCACAAGCTGCATGTCGAGGGGGTCCAGGCGCCTTGTTCGGCCTGCCATGACCCCCATGGCGTCAGCCGGGCCGCCAGCCGCGGCGGTTCCGACCACACGCACCTGATCAACTTCGATCTCGCGATCGTGTCGCCGGAGAGGAACACCGGCCGGATGGAATACCGCGACACCGGGCGGTTCTCGGGAACGTGCACCCTGACCTGCCACAACGTGCCGCACGTCAAGGCGAAGTACGGTCCCGGCATCCAGCCCAAGGGTCCGAATCAGAAACCGTGAGATCCGTGAAGCCGCGGTGATCAGAAGCGCGTGCTGACCCGGATGCTGAAGTACTCGGTCTCATCGTCCGAGCCGGTCAGGACCGGGATGCCGAGGTCGAGCGCCACCGGCGCGTTGCCGAGGAACGGCAGCTTGAAGCGCACGCCCGCGCCCAACGACAGCCGCGTGGCCGAAAGCAGCTCGCCGAACGATGACTCGAGCGATCCGGCGTCGACGAAGACCACGCCGCGCAGGGTCTCCACGTCCTCGTCGAGCATCACGTCGTAGGTGCTCACCACCGGGAAGCGGTACTCGCCGGACGCCGCCCAGGCCAATTCGCCACCCAGGAAGACGCCGTCCGCCTCGGGACCCACTCCCCGGTACTCGAACCCGCGGATGCCGAAGGGACCGGTCGTGCCGCCGCCCTGGAACCGTTCGAAGAACGGCAGGTCGCCGCCAAAGGACTGGGCGGCGCCCACGGCGCCCTTGAGCGACAGGATCTGCCGGCGCCCGCTCGAGTCTTCCATGACCGGAACGAACAGCTCGCCGTCCACGATCACCCGTTGGCCGGCGGCGTCGGCCCCGAGCAGGTCGTAGCTCGCCCCGAACCGGTAACCGTCCTTCGGGTCGGTGATCGAATCGACCTGCTCGTAGCGTCCGAACACTCCGATCGACGGCACGAAGTTCGAGCCCTCCACGTCTTCCACCTCGTCCGGCGAATCGCCCTCGATGTCGACCAGCTCCAACCGGCCGATGATCCCTGTGCTCCAGTGGTCGTCCAGCTGTTTGCCGAGAGTGGTCGTCAACCCCAGCCGGTCTTCATCGACGTCGTCCACCAGCCGGACGGAGCGCTGGAAGGCCTCGACCTCGAGCGAATAGGGATAGCGATCGGCGTCGACCAGCGAGGGTTCGGTGAACGAGAGCAGGAAACTGGAGACTTTGTTGCCCGGGATGGCTGACAGCGTCAGCTGCTGTCCGCCGCCGTGAAAGGCCTCGGCTCGCATCGCCTCGCCGAAGAAGGTCACCGGATTCCAGGAGGAAGGCAGGTCGGTCAGGTCGAAGTTGTTCTTGCGCAGCTGGACCGCAGCCCAGAAGCCGGTGTCGAAGCTGGCGCCCGCGCCGATGCTCCACCAGCTCGAGTCCGCGCCGTCGTCCACGTCGATGAACAGGTCCTCCAGGGTGGGATCGGAGGTCTGCTGGAACCGGACCTGGACGCGGTCCTGGCCTCGGTTGTCGACGAAGTAATGCAGGGCCCGCAGGCGGTCGGCGGTGCGCCTGAGCTCCACCGTGCTGGCCAGGTCCCCCGGATCGAGCGTGCTCCTGCGGCGCACGACGGTGTTCTTGGTGCGGGCATTGCCGTGGATCACCACGTCGCGGATCCGTTTCATCGGGCCTTCGTCGATGACGTAGCGCACTTCCACTTGCTGGTCCTGCTCGGAGAAGGTGAACTCCGTCCGGACCTCGGCCCGGACGTAACCTCTCTCGCCGTACAGCATCAGCATCCGCTTGCGGTCCTTCTCCAGCGTCGCTTCGCGCAGTGCGTCGCCTTCGTCGAGCTCGATCTCGGCGGCGAGTTCCTCGCTGGAGAGATCGGAATTGCCCTCGATCCGGATCTTGCCGGCCGTGTAGAGGCGGCCCTCCTGCACCCGCAGCTGGATTCCCACTTCGTCCTGGGCGGCGTTGAACTCGAGTCCTTCCAGCGAGACTTTGCCGTCCAGCAATCCCTGTCGCTGGACGTAGGTCTGCAGCTCGACGATGTCGCGCTCGAGGACCTCCTGGCTCAGATACGATTCGAGCACGAAGAACAGGCTGGTGTCGGTCACCATCGCTGCGCGCAGATGATCCTCCTCGAGCGTCCTCAGGCCGACGAACTCGATCGAATCCACCTCGACCTTCGGTCCTTCGTGAATCTCCAGCGTGCCGACCACGGCGCCGTCCCGCACTTCGATGCCAAGATTCACCTCGGCGAAGTAGTGCCCTTCCCTGCGCAGCTTGCGTTGGAGTTCGCCGGCGCGATCTTCGACCTGCGATTCCAGCAGGGCTCGCACCCCGCCCAATGACAGGCCGTCCTGCAGCTCCTTGCCGCGGGCAGCGCTGACGCCGGTGGTTTCGATCCGGGTGATCAGCACCTCCTCGTAGACCTGCAAGGTCAGGCGCAGGCCGCCTTCCATGGCCTCCTCGAGGGCCGTCACGCGGGCGCCGTGGCGCTGATAGATGTCGCGGATGTCCTCGGCGATCAACCGCGGGTCGAGCGGCTCGCCGACCTTGGTGCGCATGAAGGCCGAAATCTGTCGGTCCGTGACGCGGCGATTGCCGGTGATCTCGATTTCGACGACGGGCGGGCCATCGCGGGCTTCCCGGACCTCCTGGAAGCCAGCCAGGAGCAGCATGGCGGCGAGAATGAGAATGTGCGAGGGGCCCAACCTTCAGTCCGCTCTGACCGCGTTCTGTGTTGCGGAGGATTGTAGGCCGCGAAATCGTCGAATCGAGCGCGGCGGCGCGCCGGCTGCACCATGGTTGCCCCGGCCGCGAGGAACAGTTGCGTGTCTGCCGTTCACTTCACTTCCGGCCAGCGCCCGAGTCGCAGTTCGTGAGAAGAATCGCATCCGGTGGAAGGACGCCGAGACCGGCTCGAAGAACCGATCTCGGCGGGGCAGCGGCCCATTCGTTCAGGCTTTGGCCGAACAAAACCCATGCCAACATCTGGACCCTTTCGTCCTTCTGGATGGACTTGCGGGACGGTACCATAAGCCACTGACATTCAGTCTCTTAAAGAGTCGATCCAGCATGGAGGTAGAGACCGGAAAGTATCGGATGAGAAGATCCACGATCGGGATGGGAAGAAACAGGAGAGCGCCAGCCGATTTTCCCAATACTGGGAAGGACTTCTCAATGTCAGCAGGCGGATTCAACCCCAGAAAAGCGCGATCGTGCCCTCCAGATACGTGGGGCGCGTGGCATTCCCCGGCACAAGGATTGCAACACGGATCTGTTGATCCACTTAGGGCCTGTCAACCAGCTCATCGGATTGCGGAGATGACGTTTTGAGTACTGGGCGAGCAGATCAGCCGTCCGGCGCCGGCTGTTCCGGCGGCCGGCGTGAATCCCGACGGGGATTTTTACGCACCGTATCGAAGGCCGCGGGCGCGGCGTTGACCCTGGGCCCGGCGCTGGGTTGCGGTCCGGTGAGCCGGGAGCTGTTTCACAAGCACTACATGGAGATGTCGAAGGAGGAAGTCGACACGATACTCGAACGGATCCGCCGGGATGCGCTCGAGGACTACGGCCGGGAAATCGACGTCGCCACCGATGGGCCGATTCCGGGAGTGCGCTTCGGATACGCGTTGAACATCCAGAAGTGCAACGGCAATCGGCGCTGCGTCGCGGCCTGCGTGGAGGAGAACAACCAGACCCGGGAGCCCGAGATCCAGTACATCCGCGTGATGCAGATGGATCAGGGCCACATCTCCCTGGAGGAGTCCGACCACTTCTATGATCCGGAGCTGGTGCCCAGCGAAGGCAAGTTCTACCTGCCCTCGCAGTGCCATCAGTGCGCCAACCCTCCGTGCGTGTCCGTCTGTCCCGTGGGCGCGACCTGGCAGGAGCCGGACAACATCGTGGTGGTCGACTACGACTGGTGCATCGGCTGCCGCTACTGCGCCGCGGCCTGTCCCTACTGGGCCCGCCGTTTCAACTGGAACAAGCCGAAGATCCCGAAGGACGAGATCAACCCGAACACGCACTACCTGTCCAATCGTCCCCGGCCGTCCGGCGTGATGGAGAAGTGCACCTTCTGTCTGCAGCGGACCCGCAAGGGGCGTTACCCGGCCTGTCTCGAGGCCTGTCCGACCGGCGCGCGCAAGTTCGGCAACCTGCTCGACCCTGACAGCGAGATCCAATACATCTTGCGCAACAAGCGTGTGTTCCGCCTGAAAGAGGAGCTGAACACACAACCGAACTTCTGGTACTACATGGATTGAGCGCCGATGGAGCGGTACGGAAGATTCTTCCTCGATGCCCTGAAGCAACTGCTGGTCGGATCGCGCATCTACTACGCGTGGATGATCCTGCTGCTCGCGGCCATCTCGGTGGGGGGCGTGGCGTACGTGCGCCAGATGCTCGACGGTCTGGGGGTGACCGGCATGAGCGACCAGGTCTCCTGGGGGCTGTACATCGCCAACTTCACCTTCCTGGTCGGCGTGGCCGCGGCCGCGGTGATGCTCGTGATTCCGGCCTACCTGTTCAAGGTGGAATCGATCCACAAGATCGTGTTCGTGGGCGAACTGCTGGCGGTGGCCGCGATCACCATGTGCCTGTTGTTCGTGACCGTGGACATGGGCCGCCCGGATCGCTTCCTGCATCTCTTCAAGCGCTTCAACTGGCCGGTCTCGATGCTGTCCTGGGACGTGCTGGTGCTGAACGGCTACTTGCTGCTGAACCTGCATATTTCCGGGTATCTGCTGTTCAAGCGCTACACCGGCCGGCCGAAGCAGACCTGGATCTATAAGCCTTTCGTCTACCTGTCGGTGGGCTGGGCGGTGTCGATCCACACGGTCACCGCCTTTCTCTACGCCGGCCTGGGGAGCCGCCCCTTCTGGAATTCGGCGGTGCTCGGCCCGCGCTTCCTGGCCTCGGCGTTCACCGCCGGGCCGGCCTTCATCATCATCGCGCTGCAGGTCATCAGGCATCTTGGCGGCTTCAAGGTCGATCAGGCGGCCATCACGCTGCTCTCGAAGATCATGGCCATTTGCCTGTCGATCAACCTCTTCCTCATGGGCTGCGAGGCCTTCACCGAGTTCTATACCGACTCGGAACACGTCGCCAGCGCCAGCTACCTGTTCGTCGGCTTACATGGCGCCAATCAGTTGGTGCCCTGGATCTGGACCGCCGTGCTGCTGAACGTGACCGCCTGGGTGATCCTGTTGAATCCGCGCTGGCGGATGGATCAGGCGACGCTCAATCTGGCCTGCGTGATCACGATCATCGGCGTCTGGATCGAGAAAGGCATGGGGTTGATCATTCCCGGCTTCATTCCAACTCCCCTGGGCGAGGTCGAACAATACAACGTCACGACTCCTGAAGCATTGATCTGCGTCGGCATCTGGGCGGTCGGCGCGCTGGTCTACACGGTGTTGCTCAAGGTGGCGGTGCCGGTGGAAGCCGGGCGGCTCCGGTATCCGGACGTGGGGGGCACGGGCGAGGCGAAGTCGGCCTGACATGAACGTAGCAGGTGCCAGGTTCTCACGGCAGATGCTTCTGATCGCCTTTCTGGCGCTGGCGGCCGGCTGCCAGCGCGGCGAGTCCGAACACCGGGCCCTGGTGCTGCGCGCCACGCCCGGTTTCGAGCCGCGGGTGACGATCGGGTTCGAGGCGAAGGAGACGCATCTGGATGTCCGCTCCAAGTCGATCGGCACCGCGCCGATCGACTCGTTGATCTGCACCGACTGCCATACCGCGTTCGAGAGCTTTCCCACCGTGCACGGCGCGGTGAACGAGCCGGCCGGCTGCCGGGAGTGCCACCAGGCGGAGGCCGCCGAGCACCCGGTGCGCGGGCAGCGCGAGTTCGTCCTGGCCGCTTCGGGGGTCGACCTGTGCGTGAGGTGCCATGAGGATCTTTCGGATGAGGCCGGCCGGCACCAGGCGATCGCCGACGAGGGCTGCCTGCACTGTCATCGGCCGCACGTGTCGAAGCAGCCCAAGCTGCTGAAGGGCGAGAGCCTGCGCGGCATCTGCTTCGAATGCCACGCTCCGGATCCGCCGGCGTTTCCCCACACCCCCGTGGCGGAAGGTCAATGTGCCAGTTGCCATGATCCCCATCGCTCCGAGTTCGCGAGCCTGCTGGTGGCCGACGGGCGGAGCGACCTGTGTCTGGGCTGTCACGAGCAGCAGCGCGAGGCCGCGGCGCTCGAGGACGTCCACACGCCGCTGCGCGAGACCGGGTGCACCACCTGTCACGGCGCACACGGCGGAGCGTACGAGAAACTGCTGCCGGCGCCTCTCTTGGACCTGTGTGGAGACTGCCACGCGGAAGTGGGGAGCAGGATGGAAGCTCAGGTGCCGCATCCGCCGCTTCAGACCTGCACCGAATGCCACGACCCGCACGGGGCGGAGTCGACCCGGCTGCTGAAGACGGCCGGGGAGGCGCTCTGCATCCGCTGTCACGAAGAGCGCGCCGAAAGCTCCCAGCCGGACCAGATCCGGCACGGCGCTCTCGAGGAGGGCGGCTGCGTCGCCTGCCACGACCCGCACGGAAACGACCGCTCGTCCCTGCTGCAGGACGTTCCGAGGCAGCTCTGCGCGAAGTGCCACCAGCAGCACGTCGCCGACATCGAGTCGAAGGCCTTCGTCCATGCCCCCGCGAAGGAAGGGGTCTGCACCGAATGTCATGACCCGCACGCCAGTCCCGAGAACTTCCTGTTGAAACGGTCGTTCCCGGCGCTGATCAAGAAGCAGGATTACCACCGGGATGACGTCGCGCTGTGCTTCGAATGCCATGAGCCTTCCCTGGTGGAAGAGCCGTCGACGGACCGAGCAACCCCGGCGACTCAGTTTCGAGATGGAGAGCGCAACCTCCACACTCTGCATGTGCTCCAGGAGGAGCGAACCTGCCGGAGCTGCCATGAGGCCCACGCCGGAGACCAGGCGCACCTGATCCGGAGTTCGCTGGCCTATGGCGACTCAGGTTACGAGCTGAAGATCGAGTATCAGGCCACCGACGGCGGGGGCACCTGCCTCAAGGGCTGCCACAAGGAGCGCTCCTACCAGCGCTAGGAATCGAAGATGAGAGCATTCTGGACCATGAACGTCTGGCTGGCCGCCATGCTGGCGCTGATCTGGGGCCTCTACTACTTTGGATCGAAGGAGCCGCACACCCATGCCGAGTCGGACCTGGTGCTGCCGGTCGAGCTGGCTGCCGACTCGATTCCGGAGGACTTCGAGAAGTCGCTGCAGATCAACGACCGCATCCGCTACCTGACCGAACGAGAGGTCTTTCCGTGTGCCGCGCTGTGCCACAATCTGCTGATCCCCAACCCCGAGCCCCGCGACGAGCCGGTTCCAGAACACGAGCACATCCAGCTGAATCACGGCGACGTGATCTGGTGCCTGAACTGCCACAGCGAACAGAATCGCGACATGCTGAAGCTGCTGGACGGCAGCGAGGTCAGCTTCAACGAGACTCACAGACTCTGCGGGCAGTGCCATGGGCCGGTCTACCGCGACTGGCGGCACGGGGCGCACGGGCAGCGCACCGGGTTCTGGAACGGCGAGAAGAAAACCTGGCCCTGCGTGCGGTGTCACTACCCGCATGATCCCCACTTCCGGGCGATGCGTCCGCTAGCCCCGCCGAGGACCCGGTTTCAGCCGGCTCCTCCGGAGAAGTCCCCGGAGGTGTCGCAGACGGCGGCGGAGGAAGCCGCCGGAAATTGACCGGAGAGTGTCAGGGATGGCGTTCGTCGAGCAGGAGTTGGAGCGCTTCCCGGTAGAGTTCGGCGGCCGCCTGCCATTGCTCCTGGGCCGCGCGCAGCTTGCCGAGTTCGAACAGCACGGGAGCCTTGTCGGGGGTGAGCGGAAGAACCTCCTCGAGCAGCGAGGCCGCCTCCTCGAGCCGGCCCTCCTTTGCCAGGATCCGGGCCCGAATCACACGTAGGCCGCTGTGGTTGGGAGCCTGCTCCAGGAACCGGTCGACCAGACGCGCTGCTTCCGCGGCCTCTCCCAGATCGAGCAGGAAAGCGGCGTACGGCAGGACGACCTGGAGATCGTCGCCGGCGAGCTTCATGGCTCGCGCGAAGTCCATGGCGGCCTGCTCGAGCTTGCCGTCGTGAGCGAGCTTCTGGGCGAATGAGGCCAGGAGGCGGGCCTTGCTGTGGTCGGAGCCGTTTTGATGGGCTTCGGCCTGCTCGCTCTGCAGGCGCTCGATCTCCTGCTCATCGATCAGGCCCAGCTCGAGCTTCACGGCGTTCTCGATCAACTTCGCGTAGTTGGGCGGGCGACTGGGAACGCGCTTGAGGATCTTGCGGTCCTTCGAGATCAGCAGGGTGGTCGGATAGACGATGATGCCGAGCATCTCGACCGCCTTGCGCTCCTGGTCGAACCAGAGCTCGCATCCCAGTCCCAGGTCGCTGGTCGGAGTCTCCTCCTCGGGCGCGACCCAGACGACATGCGGCAGCAGGGCGGATGCGCCCAGGACGCCGGCCAGGTCGTGCAAGTCCTTGGCGGCGAGCTGCTCGTATTTGTGTTCGCCCCGAACGAACAGCAGCAGGTGCACCCGGTCATCCGGCGCACCGAGGTCGACCGGTGCGCCGGCCTGGTCCGTCAATTTCAGGTCGGGGACGGGATCGCCTGGTTCAACCCTTTCGGACGGGGCGGCGCGAGCCGGCCCCGCCGGCAGGGCGGCCAATGCGAGCGACAACGCGAGCGGAACGAATCTACTTGTCGGTGACTGCATTGCGGAGGTACTCCCGCGGTTTGTGACAGCCGGGGGCGCAGCTGCCGCCATCCTGGAGCACCTCGAAGTTGATCGGGATCTCCCAGCCGCCGAACGGCACCTGGTCCCGGATGTGGAATTCGTGCTCGCTTCCGTGGATGGCGTGGCAGGCCCGGCAGGTGCGTCCCTTCTTTTCCCGATTGACATGGACGAAATGCAAGTTGGTCACGCCGTGCCGGAAGTTCGTCAGCGTGGAAGTCTGTTCCTTGAGAACCAGATCCTTGTCGTGGCAACTGAAGCACAGACCATACTCCGCCAGATCGAACGGAGCATAGAAGTCGGGCGGATAGACGTCGACCAGCCGCCGGAACGTGCTGGCGGCGTGAGGCAGGTGGCAGGCCACGCAGTTGCCCTGCACGATCGGTCCGTGCAGGAACTTCGATTCGTCGAGCAGAGCCTTCATGTTCTGCAGAGGCTTCTCTCCGGGCTGCTCGATTTCCTGATCGTGGCAGCCCAGACAGGTGTCGAGCACGCTCTCCTTCAAGATCGCCAGATGGTTGCTGGCATGCGGGTCGTGGCAGTTCAGGCACTTCCTCTCGATGGTAATCGCCGAATGCACATTCGACGCGTCGCCGACCTGATGCTGGAGTTCCTGGTGGCATCCCCAGCACAGGTCGGGGATGATGTCCTTGACCTGCCGCGGGTAATCGGCACTGTGCGGGTCATGGCACAGCACGCAGTCTTCCGACACCGGCGCGTGCCAGGTTTCCTCGGACAGGAACAGGTCGCGCGTCTCCGTGTGGCAGCTGAAGCAGAGGTCCTTGCCCTGGCGGTTCAGCATCATCGGATGATCTGACGTGTGCGGGTCGTGACACTGGAGGCATTCACCCGCCACGACCGGCGCGTGGACGTACTCCTTCGACTCCAGGTCGCTCTGTTCGTGGCACGAGTAACAGAGCGGTCCGCCCGGATCCTCTTTCAGCAGCCCGGGGAATTCAGCACGATGCGGATCGTGACAGGCGGTGCACATCTCGGCCGCCACGGGGCCATGCTCGAATTCGCGCTGGGGCATGCTGTCGTGACAGAACAGGCAGAGGCTCGCGCCCTCGCGAACCATCTTGAACGCGTGCTCGCCTTCGGTCACGGTCGCGTGGCAGGCATCGCAACGATCGAGGGCGGTGGGTCCGTGGACGTAGTTTCCGGCGTTGTATCCCGCGTGACAGTCCGCCGTCACGCAGGAGTCTCCGAGGACGATGTCCTGGCGGTCGCCTCTCTCCTGGGCGGACGCCGAAGGCAGCAGGAACACCAGGAGCGAGCCGCACAGCCATGAGATTCGGGTCGGAGCCAGGAGGGCGAAGGTGGTCACAGGCGGACTCCTACTCGTATCAGGTCGATCTGCGGTGGGAACGGAAGACGGCCTCGTAGGTCATCCGGCCGGTTGGATGCCGAATTCCGGCGCCGCCATTCAGCGATCCGAGAAGCAGCCACGCCTTGCTTCCAGTCGGTGTTCGGCAGGAAATTCTTCCCGATGACCCCGCGGTGGTGCGGAGGATCTCGCAAGGCGCCGGCCCGCTTCAGGCCGCGCACCTCGGGGATTCTCGGGCGAACGCGCTCGATTCATGACATGTTCCTTCGCGGGCTGCCGGTCGTCGCGAGAACGCGGCATTGAAGAAGGCGCACCACAAAGTGGGTATCGTTCAGCGAACGAGGGCCAAAGTTCGCATTTTCCATGCCGTGACGACGGGTCGAGGTCCACGCAAGGCAACTTCCCGTTCTGGGATCGTCGTTCCTCCTGAGGAACATCAGGACACGATGTTCCTCTCCGTTCTCCGCCGCGGCCGCAGGCCGCGAGCTGGGTGCTGGCAAGGTGCGACGACGAACAGGTCGTCGAAATCCGCCGAGGACAAGCAACACCGCCAGGGACTCTCTCTTCGAGAGGGGGCCGGCCAGGTCTTCCAGCGCGGGCCCTCACTCGACGGTCAGATCGGCCTGCTCCACGAGGACCGCGAACCGGTAACCGTATCCGAAGTCCTTGTCGGTCACGAGCGTGCCTCGCACCAGAACCGTGTCGCCGACCTGAACCTCATCCTGGGTGGTGATCGTCAGATCGTTGGTCCCTTCCTCCCCGGTCCCGTCCCGCACATGCACCCAGTTGCAGCTCAGGATGTTCGAACTGACCTTGACCACCTTTCCGCGGAGCAGCACCTCCTCGCCCGCCAGGTCCTTTGCCACGGCATGGACTTCCGCCACGGTCCGGCCGCCTTCGGGTTTGCTGATGTCGGAGAAGTCGAGCGGGGCGCCTTCGGCCTTCTGGGGCATGTCGATCCCGGCGTGCGCCTCCTCCATGCTGATCGCGCCGGCGCCCCGGCGGCTTCCCGGGCCGGTCATGGACTGGAGCGATCCGGCGAAGTAGATCTCCTCGAACGTCCGATCCAGCGTCTCGCTGTGGAAGTCCTGCATGAGCGCGCCGCCTGCCGGCAGGTGGACCGTGTCACCCACCGCGACCTGGAACTGCGGCGCCGCCCACCAGGTCTTCTGACCGCCCGAGTCGACGTAGACGTAGGTGTAGGTGCCGACGTCCATGGTCTCCAGCACCGTGGCGGGGCCCACCGGATTTCCGTATTCGGCGTCCTGGGCCGTGTCCGGGACCGCATCAGCAGTCGTCTGGGAGTCCCCCTGGCGCTTCGCGTTGCCGCAGCCGGGAGCCGAGAAGGGGATCAGCAGGCAGGCCAGGGCCAGGGTCAGAGCAGTCTTCACGGATGTTCTCCAATACTCCGGTTTCGAGGTCGGCGGGCAGTCACTCACCGATGATGACATTCGGCCACCTTACGTCAAGCTCCACGGCCCTCCACGGCCAAGGAGCGTCGGATAGCAATACATGTGCCGGCGCACCCACGCTCACGGATCTGGCTTCCCGATCCGTCATCGGTTGAAATAGGGTGCGTGGAAGCCTCGCGCTCGTCCGGAGTCTGAACCGTGAAATTCGCCGCTTCATCCGTTGCAGCCCTGCTGGTCGCGAGCGTATTGCTCGCCGGCTGCCGGCAGGCCGAGGCTCTCCTTGGCAAGGATGACAGCCGGCCTGACGGAAGCAGCGCGGAGACCCTGCCCGAGCCCCGGGGGCCGCGGCCGGTCCTGCCCTCGAACCCGCTTCCCGCCGTGCCGGAAGACGCCACGGCGACCGCCTCGCAGGGCGAGGCGGCTCCGGCACAGGGCGACACGGGCCCGTCCGACCTCGCCGATCGAGCGCCCCCGTCGAAAAACGGCCTCGGCCGGCGCCTCTACACCGCCCACAATCTCTGGTATGAAAACGCCGACGCCGTCGACAGCCGGAATTTCAAGGTCGGCCGGATGCTGCCGGCCGGGACCGAAGTCGCCCATGTCGAGGTCGTGAGCAGGCGCTTCGAGCAGGAATGCGTCAAGTTCACGACCCGGGACACCGTGATGTCCTTCCGGATCCTCTTCGACTCCAAGAACCACCCCGGCTGGACGCTCGATCAGCTCAAGGAGCGGATGATCACCGATCAAAGCTTCGAGGATCTGACCGACGGGCTGGCGGAACTGGAGATCGAGGCGATCCGCGCGGGCATGCTGCGGGCCGGCATGTCCCGGCGCGCGGTCCTGATCGCCTATGGCGATCCTCCGGCCCTTTCGACGCCCGACCTCGAGGCGGACCTCTGGAGGTACTGGATCTCGCCTTCCAGGTACGTGTCGCTGCGGTTCGATGCATCGGGCCGGTTGCTCGCGGCGCCCAAGGTCGAGCAGACCGGATCCTGACCTCGACTCAAGCACCGGCCCGTTCGAGGTAGACCACGCCGAACAGTCGATCCGGATCGGTCCAGCTCACGACCAGTTCCAGGCCCGCCCGGGCGCAGAGCTCGGCGAACTCGCGCAGGTCGTACTTGTACGAGTATTCGGTCACGACGCGTTCGTCGTGATCGAAATGGACAGGCTCGCCATCGATCAGCACGGTCTGGCCGGCGCGGCTGACCAGCGCCATTTCGATGCGCCCCAGGGAGGCGTTGTAGGGCGCCTCATAGCCGAACCGGTCGGTCCGGAACGTGGCGTCGAGTTCGCGATTCAGCCGCACCAGGATGTTCAGCGCGAACTCCCGCGAGTAGCCTTGCGCATCGTCGTAGGCCGGCTCGAGAATCGATGCGTCCTTCTTCAGGTCCACGCCGATCAGGGCGCAGCCGCGATCATCGAGATGATCCGCCAGCCCTCGCAGCACGGTGATCGCCTCATCCGGCCCGAAATTGCCGATGGTCGACCCGGGAAAGAAGATCATCCTGCGCCGCGCCGGGGATGAACAGTGGGGGGCCTCGTAGTCGCCCGTGAAATCGGCGCAGACCGGCAGCACTTCCAGCGTCGGGTAGGCCGCCCTGAGGTCGTTCGCGAACAGTTCGAGCTGCTCGCAGGAAATGTCGATCGGCGCGTACCCGGCGGGCTCAGCAAGCGCCTCAAGCAGATGCTGCGTCTTCTGGCCGCTGCCGCTTCCCGGTTCGATCACCAACGCGCCGGGACCGACCAGATCGGCGATCTCGGGCAGGTGCCGCCGCAGGATCGCGATCTCGGTACGGGTCGGGTAGTACTCCGGGGTCGTGCAGATCTTCTCGAACAGGAAGGCGCCGCGGGCGTCATAGAGGTACTGGCTGGGGAACCGCCGGGGATCACCGGCCAGACCGTCGAAGACATCCTCGCGCAGGGCCATGGCTGCTCTCAGTTCACGTCCCGTTCCGAAGCCGCCCTCGCGCAATGCTAACGGTCCGGCCGAGAATCAGTGCCCTGTTTCTGCGAGCGATCATCATTCCTGGCACGGCGCCACGATGACCGCGTATTCGAGATCCGCCGAGGAGGAGCATCACAGCCAGGATCCCCTTCGCAACTCGGGCCGGCGAAGCACTGATTCTCGAACGGGCCCCGCGGTCTCACAATTCGAACTTGGACAGCGCCTCTTCCGGAATCTCGAATTGGGTCTGGCCGATCTTGCTGAGCTCGATCGTCTGCTTCGAACTGCGCTCGAAATCGCGGTCGCCGAACGAGCCGGCCGTCGTCGTGTGGAAGACGAGTTGCGAAAGCTGGCCCTGATCATCCAGGCTGAACTCGAAGGTGCCGGAGAGTTTCAGGTCCGGTCCGCCGCCGCGCCCCCCGCGCCCCCCGCGCCCGCCGAAAGTCGACAGCGCGCGCACACCCTCTTCGGTGAGCTTCCCGGAGTAGGTCACCCGGCCTTCCGCTTCGGTGCGGACCACGTCGGTCACCTTGGTTTCGAACTCCTTCAGCAGCTCGTGAGGCAAACGAACCCGCGTCAGGCGGAAGAGCGGCCGGGCGCCGTCGTTGCCGCGCCGGTCCCTGCGAGCGCCCGCGTCTTCGCCTTCCGGTTCTCCGCCGGCCTCTCCGCCGCCCCGCCCCCGGCCGAACCCTCGGCGCATGGACTCGCGGTCGAGCGTGGTCCAACCGTCCTCCTCACTCTTGTAGACGACCTGACCATCGTCCACGAAGGCCTCGAGCTCCCCCTGACTGAGGTGAACGGGAGTGTCCTGCACATACTGTCCCACCAGGACGGTGGGCGGAGGCGCATCGGGGGCGTCCGGCTGGCCGCCGTCCCGTCCAAAACCTCCGCCCGAAGACTCGGTGCGGGTGCTGAAGGTATAGTTCTCCACCTCCTGGAATGGCTTGCAGAGCTGCGCGAGCTCCTCGACCGCCTCTCCCTCGCCGGCTCCAAGTAACGCTGACGCCAGGATCCATCCGAACATTTCTCGCTCCTTTCGGTCTTGTTGATCTTGCGGGCCCGCGCGGGCGCTAGAGAATGCGCTAGAGGCGCGCTCGATCGCCTTTCTTTGAAGGAACTGTAGAAAAAACAGACCGGCAGGGACGCAAGCTGCCGGCCTGACGATGACATGAACGAAAGATCGGCCGATTCGGGCAGTCCCGACTCGATTGAACAGGCGCTCCGGGAGAGCGAGGAACGGTTCCGGATCCTGGCGGACAACATCCCCGGGCTGGTCTATCTTTGCGCGACCGACGCACGCTTCTCCATGATCTACGTGAATGACGCGGTCGAGGAGTTGACCGGCTACTCGAAGGCCGATTTCGTGCAGCAGCGGGTCTCCCTGACCCAGTTGACCCACGAGGAGGATCGGTCGCGGGTCGCCGGGACCATCGAGGCGGCGCTCGCCCGGCGGGAACGGTTCCACGTCGAATATCGCGCCCGCCACCGGTCGGGAGAATGGCGGTGGTTCACGGAAGACGGTGTCGGGGTGTTTCGTGACGGGCAGTTGCTGTACCTCGAGGGGTACGTGCGCGACGTGACCTGCGATCGACAGTCCGAGGAGGAACGAGAGGAGCGGCTTCGGCTCGACGCATTCACCGCTCGCATCGGATTGCTGGCGACCCGTGCCGGCAATCTCCGGGCCGGCCTGCAGCGCTGCGCCGAGGAAATGACCACCCATCTCGATGCGGCGCTGGCGCGGATCTGGACGCTGAATGTCCGCGACCAGGTCCTCGAGCTGCAGGCCAGCGCCGGGATCCGGACCCGCATCGACGGCGCCTACGCCCGCATCCCGGTCGGCCGGCACGGGATCGGCCAGATCGCACGGGACCGCAAGCCGCACATGACCAACGCGGTCGCCGGAGCTGATGGAGTCCACGACCTGGAATGGGCGCAGCGCGAGGGGCTGGTGTCGTTCGCCGGACTTCCGCTGGTGGTGGGCGAGGAGCTGGTCGGAGTCGTTGCGCTGTTCTCGAGGCAGCCGCTCTCGGACGGCGCCGCCCGCGCCATGAAGGTCGCCGCGGACGCGATCGCCCTCGGCATCGCGCACGAGCAGGCGGAGCACGGCCGGCAGGTTCTGGAAGCTCGGCTCCAGCAAGCGCAGAAGCTCGAGAGCCTGGGCGTCCTGGCGGGCGGCATCGCCCATGACTTCAACAACCTCCTGGTGGGGATCCTCGGCAACACCGGGCTGGCCCTGCTCGATCTGGACCCCTCCTCTCCGGCGTATTCGCTACTGGAGGAGGCTGAGAAGGCCGCTCAACGGGCGGCGGAACTGGCGCATCAGATGCTCGCCTATTCGGGCAAGGGCAACTTCCTGATCCACAGTTTCCAGCTCGATGATCTGGCCGTCGAGACGGGCGAGGCGATCCGGCCCAACCTCTCGAGGGGGGCCACGCTCGAGTTCGACCTGGCCGAGAACCTGCCGGCGATGGACGGCGATGCGGCCCAGGTTCGCCAGGTGATCCGGAATCTGCTCACCAATGCTTCCGATTCGATGAGCGACCAGGGCGGTCGGATCACGGTTCGCACGGGGACGCTGGTCGCGGATCGGGAATCGCTCGCCTCGATCTACCAGACGGAGCCGTTGCCGGAGGGGGAGTACGTCTTCCTGGAAGTCATCGACACCGGCTGTGGGATGGACGAGCCGACCCGGTTGAAGGTCTTCGATCCGTTCTTCACCACCAAGGTCAGCGGCCGGGGATTGGGTCTGGCGGTCGTGCTCGGCATCGTCAGGGCCCATCATGGGGTGATCCAGATCGAGAGCGCGCCGGGTCGGGGATCGACCGTTCGAGTGTTGTTTCCGGCGAGCAGCGGCCGGGCGGAGGTGCCCGCGAGCGAGCCGGAGAGCGCCGGGGATTGGCGAGGCGAAGGGGTCATCCTGGTGGTCGACGACGAGGATACGGTCAGGAAGCTGGTGGTGAACTGTCTGAAGAGGGTCGGCTTCGAAGTGCTGGAGGCCTGCGACGGGAATCAGGCCGTGGAGGTCTATCGGAGCCAGTGCGATCGGATTCGCGCCGTGCTGCTGGACCTGACCATGCCTGAAAAGGACGGCGTCCAGACCTACGCCGAACTCCGCGGTATCCGCGAGGACGTGCGGGTGATCTTGACCAGCGGCTACAACGAGCCGGAGTTCACCGAACGGATCTCGGGTCACGGTTCGCGGCGGTTCTTGAAGAAACCGTATCATCCGCGAGAGTTGGTGGACGCGGTGCGAAACGTGCTGGAGAGCTGAAGCCCGGTTGCCCCAAGCACCGACCACCGTTTGCTGTGTGTTGTTGAAGAAGGATCACCCGCCGGCTTCCACCACCGGCGGCACGAGGTCCGCGAGCGGTCCGCCGGATCGTTACGGGGTGCCGTGCCGCGCGGAGCGAAGCGAGCACGAAACGGCATCCCGATACCTTCAGTTATGGTCTGAAGCAGCGGGGAAGCGGATCAGTGCCGAACTGGCGCGTTGGCTCATCCGGTAAACCCACCGAATGCTCCGAGCGTTGGGCAGAGTCCAGCCTGCGAAATCCCTGGGCAGCGGCGCACTGAAGGAAAGTTCAAAAACTCCCGCCCTTGACTTCCTCAGAGAGGGGAACTGGAATCACGGCGTCGAGAGTGGCCTGCGGCCTTCCCGCGCTCGCCCGGTTTCTCCCCGCGGCTGGACGAGCCCAGATGGGCCGGCAGCCCGTCGAAAAGAGTTGCTGCACAGACGGAGTCGTCGTGGTCGAGATCAGGGCGCCCGGCGCGGAGCAGATCCCTGAATACCGTGATTAATGAAAAACGGAGCTCTACAGCTGTAAAGCGGACCGTTCGCGCGTGCTCCGCTATAGTACTTGCGATGGCGGCGCTCGTTGTGTTTTGGGCCACGCTTCCAATCGATGACCCTCCCACTGAATCGCACCAACCCGAAGGTGCCAGTAGGGTTCGAGCGGTCCAGGCTCCCAGCGACGAGGTGCCGTCCGCACCCACCAGGTCCGAGGTAACCGCTCCTGAGACGACCCACACGATCGGCATTGCCGGACGTGTAGTGGTCGGCGCAACACATTCGCCCGTCACTGGAGCCGCTGTCACCGTCCTCGGTGTTTCTGGTCAGGAACTTGGCCACGGTACTTCCGATGAAGAAGGGACGTTCTCCTTAGAACTGACACAGAACGAGAGCTGGGCGCGAGTCATCGGTCATCGACCCGACCTGGGTCAAGGCACCGTGCGACGGTCGAAAGGTATGGACGACAGGCACCTGATAGTGCCGCTGCTTCCCGAATCGGTTCTCGGCGGTCGTGTCAGGATGAAATCCAATGATCCTCTTCCTCGGCCGGTTCGCGTACAGGCATGGGATAATGACGATCCGAATCCGACCCGAACTCAAAAGCTCCACGGTGCTCTTCCTCAAAAGAGTGCGCAGGTTTACGAAGCAACAACGGACGCGGACGGCCTGTTCGAGTTGATCGTGCCGTCAAGGGGCACGTATAGACTTCAGGCCGGAGGAGGGGGCCTGGTGATGTGGGATGCTCTGGGACTCGACCAGACTGTACGCTCCTCGATTTATTCCGTGGCTGCGGGTACACGGAATATACTGATCGAGATGGGCGTTGCGTACGTGCTTGACGCCCTGGTGGTCGATGAAACTGGTTCGGCCCTGGACGCTGCTGCGAGTGGCGTGTACTGTATGCCTGCGCTGGCGGTGAAGAGCTACCCAGATACGCTTGCGCCGTCATATTGGGGAGTCCTTTCAGCACAGCTCGCACTTGACATGACGCGACTTCCAGGCGAGAGTAGCTGCAGGGTCTCCAAACTCTACGTATCCGAGACGGACCTGGGCGACTCTGTCGGTCCACTGATTGTGGCTGGCGCCGTGAGCGGCGTTGGTGCGATCGAGACACAAGTGATGGCTGTCAGGGGAGACCTGTATACCGGTCCACAGCGATTGTCCACCCGGAGAGCCACCACAACAGGCAGTGTATTGATTGCCATTGACCAGTATGACACGGCATGGTGGGAGGACCTTGCTGAGGAAATGTGGCCGGCTGAGCCGCATGTGCTGGGCCGAGTGCACATGGACCGCATTGACGTTCGCTCAGAGCTCAATTGTCAATCCATTATGTTCTTCCTCGAGGCGAACATCGAGCCCCAACGCTTCATCGGTATTCAGGAGGGTGTGTACCGAATGAGTCTCGACGACGGCATCGCCCGAGCAAGAAGTGAGCAACTCATAACGATTAGGAGTGAGAAGGAAACAGAGTGGGTGTGCTCTATAGGAGTCAATGGTGGGCTATTGCTGGACGCGACATTCAAGCGCGATGGAATGGATGTGGCGTGTGACTCGAGCATGATCGTCAGCCTCAACGGACCGAGGCCGAGCAATATTTACTGGAGTATGTACTTGAATGAACCACCGTATCTCATACTGGGAATCAAGCCGGGGGAGTACAAGTTGAAGTGCGAGCACCTGGGGCGGTCCGCGAGTCTTTCTACAGTACATGTCCGTGCGAGCGGCGTGGCACGGGAATCCATCTCGTTTATGTAATGCGACTGCGGCCGCGGCAACTATCCTGACAATGGGGGATACCATCGCCAATCAAAGCACCCATGAGTCAACGCCACCCGCATGCGTCGGAAGATCGTGAACGGGTAGAAGCCGGGCGTTGGCCAATGCTGGGGAGGGGGCGCGGAGTCTAAACCGAGGTGAGGGTGCGCAGCACCCGCTCGAGCACGCGGATCGACGCGTTCAACTCATCGATCTCCAGATGCTCGTCGGGCGTGTGATCGAGCGTGGAATCGCCCGGGCCGTAGGCCAGGATCGGACAGTTCCAGACCGGACCCACCACGTTCATGTCCGCCGTCCCCGTCTTGACCGAGAATGCCGGCCGTTCGCCCTCCTCCCGAATCGCCGCCAGGAACGCCCGCACCAGCGCGTTGTTCTTCTCCGCCCGGATCGCCCGCTCTTCGCCCGTGAACTCGACCGCGGCCTCCCGCCCCGCCAGCCCCGTGACCTCCCGCTTCAGCTCCGCGACATCGATGCTCGCCGGAACGCGAATGCCGATCGACACCTCGACCCTCTCGGACAGGCCGTCGCTCTCGGAGCGCATCGCGCGGATCGAAGGCGTGAGCTGATCGAAGGCGCGTTCGATTCCCTCATTGAACCGGTCGGCCTGCGCGCGGAGCGCATTCCAGAAATCGATCGCCTCCTCGCAGACGCCTCGATCCCGGCCGGCCGTGTGCGTCATGAGGCGCGTGCGAAGGTAGCGGACGAGCAGTCGGCCCTTGTAGCCCAGGCAGAGCTTCCGCCAGGAACTCGGTTCGCCGATGACGCACGCTTCCGGCCGCGGCCAGTTCGCCGCCACGTGACGCGCCCCCTTCGAACTCGCCGATTCCTCCTCGACCGCGCCGATCACCGCGATCGTGAATCCCTCGCGCGCTCCGACCCGGGCGGCCGCCAGCGTGAAGGCGGCCAGCGGCCCCTTGGCGTCGACGGTTCCCCGCCCGTAGAGCCGGCCCGCCTCGCGGCGCACCCGGACATCGCCGCTCACCGTGTCGATGTGCCCGAGCAGCACCAGCGCGCGGGGGCCGTTCCCGAGCGTCCCGACCGCGTTGCCCGCCGGGTCGACGAACGACTCGAAACCCAGCTCGCGCATGCGCTCCACCAGCCAGGCCGCCGCCCGCCGTTCCTCGCCGGAGCGGCTCTCGATCCGCACCAGCGCTTCCAGGAAGTCGGCCGGGTCCGGGTTGGCTCCAGTCATCGTGACGCCTCCTCTTCCAGCAGGACCTCCGAGAGGGCGGCGGCGACGGAGTCGAGATCGGCCTCGTCGATTACCAGGGGCGGCAGCAGGCGCAGCACGTTGGTGCCGGACAACAGCGCCAGCACGCCGCGGCGCTGCAGTTTCTGCAGCAGCGGCGCCGCGCGGATGCGCAGTTCGACGCCGAGCATCAGCCCGAGTCCGCGCACCTCGCGAATCAGCGGCGAGCGAATCGAGCGGAGCGCCGCCAGGGCGCGCGCGCCGAGCTCCGCCGCGCGTTCGGGAAGCCGCTCGCCGGCCAGCACGTCGAGCGTCGCCAGCGCGGCGGCGCAGGCCAGCGGATTGCCGCCGAAGGTCGCGCCGTGGACGCGCCTGGGCAGTGCGCCGACGCGCGGTCCGATCAGCACCGCTCCCATCGGCAGGCCGCCGGCCATCGACTTGGCCAGGCAGAGCAGGTCCGGGTCGAGCCCGTGGTGCTCCGCGGCGAACAGCTTGCCGGTTCGCCCGAAGCCGGTCTGGATCTCGTCCAGGATCAAGAGGGCTCCGCGCCGCCGGCAGAGTTCCTGCGCGCCCAGAAGGAACTCGGGTTGGCCCGGGCGGACGCCGCCTTCGCCCTGGACCGGTTCGAGGATCACCGCCGCGGTCTCGCCGGTGACCGCGGCTTCCAGGCGGGCCAGGTCGTTGAACGGCACGTGGGAGAAGCCCGGCACGAGCGGTTCGAACGGCTCGCGGTAGGAGGGCTCGAAGGTGGCCGACAGGGCGCCCAGGGTGCGTCCGTGAAAGCCGCGCATGGCCGCGACCACGCCCGGTCTCGAGGTGGAAAGCCGCGCGAACTTGATCGCGCCCTCGATCGCCTCGGAGCCGGAGCTGCAGAAGAAGACGCGTTCGAGCGCGCCGGGGGCGACCGCGATCAGCCGGCGGTACAGCTCGGCGCGCCGGTCGTTCGAAAAGGCCTCCTGGCAGACGATCAGACGCCCGGCCTGTTCCGCGATCGCGGACACGACGCGCGGATGGCAGTGTCCCAGGTTGGCGACCGAGATGCCGGCCACGCAGTCGATGTACTCATTGCCCGCGTCGTCGAACACCCGGGCGCCCAAGCCCCGCACGAGGGTCAACGGCCGCTTGGCGTAGACGCCGCTCTGATAGAGGTCCTCGAGCGCGGCCGCGCTCAGCGACGGGTGTTCTCGTGCGTCCGATCGCATGGGTTGCGTCCTATGGAGTAATCGTCGTGCCGGCGCCCGCGAGCGCCGAGCGAACCGGCCGCGGTGTCCTGGAATCGGCCAGGATCACGCGGCCCACGCCGTCCTGGATCGCTTCCAACGCTCCCAGCAGCTTGACCCTCATGCGCCCCTCGGCGAAGTCGCGCGCCGCGCTTTCGACCTGATCGGCGCGGAGGGCCGGAATCAGCGTGCGCTCGTCGGGGAATTCACGCAGCAGGCCCGGGACGTCGCTCAGGATCACCAGCGCCTCGGCGCCCAGCGCGGCCGCGATCCGGGCGGCGGCGCGGTCCCCGTCGGTGTTGATCGCCTGGCTTTCGGTCGAGAGGGCCGGCGGGCAGACCACCGGCGTGTAGCCGGCGTCCAGCAGGAGCGTCAACAGGCCGTGATTGACCTGTTCGACCTTGCCCGAGAGATCGTCGCGCACGATGCGCGTCTTGGCGCCGTCCTGGATCCGCAGCGCGGCTTTGCGCTTCCCCGAGAGCAACCGGCCGTCGATGCCCGACAGGCCCAGCGCGTTGACGCCCAGCTTTTGCAGTCGCTCCACCAGACCCTTGTTGGTCTTGCCGCAGTAGACCATCTCGAACAGCTCGATCGTCCGCCGGTCGGTGTAGCGGCTCGTGTAGCCGGACACCGAGGTGAGGAACCGCGGCGGATGTCCGAGCTGTTCGGACAGGAGGTTCAGTTCGTGCGAACCGCCGTGCACCAGCACGAAGCGGCGTCCCTCCCGGTGGAGATCGGCCAGGTCGGAACAGACCGCCTCCAGGTCCATCCCGCTCGCGCCGCCGGCCTTGACGATCAACATGACGGCCTTTCCCGGTTCAGACCGGATGGAGCCCGGGGAAGCCAAGTCCCTCGCGTTCGGGCCAGCCCATCATCAGGTTCAGCGCCTGCACCGCCGAGCCGGCGGCGCCCTTCATCAGGTTGTCGAGCGCGCAGAGGCTCACGCAGCGGCCGGTCCTGGGGTCGAGCTCGAAGCCGACGTCGGCGTAGTTCGATCCGGCGAGGATCTTCGGTTCGGGGTAGCGGTACAGGCTGGAGCGGTCCTTGACGATGCGCACGAACGGCTCGGGGGCGTACGCTTCGCGAAAGGCGCCCCACACGTCGCGTTCGGTCACGCCCGGTCTGAGCCAGACCTGGGCGGCGGCGGACACGCCGCGGACCATTTCGATCGAGGTGACCGACAGGTGGATTCCGGTGCGCCCGAGCACCATTTCCACCTCGGCCGTGTGGCGATGGCCGGTCGGGGCGAACGAGCGCACCGCGCCGCTGCGCTCGGGATGGTGGGACGCCGCGCCGGCCCGGTGGCCGCCCTCGGACGAGCCGACCTTCAGGTCGACGATCACCGGGCGGTCGGGGTCGGCCAGCTCGGAGCGCGTGAGCGGCCAGAGCGCCAGGTTGGAGGCGGTTGCGTTGCACCCGACGCCGCTCACCAGGCGGCTCTCCGCGATCTGCCGGCGGTTGACCTCGGGCAGGCCGTAGGTGAAGCGCGAGAGCCACTCGGGGGCCGGATGGGGGACGCCATACCAGCGTTCGTAGCTGGCGGCGTCGCGGAGGCGGAAGTCCGCCGAGAGGTCGACCAGGCGAGAGGCGAGCGCGGCGAGTTGCTCGATGCGCCGGGCCGCCGCGCCGTGGGGCAGCGCGACGAACAGGACGTCGGCCGCCTCGAGGTCCTCGGCGGGGACGAACTTCAACTCCGTCCGGCCGCGGAGATTCGGGTGCGTGGAGCGCACGAACCGGCCGGCCCTCGACTCGGACGTGACCTGGGCGACCTCGACCCGCGGGTGGTCGAGCAGGAGCCGCAGCAGCTCGCCGCCGGTGTAGCCGGATCCCCCCAGGATGGAAACGCGGGTGGCCGTCACGCGAGCGACCCGGCCTGGGAGAGCGCGTAGTCGACGATCCGCGCCGGGATGTCGACTCCGGTCGTGTCGATCGAGTTGCGAAACTCCATCGTGTAGTTGACCTCGTTGACCAGCAGCCGGCCGTCCTGATCCTCGAGCAGATCGATCGCCACAACGCCGCCGCCCACCGAGCGGGCGGCGCGGACGCTGATCTCGTTCAGCTCATCCGTGACCGGGCAGCGGCTGGCCTGGCCGCCGCGCGCCGTGTTCGTGATCCAGTGCTCGGACGTGCGATAGATCGCGGCGACGGTCTCGTCGCCGATCACGAACGAGCGGATGTCGCGGCCCGGCTTGTCCACGTACTCCTGGATGTAGAAGATGCTGTGATGATAGGTGCCGAGCACCTGCTTGTGCTCCAGCACCGCCTCGGCCGCCTCGCGATCGTTGAGCTTGGTGAGCAGGCGCCCCCAGGAGCCGACCGCGGGCTTCAGCACCACCGGATAGCCGAGTTCCTCGATCGCGCGGAGCGCCGATTCGGGCGTGAAGGCCACCTTGACGCGCGGACTCGGGACGCCGGCCCGGAACAGCGCCTGGCTGGTCAACAGCTTGTTGCCGCACACGTTGGCCACCTGCGCGGAGTTGATGCAGCGCACGCCCTGGTCCTCGAGCAGGCCCAGGGCGTAGAGCGCCCGGCTGTGATTGATGCAGCGCTCGAGGACCAGCGAACCGTCCGCGAACGCGCGAGCGCCCAGGTCGAAGATGATCTGCCGGTCGTCGATCAGGTGGAAGTCCACCCGCCGCGCCGTGAGCGCCGCGAACAGCAGTTTCTCCTCGACCCGGATCCGCGAGCAGAGAACGCCGATGCTGGTCACTCGCCCCAGTCCTCTTCTTCCTTGGGCGCCGGCGCGAGCCGGCACGGCTCGAGGCTGGTGACTTCGAGCTCCACTCCGCATTCGGGGCAGGGCAGGATTTCACCCTCGATGGTGTCCGTGCCGACGCCGATTGCGGCGCCGCATTCCGGACAGTTCACGTCTGGCATGGTCCAACTCTCCTCTCCAAGTCCGATCGACTTCGTCGGCAGCGCGGCCGCCCAGTCTAGCAGCCCGTCGAAGGCCATGCACCAGCGAGCCCATCAGGGTCGAACCCGTCGAGATGAGGGCGCTCACGGCGAGACGGATGGGTGGCTGCGGGGAGTTCTGTGCACCGCGGAAATCGGCCGTGAGGAGCCGGCTGGGCGTTGCACGGTTCTTCGACGGGCTGGCGGAGAGTCGGGCTCGGGGGAAACACTGATACTGGGCGGTAACACGCCGGTGACGGCCCTCGCCGCGAAAGGCCGCGGAGCCGGTCCCTGGCACCGCTTCCCGCTGGCACATCCTTTGCACTCAGTGGCGGACGGTCCAGATCGCGACCAGGAGTCCCCGCCATGTCCAGAACCCGCCCGCTGCTTCCGCTGCTCGTGCCGCTCCTCGTGGCCTGCCTTCCCGGCGCGAACGAGCCGCCGCTGATGGGCACGATCCATGCCGCGCGGGCCGAGGTGGTCCCCGACTTCAGCGCGTGGGTGCCGGAGAGCGCGCTGCCGCAACCGGCGCCACAGGCCGCGGAGGTCCGGCTCGAGCGGATTTCGGCCGGAGTCCCCTGGCCGCGCGGGATCGCCCTGGTCGACGATCAACTGGTGGTGCTGGCCCGCGGGCGCCATCGCCGGGCGGGGGGCGTCGATGCCTCGGTGGCGGACGGCTCCGGTTGCCTGTTCTGGGTCGACCCCGAGATCAGCGAACCGATCGAGCCCGGAGTTCCCGCCTCGGAGCGGGTCCGCAACAACGCCCGCCTGCTGGCCGAGCCCGACGGCCAGGTGTTTCAACTCCACGACACGGGGCTTTCGCCCGCCGCCGACACGCACATGGATCGGCCCTACTGCACCCTCATGCTGGACGCGGCCAGCCGCAATCTGTTCGTCTGCGGATTCTCCGGCGTGGATCTGCCCGGCGCGAAGTTCCGGAAGAACGCCACCGATTCGATCCACCGCTTCGACCTTCGCGTGAAGCGCTGGTTTTCAGTCGAACGGCATGATGCCGCCGTGGTTCCGGCCGCGGAGCTTTCCTATGTCGTGCCGAACAACTACTACCCGCACCATGACGTCGAACTCTCGGCGCCTCCGCACGGCTGGCTGAACGGCCCCGACGGTGGTTGCATCGCGGGTGAGTACCTTTATTGCGCCGGCAAGGACAATCACACGGTCGCCCAGTATGACCTGGAGCAGATCCGCGAGCGTCCCTTCGCCCCGGCACCGCCGAGCCGCGTCGTGCTCGGCCCGCGCGTCACCGTGAGCGCTCCCGGGCGACGACAGGAGATGGAACTGCTCGGACCCAGCGCGGCCGCCGCCCGGGACGGCTACCTCTATCTGGGTTATCGCACCTCATCGGTGATCGTGCGCTTCCGGCTGGATGAGCGCGGAGCGCTGGTGCGGCCCGCGGTAGCCGAACTGATCGCGGTCTTCGAGCCCTGGAACGCGGCGGCCGGACGCAGCGCCAGTCTGATCGACATGGCCTTCAACAGCCGGGGCGAGCTGTTCGTCTCCTGCGCCAAGCAGGGCCGGATCTGGAAGGTCGGCGTGCCCGATCCGGCGCGGCCGTTCCATGGCAACGACCAGGATGAGCGGCCGACCTCCGCGCCGCCGTGGGTCGACCTGGAAGCATTCACCGGCCAGCGGACCAGCACGGGGAATATCGTCTTCGATGCGAAGGACCGGCTGTACATTTGCGTGGGCAACTACGATTCCGGTTCGCAGCTCGCCGGCGCCATCTACCGGGCGACCGGGAGTGACTGCTAGGCATCCGCTTCTTCAAAACTTCCTGGAGGTTCGTCATGAGGTGCGCCGCCGCTGCCGCGCTGACTCTCCCGTTGATTCTGGCCGCCGGTTGCGGCAGGGATGCAGACGTCACCCTGTATGTCGCCCTGGACCAGACCCACAGCGAGTCGCTGATCGAGCAATTCGAAGAACAGAGCGGGCTCGAGGTCAATGCCCGTTTCGACACCGAGGCCGCCAAGACGGTCGGACTGGTCAGCGCGATCATCGAGGAATCCTCCAGGCCGCGCTGCGACGTGTTCTGGAACAACGAGCTGGCCCAGACCGTTCGGCTGGCGCAGAAGGGCTTGCTGGAGGCCTACGACTCGCCGTCCGCGGCGGGAATCCCGGCGGCGTTCAAGGATGAGGATGCGCTCTGGACGGGCTTCGCGGCCCGGGCCCGGATCCTGATCGTCAACACCGAGCGCATTCCCGAGTCAGCAGACTACCCCAAGAGCATGTGGGACCTGCTCGATCCGAAGTGGAAGGGGCAGTGCGCCGTGGCGCGTCCGCTGACCGGAACCACCCTGACGCACTTCACCGCGCTGCGCTACGTGCTCGGCGAGGCGGAGTTCAAGCGCTTCATCGACGGCCTGTTCGAAAACGAGGTGGTTCTGCTGCAGAGCAACGGCGCCACCATGCGCGAGGTGGCGGCCGGCAAGCTGGCGTTTGCGTTCACCGACACCGACGACTACCACGTGGCCCTGCTGAAGGGGCACCCGGTGGCCGCGGTCTTTCCCGATCAGGAGGAGGGCGCTCCGGGCACCATGCTGATTCCGAATTCGGTTTCGATCATCAAGGGCGCGCCGCACCCGGAGGCGGCCAGGAAGCTGGTCGACTGGGTGCTTTCCGAGCAGACCGAGGCCGCCCTGGCCGCGGCCCGTTCGGCCCAGATACCGGTCCGCTCCACCGTAAAGGGCCCGGAGCACGAATCGATCCTGCAGATCGGCCAGTTCCGCGCGATGGAATGGGATCCGAAGGTCACTGCCGAGAACCTGGAGAAGATGGCCGCGGAGTTCGCGGAGCGCTTCTGATCGGATGCGCCGGGTTCCGTATGCGATCGCGCTTGGTTTCTGCGCGGCCTTCGTGCTGCTGCCGCTCTTGGCGATGCTCCTGGACTCAGTGCGTTCGCCGTCCGGATTCAGCCTGGCGGCCTACGGCACGATCCTCCAGGACGCGACCCTGCGCGGGCAGTTCCTGGCCTCGCTCGAACTGGGCCTGGTGGCCACCCTGCTGGCCTGGCTGTTCGGTTTCGGGCACGCCTACCTGACGTTTCGCACCGATCTTCCGGGGGCGCGCTGGCTGGGGCCCTTGGGTATCCTGCCGCTGGTCGTTCCGCCGATCCTGGTGGCCATGGGCTTCGCGGACTTTGCCGACGTCAAGGGGTTCTGGTCCTGCGCGCTGCTGCTCGGGCTCTCGTACGCGCCGTTCGTGGCGGTGCTCTCCGCGCGCGGCCTGCGGTCGATCGATGGCCGGTTGTACGAGGCCGGCCTGATCGCGCGCGGGCGCGGCCCCGCCGAGCGGCTGCTGGCCCGCATGATCCTCCCGGAGATGCTGGCCGGCTGCCTGTTCGCGTTCATCTTCGTGATCTCGGAACACGGCGTGCCGGAATTCCTGACCGTCAAGGGCAAGACCTGGCATACCTACGCGGAGGGCGTCTTCAGCCTCTGGACGCGACGCGCCACCGGCGTATTGCATGAGGATCTGGTCAGTCCCACGGTCGCATCCCTGCCGCTCGTGCTGCTGATCGTGCTGGCGCTCGCGATCGCGCTGCGCCTGCGGGCCCGCTCCAGCGTGCGCGGCGATCAACAGCCGCTTCCGATTCGAACGCTCGGCCGATGGCGCTGGCCCGCGCTGCTCCTACCGCTCTTCTACCTCTCGGGCGGCGTGGGCGTGCCGGTCGTCGTCATGGCCCGCTGGGCCGCCGGTTCCACGGTGGTGAACCAGCCGATGTCGATCGATCAGGTAAGGGAGAGTTTCCGCCTGGCCTGGACCGAGGCCGGCGGCGACCTGCGCTCCACCCTGTGGATCGGAATGGCCACGACGCTGATCCTGCTCTTCGTCGCGCTGCCGCTGGCCCGGCGCGCCGCGCGGCGATCGGGCTTCGTCGAGCTGGTCAGCGTGGTGCCCCTGGCGGTGCCGGCGATCCTGCTGGGAATCGGACTGGTGCATGTGTACAACCACCCGCTGGCCGCGCGGGCCTATGCGCATCTCGGCGATTTCTATGATTCCTTTGGCATCGTGGCCTGCGCCTATGCCGCCCGTTTCCTGCCCTTTGGAGTGCTGCCGCTGGCCAGTGCCGCGCGGCGGCTGCCGGAGCATCTCGAGGAGGCGGCCGCGCTGACCGGGCGCGGGGCGGCGGCGCGCACGTTCCGGATCTACTTGCCGCTGATGCTGCCGGCCATCTGGTCGTCGGCCTGTCTGATCTTCATCCTGGCCCTGCGCGAGCTGGATCTGGCGGTGGTCCTCCCGGCCGGGAACGGTACGGTGGTCAGGCGGCTGTCCAACGTGGTTCACTTCGGCGGCGAAAACATGGGCGGAGCGCTGGCCCTGTGTCTGTTGCTGGCCGCGTTGCTGCTGCCGATCCTGACGCTATTGCTCACGGGGCGGAAACTCCGCCCGCTGTCCTGAAGGCGCGATGCACACCATCACGATCGATCAGCTGACCTTCCGGAGAAAGGAAGGCTTCCAGCTCGGACCGCTCAGCCTCTCCCTCGAGCGGGGCGAGAGGGTGGCGTTGCTGGGCCCTTCCGGTTGCGGCAAGACCACGTTCCTGCGGCTCCTGGCCGGCCTCGAACCGGCGGACGGCGGAACCATCTCGTTCGGAGAGAAGCTGGTCACGGACGGCAAGCGCCTCACGCCGCCCGGCGAGCGCCGGATCGGATTCGTGTTCCAGGACGGAGCGCTCTGGCCTCACTTGACCGCGATCGAGCAGTTGCGCTTCGCCGACCCGGCGCTTTCCCGGCCGGACGCCCTGCGGCTGCTCGAGCGGGTGGGTCTCGGGGACCACGCCGGCCGCCGGCCCCGGAAACTGTCGGGCGGCGAGCAGCAGCGGCTGGCGCTGGCCCGGGCGCTGGTCGGGGAACCGCGCCTGCTGTTGCTCGACGAGCCGCTGCATTCGGTGGACGTGCACCTGCGGGACGATTTGAGTCTCCTGATCCGGAAGCTCGCCGAGGAGCGCGGCCTGGGGTTGATCGTCGTGACCCACGACCGCGAAGAGGCGCTCGCGATGGCCGACCGGCTGGTGATCCTGCGCGACGGGCGGATCGTGGAGCAGGGGCTCGCCACGGAACTCCTGACCCGGCCGAAGACGGCCTACGGCGCCGCCTTCTTGTGCCGGGCGGTCTGCTTCGAGGCCGCCAAGGTCGATTCCGGCGAGCATGCCGGCCGGTTCCAGACCGTCTTCGGACTGCTCCCGGGGACGAACGGACTGTCGCCTCGGCCACAGGTGCTGGTGCTGCTGCCGGGCGACGTGCGCGTGGCCTCCGTTGCGGGCGCTCACACCGCGCAAGCCCGCGTGCTGAGCGTGGCTCCCGGCGAGAACGGAAAGATGGCGACGGTCGAGCTCGCCGGGCGCAGTCTGCGCGTGCCGTGCGCATCGTCGCTGTCCCCCGGTTCGACGGTCGCGCTGGAGCTCTGCGGGGCCCCGCGCTTTCTCGAGCGGGACGCATCCGCTCCGGAGGGCGGCGGGTGACCGGCGGGGTGCGCGCGCTCGGGGTTCTGCTCCTGGCCGGCCTGCTGGCGGTGATCGGCTTCTGGATGACCCGCGATGGGGCGGATCCTACGGCCGCCGTGACCCGCTGGCAGAGCTCGGAGCAGTGCCGGGAGTGCCATCAGTCGGTCTATGACGAATGGCAAGGGTCGCACCACCAGATCGCGTTTCTCAATCCGGAGGTGCGCAAGCTGAGCGACGACTTCCGCAACAAGGAATGCCAGGCCTGTCATCTTCCGCGGCCGGTCTCGATCACCGGCTTTGGAGAGCGGACGCTGCCGCGCCTGACCTTCCCGAACGAGGGCGTGAGTTGTCTGACCTGTCACCTCGGAGCCTCCGGCGAAATCCTCGGGGCGGCGACCCGCGAGGCCGCGCCCTGCCGTCCGGTGGAAAGCCTCGAACTCGTCTCCACCGAGCTCTGCAAGAGCTGTCACAATCAGCACCAGACCACCGATCAGTGGCACGCCAGTCCGCAGGCGGCGGCCGGAGGAAGCTGCCGGAGCTGCCACATGCCGCCCGTTGAGCGTCCGCCGCAGGAGAGTTCCCGCGCGGGCTTCGCTCACGATTTCAAGGGCGCCCACGATCTGGAGATGCTGCGTTCGGCGGGCGTCTTTTCGGTGGAGGCGGACGCGGACTCGGTGCTGCTCTCGCTGGAGAACGTGGGCGCGGGACACAACTTCCCGACCGAGGAGCGGCACCGGGCGGTGGACATCCTGGTTCAATTCCAGAGCGCGGCGGGCGCGTGGGGTCCCTGGGAGCATGTCTATCGATTCCGCGAGCCGTACCGGGACGAGACCGGACCGAACACGCAACTGCCGGCCGGCGAGCGCAAGGAGGTCAAGGTTGCCCGTCCCGATGGCGCCATTCGCGTGCGCGCGCGGCTCTGGTATCGCTTGACCCCCTACGTGGGGGATGACGACCCGAGGAGCAGCTTGCTGTTCGAAGAGGAGCTGGAGCTGCCATGAGGTTGCTCGTCGCGCTATTCGGAATCGCCCTCGCGGGCTGTCAGAAGGCAGGGGACGAACGGCCCGCGCTTCCGCCGCTCGAACTGAGCGAACGGCAGGACTGGCTCGAACGACAACAGGCGGGGGCGCCCGCCCCGCCGTCCGAGGAACGCCTGGCCGAGCTGCGGGACCTGATGCTGACCGGCTTCTCCGACGAGTTCGGGTCGCGGTTGTCCGGCCGGGCCCGGGAGCGCCTGCTGCGCCAGGACGACGCCTTCCGGGTCCTGGAGGAGGGGCTGTCCAACGAGGACGCCTCGATCCGCGAACACTGCCTGTTCGAACTGGGCCGGCTGCAACGACCGGCGTCGATCCTGCCGCTGCTCCTGCGACTGAAGTACGAACCGGATCAGGGCCTGAAAGCGCACGTGGCCGGCGCGCTGTTCCGACTCGGAAATGGCGCCGGCCTGGTCGAGCTGATCCGGCAGATGGCCTTTGAGCCGACCGCCGAGCAGGCCGGCCTGGTGGCGATCGAGATCTGTCAACTCGCAAAGCTCGAGCTCGGCGAGCAGCCGACCTACGTCGAGCTGACGCGCGCGCTGGAGCGGCTCGCGGACGACTGGAAAAACACCGGCCGGACGGCGATCGGCCGCGGGGATCCAGACCCTTCCCTCGATCCGCTGGTCCAGGGCCGGGTGGCGGAGCACCTGCTGGCGCTGCGCGGTACCGAGCTCCGGCCGGTGGATGACGCGCGCTTCGTGCTGTCGCGCGCCGGCCGGCTGGCGCTGCCGCTCCTCAAGCAGACCGTCCGGGCGAGCGAGCCGTACCTGCGGGCGCATTCCCTGGAGATCGTCCGCGACCTGGGCCGGGCGGCCGCCGAGCTGGGCCCGGAGATCCTGCCGCTGCTCGCCGATCCACTGTCGCGCGCCGACGCCGCCCGCACTCTCGGCGAACTGGGCGAGACCAGGGCGGCGCCCTTCCTGATCGACATGCTGGCCGATCCGGACGTGGAATTGCGCGCCGCGGCCGCCTCCGCGCTCGGGCCGCTTCGCGTGGAAGCCGCCATTCTTCCGCTGCAGGCCCGCCTCGATGACCCGGACGAGGTCCTCGACGTGCGCGTCATGGCCGCCTTCTCCCTGGCGATCTTCGAGCTGGACCGCCCGGCCCGCGACTTCCTGCTGGAACGGCGCCGGCAAGGCGACTTTCACGGCCCGACGATCGATGAGCTGCTCGACCGCCTCGACGAGATCGACCGGCGGAGGAGTTCGGGCTGACGCCGCAAGGCCGCGGTCGCTACCCTGCCAAGGTTCCGATACTTCTGGTCTGTTCGAGAGGAATTCGAAATGCTGGTCTTCTGGAACCTGATCGCGGCGCTGGGTCTGGTCTTCCCCGCGGAGAGCGCGGAAGATTCACATCCGTTTGAATTCAAGGACTTGATCGGCATGCATCGGCTCTCCGGCCCGGTGTGCTCCCCGGACGGCCAGTGGGTCGCGTACGTGAGCCGCGTGTACAGCCTGGAGAAAAACGGCAGCAACAGCGACATCCGCCTGGTGTCGACAGATGGGCGCAAGGACTTCGCGCTGACCAGCAGTCCGGCGCAGGACTGGAACCCCTGCTGGCTGCCGGCGGGAGATCGGATCGCGTTTCTCTCCACCCGCTCCGGATCGGCGCAGATCTGGACGATCCCGACCGGCGGGGGCGAGGCCCGGCAGCTGACCGATTTCAAGGTGGGCCTGGACAACCTCAGCATCTCACCGGCCGGAACGCACCTGGCCTTCACCGCCGAGGTCTATCCGGACAGCAGCATGGAAAAGACGGCCGAGACCGATGCGAGCAAGGCCGAGGATCCGGTGCAGGCGAGGATCTACACCTCGCTGCTCTTCCGGCACTGGGACACCTGGGAGGACGGCAAGCGCAGTCACGTGTTCGTGATGCCGGTCGCGGGCGGCGAGCCGCTCGATCTGATGAGCGGCGTCGACGCGGACTGCCCGATCCGGCCGTTCGGAGGAGGCGAGCAGATCGCCTGGTCGCCGGACGGAGATGAACTCTGCCTGACGATCAAGCTGGCCGAGAATCCGGCCTTCAGCACCGACGTCGACCTCTACACCACATCGATCGAGGGCGGCGGATTGACGTGCATCACCGAGGAGAATCCAGCCTGGGATACGACGCCGGCCTATTCGAAGGACGGCCGGCGGATCGCATACCTGGCGATGGAGCGCGCCGGTTATGAATCCGACCGGTTCGGAATCGTGCTGCATGACCGGGAGCGCGGTGAGAAGCGGCGGCTCGCCGCCAACTGGGATCGATCCGCCGGCAGCCTGACCTGGTCGCATGACGACGAGTTGCTGTTCGTCACCGCGGGCGACAACGCCCGGCAGCCGATTTATTCCGTCGAGCTGGCGAGCGGAGAAGTCACCAAACTGGTGCCGGGTCATTTCAACTCCGGAGTGGACCTCAGCCCGGACAGCGAGCTGATCTTCTGCCAGGATTCGCTGACCGCTCCGGCGGAGGTCTTCGCCGCCCGTCAGGACGGCACGAATGTGAGACGGCTGACTCATGTCAACGACGAGCGCGTCGAGGCGGCGCGCATGAGCCAGCCGGAGGACTTCTGGTTCGAGGGCGCGGGCGGAGATCAGGTGCACAGCTTCCTGCTGAAGCCGGTCGACTTCGAGCCGGGTGAGACCTATCCGCTGGCCTTGATGGTCCACGGCGGTCCCCAGGGCGCCTGGAACGATCACTTCCACTATCGCTGGAATCCCCAGATCTACGCCGGCGCTGGGTACGTGGTGCTGGCGATCAACTTCCACGGCAGCACCAGCTTCGGGCAGGCCTTCTGCGATTCGATCCGGGGCGACTGGGGCGGAAAGCCGTTCCAGGACCTGATGCTCGGTGTCGACGCGGCGCTGGCCGAGTTCGACTTCATCGACGCCGATCGGATGGGCGCGCTGGGCGCGTCGTACGGCGGCTACCAGATCAACTGGATGGCGGGCCACACCGATCGCTTCAAGGCGCTCATCTGCCACGACGGCAACCTGGATGAACGGGCCGCGTACTTCATGACCGAGGAACTCTGGTTCCCGGAATGGGATCATGAAGGAGTGCCCTGGGAGAATCCGGAGTCGTACGAGAAACACAATCCGGTGAACTTCGTGCAGAACTGGAAGACGCCCATGCTGGTGATCCACGGCGCGCTCGACTACCGGGTGGTGGACACCTCCGGGCTCGCCAGCTTCACCGCGCTGCAGCGGCTCGGCATTCCGTCCAAGCTGCTCTACTTCCCCGACGAGAACCACTGGGTCCTGAAGCCCAGGAACAGCCAGCTCTGGCACCATGAGGTGGTCGGCTGGCTCGATCAGTGGGTCAAGTCCGCAGGTCCGTGAACGGGCGCGGGAGTTCAGATGACGGATCCGGCGCGACGACGTCCGCTCTACTACACCTTCGGCAACCACATGCACTGGGTGGACATGGAGTGGTTGTGGGGGGTGGGCGTGCTCGAGGATTCGCTGCTGGACATGCTGCGGCTGATGGAGCAGACCGGCACCCGCGGCAATCTCAACTTCGACGGCATCGGTTACGAGAAGCTCGCAACCGACGCACCCGAGGCGCTGGATCTCCTGAAGCAGGCCGTGGCCGGCGGCCGGATCGAGATCGTGGGGGCTTCCTATGGCCAGCCGTACGGTCTGTTTCAGGGCGGAGAATCGAACGTCCGCCAGCGCGTCTTCGGAGTGCGCTCGGTCAGACGGCTGATCGGAGCGCGCCCGCGGGCCTTCTGGGAGGAGGAGTTCGACTTCTTTCCCCAGTTGCCGCAGATGCTCCGCCGCTGCGGTTTCACCGGGGCCTCGCTGTTCTTCCAGTGGACCTGGCATACGCCGTCCTTGCCCGAGGAGCGGACGCCGCTGATAAAGTGGGAGGGGATCGACGGCTCGCGGCTGCCGGCGCTGGCCCGGACCGGCTTCTGCCTGCACCAGTGGCCCGAGGACTTCGAGGGCAAGCTGGAGCTGGCGCTCGAGCACGAGCACGGCGGGTCGGGGCCGCCCGCGCTGGTGCAGTGGCTCGAGTTGATGCCGTCGCCCGACTGGATGTGCCGCTCGGAGATCCTGCTGCCGCGACTTCTCGAGCTTCTGTCCGATCCGCGCTTCGAGATCCGGCCGGGAACGCTCTCGACCTTGATCGCGGAGCTCGACGACGGCCGCGCGCCGGTCCGCAACTATGGCATGGCGGAGGTCTATCACGGCGTGAGCCTGGGCAAGAACGCCGATCGCATGGTGCGCCTGAGCCGCCGCTCTGAAGCGCTGATCCTGGCCGCCGAGAGCGCCTCGTCGCTGGCCGGCCTCTGCGGGCGCCCGTATCCGTCCTGGGACGTCTATCCGACCTGGGAGCTGGAAGAAGCCTGGCGCGAAGCGCTTTCGGCCCAGCACCATGACAATCACGAGTGCGAGGCGCTCTGCGGTTTCGTGGGACGCCGGCAGTTCGATAAGGCGAGCGGTCTCGCCGCGCAGGTGCTGGAGCGGACGCTGCGCCTGCTGGCGCGCCGGGCGCAAGGCGGCGGCGGACAGGTGGTCTACAATCCGCTGGGCTGGGAACGAGTGGTCCCGATGGCGCCGTCCCCTGGAGCGCCCGAGTCGGCCGTCCGGGTGCCGGCGTTCGGATACCGCCGGGTTTTGCCCGACAGCGAGCACGTGATCGCCGCCCCTCGCCTGCGCGTGGAGTCCTCAGGCGACACGGTGCGGCTTGCCCGCGAGGAGCTTTCGGTCGAGATCGACCGGAGCGCCGGCACGATCACCCAGATCCGCTGCCCGCAGTTTCCCGAGGGTCTGCTGTCCGCGACCAGGCCGCTGCTCCAGTTCGTCATGCGCCTTGGCGGAGAGGAGGAGCGGTTCGAGCAAGCCACGGTCGAGGCCGATCCGGAGGGCGTCACGCTGGTGCGCGCCGGCCAAAGCGGCGCCACCCTGCGCCTGCGGGTCGAGCTGAAGGAACATCCCCGGCGCATCCATCTGCGCTTTCTGGAATCGAAGCTTCCCCGGCCCGATCCGGGCATGTCGGCCGGACTGCGCCTTCTGATCGCGCCCGAGCTTCTGAACCCGACGCTGTTCCACGACACGCCCTACGCCATCTCCGAGATCCGGCCGGAGCGGAACTTCCAGCGCAAGTATCCGTCGGGCGACTGGATGACCTCGCCCCAGTGGTTCGAAACGATCGAGCGGCCCTTCACCGCGCTGACGCTGGTCGATCTGACGGCCGGCGAGCGCGGACTGCTGCTCGTGCACGACGGCAGCCAGTCGTTCTTCCGCACCGATCCGGGCCTCGAGTGCCTGCTGCACATGTACGATCCGTGGGACGAGCAGGAGTGCTGGGGAGATCTGGCGGGCGCCTGTCTGGATCTGCTCCCGCATGGACCGCTCGAGCATCTCGACCGGGCGCGGCTCTCGGCCGAGATCCGCGCGCTCCCGATCGCGGCCGCGCCCGAGGCTCCTGATGCGTCCGCTTCGCCGCCCGACCTGCCGGAGGCGATGGGCAGCGTACGGCTCGAGGGCCGGGCGTTGATCACGGCGCTCTACCGGGAGCGAGGCCGTTCCGGCCGGGACTTCGAGCAGTACGCCGGACACGAGGTTCGCGATCCGTTCGTGGTGCGGCTGGTCGAGTTCGACGGCCGACCCAGTCCGGTCACGCTCTGGTTCCCGGGAAAGGGAACCGCGGCCCGCACGAACCTGCTCGGCGAACTGGAGGAACGACTCACCCCGGTCTACCGCGACGGATGGAGCTCAGTCGCCTTCGAACTGGCTCCCCGCGAAATCGCCACCCTGATGCTCGACCTCGAACAGGGCCGCGCCGAACCCCGCAACCTCGACCGCCACCGCAACATCTGGGCCACCGTCCACCGCACACCCGAGCCATGACGGCACAAACACCTGCACTTCTCGTCGCACCATTTCCTCCGCTATTGCAGCAGTTCGAGCACCGCGGCGGCGGACCAGGAGAACTGGGGAACGGCGGGGCGGGCCCCGCGGGCGGCATCGCCGGTCAGCGGAGAGTAGCACTCGTAGAAGGTCGGGTGGCGGGCGACCTGGTCGAGCAGGCGCGCGCGGAGTTCGCACCCCTCTTCACCAAGCACCTCCAGCGCCAGCGCCGCGTGGTCGAGCCAGACCGAACCGTTCCAGTAGCCGTCCGGGTCGAACGCCGGCTCGCCGGCGGAGAGCGCCGGGAAGGGCAGTGGCGTGGCGAAGGCTCGCGGATCGAGCAGATGGCGGCGGATCCGCGCGATCTGCCCGCGATCGCCGAGGCCCGCGCAGACCGGCAGCCAGGCGGCGGCGCTCAGGATCGAGGTGCTCCGGCCGTCGGGCCGCCGGTCGCAGAAGGCGCCGAGCGCCGGATCGAACAGCGCGCGCAGGGCGGCCTCCTGCTCGCCGGCCCGCCGGGACCAGCCGGTTGCCTTGGCGCCCGCGATCGGCGCGAGTCGGGCAAGCGCCCGATGCTCCATGAGATGGTAGGCATTCAGGTCGGCGGGATGGATGTCGAACAACCGCCAGTCGCCGTGCCCGACCAGCGGAATCCGCTCGAAGCGGGCCGAGAGATCCCAACCGGTATCCCACGTCGCGGTCTGATGGTCGATGCCTCCGGGTTGGTGCAGAACCCTCCCGGGCATCCGGCGCTGTTCGTCGAAGAAGCGCAGGAACCGCTCGCAGGCGGGATACAGCTCGCGCACCAGCCCCTCGTCCGAGGTGGCCAGAAAGACCGCCTCGAGGGCGCGCGCGCAAAGCGCCGGCTTGGTGTTCGACCAGTTGTCGGCGGCGGCCGCGAGGCGCGCAGTGTCCGCGACCATGCCGTCCTCCCGCTGCCGGCTGAACTGAACCCGAAGCTGCTGCCGCGCCCACTCCGGCTCGATGCGCGCCAGCGCGCGGGCGTGCTTCCAGGAGTCCCAGCCCCAGTACCCGTTGTAGGCGAACGGCGACGGGACGATTCCGCCAAAGCGCAGTTCCCCGGCGGGCGCCCGGAAGTTCCAGGCCAGCGTGGTGATCGCCCGGACCAGCAGCAGCCGATCGCGATCCGTGGCGGCCTTCCCGCAAGCGGCTTGTGCGCGCTCGAAGCGCCGGTTCCACTCCTCCCGGCGCTCTTCGAAGAAATCCTCCGCGGGTTCCTGCTGTAGCCGCTCGCCGGCCACCGTTCCCCGGCCGGTTCTTCGCGACGGCAGGTCGGTCCGAAGCTCGCCGGCATGTTCGACGAAGAGCGTCCCTGGAGCGAGGAACCCAGCGCGCACCCGGCGGCCGTCCGCGAGCACGGCCTCGATCCGATCGGCGTAGGCCACCCGCTCGCGACAGGCGATGCCCGGCCCGATCGAGAATCGCCGGTCGTCGCGCGTGTCCACCGCTTCCAGCAGAGCTCCATCCGGGAACGCCAGCGCGACCCACGACCCGAGGTCCGAGAACAGGCCCAGGCGGCGCCCGTGCTCGTCACGGAGCGCGAGCAGATCGGGATGGTCCTCGACCCTCATCCCGATCAACCGCAGTCACTCGCCTCGGTGCTCTCGATGCCCGGCAGGTGATCCGCCGGGTAGGGGATGCGGGCCGCGACCTCGATGCGCGGCATCCGCGGTCGTCCCGGCCTTG